>Ga0208373_1001637_pt1 | contig 28685 bp, 21 predicted proteins | sample RifOxyC2_FD_184036 | JGI IMG/M metagenome (GOLD analysis project Ga0208373, IMG submission 184036) | Soil microbial communities from Rifle, Colorado - Rifle Oxygen_injection C2 (SPAdes) | ecosystem: Environmental > Terrestrial > Deep subsurface > Rock core/Sediment | place: Rifle, Colorado... | reverse complement strand
TTAATAAGTCGGTTCCCTTTGGGTAGGTCATTTTAATTAAACTTCCTAGGAGTAAAAATCATTTGCGTAAAACTGAGCAAATGGAACAGGTGTGCCAATTATCGAAAAAACAAGGTAAAAAGGCCCTCAATAACCCGTATAATTATTAACACGGGTCACAAAAGAATAAAATCCTTGATTTTTCAGTGCAAAAGTTATGGCTTAATTTGCTTGTTGCGGAATCGCTGGCTTTATCTGTGTTGACTTTTAAAAACTTTTTCATTATCATAGCTTAGAGATAATATTTTTCCTTGGAGGCTATTTTGAAAGCATTTATTTCTGAAACAAAACGCATCATGGCGCTGCCAATTGCTTACCCCGTAAACACTCTCGGTGGTTACGGAAAAAACGGCGAAGTTATTTACGAACGCTCTCCGAAAGGCTGTCCTTCCGTCCTCGTTGATAATCGAGGAGCTGTAACGGCAACTTTTATGTCAAATGGCTCTGCAGGATTTATGGTAAAACTCCCGTCGGGTATGGAAATCAAGGTACTCGAAAGTCATTTTGATATTTCTGAAAAAAAAGAAATCAACGCTCCCTCCAATAATGTTTGGCTCCGCCTCGACGGGAAAGAAACAAGGATAGCTTCACTTATGAATCCCAGGAACAATATAAATCTTTCTCCCAAAACACGTCGGCTGGTAAAACTCGGGGATCCCCTTCGCGCTTACTGGTACACCGCTTCTTTTGCGCCGGAAAAAGAAATTCTTCTTAAGACTGCAATCCGTCTTTCTTTTGTGGAAACACCTAAAGGACCGGCATTAATGCGGCAGATTTGTATTATCAATCACGGAAAAAAAAGAGTTTCCGGGCAGCTTTTGACGCATTATACTTTACACGGAACCCAGCGATTCGCGTACAATAAAGATATCTGGTATGATTCAGGGCTTGCTGTATCTCCTTCTGAAACTGTCGTTTCTGCTTTTGTTCCCTATTCCGACGCTGTGCAAATAAAAAGGCTGTCTTCCTCCATGTTGAAGCTTAAACCTATTTTTTCAACCTGTGACTATTCTGCCTTTGCCGGTGATACCTCGGCAAATATTATTTTTCCTGACGCAGTTTTGCAGGGCAAGCTTTTAGATGAAGATTCCATGAAGAAACTCAGCCGTTTTGCCACTCCCACAATCGCGGCAAATGCTTTTGAATTCGATCTGAAGCCCGAAGAAGGAGCGGTACTCTTTCAAAGTTTAATGTACATAACGGACAAAGCGGAGATCAGGGGTTTCCGTAAGAACTCTTCCGCTCCCCTTCCCACATACGCTTCTGTTTTTAACAGCTACAAAAAAGCCTCAAAAGCCCTGCTGGCGCATACTCCAGATGCAAAAAAGTGCGCAGAGGAACTCGGAAAAAAAACAGAGGCTAAAACGACCCCCTATTTTGATCTTGACCTGCCGAACGATAAGATCGTGTCGCTTTATGCAAACTCACTCTGGACCGGAGTTAAGGAACTTTACGAAAATTGCCGTGCTCACGGGGCAAAGCTGGCAGACGGTATAGAAATAGGAACCCGGGATAGAGCCCAGGATATGTGGCCCAAAATAAAAGAGGATCCCTGCCAGGTCAGAGCAGATCTTATTCATGCTATGAGCTTTATGTATATGACGGTAAAAAACGACCCGGACAAATTAAAAAGTCCGCTCTCTCTAAGGCAAAAACTTCACGGAATGTTCCCCCGCCAGTTCCCGAGCCGCTGGAATGACAGGGCCAAAATGGTCATGAATGATAACCGCCCTTATACCGACAGCCCTGTATGGATGCTTAACGCAGTCTGCATGTATATTAAAGAAACCGGGGATATCTCCATACTTGCCGAAAGAGTAAAGACAATAACACTTACAACTCCGGATACTCCCGAAAGATCCGGTATAGTCGGCGGGGAAAAATCATTTCTTATCGCGGAAGTTATCATACAGGTGCTTTTTTGTTTTGAAAGGCACGTAAAAGATTCCCCTTACGGTTTATGCCAGATCCTATACGGAGACTGGTGCGACCCTATAGATATGTTTGGCACTTCAAAGATAGGGGACGAGGCGACCAGGGGAAAGGGCCGCGGAGCGCAGGTACGGCTTTCCGCCCATCTCTTCAGCACTCTTATTGAAATAATAGATATGTTTGAAACACAAAAGGCAGTTTCCCTGCTTAAAACAAATAAAGTACAGGTAGATCTCTCCCATTTTAAATATTTTGCCGGCCGGCTCCGGGAAAATATAATAAAATTCGGATGGGAAGACGGGACAGGGGATTTTCCCGCAGCTTTTATCAGCGCCATTCATGAATTAAAGTTAAACGGAAAAGTTCCTGCTTATAAAAAAGGCGAGACGGGTTATACTCTCGGCTCTATGAAAGGCCGGGATTACGACGGATTGAACCGGAGAGAGCTGACTGCTCAGGCTTTCGGCCTTGAAATGCTCGGGACAAAAAGAGAGTATTTAACCCCGCTGGAAGGCGCAAACGACATGATAAAGAAACTTCTCCGGACAATGGACACACTTTTTTACCGGGACCGGCTCGGACTGGTGCTTTTCACCACTCCTATAGGAAATAATCAGAGGTCATTGGATTACGCGGGCCGTATGGGGATATTACCGGTCGGAACCGCGGAGAACGGGGAATATCATCACGCGCAGCTTTTCATGCACTACTTCCGCCTGGGAGTAGAAGGAGAAGAAAACACTGCCTGGAAGCAGTTTAAACCAATAATCTCGGCATTAAGGGACGAGAGTCTGGCAGGCCCTTTTGAGACAACCTGTACTTCTTATGTCTCAGACCCGGAGGATCCTCATTTCGGCAAAGCCATGTATTTTGGATTATCAGGTACCGTAGACTGGATCGTTGAGTTCTTTCAAAGGGTAGCAGGAGTCAAGCTTGCCCTTCATGATTCAAAACAACCTGACCTGAAAATAGAACCCCGTCTACCGAAAGAACTTAAGAATACCCTGACCTTTAAGAGAATAATCCACTGCAAAAAAAGCTGGAAAGATTTTGTAAAGATTCCTCTAACCATAGAAATCAGCCGGAAACCTTCTTTAAAAAATAAGCTTATAAAAATAAACGGCAAGCGGGTAGAAAAAGCAGAGATCCCTGATGTATCAAAGATGAAGAAAATCCGCATTGAGATAATTTATCCGGTTTAAACAATAATTAATTAAAAAGAGCCTGTTTCTATGCAGGCTCTTTTTATTAGTCAATTACTTTTGTTTTATCAGTGACATCTCTTTTTCCATCCGTGTCATCAATCCCAAAATTCTATTAAGAAATCAATTTCAATTTGTTATACACATACACATTGTTTATTTAGAATTTTGGGTATTTATTGTAACTTTTTCCATTACTATCTTGTCTTTTGGCCTGTCCCCGGGTAAAGTGGCTGCTTCTGACATTTTTATTGCCAGATCCATCCCTTCAATTACTTTTCCAAATATAGCATGTTTCCCGTCAAGCCAGGGAGTTGGAGCTACGGTAATGAAAAACTGGCTACCATTAGTATTCGGTCCTGAGTTTGCCATAGAAAGCATTCCGGCTTCACTGTGTTTTAAAGAAGGGTTAAACTCATCATCAAAGGCATAGCCCGGTCCGCCTCTTCCCGTACCGGTAGGATCTCCGCCTTGTATCATGAATTTCGGTATTACTCTATGGAATATGACCCCGTCATAAAATCCTTTTTCCGCTAATTTTACAAAATTGGCGACTGTTTTTGGCGCCTTATCCGCAAACAGTTCTATTACAATATTTCCCATATTCGTTTTGATTGTTGCCGTTGTTTTTTTTGCTTTTACTTCACCCGTTGTCATATTCTTCTCTCCTATTAACTCCACTTTTTTAAGACCTTCCTTGTTTACCCCCTCTCCTGCCGGTTTTGCCTCCTCAGCAAAAGAATAAACCGCAAACAACATTACCGCCGCAAAACATAACCCTGCTCTTTTCATGCCTTTCTCCTCCTTTTTGAAAAAGATTCCACTGATTACACTTTTGAAAAATATTTCACTTCCGCCATTAAACAACCTTGCATAATTGCTTTTATTCTTTTTGTACTTTTAAAATAATTTTGGCTTTATAAGAAGATAAGCGACTATCGAGATTAAAGCAGAGCAGGGAATGGTCAATAACCAGGCCCATACTATATTCCCTGCAACTCCCCAGCGAACAGCGCTCATGCGTTTTAATGAACCGACTCCGACAATTGCTCCGGTTATTGTATGTGTTGTACTTACCGGAATACCAAAAGCAGAAGAAACAAACAAGGTAACTGCTGCACCTGATTCTGCGCAAAACCCGTCAACAGGTTTAAGTTTTGATATTTTCTGTCCCATAGTCTTTACAATACGCCACCCGCCAAACATAGTACCTAATGCTATGGCCCCGTTGCAGGAAATTATCACCCAAAAAGGAATATAAAACTCCCCGGTTAATATTTTAGCGCTAAAAAGCAGACTTGCAATAATACCCATTGTTTTTTGAGCATCATTTCCGCCGTGACCCATACTATAAAGCGCAGCAGAAACCAGCTGCCCTTTTCTAAATATATTATCAATTTTTGAAGGTATGCTCTTTCTAAAAACCCAGTAAACAATAAGACCTATTAAAATCCCGAGAATCATCCCAACAAGAGGAGAAATTACAATAAAAGCAACGGTTTTCATTATACCGCTCATTACAAGCGCACCGGGACCAGCCTTTACCATTCCGGCACCTATGAGACCTCCAATCAGAGAATGAGAAGAACTCGTAGGCAGACCAAAATACCATGTTATAATATTCCAGCCGCAGGCTCCAATCAGTGCTCCAAAAATAACATATTGATCTACTACATTAATATCAACTATTCCTTTTCCAATAGTATTAGCAACATGCAAACCAAAAAAAAGAAACGCAACGAAGTTAAAGAAAGCAGCCCAAATTACAGCATAACGGGGGGATAGAACCCTGGTAGAAACAACAGTGGCAATAGAATTTGCCGAGTCGTGAAAACCGTTTAAAAAATCAAAGGCAAGCGCAAGCAGTATCAGAAAAATAATAAATATCGTCATTGTTAAGCGTTCTTCACTAATATGGATTCTACAATATTGGTAACATCCTCACAAATGTCGAGGACAGTCTCTGCTTCCTGATAAATTTCTTTCCATTTAATTATTGCAATAGGATCTTTTTCAGTTTCAAAGAGTTCTACAAGTGCCTCATCTCGCTTTTTGTCACCGGCATTCTCCAGCCTGTTAACTTCCACGCAAGCCTTTAATATTGTCTTGACATTTTTCAGGTCGCGAAGGCCCTTGATCGCACAAAGCACGCCAAGGACGGATTCTTCAATTATAGAACCAAATTCCACAAGATGTTTATCAACTTTGGATATTTTATAGATTCTCATCCTGCTGGATATAGTACAGAGCATATCAGTGATGTCATCCATCTCCTTAGCAAGAGCATGGATATCTTCCCTGTCTATAGGTGTTATAAAAGTCTTATCCAGCTGATCAAGTATGGAGTGAGTAACGTCATCTCCCTGATGCTCTACCTCTTGCATTTTGTTTAATGTTTCTTCGCTCATAGAGCCGGTCACAACGGCTTCTTTGAATATTTTAGCCGCCTCTACTGCGTAATCCGCCTGTTTTTCAAGTAAACCAAAAAAATTATATTCTTTCGGAAGAAACCTGTCAAACATATATTACCTCTCTTTTTTCGGGCCAAAGATAATCATAAGCCCACTCAAATTACTTTCCTGTTATGTTAGCAAAAATATTACTTTTTGTAAACCTTTGATTTTATCTTGATTTTATCTGTACAATGAAGGATAATATGATGCTGGAGCAAGACCTTTTTGTTCTTCTTTGTCCAATTCACCATAATATATATCCATAAGGCTTTTTGGCCTATACTCTCCGGAAACAACTTTTCTTATCCTTTCAGTCCTTTTAGCATTAGCCTTCGGGTTTTTGATTATATTAAAAGTTTCAGGCGCTATTATCATTGCAACTATTGAAAGATATTCGTCTTTGGTCAGCTTATTAAAAGATTTTTTAAAATACACTTTTGCCGCATTGTCAAATCCAAGAACTTCTTTACCGTCAATATTACCAAGATTTATATTATTTATGAATAGTTTTAACTGATCGTCTTTTGAGACCAAAGGATTTAGAGCGAACAAGGCAATCAAAGTTTGCTTTATTTTAGCTATACCCGGTTTAAAAGAAACAAAATAATATTTCTTAACCAGACCCTGGGTAATTGTCGTTAGTCCCGCACCCGGAGTTTTAATATCTACACCGTTATGCTTATAAAAATCCGGATCTTCAACTGCCAGTAATGCATCCAGTTGCCATTTATTTAGATCACTAACCTTCAAAGTTATATTACTTTCTTTCAAAGCTTTTTCAATAATTAAAGGCGTATCTATTCTTGCTTTAAATATCACAATTATATAATAAAGAACAACCAGGAAGAATACTATTATAATTGAGAATAAGAAGTATTTCGATATTTTATTAAATTTCATTTTTTACTCTTTCGCAGACAGTGTCCTGATTCAATTATTTCCCTTACTAAAACTTTACCATCATTTTTATAACTTTATCTTTCTCCTGATTGCATTTCTTAATGCCTTTTTCCAAATCATCGAGTTTAATGCGGTGCGTTATGAGGGTTTTAAGATTAATCCTGCCTTCAGAAACCAGTTTATTTCCGAGCTGGATCATTCTATCATGCGCGTAAGCAACCCCAACAACTTTAACGCCCTTAGAAGCTATTCTTATCATATTTACCTGAGAAGGTTTTGTTGCATGTCCGTAAACCATATATCTTCCATTTGCTTTTAACAATTCTATAGTTATGTTGAAAAGTCCAGGGTCATCAGTTCCTGCCGCATCAATAATCAAATCCACTTCATTGCAGTATTTTCTTACCGTCCCGGTTAAATCCTTTTCTTTTGTATTTATAACTAAATCAGCCCCTAATTCTTTTGCCTTTTTAAGCCTGTTTTCATATACATCCGCCACAATAATTTCTCCGGCAAGCATGTTTTTTACAACCTGTAAATGAAGCAGCCCTATTGTACCTGCACCTAAAATTAAAACTTTATCGGCAGGCCTTATCTCGGAAGAATAAGCAGAAGCCAGTACACCGTATAGCGGCTCAAGTAACGCACCTTCTTCATAATTCAGATTCTTTTTTAATACATCCATTGAAAACATCCGGGAAGGGTAGATCCTGCAGTATTCCGAAAATCCTGCACCATCCATACCTCCAATTTTACATCCTAAGGCAATCCTGTCTCCAATTTTATATTTTTTGATGTTTTTTCCTGTCTTAACTACCTGCCCGCTGAATTCGTGGCCAAAAACATGAGGAGTTTTTATCGATTGATTATATTTTAAATAGCTGCCGTCATATATATGATAATCAGTCGAACTACAAATACTTGAGCCTTTTACTTTTATCAACAAACTGTCATTATCAATCTTTGGTATATTTATTTTTTCTATGCGTAAATCAAAAGGTCCGTGAATTACAGCTGCTTTCATTTTATTCATATATTTTCCTCCAATTTTCCCCATGCTTAACGACAATATTCTTTCTAAAAGTAATCCGGCTATTTCAAAACATTTTAGTTGTAAATTTTATAAAATTACACAAAACATACCTTTTATTCCGAGCAAGATAAGGAGTGATCTGACCATATGGATATTTACACTGTCTGAATTGTTATATCTTTACTGATTTTTTCTATGGCCTTCTTGATTTTCTTTTGAGTTTCATCGGGTAATGAATTTTCTGATTGGTTTAATTTCGTTAAAGACTTAATCACTCTTTGCTTATAATGACTTTCTTCCAAAGCGCCTATATTATCAAGTAAAATCTCTGCCGCTTCATTAGATCCTTCCAACTCGCCTAAAACCCAAGCAGCGCTTATTTGCATCCATTTATCATTGCTTTTAAACATCTCTTTTATGGTCTCTAATGCCATTTCGGGTTTATATCTAAAAAGTGCTTTTGCGGCATTTGCCCTTACACGGTTATTTTTATCCTCTAAAAATTCTTTTAATATTTTTTCGGCTACATCAGGATTTTCTTTTTCACTGATCATTTGCGCATCCACTATTTCTATAGCTTTGGCTTTCACCCTGGGATTCGGATCATTCAACATCAATCTTGGAGTTACAAATCCTCCCGAAGACTGCATTCCGTCAGACAACCGCAAAAGAGAGGATCCTTGCGATAATGCTACCTGCTGCTGCATCATTACATTTAAGATAGCTTCCTGCTGTTTCATCATTATCGCTTCTCTTCTTAAAGAACTTCTTACAGAAACGAAATAAATCAGCCCAACCACGATGATTATTACAACAATCAATCCGACCGCGCCGTAAAACACTATTGATTTTATTGTCTCCACCATTGAATCATTTTTCTTATCAAGCATATTTATAAGTTCTTTTCTTTCAGTATCAGATTTTGCAAGTATCTGCCTTATTAGTTCATTCGGTTTTGTAATGGCACCTATAAGTTTATCCTGTTGATTTTGAACGGATTTCAACAAATCAAGCGTTACCGTATCCTGTACAACCACTCTTTCATAAGTAACAGCTGAGACCGGAGATGCAACCGGTTTTAATTTTTCTGATACATTTTCAATAACACTTTCTATTTCTTTATTTTCCGGATCGTATTTCTTTGCTTTTTCAAAATATTCCAGCGCATCCTGATACTGTTTATTTTTAAACAGCACAACTCCTCTTTCCAGAAGCATTTTAACAAGAAATGCCGATACTTTTTTTTCGGTTGACCCCAAGCTTATGGCTTTTTCTACATCAACTATCGCGCCGTCAAGATTTTTCTTTAAATACTTCTGTATGCCTCTATGAAAATAAACATCAGAGGTCTGATCTGCAAACACATTCAAATAAAATAATGATAAAATAACCGCAGCAATACCAAGTTTTCTCATTTTACAAACTCCATTATAGACTGTAATTGTTCAAATAGTTCCTGCGCGAACGTATTATCAGGATTGACAAACAACACCCTTCCGACTGTTTTTTTGCTTTCTTCATATTTTTTATCATTGCTTAATTCGTCCGCTTTTTTCAGGAGTTCATCTTCCAGCTTGGCGATAATCGAAGGATCTAATTGCTTTGCTTCTGCCAATTTTTCTTTTGCTTCAGTTTCCTTACCCGTATCCAGGTCCTCAAATGCTTTTTCAATAATACTTCTGGCTTTTGTGGCTTTTTCTACATTATCCATTTGGGCCAGTAAATCAGCCGCTTCCTGGCTGTCAGGTATGATTTGTTTGGCCAAAACTATTTCTTCTCTTGCCTTGTTATAATTCTTTTCATTATACATTTTTAGTGCCCTGCTAAAATAGAATCTAAAGTTAACTTCTTTTTCCTTTTGTACGATCCATCTTTCGGATTCAGCTAGCAGCATCCCGAATCTTACAGTCAAGCTTACCATGTGGCTTATTCCAAGCGAATGAAAACCTACGGCATAATCAATACCAAAATCCTTGGTCTCATATCCAAACCCTGTAGTAATTTCTTTATAATTTATCCCGCCTCTGACACATATGTTATCCACTAACTTATATTCTGCGCCTTCAAACCAGCGGATCGCCATTTTGTATCCGTCCGAATACTTGCTGCCGTCAGGTAGAACATTCATGAACATAACATCGGAAACCAAAGTAAGTTGTCCCGGTAAAAGTTCGTAAGCCGCGCCTAACCTTAAATTTGTAGGAAAACTTTCCGCTTCCCGGCTCAAAGTGATCCGGGGAACCAGGAGATTTTGAATTGTCACGCCGCATGTTAAAAAAGGCAGAGGCTTTACAATGGCTCCAACATCAACTCCATATCCTATGGCGGAATATATATCTATTGTGATAGCAGCAATCTTAAGATTTGCGCCAAGAAACAGAAACGGGGATATTTGCTGGGAATAACTAAAAATATAACTGGCTTCATTAACAGTGCCGGCGCCGTTCAAATTTCCATTACTATCCGTCCTGTCAATGGTGCCTGTATCTAATGAAACCCTGGAGATGCCTAAGACTGAACCATCCGCAATCGGATATCCGACACTGATACAATTAAACGATACACCCGTAAAAAGCGGAGCATAAAAAACAGAAATTTGTTTACTTACAACATCCGCAATACTTGCCGGATTTGAATATGACAAAGATGCATCTTTTGTCAGCCCGGAAGACGCTCCACCCAGAGAAAGCATCCTTGCACTGCTTCCAAAAGAAGACAGGTATTCACCTAAAAATCCGCCGCTATTGTCGGCTGATTCATAAGAATACCCGAGGCTTACTAAAATCAGTATGTATACAATAATTAATTTTTTCATTTACCTCAGCACCATTATTTTTCTTTTTTCTATAAGTTTTGCAGTGCCGTCTGAAGGTTCTGCAACAACATGCAAGAAGTAAGCACCGCTGGATATTCCCATTCCGCTTCCATTTTTGCCATCCCAGGTTACTTTGTTGCTGTACCCGCTAACTTCACCCTTTCCGCCCTCAACTCCGGCCTCATAGTTAAAAGTACGCACCAAATCTCCTAACGCAGAATAAATTTTTATGGTTACCATGCTATTTGACGCGAGAATATAACTTATAGACATGTTACCGTTTGAAGGTGAATAAGGAACGGGATAACACAAAGTCTGCAAATCTGTCCCGGGCATTGTTCTTGCCGTATAATTTATCGAAACACTTCCCAATGCGGGTGTATTTCCGCTCACAGATGTGGAAAATACGGCTTTATACTTCAGATATCTTTTACCGCTGTGCTGCGCATTTATTATTTCTCCGGACGCATTTGCATAATACCCGGTAGTGGTACCGTCTGAACCATAGAAATTCCACGGTCCTGATTCACTATTACTTGAAGCAATTTGAATTTTCAAGGAAGTAAATAACATTTGATCTGTAGGAGTCCAGGATATTGAACTAAAAGATGCCGCGGCTCCTGCATCAAGGGTCATCGAAGTATATTCACCGCTTGTCGCATAAGTTACATCCGAGAAATAACACAAAATATCGTATCTTGGAAAACTTTCATCCCATCCGGCCCCCGCAATATTTTCGGTGTAAACAGAATTTGTACCGTCAAATGTCAACTGATCGGCATCCCAGTAAACCTGATTATAGCCTTCAACCCTGTATGGAGAATAATATTTTGAGCTTGTTGAACTTGGAGATTTTAAATATATCCTGTAAGAGGTATCCAGCTTTAAAGTTCTTGGCGTTGTAAAATCCGCTGAATACCACTGAAAAGATGTGCTTGCGCTATTTTTATCCACAAGCTTTACTGCTTCAATCTCATTATGGTTGGTAACATCTTCTAAAACCGCATATAAATGATCTTCCGGGGATGCAGTATTGGCTTTAACTCTAAACGAAATCCTCTTTAATGTCTTGTCGGTATTTCGAATAGTTATTATCTCGCCCAAATAGTTATTACTATAAACCTTTAAATCAGAAGTGGCTTTAAAATAAACACTGCCTTCTTCTACCCCGCCTTCTATGATATACATAGGCTGGGATATTTTATCAGTCCAAGTCGTCCCCCCGTTTGTACTTTCTAAAACAGTCAAATAAGTATCTTTTGTTTCATCAAAAGAAGTCATTCCCATTTGTGGAACAGTTCCATATATACCCATGTGATTGGTAGAATCAGGAACAGTCCCGCTGTCATAGGCTACAACCAGATGATAGATAGTGCCGCTTGTCAGGTTTTTTGTACCGCCTAAAGTTACAGACATCCAACCGTTAGAACCTATCGAACTTGAATCGACTGTTACAGAATCATACCAGGCGCCGCTTGGTTTATGTGTTGCTGCATTATCCGTTTGTATCCCGACTCTATAGGTTGCAGCGGGACTTCCGGCTAAATATACACATAAATGAATTTTACTGAGCGGTGTTTGATTATTATGCGATGTAAATCTTATTGAATAAAAACGTGTTGAACTGTCAAGAGGGAATTGAGTTCCGGCGGTTCCCTCAACAATAAAAGAACACCCTATCTGAGTTGAAGTTAACACGGTAAGCGAAACATTTGCAGCAGTTCCGGTATTAGATATTTCTGAATTTGAAAACGTACCGGGTGAAAAATCAGAATCCGTAGTCTGAGTCCAAGTCGTAGCAAATGTAAAAACAGGGACAAATGCTATTATTGCGACACAAAATACTTTATTTAGAATGGACTTCATAATGTATTATTATCATTTTTTTCTGAAATCGTCAAGTTAATAATTGTTTCAGTTTTAACTTTATTAATACTCCAGGAAGCCTTTGACTATAATACTTTCCGATTTATTCAAATGTAAAATATCATTATTTTCTCTATGGTTTAAATTCAAAAGCAGACAATTTCATATATTTAATTTTTTACTTCTTTTCTTTCTTCTTCTCTACGGACTTCTCTTCTTTTTTTTCTTTTTCGATAAACTTCCAATCCAGAGATATTAAATGAGAACCAAAGGTGCCGGTTATTGAATTAACAGGATATATAAACGCGTAATCTATTTCTATCTCGCCAACAACATAACTTGCACCAAAAGTAATTTCACCGGAATTTGCGCCGCATCTTAATCCAAATATTTTACTATCGCTCCAATATTCTACTCCGCCGCATAGATCAAATTTACCTGATGTATAAATTACGTCCGCTGTCGGCGTAAAATTACCTGATTTATAGGATATCCCGCCTCTTATTTCTCTCGGCATTATTGCGCTTCCATCTCCTGACAACGATATATCCGGTCGCAAAATATTATCAACCAGGCATCCTAAAGTCAGGCCATTTACCGGCTTTAAAGTTATTCCCGCCGCAAAATTGGACAAGGTTTTTTCCATTCCTTTTTCCAAAAATAAATTGTCAAAGGCAGTATAAGCATTTGCAGTATAATAAAGACCAAGAAGCTCTCCTGTCGCGCCTATAGAAACCGGACACCCAAACAGGTTAAACTTGCAGGCTGCAGCTAACGACAAAGTACTTTCTTTATACAAATCAGAACTAAAATACAGAAAACTTATACCTGCTGTTACAAACCTTGTAATAGGCGAGGAAAAACACAATAAACCGTTATTTAACCCGTCATAGTCTATTCCCAAAAACTCTCTGGAATATGTCAAAGATATTTCCATGTTTTTTAAATCAGAAAGATTGGCAGGATTATACAACATTGTAGAAACATCCCCGGACATTGCCGTAAAAGCATCACCCAACCCGGAAGGTCTGGCTGCAGGTCTGTCCTCAAATGCAGCATTGCTGCTTCCGGCAGCCATTGCGAATATGGTTATCAGGTATACTATCTTCTTCATTCTTTTTCCTCAACAAGGAGCCGGATAATATATTTTCTATATCCCGCCCGGTGTCGCTATTTTAAATTTTAACGAGCTAAAACAGCAGTGGCTTTTTTTCTGACAATACCTCCGATTTCCACCTGCCACAAATACAAACCGGGAAGCATTAAATTCCCGTCATCATTTTTCCCGTCCCAGGTGGTCACATTATCAAGCGTTCTTACCATCCTGCCTTTCCTGTTAAATATTTTTATTTTAACAGGATCATTGTTTATCTCATCAAAATAAAACCCGATTATATCATTCACTCCGTCCCCGTTTGGAGTAAACGGATTAGGAGAGAGAACAACTTCATTGCCGTAGCTTAACGCTTCCTTAGCCGCAAACAATGAAAGATGTCCCGGCTCAGCTGTCACTGTTTTTGCCACCGGATTCACTGTGCTTTTTATTGTCAGCCATCTGACCCTGTCAAAATAAGACATCGACAGTTTTTTCACAGCATCAGACTCCAAAATATTTGTATTTGTTACTTTTCCGTCTGTTATTGTATAATTAATCGTAATTTTCAACGGTTTTAAAAATGAAGTTACAACATTAACATTTTCATCCCACATATCAAACCTATATGCTATTCCGTCGTTTACTGAAGGATCTTTACTTATCTCGACAAGCACGTCTGTTTTTAAGGCCCCTGCCGGAACTTCTATATGTGTAGATGTTCCGTCATCTGCAAATACCTCATTAGATACAGACAAGTCTTTAGGTATAAAATCATTGAGTGTCGGTCCGGCATTGGATAAAACCGGATTTCCTGTGGCAATAGTATTCCCGATATCTCTGGCTTCATAATAATATGAATATATTCCAAGGTCCGACAATGTTGTTTTGTATTCATAAATCATTCCTTCTCCGTAATTCCCGAAAACTTTAGACATTAAATACGGGCTCTTCGTCATTTCAATTCCTTTTTCCAGAATATGAACTTTCGGATATCCTTTTTTAGGTGCATCATAATTCGCATCAGAATATTTTATTCTAAAACTATATTCTCTGCCGGATCTTCCTCTTATTGGATATACCCCGGTATCCTTAAGTGAGGCCTCTCCGGTCCAGGAAAGCAAAGGTGCATTGTTTGGAGCGCCCAGCCAGTCCATCACTCTTTTCATTAAGGCATTCCTGTCATTAGCATTATTTATTCCTTCAAAACCAAAAGAAAAATACACCACTTTATATATTCCATTCGAATATCTCAAACCTGCTGCTCCGCTGCCGGCAATTCCGGCGGGCATAATATTATTTCTGGGAATATTCACGCCTAACGGCGAACCTGTATATTTAAAAACAGGAGCAGCATCATCCAAACAGTCTATTTCGTCGGGCCATATCTGATTATTTGCGCCGTCACCCCCGTAAATAGCAGGGTTTAAACCATTTCCGATAGAATCATTAGTAATACCGGATAAATTTTTTATTCCGGGATTATCCTGAACGTACTCTGCATGCAAATAATTCCTGAAAAATGCACTGCCCCAATCCCGCTCATAAATATTATAACCTATATCCTCACCTGTAATAAACAACTTCCCCCCATTATTAAGATAGCTTTGTAAGTTAGCAGCAGATGCAGAAGTAAGAGTTGTATCAAAGCTTTTTCCGGTAAACCAGATAACTTTTTCAAAAAGAGACAAGATAGCCAAAGAAGGGAATCCTTCCCTCAATACATTAAACTCGGCAAATTTATATCCGTTCGCATTCAAAGAATTCTTAAAAAAGCTGCTGCAGTCATCTGTTGCATCGGATCTATCGTTATCAACCAATAAAATCGGAGGCGGTTGATTAACCTTGGAGAGAAAGGTCCCTGCGACGGCAGGAGACCGTGCTGAATTTGAACCGTCTGTTGCCGTGATATAATAATAAATTGTTGTTTCTGAATTTTGAGCCGGAATATATGCCGTATAGGTGGAGCTGTTAGCCGTCATGGTTATTTTATTAAACGGATTGCTGCCTGTAGTATTCCAATACAGAGAAACACTCGAAACCGAAACATTATCCGTAACAACCGCAGAAACAACAGGAGATATGAGTTTCCATGTATCCGGAAGCTGTTTATGAACAATAGTCGGCGGTGTAACATCCGTCAAAACTTTAAACTGGTAATCCCCGCTTAAAGGAAGCATTGTTAAATTATCACTTAAATCTGCCGCTGTAATATAATAATAAATATCTGTTGCAGGAGCTTGACCGGGAATTGTCCCGCTAAATATATCTCCTTTACGGGTCAAAGTCACCTTCGTATAAGCCCCGCTTGTTTTCCAGTAAAGATACGCGGTTTTTACGGAAATATTATCTATAATATTTGCTTTGATTGTAAACATATTTTTAGCCACCTGATCAACCAGCGGTGTATGCGTGATTACAGGACCGGTATAATCTGCTTTATCTGCCGATTCCAGCCAATCAATGGCTCTTTTCATTATTGTGCTTCTTTCGGCAGCCGTACTGATAGCTTCAAATCCAAAAGAAAAATATACTACACCGTAACTGCCATTTGTATATCTTAAGCCCGCTATTCCATCTGCTGAAACTCCGGCAGCCTTAACATTGTTTCTTGAAACACTTGTGTTTATTGGAGCACCCGTAAATTTAAATACGGGTGTCGCCGTATCCAGGCAATTTATTTCATCCGGCCACGACTGGTTATCCGCCCCGTCCCCGCCGGAAATATTTGGATTTAATCCGTTGCCTATAATATCACCGGCAACTCCGACTAAAGTTTTTATACCAATGTTATCCTGAACATATTGCGCATGCAAATAATTGGTAAAAAATGAAGTACCCCAGCCGTAATTATTTGATTCGTAACCAATATCTTCTCCGGTAATAAATAATTTTCCGCCCCCAATAAGGTAACTCTGTAAAATTGCAGCAGAAGAAGATGTAAGGGTTGAATTGTAATTTGATCCCGAAAACCATATTACCTTTTTAAAAAGCGTTAAGGTTTCTAAAGTCGGGAATCCTTCTTCAAGTACATTTATTTCCCCAAAAACATATCCATTGGCAGTCAAGGCAGCTTTATAATAGTTTCTCACATCATCTGTGGTATCTGAACCGTCATTATCAACTATTACAATCGGAGGCGCTGAGACAACATTATATGACAATGTATCAATACCGGGCAACCGCTGCAAATTGACCCCGTCAGAAGCAGTAATAAAATAATAAACCGTAGTACCGACAGGATATGCGGGAATAGAAGCTGTATAGGTTCCGCCGCCGGCAGTCATAGCTGTTTCCGTAAAGGGGCCGAGGCTCGCCGTACTCCAGAATAATGAGGCGCTTGTAATTGCATTATTATCAGTAATAACCGCAGAAACAACGGGGGATGTCAACTTCCAGGTGTCTTGAAGCGGGGTATGATTAATAGCAGGGTATTCATTATCAATCAATACACCAAATGTATAACTGCCAATTGCCGGCAGTAAAGTCATATTTTGTTCTGCTGCTTTATCAATTGCTTTAATATAATAATGAACGCTCGTACCTCCCGGCTGCCCGGGGATTTCTGCCTGATATTTGTCGGTATCTGAAAGATCCATATCTAATTTTGTATATATAGTTTCACTATTTTTATTCCAAAAAAGTGAAACTGCATCTATTCCCAGATTATCCGTAACTTTAGCAGATATCATATAATTCGTATTTTTAAAAGTACTTAAAAGCGGCGTGTGAATGATAACAGGGAACGTAACGTCTATACCGACTTTCATTGAAAACGTTTCAGCCGGAGCATTATCAGGCTTTAAAGAACTGCATATGGTTGAAGAAGCCTTCAGGTAATAATATATTATAGAGCCGATATTTTGTTTTGGGATTTGACCTGAGTATTCATCCGGATTTCCGTCAGCAATCATATTAACCTTCGTAAAACTCAAATTATCCAAAGAGTAAAATAACGACGTTTCGGTTATCACAGTCGGATAGGTAACTACGGCTTTAATTGTGATCGGACTGTTGGAATCTTCGTTATCATGCGGTACATGCGCAATTATAGGCCGGGATAACAGAGTAGCCTTATAAACATTTATCCGGCCATACCCAAAATATTGATCTTTTCCCGGAGTTCCAAGATCATCCACACCACTTTGAATTATATCTTTTATCTGCTCCTTTGTCCGCGATAAATCCATGGACCAAATCAGACCCGCCAGTCCGGATACATGCGGACAAGCCATTGAAGTCCCGCTTAAATTTCCGTACAAATTACCGGGAATAGTGCTTAATACCGCAACACCGGGAGCGCTTACCGAGACATCATTTCCAAAACTGGAAAACAAAGCAATTGTATCATTACTGTCCGTAGCCGAAACAGCCATACATTCCGGATATGACCCGGGATAAGAGGGATTGGAATTTCCGCTATTGCCCCTGGCGGCAACTATCAAGCAGCCTTTATTTACCGCATAAATAAGCGCATCATGAACTACATCTGAATCCGAGGACGCACCTAAACTTAAACTGATAATCTTTGCGCCGTGATCAGCAGCGTACATTATTCCGTTTGCAACCTGATCCCAGGTGCCTGATCCCGAACTGGATAATACTTTTACCGCAAGTATCTTTGCGCCCCAAGAAACACCTGCTATTCCTTTCCCGTTGTTTGAAATCGCTGCAGCTATCCCCGCGCAATGAGTTCCGTGTTTATTATCATCCATGGGATCGTCATCATTATTAATATAATCATGACCTTTAATAACTTTACCGCTAAGGTCTTCGTGAGTATAATCAACACCTGTATCAACAATCGCAATTGTAATATTGCTGCCTCCCGTAAAAGTATCCCAGCCCTGGGGGGATTGAATTTTTGGATGACTCCACTGATTGCCATAATCTGTGTCATCAGGTGTTATAAGAATATCAAAATAGCCGTTTATTTGTGCAGATTTTACTATAAGTTCATTTTTTATTTCAGCCAAGGCTTCTTTGGGATTTTTGGTGGCAGGTATTTTTATTTTTTTATAGCCCAGTTTACCTATATAGTCATTTTCATCAGACAAAGCAGGCGCGGAAGCTCCGCTGTGTTTCCGGATCAAACCGCTGACCTGAGACAGCCCGGCGTTCTTATTAAATTTAACAATTATTTCGTCTTCAACAGAATCAGAATGATTTTTTAAATGGCTGTTTTCTGCCATATACTGCGTTACCGCAATAAAAAACAGGAGCAAAATTTTAAAGCTATTCAGTATAAATGCTTTGTTAAATCTCATCCACAACAATCTCCTACCGCAGAATTCTGCAATTATCAAATTCTTTGGACTTAAAAAAGATTCCACTGATTACACTTCCTTAAGAGAAACACTGCCGCAAGCGATGTCATGCAATTACAGCAATTTCCTCCGGCATTTTAGTACGCAAGCTTTTCGATTACCATGGTAATTATAATACATTTTTTTGATTTCGTCATCGGGGAAAGGTGAAATGGTTTTTTTATACCAACTGCTTTACTCTACACCTGGAATGCCTTTGTTTTTCTATGGTTTCAAACGGGTGATTTGTCTGCTTTTCTAAAACTATACAATATCTGGAGGTAATTCTTTAGGGTACAGTAACCTTAAATTTATAAGGAGACTCGCAATTTCCCAAGATTACAATATTTTCGCTTTTTCTTACCAGTTCCTTTTCATATATTTGGGCCGCGCCGCCTATTATTTCATTATTTACATATGTACCCAGTCTGCTCCTTCTGTCTAATATAATATACTGTCCCTCTTTACACTGAATAGACAAGTGATTTCGCGACACACTGAACGGCTGCTCATCATTCAAGTACAAATCGTTATTAGAAAACAGGTCCTTTTGAAAACCATCCGTTTTTCTTCCTATTTTATAAGGAAAGTGATCAATCTCTATAACTTTGTTATTCAGAGCCGTCAAAGCTAACGGAGTCAGCCCGGTTAAGATAATTTTGTTTTCAGAAATATTCTGACCGGCCATTCCCATAGTTAAATCAATTACTGTTTGGTCAACATGCCTTAAACGTTCAAATATATTTTTTAAAAACATACTTAACAAATGCGGCTCTGTATAAAATATTTCGTTAAAATCTTTACGTCCTATTATATTTACTTCCGTATCAGAAAGGGTCATTACATTTGCAGAACGGGGTCTGTCGTCAAACATACTCATCTCGCCGAATATTTGATCTTTTCCTAAAACCCCAAGAACAACTTTTTTTCCATCCTTAAGACGATATACCTCAACACTTCCGGAAAGTATAGCATAAGCCTCATTCCCTTCATCACCTTCTTTCAGTATCAGTTCGCCTTTCTTAAATATTTTTCTCATAATGTTCACCGCCTTTTTTGCATCAGGATAAATAACATGGTTAATAATTCATATCCATGTCTTACAGATTTTAACAATTTATTTGTATCTTGTTAAGTATACACTATATATTTATTTTGTCCATAAAATTATTTTTCAATTTTTCATTATAGTATTCTCAAGAAAATAATGATAAAGTATTATTAACTATTCCGGAGGTATCAGATGAGTGAAAAGACAAGAAGAATAGGAGTGCTAACCGGCGGAGGGGATTGTCCCGGTCTTAATGCTGTTATAAGAGCAGTGGTAAAAAGCGCGAACAATATCGGCTGGACGGTTATCGGAATAAAAAAAGGTTTTGAAGGACTTATGCATCCAAGGAACGCCGAGATCCTTGACGCGCATGATATCAGCGGCATTTTAAATATCGGCGGCACGATTTTAGGCACCACAAACAGAGGGGATCCCTTTAAATATTCCGTTACAAAAAACGGAAAAACAACCTGCACTGACAGATCCGACGACGCTGCCAAAGGTTTCAAGAAACTAAAGCTCGATGCACTTGTCTGCATCGGCGGTGACGGCACCTTGTCGATAGCAAAACAACTTGCAGACAAGGGAATACCTCTAGTCGGAGTTCCAAAGACCATCGACAATGATCTGTCCGCAACGGTTATTACCTTCGGTTTTGATACTGCCGTAAGCACCGCCACTGACGCGCTTGACAAGCTTCACTCCACCGCAGAAAGCCACCAGAGAGTAATGGTCGTTGAGGTCATGGGCAGGTACGCGGGTTGGATTGCGCTTAACTCAGGAATTGCAGGAGGCGCGGATATTATTCTTATTCCGGAAATTCCTTTCGATATGAATAAAGTTTGCGAAAAAGTTATAGCCCGGTACAAAATGAAACGGAACTTCTGCATTGTAGTCGTAGCCGAAGGCGCGAAGCCAAAAGGCGGCGGCATGTTCACAAAAGACTCCGATACTAAAGGGAGAGTGGAAGTGCTTCTTGGCGGAATAGCAGAATGGGTAGCAAAAGAAATCCACAGTAAAACCGGAAAGGAAACAAGAAGCCTGGTACTCGGACATCTGCAAAGAGGAGGAAATCCCACAACTTTCGACAGACTGCTGGCAACGAGATTCGGAGCCGCAGCAATCCGGACTCTTAAGGAAAATAAGTTCGGAGAAATGGTATGCTTAAGACCTCCGCACGTTATTAGCGTTCCTCTTATTGAAGCCATAGGAAAAATGAAATCCGTTCCTCTCGACTCCGATGAAATAGTCACCGGAAGAAATATGGGCATAAGTTTTGGGGATTAATATTACCGGACGAGCCAGCAGTAGGAAAAAGCAGGATATACCGCCGGCAAAATAATGATGTTACCGGCAAATCCGGTTTTCATTTCTCTCCCTTTATTTGTTCTTCTTTTTTATCAGCTTTTATCTTTTTCATAGCTTTAATCATAATATATATTGTAAAAGCTACTATTGTAAAATCAACTACTGTGTTTATGAACACCCCTATATTCAGAGTAACCGCCGGCTCCAGGAAGTTTGCAGCTTTTAAGGTAATCTTTAGGTTCTTAAAATCAACACCGCCGATAATCATACCGAGAGGAGGCATTATTACATCATTCACTAAAGAGTTGACTATTTTTCCAAACCCCGCGCCGACTATTATACCCACCGCCATATCTATTGCATTTCCTTTAGAAGCGAACTCTTTAAATTCTTTTAGCATCGACATTTGTTACCTCCTTTTGCATTTGAATTATTTAATTATAACAACTTTGCAGCAAAAAAAGAAAGAATATTTAGTGCCCTGGCTGACTAAATGCATTGTATTTTATGCTCTAATGCTCAAATATTTAAGAATCGAAGACAATTTATTTTCATTGAATTGTACTCCTGATTTTGCTACTTTATATTATGATTGAAAAACAACTTACCGGTGAAGAGCTTAAATGGTTCTATAAAATACTCTGCAAAATAGATTTCTTTTCGGAAATACCTTTAGTAGATATAGACAGCATAACACAGAAATTTTTCAGAGAATCCCTGCCGACGGGGAAAGTCAAAATAAAACAGGGGGCCATGAGCGACGCCCTTTATATTATTAAAAGCGGCAGTTGTACGGTAACACGAAAAAAAGGCTTATTTGCCAAACAGACTCAAGTTGCAGTTTTAAAAGAAGGGGATTTTTTCGGAGAAATGTCGGTGCTCTTTAACCTCCCCGCTTATTGCTCCGTTACCACAGTTGAACCAACAGAACTTTTTGCCTACCTAAAATCCGATTTTCAGAAACTACTTGACAGTAATAGTTCGCTGCGCGATAAAGTCATGCATATAGCGGAAATAAGAAAATACGAAGATCTCAATAAGTAAGCTGCTTGATCCCCTTGTCCTGAAACCCTGCTTTTAACAAACTAATTAAACCTGAAGGAGATTATACATCAAATTGCTTTATTACTTCGGCCCGGCAGTAGTAATAAAGGAGGAAGCAAAAGGAGTGTAACTAATATTGGAGGCATAAGACCCGCTTATATGACCTGAAATTCCTGCCGGATCTGTCGTACCCCACCAGTTATTAGCCGCATCAATCGTATTATTTAAGTGATTAACAATACTGGGGGGATTTCCGAAATTACAGTCAGATACCCGGTATTGTCCCGAGTTTCCGGAAGCGAAAATGTAGCCTGCGATATTACAATAGGAAATTGTCAACATCGAACTGGACAGGGTCCAGATATAAGCCGAACTACTTTCAAAGTTACAATTTGTTATTGAAACATAACTGACATATTGCATTACAAGCCGTTTAAATCTGTCGGTAAAAGTACAATTTGTAAATGCAGGATTGCTGTTTTGTATGTCTATTTCCGAAAACCCGTCAAAAGTACAATAGTTAAAAGTTCCGTTTGTGATACTTATGCGATCGTCAGAAACAGGAAGTGCGCTGGTTGCTATAAACCGGATGGGATTTTCTGCAGTTCCTGCGGCATTTACAATTTTGCTAAAGTAAGTTGTGTAGTAACCGTCATATTTTATTTCAGTGCCGGCTTCAATAAAAAGAGGATCGTTAAATCTTACATTTCCTCTAACAGTATAAGGACTATTCGCCAGAGAAAGTTTTAAGTTGGTTCCGCTATATTGTCCGTTCAACGTAGTCCCTGCACCTCCTCCGCCGCCACCGCTGTTGCCGCTATCTCCAATACTAATTGCTCCGGGATCAAAAGGATTTCCCCTGTTAAAATCTTTAGTACATCCGATAATAAGCGGCACAAACACAATAATGACAATTACCTGTTTCATAAATCAACTCCTAAAACTTTATTGAATATGCCAGCTTAAATTTATCATTATTATAATCCAGCGTAAATTTCCTGTCTTTATTAATCCCAAACAAATACGGATCTATTACGCCATAAACCCATATTCCGAGAGCGCTCCATAAGTATACCTTATTTAAATTGCTCAAATCTTGAATGGTTTTAACTAAAACAGGAAAGTCGGAACCTATCGGGGCAGCATCATAATCTTCCACGGCTTTATTGTATTGCACGTAAGTATATATAGCCCCGCTAAGTGCAGCAATTTCCGCAAATGCTATCAGACAACCCTTTAGCTCCTGACCATTATTAAACTGGCCCCAACCCGGAAACATGGCAGAGTACTTGGCAACATCAAAAGAGGTGTTTTCTTCCGTTAAAAGCGTGGAGACTCCTACACCCGTCAATTTTGAGATGATTGCTTGACTGACTTTTTTGAATTCCGCTTCTAATTTACAGACGGCAGTCTCGGTAAATCTGGTTTCTCCGGTCTCAACATCAACAACTTTTACCGTAATATTATATTCTATCTTTTGCATACTAATGCTGCCTACTATCATTTGTGTTGCATTAAGTATTTTGCCTATTTCTACCGCGCATTCTGTCGAGGTACAACCGGTTTGTTGAAACATCTGCTCTTTTAATATTTTTTCCATCTGACTTTTTTCGACAATAATATATGTATTTGACGAATATAGATCATTTCTTAACAGATCAGAGATCGCAGAAGCTGTCACTTTAGGAACATTTTTCGCCTCCAGATCCATTACGGCTATTCTTATTTTTTCCTCTTCAAGTTTGCGTACTTCTACTCCGGTCAAGTTGGAGATAAGCGCTTTACTTACATTTTTGAATTCCGCTTCATATTTACAGGAGAGAGTAGCGGAAAATTTGGTTTCCGTAGTTTCGACATCTACAACTCTTATCGTGATACTATATTCCAACCCCAACGTACTGATACTTCCGACTATCATTTGTGTTGCGTTAAGTATCTTGCCCACTTCCACCGCACACTCGGTTGACACACAACCGGTTTGCTGGAACATCTGCTCTTTTAATATTTTTTCCATCTGACTTCTTTCAACAATAGTATATTTTTTTGAAGCATACAGATCATTTCTTAAGAGATCGGAGACTGCAAAAGCCGTTGCCTTTGGGACATTTTTCGCATCTAAATCCATAACGGCTATTTTTATCTTTTCTTCTGCAAATCCGTCAGAATGCAGTAACGCCAGACAAATAATTAATAATACTACTTTCCTCAACATGTTCCCCCTTACTCTATTATAATTATATTAATATTTACGCAATTCCAACCAATACAAGTATATAATATAATATTGATTTCTACAATTGGAAAAGTTAAATTTGCAAGACTTGGAATATTAATATTTCTTTGACTTTTCTTTTAATGCGGATATTTTTTTTGCAGCCTTCTTGATGTGGAATTCAATTTTATCCCGCTTTATGATATATTTCCTGCAGACAAAACCCGCCGAGTTTAAGGGTGTGTCCGCCAAAGGCTAGATCTCGTCAGAAACTCTGACGGAAAACTACGGAGTTATCTCCGTGGTTCTCTACGGCATACTCGCCATGAAGTGGTTTTGCTTGACTTAAAAATCCGAGGGAATCTCCCCAATAAAAAAAGGGCTGGTTACTGCTGCCAGCCCTTTTTTTCATCCTTGATTGTTTACAAAGCTACTTCCACTTTCACTCCGCCGCCAATCATATGTGTGCCGGCGCCGTAAAAGCCTTCATAAAGCAGCAGCATATTTACTGCAGGCATAAGTCCTATTTTAAAACCTGCGTAGTATTCCAATTGTTTGGAATCACTATAGAATAAAACTATACCGCCTACTCTTAAAGGAGCCAGGGGCGTGTCCAGCCGCACTTCTCCGCCGACATCAAGCGAGATTGCGCCGTCTGCGATAGAAGAAGCAGCGTAACTTGCGCCTGCGCACGGGATAAGAGTAAAGCCGGAAACATTGAATTTCTTGAAGGCAAGGAGTTCAATCCTATAGTTATCAAGCGCTCCGGTAAAACCCAGACCGTTATACGCCTTATTGTTAAGTTTAAGACCGACCGGTAAAACCGGCAATTCAACGGCTACCGCGGTTTCTCTGAAAGTTTCTAAACTGAAACTCGAAGCAGTCGAGTTAATATAAGCACCTGCCGTAGCGTCCACTGTTATTCCTTCCGCAAAACCGGTTGTAGTCAGTACCCCGGCTAATAGAACTAACGTTAATATTTTTTTCATTATGCCTCCTTTACTCTACTCTCGTTGCGGTAAAAGTCCCGGATGGAGTTGCGCCTTGATAGATCTGCCCCCAGCTCCCGGTAGAAACTCCGCCAACCGCAGTCCGGTGAAAACTGGTAATAGTCCAGGCAATAGTCTCGGAATAGTTGTTTCCGGTCTTGGAACTTGCTTCCAGATTAATACCGCTGGAAGTAGATTCATATTTCGTCAAAGGAAAACCGCCGGTATAGAAGATGCTGGAAGTATTGCTGTTTGCCAGCCAGGCTCTTCCCATACCTCCGACAAAGTTATCTGATGAGTCAAATATCAGAGAAAGCCTACCTTTTCCTCCGTCACTGTCCATAATATCATAAACTTCTTTCGATCCCGGATTTCCCATCGCAACAGCAAGCGGCAAAGTAGCTATAAACATACCCCCGCTCGAAGCTATTTCACCAGGGGCTTTCGGAGAAGAATCTGCCCCGTTCCAATAGCCGATAGCACCAGAAATATCTACAATAAGCCGTAAAGTTAAACCGCCTTTTATTTGTACCGGAGTTGCAAAGTAGTTCCGGAAGGTATTCTGGTTTCTCAAGCTTAGAACCTCGGCTTCCACACCGGCAGTTGTATAGCCGGTATGCGCAGTCTTTGTGTAATATGTTGTGCCTCCTAAAATGGCAGTACCTTTCACCGTCACATTTTCATCTATTTCCACAATCGCCATACTATATGTACCGGGCGCCACATTACAATTCAGTTCAAGCACCGGCTGAAGTGAAGCTGCGGAAGCAAGATCCACTTCCTGCGAGCCGGTGAATACCGTACAGGGCGCGCTTAACCCGTCATTTTCCAGCGTGATCTTCGTTATCTTTACTATCATCTGTGTCGGCCCGCTTGCATTGATCTCATGCGCGGCAAACACCTTCTTGTCCAGAAAGAAAGGTTTAACAAGAAGAAGAGCCAGTAGTGCAATTTCAACAACTATAATCTTTTTCAATACTTTTTTCAACATAGCTTTTCTCCTTTTTAAAGTCTTATCACTTTAACGCTAAGATTACTGAACATGGAACCTAAGATAGGATTCTTGCCGCAGCCCGCAACAAGAATCAAATGCACCAGCACCAGAACCAAAGCTATGTAGCCGGTTATCTTGATTTTCTCTTTCATCTTTCCTCCTTTAAAATAATTAACTTCCGAAGTATTATATTATATTTTTTTTCATTTTTCTTATTTATAATTGCAGTTTTTCCTCCTGAATCTCTCAGCTTCTGATGCTAGTTTATAATAGAATGAAGACAAAATGCAAGAGGGTTACTTTTCAAAACAAAGAACATTTCACGCCCCGTTACATGAAAAAACCACCGGTTTTTACGCCGGCAACCCTGGTTTATTGCCCCTGCCAAATACCCGGGTAGCAATGAGTGGGACATGTCGAACAAAATAATCTCCCTATTTTTCCAACGGCGGGAGATAATACTTGTTTTCTATCGCTGTATTTAGTATTTTATCCATTCTTTCCGGGGTTTTATTTAAATAATATTTGTTGTTCATCCAGCCGCTTAACCCGCTTATACTCTTTTCATAGCGGTCTGTAATTTTTCCATAATTCCCGCAGTATGACAGCAAATTAAATAATATTGAAACAATCAGGAATGCGGGTATATATTTTGCTTTTTTTTGTTTTGGAATCAACCCTGCCAGAGACATATAGGTTAATACCAAAATAAGGACCGGAATGATCCTATAACGCGAATCAAACAGCTGTTCCACTCCCGACTCAGATCGGAACACAGAAAGAACAGCCCCGCTGATCAAGAGAAAAACCAGATAAAAATATATTGTTTTGTTTTTTTTATAGTACTCCTTTTTAATTAATAATATAAAATATAAAACAACTGCGATCCCGGCTGTAAATGTAACGAATATAATGACAGGTTTCAGGCCGGAGGAAGAGTTCATAATATTCAACGGATCCATGAATGAACCCGTAAAAATAAGGAAATATATTATTATATTGACAATATCAAAACTTCTCATCCTGGCCGTAATTGTATAATGGTAAAAGTAAATGCAGAGAGAAATGATCATCACGGCGCTCCAAGGAAAAAGCAAAGCTCTGCGTTTTTGCAGCAGTAAAATAAAAAATCCGACAAGAAATACTATCATCCCGTTACCGTTGGTAAATACGGCCATTATCGCAAAAACGGCGGATATTATAAAATATCCTGTTTTTTTTCTATCAAGACAATATATCGACATAAAAGAAAAGAACAATACAACCAATTGTTCAATAGAAGCCGTTGCCCAAAAAATAGTCATATAATACTGCGGTTGGAACAGGAAGAACGCAACCGGGATAAAAAACAATAATTTATCATGAAGGACCTGCCGTTCATCTCCCGAAGGTTTGTTTATCCCGTACTTGAACGATCTGAATAAAAATAAGAACAATCCAAATAAAAATAAATTTCCGATAATTATCAGCATTCTGATATTAACAGCTCCGAATAAATAATGATAACAAAGGACAAATAGCTTGTTTATGACCAGCCTGTGTTCGTTAAATTGCCAGAATATTGCGGTAATTTTCTCATTAAACCCGGAAACACCGGAATAATAATTAAGAAAATTTAATATTAACTCAACATCATCCGAATAGGGAATGTTTAAGCTATATCTGCATAAAAGCCAGAAAAACACCGCTACCGGAAGCAAGATAAACATAACATATATATATTTAAGAAAAGATGACCGTACCATAAGAAAATATTTTATCATATAGAGATATAAATAGAAATATGAATAAAAAACCGCAGATTGCATTATACAACCTGCGGCTCTGCTATTAGCAGGTTGCTGAAAAACTCACTTTTTGTCATGCCGGACTCAGATCTCGTTTTGACCCGCCAACGCTTTGTGGAGGGCGGTATCCAGTGTCGTTAGAATTGCTGCTAAAACAAGCACTTTGTTTTTGCAGGAACAAATTAAATAACAGAAACAACGAAATATTGAGTTTTTCAGCAGCCTGTTAGACATATTTCGCTGTTGAAGTATGATAAAAGCGGAATTGCTTTCAGTATTTTAAGGTTTAAATGAAGACGGGATTCTCTTTCAAGTGAAGTATCCATCTATCTACTTTTTCTTCGCCGGCTTATCTAACGGTGTATTTTTATCTTTTGGCTTGGGTGTTTTAACCGAATTAATGTTAATCTCTTTATCAATGCTTGGCACAAGCGCCTTTATAAAAGCATTCCCCAGAACACCCCAAATAGTGTCAAAAGTACTCGTCTTCGGATTTTTAAAATCACCTTCTATTCTTATCTTGGTCGCTAACTGGAGTTATAATCAAAAGATGTGTATGAAGTAAAACAGCGACGTATCCTGTATAATAAGTTTTACGAGAACAAAATTATAAGGAGGAACGTCGCTATGAAAAAGTATAACAAGGTTGTTGATTTAAAGC
>Ga0208373_1001634_pt1 | contig 28714 bp, 29 predicted proteins | sample RifOxyC2_FD_184036 | JGI IMG/M metagenome (GOLD analysis project Ga0208373, IMG submission 184036) | Soil microbial communities from Rifle, Colorado - Rifle Oxygen_injection C2 (SPAdes) | ecosystem: Environmental > Terrestrial > Deep subsurface > Rock core/Sediment | place: Rifle, Colorado... | reverse complement strand
ACGACCAACGTATGCATTGATTACAGGTGTTGGCCATGCGCACATGCAAGGTCTTGGATCTTTAACTGATGTAGCAGCAGAAAAACGCGCTATTTTTAGTTGTTTTACTGATATTAATATCGGTATCGTTAATGGCGATCAAGATGTTTTGTCTACCATTAGTTATGCATATCCTGTATTAAAATTTGGACTTAAAACAAGTAATCAAATTCAAGCACGAAAAATTTCTATTAAAAATAACGTGATTACTTTTGTTGCAAAAATTTACAAGAAAAAATATTCAATTATTTTGCAAAGTTCTCATGAAGGCGCAGTCATGAACGCACTTGCTGCGCTTGCTATCGCTTACATGATCGAAGTTCCAACCGAAGTTGCAATTGCTGGTGTACAAAAACCATTGGCAGTACAAGGTCGTTTTGAATTTTGTAACACAAAAGATCATGGATTGTTTATTAATGATAGTTACAATGCAAATCCAGAAAGCGTTAAAGCAGGATTACTTGCATTTAATGCTTATGAATCTGATTTAAGCAGAATCCTTGTATTGGGTGATATGCTTGAACTTGGAGTTGACGGAGCTTTTTGGCATCGTCAAATCGGTCGCTTCTTACGTAAGATTTCTGGAGTTAAGCATTTAATTTTGGTTGGTAAAATGAGTGAGTGGATTAAAAAAACAGCTCCGCTTGGTCTTACTATCGAACATTTTGATACATGGCAACAAGCATTACCAGCAATCAAAACAATAACTAATTCTAAAACAATCACGTTTGTTAAAGCATCACGAGGCGTTGGATTGCAAAATATTATTGATGCATTGCCAATGAAATAATTTTTAAAGAATTATCGTAGAATTAAAATATGGAATACCAAAAGTATTCCATATTTTTTTATCAAAAAATTAGATAATACTATATACTATATACTATGTTCAATTAAACATACTTAGAATTGAAGGTTGTAAGGTTTTTAATTTATGAAAAATAAAAAAGTAGATGCTCAGGTAGAAACATTTCAGGCTGATCAAGTAGAAGCTTTACAGGCGGATCAAACAGAAACACTGCAAGTGGATCAAATAGAAACACTGCAAGTGGATCAAATAGAAACACTGAAAGTGGATCAAGCTGAAACGCCAAAGACTGATAAAGTTGTACAACATAAACCGGTTTTGCTTAACGAAGTTTTACATTTTCTTGCACCGCAACCAGGTAAAGTTTACGTTGATGTAACTCTTGGCGGTGGCGGCCATACTCGAGCGATTTTAACTAGCCAACCAGATTGTAAAGTCATTGGTATGGATTGGGATGAATCGGTGATAAAAACTACAGGAGCAGCGCTGAAAGCAGAATTTCCTGATAGATTTATTCCTGTTTGGGGAAATTTTTCTAAAATAAATGCTGCGTTACAGAAAATTAAAATTAATAAAGTCGATGGTATTCTTGCCGATTTTGGGACGTCTCAGATGCAGATATCCACGGTAGCAGGACTTTCCGTTTTTAATGATAAATATTTAGATATGCGCATGTCATCAGGTTTATTTAAAGTGACTGCCCAAGATATTATTAAAAATGCAAGCGAGCGAGAATTAGCTCGGATATTTTTTGATTATGGTGAAGAACGATACGGGAATCGCATTGCGCGAGCGATTGTAGAAGCTCGGGTTAAAACTCCGATACGTACAACAAAAGAGTTGGCAGAATTGATTGAGTCTGTCGTGCCTGGTGGTAAAAAAAAGGGTAATAAAATTCATCCTGCTACACGCGTTTTTCAGGCATTGAGAATTGTTGTCAATAAAGAGCTTGAAAATATACAATCATTTTTGGTCAATAGTTTAAAAGTGCTTGCGCCAGATAGTCGTGTTGTGTGTATTAGTTTCCATTCGCTCGAAGATCGAATCGTTAAACAGTTTTTCAGAGAGCAATCTAAAAATCCTTTGATTACAACTGAAGTTTTAACGCCACGAGTTTGTACCGCAACAGAAGAAGAATTAGCTTGGAATAGATCTGCTCGTAGCGCGAAATTGCGTGCGATGAGGTTTGATATTTAAGTTGACAAAAATAGTTTATAGAGATACTATTATATACGTTGATTTGTTAAAAATGAGTTTTTTTGAAATAAGAGTAAGAGTAGTATATTAAGCGTTGAGACAGAACACTTTATTTGAAGGACTGTATGCCATGGAAATTACAGAAATAAAAGTCTATCCAGTTAAAGATAGCGGTAGATTAAAAGCGTATGCAACAATGGTTTTTGATGATTGCTTTATTATTCGTGATCTTAAAGTTATCGAAGGCGATAAAGGTTTGTTCGTTTCAATGCCGTCTCGTCGAAGAAAAGATGGATTTAGAGATATAGTTCATCCACTTAACTCTGGCACAAGAACTGAAATTGAAGATCGCATTATTGCTGAATATGAAGTTACTGCAAATGAAGCGATGTCTGCAGAAGATGCTTTAGAAGGCTCTGACAGTTCATACGAATAAATTATAAATATTAGAAATTTTACAAAATATAGTTGGAGCGTGGCCAAGCGGTAAGGCACCTGTTTTTGGTGCAGGCATGCGGAGGTTCGAATCCTCCCGCTCCAGCCATTTTAAAGTTGAAGGTCACATTGTTTTTATGATGTGACCTTTTTTAATTAAAACCTCATTCTTGAAAAAGAGTGGGGTTTTTTTGTATAATAAAACAGTCTCAGAAATAATTAATCATTTTAAAATTAAAATTTCATTATTTTTGAAAAAGAGTGCTTGTTAGTCATTTTACCCGCATAATATTCTCATATAATAAGATTGTCTCAGAAATGACTGAAGGTTTTTTTGTATCTTGTTTTTATATGCATCATCTTTTATGAAAGATTTTTTTATGAGTAATAAATTATTAAGCGTGATTTTCTTAGGTATGTTTTTACTCTCTTTTAATTTTTTGCAAGCGAGCGATGAAGATGATTTTGTCATGGTTGCTGAAACTGAAACAACGCCATTATTGCAAGAAGGTCGAAAAAATATAGTTTATTATGGACTTAAAGATGATACTGTTCAGCGGACTAATCCTGTGCATAGTATGATTTTATCTCATTTATATGAGCATGGAGTTGATGACAAAACAGATACTCTTATTGAATGTTTATATTGTTGTTGCCCTGTATTTAAAAATTGTTTTGGCGGTAAAAAATAAGCAAATATTGTAAGGCTTTTTATGATAAAAACTTCTTCTGTTCTCTATATCGCATCAAATTCAGCTTCTCGTAAAAAACTTTTGGAGCAAGCTCAAATTCCATTTCAGGTTATCGAGCAGTACGCCGATGAATCATTAATTTCTACACAGCAATCATTGTCTGACATTGTTGTGCAAATCGCTCAGTTAAAAATGCAGCATGCGCAAATTCCTGCAGGTGCGGTAGAAGGCCAAATTTGCTTTGTGTTGACTGCAGATACTCTTGGTTTGACGACGATGAATAATCGGATATTGTGCAAACCTTTTGATCGTCATGATGCTATCAGCATGCTACAAGATTCTCGGCAGGGGGCATTGACAGCAACGGGGTTTTGTTTGCGTAAAATGGAATGGCAGGGTGGATCTTGGAAGGTTGTGCAAGAGATTGTAGATTGCGATCAGGCAGAATCTATTTTTGATGTGCCCGATACATTTATTGATTTTTATTTAGATGCGATACCGTTTTTAACGGTTAGTGGCGCAATTTCTATCGAAGGTGTTGGCGGGCAATTTTTAAAATCAGTGTATGGTTCGTACGAAACGATTGTAGGCTTACCGATGTTTAAGATGAGGCAGGCGCTGTTTGCGATGGATTTTTATAGGTAAAAAATAAGGCCAGGTGAAATTCACTTGGCCTTTTCTTATGTGCATTTATTTTAATTTTGCCCATGTCGCTGATCCAACGACAAGCTTTTTTAGTTCTGTAGTTGGTTGAGCTGTTAGTTGTTTGTGTTTATTATTTCGATCTTTAGCTTGCTGTAAATCAGTTGTAAATTTTTGCTGACTCCAAGAATCTGTAACATGAGTATGAGCCTTGTAATATTGTATGCTATCTTCAGCATATCCTTTTCGACTTTTTATTTGTTCTATTCCAGCAGAACCGACTAAAATTGATGTTGAAGTGTTACATAATAAAGCGAAAAGTAACATTGCATGTTTCATGTTGTTTCCTTGTTAGATATTGGAAGTGAAAATAATTATGAGCTTATCTAGTTTAAGCTATTGGGCTGAATATTCAAGATGATATTTTAAATTAGATTATTTTTATGTAAAAAAAGAGACCTACACGAATGTAAGTCTCTTTTTTTATTCGATAAACGAATATCTTTTTAATTCAATGAATTAATCGATGAAAGTCAGAGCGATACCTTTTTGATCGCCACGGCCTGTACGACCAATTCTGTGAACGTAATCATCGTATGATTGAGGTGTATCAAAGTTAATAACGTGAGTAACACCAGAGATATCAATACCACGAGCTGCAACGTCAGTTGCGATTAAAACTTTAGCACGATCTGTTTTAAAGTTTTGCAATGCGCGTTGGCGTTGTCCGTGAGATTTATCACCATGAATAGATTCAGCTTTAATACCGCAATCGATTAATGATTCATAGATTTTTTCTACGCCATGTTTTGTTTTACCAAAAGTGATAACTTTATCAAATCCTTGTTGTGCAAGTAATTCTTGTAAAACTTCAATTTTGTTACGACCATTAATTCTGACAACATCTTGATAAATATTTTTAGATGTATCGCCAGTTTTAACAGAAACGTTTACAGGAGATTTTAAGAAATCGCTGATTAAACCTTTGATTTCTGAAGATAAAGTTGCAGAGAAGAACAATGTTTGACGATCTTCTGGAAGGTGACTTAAAATGAATTTAATATCGGTGATGAAACCCATATCTAACATTCTGTCAGCTTCATCAAGAACAACAGTTTTGAACTTGTCTAATTTTAAAACACCACGTTTGATAAGATCGATAACGCGTCCTGGAGTTCCTACAACAAAGTTATTGAAAGTTTTAGCTTTCATAATTTGAGGGAACATGCGAGCGCCACCAACGATAACAACTGATGATAAACGTAGATTTCTTGAGAAAAGATAAAATTCTTTTTCAATTTGAACAGCAAGTTCACGAGTTGGAGCAAGAATCAATGTTTGTTGATCTCTGTTTGCAAGCGCTTTGTTAATTAAAGGAATTAAGAAAGCACCTGTTTTACCTGTACCAGTGTTTGCAAGTCCTACTAAATCTTGTTGACCATCAACAATGTGAGGAATTACTGAATCTTGAATAGGTGTTGGTTGTGTGTAACCACGAGACTCAAGATTTTTAAGAAGATCAGGATGTAAGTTAAAATCAGCAAATTTATGTTTAGGTACAAAAGCTTGAGCGGGAGTTGTATCAGCTGTTACTTTGTTGATAAACGCTGAAATATCCAATGTTTTGCTGTTGTGACGACGTCTGCTGTTGCGTCCGCCACTATAACCACCTTGTGATCCGTAAGATCTGCCGCCACCATTACCGCCTCTTGAAGAAGAGTATGAACGGTCATTGCTGCCTGAATAAGAAGATCTGCCACCTTGTGATGAAGATCTATCATTGCTTCCACCTTGAGAAGAATATGAAGATGATCTATCAGAAGAATACGCAGGTCTGTCTGAAGAGTATGATGATCTGTTGTAGCTAGAAGAGCTTGAAGGTCTGCTGTTGTTGTTATTCGAGCTGTATGAGCGAGAGCCTTGTGAGCTGTTATTCGAACTGTATGAGCTTTGTGAATCGTTAGATTTTCTTTTATTCGATGAAAAAGAAGATCTGCTATCACGAGATTGAGACGTTGACCTGTTGTCAGGTCGAGAAGAGTTTTGGTTCATTATGACTTTTTGTTTATTAGATTGCTACTGGCCCGTGAATAGCCAGGCTTAGTAGTCGATTTTGAATTATTATCCATTCAAATACTAGCATACTAGAAATGAAACTTTTGTCAATTGCGCCTGTTGAGCGGGTTTTGTAAAAATCAGACCCCGTCTTTTGAGTAAAAAAGACGGGGTTTTTATATTAATGTAAGCTATGTCGCTTGTTTTTATCTTTTTTTGGTTGCCATTTTTTGAGTAACTGTTTTAAAAAGAGATCTTTTGCAAGGTGATTGCGCTCTGGGTGTATCTTTTCGGCAGTTGCCATCATGCTGGCTTTGATAATTGCTGGGTCAAATAACTTTGGATCAATGTGATCAAGCGTTTTGACAAGGTTAGTTTGCATGATATTTCGTACAGATTCTGCTTGCGAAATAGTTTCGACCTCATCTTCTAAAAAACTAAAAAAATCGACAATACTGTTTTGTAAATATTCAGATTCTTCGACCTGGTCGTAGGTGTTGTCGTCATCTGATGCTTGTGAGCCTTGAATAAATGCTTTATGAATTAATTGCGCAAAAGCTTCTTTTTCGTATATCATGAGCCATTGTAAAATGTATAAAAGTTCGTAGGATACTATAAACTGGTCATTGCTTTCTAAGAATGGTTTTTGGTTCATGATAGTCCTTTTTGTTTAGAAATTTAAAAACAGTTCATTATCGTGAGTTGGTTTAATTATTACTCCTCATAATCTATATCCCAATCATTAAATGTATTATTTTTTGATTGATCTTCGTCATCATCATGATTATTTGATGGAACAATATCAACAGTTTTTCTAATTTTTAAAAGTTGGTTTGTCTGAGTGTGTATAACTGATTTACGAATATCAGTTTCGTGAGTCAATTCTGTTTGAGCCTTGGTGAAAATTTTATTCATATCTTTTTGCATGACTTTGATTTTTTTTTGTAATTTTAAAATCATTTCAACGCCAGCAAGGTTGATACCAAGTTGATGTGTCAGATGAATAACTTCTTCAAGTCGGTCAACATCTTCTTCAGAAAACATGCGAGTGTTTCCATCGGATCGTTTTGGGGTTATGAACCCTTCTTTTTCATAAAGTCTGATTGTCTGTTGATGAACAGAGAACATTTTTGCAACTGCAGATATAGAAAAATAAGCCGGTTTTTTTTTGATTTTGCTATTCAACATGATATTCCACTCTATGAACTGATTATTTTTGACTATACCATATTTTTTTATATTTTTTAATAAGCTTATAAAATGACTCATCATTTTTATAAAAATTTGTTACGTTAGCTATCAGTTAAAACTGATTATATTATTTACCATGTTGAGTGCAAAAATGAAAGCAAAAAAACTAATTTTATTATTTCTTCTTTGTATAACGCTGATTTGTGATGCTGGAACTATGCATCATACTATGATTTCTATGACTGAACAAAAAATTATGGGCAATCTTTTTAAACATGTCATGACATCTGGTGGTGCAGAAAAAGATGAATTTTTTATCAATGGTCGTGTGGTGACCAAAGAAGTTTATCTGCAAGAATTTGAACGTTGTCAAAAAAAAGAATGGGACGAAGAGTTTGCAAGAAACGAAGCGATGTGCCGATCTCGCGTTGAATTTGCTGACATGGTTCAGGTCGAAATAGCTGCAAAATTAGTTCATAAAGTTTTGACGCAACTTAATCAATTATTTGATCGAATTGCAAATCCTGCACTCGAAAAATTTTATGTTTTTTCAGCCAGCACGATCGATTCTCAAGATCAGTTACAGCAACTCAAAGATTTTACGCAGCAACTTGATGTTTCTGTGCAAACAAAAATTGTGCATAACGATTTTGAAGGTTTGAATTTGCTTTTTGCTAAACTTGAACATTGGCCAGAACGCCTTGAAAAGTTTTTCCAAAATACTGTGCACCATGCGATCAAAAAATCTGATGACACGATGATGCTCAAAGAACTGCTTAAATTAGTCTGCTAAAACTTATGATTTTTTAAAATTTTTTGCTTGCTTGATAACATTTCAGCTATGCATAGATTTGTGCTTGTCTATTCAAATATTTTCTATCTGATGTGAAAAACTATGCAATAAAATCTTAAAAGAAATCTTTTTTCTTGGCCGCGATTTTTAATTTTCACATAGAAATGATATTGTCGATCCAATGCGCGTTATAGAGCTTTTAAAATTTGACTTTGTGAAAAACTAAGTCCATCTTTGTTGAATATCTTTATATTTTTACAGGGATGGGGACAGAATGTTTTTTGTACGATTTTTACTATTTTTTGCAGCTTTGTATTTTTCAAACTTATCAGCCGATGATGTTACCAAGCGACTCTCACGCGATCATCATTCTCAAACCGATCACGTTACACCTTCACCAGACAACGTCAGTCGCCTTGCCACGCTCGCTACAATTCAAAAAGAACAGCAATCTCAAATACCTCGTGACGATGATCAGCAAAAAAAACCTTCTCAACGCAAAAATTATCAGATCACTTTTTCTTCTCCACAGCTTGATCACCTTAAAAATATCGCAACAAAATTTAAAGACTTCTTCAAAAATAGTATCGTTCGCGAGCCGATGTTGCTGACTTTAGGATCTGGCGATGATGACCTGGTACCAATAAAAAAATTATCTGATGAAGAAGAAAAAGCATTGCTTGATAAACATGAATCTTTGGCTGCACTGGGAATAGGGGCATGGCTTGGAGGTACTGGAGCCGCTGCTGGAACTACTGCTACAGCTGGAACAGTAGTTGCTACGGCAGCTCCAGCTTGGGCAGTGACAACTATTGCAAGTTCCGCCGCAGCAGGAACGGCGATTGCAGGAATTGGAACTGCTGTAACAGCAGGAACATTGATAGCCGCTGGTGGGACTACTGTAGCAGCAGGAACATTAGTTGCAGGAGGAACTGTAGCTGCTGGGGCAACTTTTATACCTATAGCTGCCGCTGCTGCTGGAACCGTTGCAGCAACGACAAGTCCTGTAGTAATCGGAACAGGAGTTGGGGGTATTCTTTTTAGTGCTGGAACTATTGCAAGTTCCGCCGCAGCAGGAACAGCGCTTGCTGGAACTGGAACTGCTGTTGCAGTAGGAACAACGGTAGCAGCTGGAACTACTGCTACTATAAGTACAACCGCGATAATTACAGGAATTGCTTCAGTCGCTACAGTTGGAACAGCCGCAGTAGTAGCAAATAATATGATAGCTGATGCAACAGTAGAGAGAGTTGCAGAAGAAACTGCAAAAAAAGCTGCGCAAGAGGTTGCAAAGAAATCAGCTCAAGCTGCGGCAATAAAAGCAGCTGAATTAGAATCATTAAAAATTGCACAAGCAGCTGAAGCTGCTAAAAAAAATAGCTCATGAAAATTCTTTACGAGTAGCTGCAGAACAAGCTGCATTGCAAGTAAGAGAAGATGAAAAGAAGCGAGCAAAGTCTTTACGAGATCTCATTGAACAAGAAGCTCGAGATAAAAAAGTTTTAGAAGACGCTGAAAAATTAAGAGTTGAAGTTGAAAAACTAATACGAACAAGAATTAAAGATAAAGAAAAAGAAGACCAAGAAGAAGATGAAGAAGAAAGCGAAGAAATTATATCTACATCATCAAATCTTACTGGGCCAAGTTTATTTGCTGTTCCTGTTCTTGTTTGGGTTATTAGTGTGCCAACAGCAGGAGCATTTCTCGGACCTTTTGTTGGCCCAGCTGTCGGTGTAATTTATGTTGCAGTTACAGCTACAAAAATTATAAAAAATTATAAAAAAAATAATGGTGGCGGTGGAGGAGGTGGTGATGATGACGATGATAAAGATAAGAAAAAGAAAAAATCTAAAACGTCGCAAATACCTGAACAACAAGGCTGTGGTGGTAAAAGCATAGACAATGGGCCAAAAATTCTTACCTCCCCAGCGCCAGAAATAAAAGATCCTAATCATGGTGGCTGCGGCAAGCCTGATCCTGATGCATCTAAAATACCTACGCACACTGGTCACGGTCAACAGCCTGAAATATCACAAGATCTTCCTGGTTGCGGTGGAAAGGATATTCCAAAAAATCCTGATTTTTTACAAGCTGGAAAAAAAGAAGATTTATTACCAAAAAGTGGAGATTATCCATTTAAAGCTCCAAAAACAAAAGATGGTAAAATTCCAAGAAATAAAGAAGGTCATTATATCGATGATAAAGGTTATGGATGGAAATGGGATCCAAATAAAAAAGAATGGGATGTACAAACTAACAAAGGGCATCGAAATGTTAATCCAGCTGGTATAGAAACTCATGCTGGTTCAGATCCAGCTTCAAAATCTGGTACTTCAAAATCAGCTAAAAATACCAAAAAATAAGGATAGAAAATGGAAGATCTTATAGGAATTGAATTTGTTGATAAAAAATATGAAGATGGAGCTGTCATTACTTGGGGTAAAATATTTAAAGAAACAGAACTTTTAGAAATTATTAAAGATGGTTTGCACCGTAGGTTTGGAGCTAAGGAAATAGAATCAATAAAGCTTTGTAATTCTTTGGTTCAAATAGCAGATCATCCATATTTTTATGAATGTTTAATTCGATTTATTCAAGAACCAATTCCTTCTGGAAAAAATAAATATAAAAAATGGGTAAAAGCAAAACGTCAAGATTTACAAAATGTTTATGATGTTGCTTTCACTGGATTCAAAAGTCATTATCAAGATTATCTTGAACGTAAAGCTCAAGGCTTTCCAGAAGATGAAGATTAAAAAATAAGGAATTGTAAGATGGAAGATATAGTTGGAATTAAATTTGTTGATAGAAAAAAAGGTGAAGGCGCTGTGATAACTTGGGGACGATTATTTGATATTATTAGTGATAAAATATTATTAGAAGTTGTCAAAAAAAAATTACCTCAATTTGGTGTGCATGATTTAGAATCAATTGAACTTTGTTATTCGTTAATGGAAATATCTGATCAGCCGCATTTTCATGAACAGTTGTCTTATTTTATTAAACGACCAATTATTTTTGGCATCACCTATAAAAAATGGGTAAGAAAAAAACGTATTGCATTGCAAAATGGTCGAGAGATATTGTTTACAGGTTTTAAAAATGAGCACCAAGAATTTTTAGAAAGAACAAAATATGAATATTTATTGTAAAAATAAACTTCGAAACTATTTCGTACAGGCCGCGCCACATTTAAAAGATATTATTGCTATAAAGTTTGTTGATAAAAAATTAGGGCAAGGAGCTTGTCTTACTTGGGGTAGAGTTTTTACAGAAAAAGAACTTTTAGAAATCATTAAAAAAGAATGCTTCAAGCAAGGTTTTGAAAATTTAGCATCAATTCAATTTTGTTATTCATTGCAAGATATTGCAAAATACCCATATTTTTATGAACGATGGATTTATTTTGTGCGACAAAATATTCCTTATAAATATGGATATAAAAAATGGGTGAATATAAAAAAACAAGCACTGTTAGAAGGTCAAGATATTAAATTTACTGGATTAGAAATCTGAGCAACATTCATGAAATTTTTAAAAATGAATAAATCAATATTGAAACCATGATTGTAAATACTGTAAAAATAGAAAAAAAAATTGATTTGTACCAAATATTTGAAGAACCTATGTATCTTTCTGGAAAAACATCGCAAGATCAATTTTATAAAGAATTATATGCAAATTCATGGGGTATTATAGTTGATGAAGAATTTGCAAAAAAAATAACAGATGATGAGATTGCTGAATTTATTTCAGATCTTATTAAATTTAGGTCTCAAGAAATTTCTATGATTAAACCAACTCTTCAGGCAACTTTGTATTTTTGGTTTGATGAAATGGCTTTACAGTTATGTTTTAATATTTTATCTGGAAAAAATATTAAATTACCTTTTGGGTGCAAAATAAACATAGTAGATTCGCCTTATCCCATTTTAAAGCAATTTTTGAAAGCTGTTCGTGATAATGATTTACATGGTAATTATGATGAGTTTACTTTTGTAGAAAAAGGAGATCCATCATTTGATGATGATTATGAGGTTGATCTTAGTAAAATTACCATAGATGTTTGGCAAATAACATTGCCTTGGGAAAATCATATCAGATAATATGTAACGAATCAGAAAGAATGACAATTTCCATGAATAAAACTAGTTTAAAATTGTATGCAGCGCTTATTTTGAGTTTTAATTGTGTAGCAACAACAATGCATGCACAAGATAATTACACAGAGCTTGTTAAATATAGTTACACGATCATTCGAGAAAATGCTTTGACTCGTGCATTTCAAAACGTAGCATTCTCCTTAGCTTATATCAGCATTTTCCCAGCGTACGAATACATGACAGTCGATGCGTCTGAATCAGAAAAGCATCTAGTGAAAAAAGATTATCCATTGGCGCAAGCATGGATCAATGAAATTGGTAAAAAATATCCTGAGCTTCATTTTGAGACTAAGTTGTTTTTGCAGCATAACAAGTCAAGTGCCTTAGGATTTATACCTCATAATCATATTTATTTTTATAGACAAAATTTAGAATCGCTTGAATCTTGCTATCGAAAGAAAATGAATAAAAGGCAATTGCATGCGTCAGAAGAACAATTATTGGCTCAGCAAGAATTAGATCTCGTGCGCCAAGCTGGATGTATCGAGCGCCATGACATACAAGATTGGTATATTTTTCTTGTTGGTTTATCTGCGTCTCAAGAACTATTAGATTATGGATTGAATAATCTTGTACAAGATAAAAAGACAGTATTCGATACTGCGGCTAGTCGAGATACAGCATTTTTAAAATATAGTTTTAATAGTCGATGTACATGGCTTGTAACGAGTGCAGCAGCTTTGGCTAGTTATTATTATTTTGTAAAATATCAACAAAAAAGGGCTGATGAATTTGCATCAAATTTGATAGAGCAAAAAAATAGTCAAGCTTCTCTTTAATCCCTTGATTGAATAAAATTAGCAATCTGCTGAGCGACTTCTTCTGGGGTTTTGTTGCTCGTGTTGACGATGAGATCCCAGGAATGTTGCGGGGCGAGCATAATTTTTTCAGACTTATTGAGATTGAATTGATGGATTATTTTTTGATTCATCTTGTTTTGTCGTTTGAGATATTTATGAGCTTGAGGATGAATAGTACTAATCGCTTTTTGTAGGGCGATTTTAGTTTGGATGCTATCAATCGTATCGATGAGCGTTTTGTGTGTTGCATTTTTGATGGTGTACAAACTCAAAAATCCAATGAAAGCTTTGTGAACAGTTCGGTGATCTAACGAATTTGGTAATTGATTGCGCTTGCAAACGTGATCGACAAGAGAATCTATGGAGCAATAGACTAAAATTTTAATGAGCTTGATTCGTTGATGTTTATTGTAAATATTGCTTGTCAGGAGTTCTTCATATTTTGCATAATTATCATGATACAAAACCGTATCGACTATAACATTTTTTCCTGTCAACGCAGTTTCGTTAATTTCTGTATAAAAATTACAACATTTTGTTTTCCACGAGCCATGATTATGCATTCTGGTGTAGGTATCAATATGAGCAGCTTCGTAGGTGTCATAGATTGCGTTGAGAGATTGCAGTAGAGTTGTTTTTCCTGCAGAAGAAGTTCCATTGAGCAGGATGATCGTGCCCGGTTTGCTTGCAGGTTGCGCATGGAGTTGTGGCAGTGACACCAGGTTTGCAAGCATGAAACATGTCAAGACCGATTGTTTCGTAAATTTTTTCATAATTTGTCCCAAGCCATACCAATATTTTTAAAAATTTTATGATCATCGTGATGTCGGCAGGCTATCAAATTTGATCTGGTAAATCCATTGATTTTTTGAATTTTAACATAGTATGCTCGTCGTAGAATTCATTTTTTATGGGGGAATTATGAAGCGACATGTAAAAATTTTCATGTTTATTGGTATTTTGATATCGAGCCTGGATGCATGGTCGATGATGCGTTCAGGTGTTAAATCTTTAGCGCCACTTGCTAAATCAGCAGGAGTCGGTTTAGGAGCTTATGAATTTACGTCAGAAGCTTCGCGTTCTCAAGCTACGAGTGATTCGACAGGAAGTTTCGGTTATCATCCTTCTGTAGTTGAAGCAAAAAATATGCAGCCTTCTCCTGGAGTATTGAGCAATTTGCCTGAGTATCGCACGGTGCCGAGTCAATCATTGCTTGAAATAAATAATGGCAAATATCAAACGGTTCATCGAGTAGCAGTTGATAATAAATCTTTTCATGAAGCAATGAATCGTCAAGTAGAGCCTGTAAGTCCTTGGTATCAGAAATCTACAATATCACAACCGAAGGTTCCATCAGATGCAGTTTTGTCAGATGTTGATACTCCAACGCCTTCAGTTGAGAAGAATCAGTATTCAAAGCTTTTCAATTTTGGAGCAGCAAATCGTCCTGTTGGAGGTTTTTTAGGCGGTTCATTAGGTGGTTCGATGGCTTACAGAATACCGAATGGTCAATCAAAATCAGTGGAGCAAAAACAATCGGCAAAATTTAGTGAGCAACAAACAGTTGAACAACCACAATCAGCGCGATTGATGATAACCTATGATCCAAATTTTTCTGCACAGAAATCTCAATCACCTGAAGCTCAAGTAGCTTCAGCTCAACAGGTTGTCGTAGCGGTGCCGACTCAAAAACAGGTGCAAGACCAATTATTGCATAACTATTTCACAGGGCGACAAGCAGATAATTTTTATCAACCAATGTCTCATCTTTTAAGGACGCCTGTTGATGCGAAATTATTTGAGCAACCACAAGAATCAGCGCCATTATTGTTAAAGTATGATAAAAGTTATTCTTCTGCATCAGAACCAGCAAAAATTGGTGAGCAACATGTACAAGTTCTAGAAAATCAGTCTCCCGTAGAATTTCAACAAGTTCAGCAGGCTCAGCAGGTGGTCGCTCCAGAATTAGTAGTGCCCGAGTTTACAGTTCAGTCATTATCAACTCCAAATAGTAATCGCCCAATAATTAATGTTGGAAATAGAAAATTGCCAAAAAAAGTCACGCAATTTATTGAGCCAGTGATTTCTGCAGAAAATAAAGCGGCTTCAGCTGCACCGATTGAATTACAAGAAGTCGCAATAGAAGTACCAAAAGAGATTGAACCACGTAAAAAACAATTAACGGCAGAAGAAATAGATGCATTGAAAAATAGTCAGGAAGCTCAAGCGAAAAGGCGCATGCGAGCTGAAAACAAAAAAGCATTTGAGTCGCGAGATGTGATCAATTCGAATCCAGAGGGAGAAGCAATTCCTGGTTTAAACTGGAAAATTTCAGTTGAGTATGAAAATTATATGCAAAATCAAAGTCCATGGGCAGTTATTCGTATGATGAGCAGAGTGAAAAATTGGATTTTAGAAAAATTGAATTATCGGCCTTCGCAAGCTGAAATAAAAGGAATCGATACGAAAGTCCAAGAACTGGCAACAAAACTGAATGATCGTGCAATGACTGCAGCAGAATTTGCGCAACAAGTTCAGTTGTTAGCTGCAAATATTCAAGGCCTAAAAATTAGAGGATCTTTGATTGATCAAAATAATATGAATAATTCTGATTTCGTAGCTGATTTTGTTGCATAATTGTAAAATTCTTGCTTTTTGTAGATCGAAAATATTATTTTTTATGATAAATGGAGAAGTTTATTATAAAAACGCTTGCTCTTCGAGAGTTTAAAACTTTTGGTGAAGGAGCATGATTAAAAAAGGAACGAAGATGAAGAAATTGTTATTGGTAGGATTTTTGTTGATAGGGCAGTTTGGAAATGCAAAGATAGATGTTTCAAAACTTTTTGTAGATAGTAATAATGGGGATAATAATTCTAATAGTCGATACAATGCAACAAATGAAAAAATAGAAGATACGGGAGATGCGGATCGTTTAATAAAAAATATTACAGGACAAGATCCTAAAATTTATCAGCAAGGTGCAACTTGGGGTGCTTGGGGTGGTCGATGGACAGATCCAGAAACACTTCCAATAGGTGAAACATGTGATTCTGATGGAAAAAATTGTCAAAAAATTTATGCACCAACACCATCTCAGAAAGAAATGAACGAAAAAAAACAAAAACGAAGAAATAATCTTATACAGGCTTATTTTGAAGATATAAGTTTCTTCCCAACTCAAGACATTGGACTTAAGGCTCTTGATGCAGATATACAAGCTTTACAAAAAAGAATTGGTGAATTGAGAAATGATGTATTAAAAGCAAGATTGAATGATTTTTTATTAATTGCAAAAACAGTAAGTAATATAATGAATACTGCAATCATTAATGATAAAAATTTAGAAGTTTTTAATGGATTTAAGCCTTCGGTATCAGGAAATCGTGTATCGCAAGCATTGGCAGAGGCAGAATCAGCTCTTAAATCTGCCGATTTTAATCGAGATTCAGCATCTCGATTAACCTATGTAGAAGTAATTAAGCGATTGGATGCTATTAATTTAGAAGTGCAAAAATTAAAAAAGCATCATAATAATTCTGTAAAAGAAGCTTTGGAGAAAGCAAATGAAGAGCTTGTTAAAATTAACAGAGCTCAGTTGAGATCTAATATTAATTCTCAGGAATATGTGCAATATGCGACTAAGATTGATCTTTATAATGAAATTATTGCAGAATTAAAACTAGAAGAAGCAGATCTTAAAGATGTGGGAACTAAAGCTAAAGAAGATGTTGAATTGATTACAAAGGCAGTTGATCAAGCTAAAGCTGCATGTAAAAATAATCCAATAAAAGCTCTTGAATTAGCAGAAAGTGATCTTTTAGATATGAATAATCGTTTAATAACTTTGGAAACAATGTTTGGAAACCGTCCAAGTGATGCAGTTAGTGATCAAAAGAAATTAATTAATTTACAGCATAAAGTAATTGCTGCATTAAAAAATGAAGTCAAGACTTTTAATATAAAAGTACAGAAAAAGATTGATGAAAAAGTACAAAAAGCTCAAGGAAATCGACAAAAAGCATTAGAATATCTTGTTACGCAAGATAAAGGTTATGGTTTTCTTGGTAATGCTTTTGTTTGGAATAAAGAACAAGTTCTTGAAGATCAAATCAATAATATTCAAGATCCAGTTGAACAACAAGCTGCAAGAGAACTAAAAAAGCAGAATGATTCAGGATTCAATAATTCAAATAATAGTTCATCAAATAATGTATCAGCTGTTGCTTCTAGTGGAAATCCTTTAGAAAATGCTAGTTATCAATTGCTATCTCAATTTGGTTTAACTGTGGATCAATTAAATGATGAGACAAGACAAGAATTAGCAAGAGTTTTAGCAGCAGCTAATCAAGATACACGAAATATTATTGAAAACTCACAATTAACAATTCAAGAAAAACAACGAGAAAAAAATCTTGTTGGACAAAAAATGATTAAAGATTTAACGCAAGTTATTTTAACATTTAAAACTGGAGTTAGTTCATACGCATTAGATTCAAGAGATCCTCAATTGATTGCAATGGAAGCAGGTACAAATTATCTTGTTAATAAATTAATGCCTCAAGTTCCAGCAAATAATAATTTGAGTAATTATAATTTTTAATAATTAATTTTCAAAAAAAGTCTTGTAAGAAACATAACATTTCTTGCAAGGCTTTTTTTGCTTGGATGAAAATATAAGATTGTTGCTTTTTCTATCATCTAAATATTACAGTCAAATATATTAAAATATATAATGCAGGCATGGTATCAATATGAAGTTTTATGGTATTGATTGCTTGAAGATGCAGGAAGGCAGAGATAATGAAATTACAAAGTAAGATATTTTTTGTTGGATTGTTGATTTTGATTGGTGACTTTTTTGCAAGTAGTTCAACTGCGCAGGGGCCAGAGCCCGTAAAAGTTGTAGATCCTGCAAAAAATAACGCTCCACGATCTATAATATATGATTTCTCTAAAAAATTTGTAAATCCTGAGTCTGTTAAGGCTTATGAATCACAACGAGCATTAGAGAATGAGCAAAAGGCTCAATTTGTTTCTGAGTCAGCTAAGAAAGCTCAACAACATAAAATGCCAGAAGCATTACAAGCTCAATTGAATCAAGTAGATCCAATAAAAGCTATGACAGACCGACGATCGCAGGCTGTTGCAGAAAGACAATTAAAAGTTCAAGAAAATTCGCAAAAATCTCAGGCTACTCAAGCAAATAAACCATATTTTAATTATGTTAAAAATCAGGATGGAGCATTAGTGCCTGTTCAAGGGCCTGCAACTAAAGAAGGTGTTGCACCAATTTTTTTGGATTTGAGTTCTTTATCTCAAGTTGATCCTGCAAAATCTGTAGCAATTGCAGGAGTTGATGTTAAAAAACTAGATCAATCTAATCAGAATGATGTGAATAATTTTAAAAATATATCTTCACAAGTAAAAGGTCCTAAACAAAATCAGAAAAGTTATCTTGTAGATCCTATAGAAAATTATAATCGATCAACTATGAGTGCACCCATGGAACAGTATATTGCACCATTACAAGCAAAATATCCAAATGCAACTTCTGAGCAATTACAAGAATATGTTACTTTAGTTCTTGCAAAGGAACAATCAGGTCAACCACCTACAGGATTCCAACTGTTGATGAGAAAGAGAGATAATCCATATCCAATTTTAGAACCAAAAGCTGTAGCAGAGTATAATCCAAGATGGCCAGAAAAAAATTCAGAAGGTGACTTAAGAAGTACACCAACATCATTACAACAATTATATAAAGATTTGAATGAATCTAATAATAAGTCGGTTGTAAGAAGTGCGCAATCAAATGGAGCAAAAGAATTTCGATTATCTGAAAAAGCTTCTGGTGCAGCAGTAGATAAATCATCTTCGCAGTCGAGTGTGAAAGTTGCAGAGCAACAACCTCAGGTTGTTGATTTGAATCATGCAAAAGTTGATACTTTTCATACAAGTCATGCAGCTGTGCCAGTTGTTCTACCAGTTGTTCAAAATCCAATAGCAGGTTCAGATAATTCATTTAAAAGTTTTCTTACTCTTCCTAAAATTGATGACACTGCAGGCGCTGTTGAAAATCTTTATAATGCAATTGATGCACGGCCTGTTGTAAAAAAAGGATGGATTTATGGTACGACTACTACTTCAGTGACAGCAGAGCAAATATCAGGTCAGAAGAATAATGCTGTTGCTATTAAAAGATCATATGAAAACATATATAAAAATCAAGAAACAGCTTTTATAGCGCTCAATAAAGATATTATTGCTTTGGAAGAGAAAATTACAGGAACTCAAGATCAGATTATGAAAGTTAGTTTGGAAAAATTAAAAACAAATGCTACGGTAGCAAGTGACAATATGAACCAAGAAATTGTTGCAGCGAAAGTGCAAGATCTATTAAGTCAGTTATTACCAGCATCGCAAGAAATTTCTATAGAAAAAGCTTTGGATGATTTTGGAAATGATCGCGCTAAAATTAATAATCAAATTAAATTACTAGATCAAACAGATCCAGTTGCGATTAAAATTGACGCTCAATATAAAGCTGTTTATAGCAAAGCTCAGAATTTGTTGGAAACAATTGAAAAGACTGTAGAAAATTTTAACTTGCAGTTAATAAATCTCACTCCGGATCAAGCTAAGACTAAAATTAATAAAGAATTAAAGCCTTCCGCAGATAAAGAATTGGATAAGGCAAAACGGAAAAATAGTGGTGATCAAAATGAAGCGAATCAAAATCAATATTTTCTTGCAAATCAAGAAGTTGAACAATTAAAACTTATTTTAAAATCAAAAGGCCAAGATATTCAAGCTTTAAAAGGTGTAAAAGTAAAGGCTGATGCGATAGCTACAAATTTGATTAAAGATGAACTAATAAAACATAATAAAAAAACAGATATCCATCTTGATCCTTTTAAAATAGGGATTCCAATTCTTATTGATAAATTAGCTACAGATAAAGTAGTTCAAGGGCAAGAAAATCTTCAACAAGAAAAAATTAGAGAGTTCTTGAAAGAATATGAAGCTAATTCAAATTATAATATTGAAGATGCTTTTGAAAAATTGAATGAGTTAGCTCGAGAGCAAGAATTTAAGAATTCTGAAAATGAACAATTTGCTAAAACTTTGCAATTATATACACAAGTTATTAATGAATTATATTTAAAAATTGTAAAACATGAAAATAATAAAAAAGTCGTTGAAAAATATATTCAAGGATTAGAGAAAAATAAGCTTCGTTTATCAAAGAATATGCAAAATGTACAAAGTATAATTGCAGAATTGGAAAAAATTCCTGAAGATAATAGAAAACAACCAATAGAAAAGAGTCAACTAGAACAATTTAATAAATTCGTAGATATTAAGAAAATTTCTGAGAAGACAACAGTTGCAGAACTTCTGGAATTATATGAAGGTGTGCGTGATAAGTTACTAGAAGAGCACAATAAAACATCATTGCAGACATTGTTTAATAAATTTTCTCTTGCTTATGATAGTATTTTTGAAAAAGAATACAAAACAGCGGCAAAAGCTGCAGGAATTGGTTTATTGAAAGCTCCTGGAGCTACAGTAGAAGTTGTAGGAGCTTTAACAGGCCATGTGGTTGATGCATTTAAAATTGTGGGTCTTGATTGGGATACATTACCTTCAGAATTGAAGGTAACTATTACTTTAACATTGATTACAACTGTTGCAGGTTATTTTGGAATTATTCAAGCTCATAATAATATGAACCCGGATGAAAAAAAGAAAATGCAGCAAGATTTATTAACGGCTTTTGCTCAAGATGTTGCTACGACTGCAATAGCCTATAAAACAGGGGCAAATTATGATGCTGTTGCATCAGGAGATTTAACTCTTATTGGAACAAGTGCAGCTATTAATAAATTAGTTCCTAGCGATCCTAATTATAGAGCTACGAATACGGTTTCTACAACAAATTTGGATAATTTTAAGACAAAATATGCAAATGTTTTAAACTCTTCGACCTATCAACCTCCAGTTTATGGGAATACTGGTTTAAATTCTGGAAATGTTCCAGGATCTACTTATTCGAATTCTTATAGGCCAGGCGCTTATGCAGCAGCCTGAGCTTTAAAATTTTTTTTGATTATTTGTAAAAAAATGAATTAATTGTTATAATTTCTACGTGCAATAATTAATTTATTTTTTTTATATTAAAAGATCTCTTTATGGAAAACATTCAATTGAAAATAGCCATACTGTTAACTTTAGGATTTTCTGCAATAGGTGCTATGGATGAGCTTGATGATATGATTATGACAGTGTCGTATAATTTTCCAACACATACTCCTGATCTTGATATTGTATTTAATATTAAAGATATTGATTTCGAAGATCCAAAAAGTTATATTACAGGGTTTTTCATTCATAAACAAGCGACTAATTTATTTCGTTGTTTAGATCCTAAGATTAAATCAGATGAAGCAATCTTAAAGCCTTTATTTGAAAGTGGTAAGAATATAAATAATCTCGAGCAGAATATAAATGGTTTTGATTTTAAACTGGCAGGTGGAGTATTATACAAACCAGGCACCAATCAATTGATGGGTAAAAGTAAATGGATTGCGCAATGTGATATAACAGGAAATCAACATGCAGATGGTAATGTCATGGATGCAAAAATTAATGAGTTATATCAAAATTTAAAAAAACATGGCGTTGAAGATGTTCGTGTTAGAGTTTGTTATGATTACTCAAAATAATCACCCCTCAAATTCGCATAAAAAATTATACCCCAACTGTAAAAAGTTGGGGTATCTTATTACCTACAATTCCGTTCAAAGCTGTACAATGGGCGCTTGGTGCCAAATAAAGCGTAGATCGCATCGCCAGAGATAATCTCGTGCTGCATCAATAGTTGGGATATTTTTTCTATCGTTAGTTTATTGGATTGTAAGAGGGCAAAGGCTTTTTGATAGCAATCTTCGAGAATGTAGCAGATCTGGTCTTGGATTTGGCCGTGTTTGTCATCTTTATCTTGGTCTGATGGTTGTAATTTGTGGTAGCGTTTTACCATGTAATCGGCCAAGTAGCGAGCATGTATCATATCACTAATTGCGCCTGGCATGGTTAATAAATCGGATAAACCCTTGCTGATGATCTTGTTTTTGGCCAGTTTGCAACATTCATCAAAATTTTTTTCTTGCCCTACAGGATATCTATCGATATACCAAGATCTATCAAATTCAAAGAGCTGTTCTGCGATGCCACCACAAAGTGAGATAACAATCCTGTCTTTGTAATCATTCATTGTCCAGGCTTCATTTTCATCGCTTAGGCAATGGAGATTGCGACCGCAACTGCTGGTTCGAGGAATAATAGAAACTGATCGCAAAATGAATTTTTTATCGCATGCGATTGCGACGGCATGGCCAGCTTCGTGAATCGCTGTGTTGATCAACTCTTTGGTGTCTAACTCTTTTGCTGTAGCGCAACCACTGATCATTTCTTCGAGCGCTAATTCAACATGGCTCATTGAGATCGGGTAGATTTTTTCAAGATTGGCCTCGGGATCTTTTTCTAACATAAAGTTGATGTTGTAGTGTGTGACAGATTTCTTGAGAGTTTTGAGCAGTTTATCAAGCTTGATGCGAGTGTATCCTTGTGTTAAAGCTGCAATGAGCGGGATATTGAGATCTACTTTTTCCATGGCGTGTAACGATTTGCTCAGGATTTCGACTCGTTGGTCAAATGATAGTTCAGCGGTTCTATCTTGCTTGCTACGAGGTTTGATATCGCCATCTGTTTTAGTTTCTGTATCATTGGTATTATTCTGTTCTATGTCTTTGTAATAGTTGTAGGCAATAACGCTCAGCGCACCTATCCCCATGCCCAAACCGATGTATCCTAAATTTGCTGCTATCAATAAATTTTGTGCAGCTCTTTCTTCTTGAGCAGTTAGTTCTTCTTGTTCTTGATAATATTCCTGTAGGGTTTGTCTGTAAGGATCCCAAGGATTGTGATTTTGCGCGATGGTGGTAGAAACTAATCCAAGCAACGTCATCGATAACCAATACTTTTTGTGTGCGAATTTCATAAACTATTTCTCATGCATTTCATTAAAAAGTCCGCCGGAGCCTTGGCGCAGGAGGATCATTTTTTACAGAGTTATTTGTTATTTTTACCAATTGTTTTCTTTGCATGCTCGAATATAATTTTCTTCGGTTGAAAAAAACTCAATGAAAATTGTAAAATCATTTTTTATAATATCATGAAAACATGCATTTAAAAAGCATTCTATGAGAATTGTGGTGATAAAATCTTAATAGAAATTAAGCTGCCGCAAGTCGCAAAAAAATATCAAAGATAGAAAATAAAAATTACAAATTTTCTTTAGATGTGTATGAAAAATTACAGATTGACTAGTTTTTTTATTTTCTTGAATAAGCTTGTTTAGGCGTTATAATTGCATCATCATATTACCTTATGTTTTTAGGATGAACGATGCGCAATGTTTCGAAAAATGTTTTATATGTTCTATTTATTTTTTATGGGCCAATGTTTTTTGCTATGGAACAACAAAAAAATAATATTATTGCACAGATAGCTCAAGCGTCAAAAGAAGTTTTGGGATCAACAGATCTTGGTACAGTAGCTCCTTATGTAGGCGTTACGCTTCAAGCATATTATACAGGACAGGATATTAAATCTTATTGTCTTCCTAGTGAAGAAGAACAAATAAAAGCTTTTGAAGTTCATGAAAAAATAATTTTCAAAAAAACAAAACGCAGTTTAATAGAATGCCTCACTGTTAACAAATCAAGTTCTAAGATTGGAGTTCTTGGCGGTCCAGCAGAATGTGAAGAATTAATAATGTTATTTGCGAAAATTGATGATACAAATTTGTTAACAGATATGATTGCAGCTTTCAATCAAAACAGAAATAATTAAAAATTAAACTATAACAAAAAGGTATTGACCGTGTTTAAACTTAAAGAGATATTTTTTTCTATTGCTATTTTTTCGGCAGTTTCATGTTTTTGTTCAGATACAACTAAGGTTGCACTTCAATTAACAGAAGAAACAGTAACGCAATTAAAAGACATTATGGGTTCGTCATCACCTTACAATCCACTTATAATCACTACAGCCATTGTTCAAGTAGCTCCTATAGCAAAAGATGGATATCAATATTTTTTTCCGAATGAAGAACAGCAGGTCAATCTTGAAATAAATAAAGAAAGATTGGAGTTTTTAAAAACACGAAAAAAATTTAGAGCATGTTTATACGCTAGCAAGCCAGATTCTTTAAGAGATGTTTTTAATTGTCCAACGCAGTGTAAAGATTTAGTCATCGCATTATCAATGTGTGATGCTCAAGATGAAGCGATTCAAATGATTGAAAAATTTGATAAATTATGGAAAAAACATGCTTAAAAAATCACTTTTATTATTTTTGATGAGTACTAATTTGTCAGCAAATTGGCAATTTGAGGATACAGGAGCATATACAATCTGTTTATTCTTTATTGTTGGAGGCATTACTAAAGCCATTAAAGATTTGCAAAAAAAAGTTGAAGATGAAAAGAAGAAATCTGACCAAGGCCTTCTAGAGATTTCTTCAGAACAATCTCTAGAAGATTTACAAGCAAGTGTTAAAATCTTAGAAACAGCACAGATTGTTGTTGGAACAGTTGCTCTAACGTTATTTTTTCCTGCTCTGTATTGTATTTTAGAAGATGAATATTATAAAATTTTTCCTACAGAAGAACAAAAAATAGGTAATCAAAATGAGCATGAAAAACTACAAAATTTAATCGCTCAAAAAAACTTTAGAAATTGTTTATTTCATAGTGATCGAAATGATTCAAGAAATAATGATTTTAATTGTCCAGAAACTTGTAAAGAATTAGCGCGCGTTTTTGTTGAAAGTCAATGTCAACAGAGCAAAGATGAAATAATTAAGATGATAGAACGTTTTGATAATTTAGGAAAAACAGCATGTTAAGAAAGCTATTATTTATATTGTTGAGCGCAAATTTTTGTTTTGCGGTTGATGTTGATCAAGATTACATGGCAAAAAGAAATAAAGCATTGTGGATTGTTGGCGGCGTTATTGGCGGGACAGCTGTAGGAGTTGTCGCGGCTCCGTTTGTTTTGCCCGCGGCAACGATAACGGCGATACAAGCAGGTGCTGTTGCTGTAACGGCAAAAATTGCAGCTGCGAGTGCCGTTGTGAGTACATCCGTTACAACATCGGTTACAGCTGTTGCAGGCACAACTATTGGCACAGCAGCCGGTACAGCTGCAGGAGCAATTGTTTCAGTACCGGGGGCTATAAGCGTTGGAATTAAAGGCGCTACGCTTGCAAGGCCATATGTGTTTGAAACAGAATACGAAGAGCTTGCTTATCTTGACAAGGTCGAAATACAAGAGTTTCTTCAGGCTCGATCAAACCTTATTAGTTGTTTGATGAAAAATAAAGCAGACAGTAAAAAAGGTAGTTTTGGTTGTTCATCGAGTTGCCAAGAAATGGCCTATACATTTCGATTACTTGCAGGGCAAGTTGAATTGCAAAAAGCTCTGAAAAGTATATAAATAAATATGTATAAAAATTGGTATGGTTTGTGAAAGACGCGCAAACCATACCAACTTCTATTATAAATCAACAAAGCATATAGATTCAACTTTGAAAATCGAATAAATGGTACAAATGAATTCAATGAATAATGAACACAGCGATCAACAATTACAATCTTTTTCATATCCATTATCGATCAAGATTTTTTTCTTATTTTTAGTCTGTGGTATTTTTTTATATGTGCCTTATTTTTTATATTGTGAATTGCCTTATCATCGCCAAGTCAGCAATCAATTAAAAAATGCAGATAAATTATTTGATCAAAAAAATTATCTTGATGCTATATTGATTTATATGAAGATAGCGGATAATTTTGAAAGTTTTAAATACAGCCGGATTCGACTTGCTCAAGCATGTTTTGCATCTTCGCATGATAATAACGAAAACTGTAATGCTTTATTTTCCTTAGCTTTAAATTATTTAACAGGTAATAAATTTAGCGTGGAAGAGATTGCAGACTTAGAAAAGTATGTACCAACTTGGAGAATAAATGATTTTAAAAGAAATTTTACAGTAATAAATGAAAAAAATAAGGCACAATAATGATTATATTTATTCCGGGTCAAATAATATATTTATTAACTTTTCCTGGAGTTATTCTTCATGAAATAGCGCATCGATTTGTATGTGATATGTTGGGAGTTCGTGTGTATCATGTTTGTTATTTTTCATTATCCAAAGAAGCTTCTGGTTATGTTATGCATGAAAATATTACAAGCGCATTTCATGTATTTTTAATTGCTATAGCACCACTGTTCATTAATTCAATTATTTGTATGCTTCTTCTTTTTCCATTTGGATTTGCAAAAATACTAGATACAACTTTTATTTTTGAAGAATTTACTATAAATAATATTATACATTATCTTGTAATTTGGGCAGGCTTTTCTATTGGTTATCATGCTATGCCAAGTAATGTAGATATGCAAAGAGCTCCTGAATTAACAAAAGGTTATACTTCTTATTTCTTTTTATCTTTAGCAAAATTTATTGTGGCTCTTTTTAATATTCCGTTGTTGGGACCTATTTTAAGGCTTATGTATGCATTTACTGTTGCATCTATTCCTTTTTTTATATTTTTTATAATATTACTGAGCATGATTAAGTTAGGTTTAATAAATAATTTATATTTTTTGTAAAGCAATTTAGTTTTTATTTTCTTATTGCATATGAGCAGCGATAAAATCTTCCATCGCTTGTTGTGAGTCGAAAGGTAGAGCGTTATACCAGTTTTTGTCGTCGAGATAAAGTAAGATAAAAGGTGATTTGTTTTCCCAAAATTTTTCCCATGCATTAAGTAGATGAACAAAATTATCTTTGGTCATGACAGCACAATCGGCTATGTTATTTTGGCATAGCTGTAAAGCATTCATGTTATTATATTTTATATTAAATTCTTCATCGGTCATGTTTGCTTCGTAGGCATCAAAAACTTCTCCCAAATAAATAAGATCGTTTTGGGTGTCTACATTTAAATCAACCATTTCAATAGTTGTGCCACATTCACCATTGGGAGCATGTAAGCTGTCTAAAAATGGTATTGGGCCACCCGCTCTAGAAACATATCCATATCCATAATGTAAAAACATTTCTACATGGGAAATAGGATTTTGATAATAAGTTGTTTTTATAAAACCGTATCTATTGCTTTTGAATTGAAATAGCTTATATTGCTTTATCTTCATATATACTTTCATTATAATTAGCATTTAAAATTATTTTAGCTTTGGTGTAGCTTTTGGGCTTACAGGATGAAAATGAGCAATGCCATTTTCTACATAAACTGTAAATTTTTGATTAGATTGTTGAATTAAATCAAATGTTGCTTTTCCATTTTTGCCAGAAATTACTTCTATTGGATTTTTAAGTTCTTGAATAAGATCAATAATTATTTGAGCATTCTCTTTTGGCATTGAACCAAGAGGGAATTGTGTTTTTGGTACAGTTTTACCAAGATCATTAATATGTTTAACGCTCATATCAAAGTATCCATTTTCTAGTGGTATAATATTTTCAACTATATGAGTTGCGGTTTTTGATTCGATATGAAACAAATGCCCACCCTTTTTTGCAGCGCCAGTTACATTTGGTCGCATTTCGCCAATATAAGTATGAAAGATATCAAATTTCGTGATGTGAATTATATTTCCCTCAAGATCTACAACCTTGAGCATTGATTTTTTTACTAATTCATTAATTTCTAGAGCGTGAGGATGTAAACCGTTACACATGTTCAGATACATAACATCATGCATACCAATATGTTCGATCGTTGTAAAATTATTGGTAATAGCTCGATATGCTTCAATTTGTTTTACGCCTTTAATTTCTTCAAGGCCAGGAAGAAGGACGTCTCCGCGGCTATATTTTTCAAACATTTTTTCGAGCGCTTTTAGCTTTTCTTGATCAGGCTTTAAAACTTCATAAACTGTTTTTTTAATAACTTTGGTTTGCTGCACATGTTTAGCAATCTGTTCAGCGTTGTTGATCTTTTTTTGAGTAGCCATAGCGGAGCCAATATTTTCTCCTGTGCCTTCAGCGATGATGCTAAGATCGCCGGCGCTGGTCGCGAATCGTGGTGTTGCATCTTGCAAATGCGAAGGAACATTTTTTTTGATTTGCTGAGCAAGTTGTAGGGCTTCGTTACCAACAAAAGTAGACAACCGCAATAAACTATCGGTTACTTTACCTGTAATGATACCGTCGACAGCAATCTCGGTAACGCCAGCGACATTTTCTCGTACCGATTTTTTCATCATCTCATTGATAACAATTTCTGCAGTTTGCAGCGCATTCTGCAGTGATCGCAGATTGCGTTCGTTTCTCAGATCTACTCTGCTCTGATGAGAAGCATCATTATCAAGCCTACTTTGATCTTTAAAATCGTCTATCATATCTTTAAGGACATCCTCATAGTAAGCAAAAGGCGTGAACTCACCAATTTCTGCACCAATTTTTAACAGACTTATTCCTAAAGATTTGCAATCATGAGCAACTTCTTTTAAAGTTTGATTTCGATTATGACCTAATTTTATTAAAAAATTATTCCATTTTGTTAATGCTTGAACTGTGCCATCGTAAGACCCTTGCACCATACCGCACCATGCCTCAGTTTCTAATTCGTAATCAATCATGGCTTTGCCATACGTTTCAAAAAAATGACTCACGTCGGTGAGCGCAGTAGCTTGCTGAACGTGTGCTAATTGATTCAATTGTTGTGCAGAGACGGCAAGGTCGCAATTATATTGAGCGAGTTGCCCAATCATAGATTTTGAATCATATTTGAGAGCTG
>Ga0208373_1001633_pt1 | contig 28748 bp, 27 predicted proteins | sample RifOxyC2_FD_184036 | JGI IMG/M metagenome (GOLD analysis project Ga0208373, IMG submission 184036) | Soil microbial communities from Rifle, Colorado - Rifle Oxygen_injection C2 (SPAdes) | ecosystem: Environmental > Terrestrial > Deep subsurface > Rock core/Sediment | place: Rifle, Colorado... | reverse complement strand
CATTATTTGACATAGAGCCTAAAAAAGATTGACAGAAGGGGATTATTAAGCTAAAAATATGATGTGGTCATAGACCATAATCGAGGTAGATAGGAGAGACACCCAAGATGACATGCCTCGCGCTCGGTTTCACAGTCATTCTGGTCTCGCTCTTCACAGCTTGTCTATTGGGTGTGGGGAGCACCGTCCTTTTCCGCTTCGGTCCCTTCGAGAGAGCTTACAGGTGGCTCCGGGGACCGTTCATCGTCGTGGCGACTGTCAGTGTCGTTGCCACCATCTGGGGAGGATATGAAGCTAGGCTCACGCCAAACGGTCTCCTGTTTCTCCTCAACTGCCTGTTGGCACTTGTGGCCGTCTTCACGGAGACGGCAATGCTCAACGGGTTGGTGGTCCTGACTTGCTCGAGATACAACCGAGACACAAGGCGCCCCGAGATCATTCGTGAGAGCCTTGTGGGGGTGATTGTCAAGGATCTCTGGGTTGTCGGCGGAAATCCAGCAGGAGGGGAGATGAGTGTCTGCGGGATCGCATGGAGTATGATCCCGAACAACCTTGTCTCCTGCATGGTGGCGATCTTCGCTCTGGTCGTGGCAGCATGTGGTTGGTTCTTCGCGGGAAGATCGATCTTCGATAAGAGCAAGAAGATCGACTACTCGCCGGCACTCTACCTCGGGGTATCGATGTTGATCGCTGGGGTTCTCGTGACGGCGCTCGGGTTGCCCGTAGTTCATGCACTAGCGCAACCACGCTACTGGCTCTGGCTAGTGTTGGGCCCCGTCTCTTTGATCGTCTTTGCCGCGAGTCTGACGTTGAGGTGGAAGATTAGGGCTTGGCGAGATGAGAGGAGAACAAGTCGGAAACGTACAGAGCAACCTCAAGAGAGAGCGCGGAAGGAGTCGTGGATCGCGCCGATGCCGAACTGGTTGCTGATGCAGCTCAAGGCAGCGAAGATGACGGCGTGTCCGATCGTCTCGCTGACTCGGGCACCAGAACAGCCGGAACCCCCGTCGTGAGGTCATTCGCGACAGAACAGTATGGGCGCTCCAATGCAATCGGGGCGCCCATCTGTGTTTTAGTGATCGAACCTTGCGACCATATATCCGACTCCCCAGGGAGCTTCGTAGGAGAGAACTTGAGATCTAACTTTTTCTCCATCAAGAATACCCAGAAGGATTAAAAGCGAACGGTAGCCGCACTCGCCGGCTTCTTTCTGAAGCTCTTCATCGATATTTATTATTGCGGAGGGATTGTAGTTTTTAATATTTTCAACAATTGCGGCATCAAAAATCTTGCCAGATTCTCCTCCACTATTCCTCTCTGTTATCAGATTATGCGACAAATCTCCGGAGGCGACAATAGCTACGCGTTTATCGCTGTTCGCTATGACATCAGTTATTGTTTGACCAAATGAGAAATGTGCCGCTCTGGAAGAGCCGGAGTAGCCGATGGGCAATACCTCGGGTTTGTAATCAAGCTTTTCCAGAAGATAATAGAGCGGTACAAGTACACCGTGGTCCAAATAGTATATATCATTCTGGTGATCAATAATTTCTGCCCTAAAATCATTCTTTCTCGATGTCTCAACGATGTCATTGGCTAATTTATAATCGCCAGGTAGTTCTAAAGAGTATTGTGATCCGAAGCTCCCAAGATCACCGAACATTTTATTCGCAAAACCAAGAGCAAAAACAGCGGGGTCTAAAAGCCCGTGAGGGGAGATAATCAATATTGTTTCAGGTTCAAAATCCGCAAGATCATCCGCCAGCTTTTCCAAAGCAGATATAGTATCATTTACTTTTTTAAGTTCATCTCTTCCGATATCGGGGATAATTATCGGCGGGTGGGGGACGAAACAAGAAAATGTAATCATAAGAATTAAGTTTAAAAGCTTAAAGCTTGCCCCGAGTAAGCCCCAGGGGGTGAAAGTAAAAAAAGTTATTGTGTGGTTACATTGTACATTTTAATTTGCATTTTAATCAACAAATCTGCGATAAGTTGAAATTTATCAGGAATTGTTTGATAATGGAGCTAAGAAGCATTGATAATTTTTCTCGATAAAACAGGAGCAAATATGTCAGTAGAAGGTGGTCCGGAGCCAGAATCAGTAATGGGTAAATTCGAATTGCATAAGCGACCAGAGGTTGATCAGTCCGTAACAAGATTGCGTAGTCACGGCCGCAAGGTCGAAGAAACCAAACAGGGGCGTATAAGCGCTCACTTTGGGTTCATAGAAAAAGCCCTGCGGATGGACAGGGGCCATTTTGTCGCCGATGTTAAAAGTGATCTAACCCGCGAATTCACTATTAATTTGCAGAACGAAGACGGTAGTGAAGACACCGAAAGGATCGACCTACTAGTTCAGGGTCTTTTTGATTCGGAAAAAGATATTTTGCGTCGGCGTGGTATGGGAGAAGAGCTTGAAGAATATGGCGATACTCCGAAACCAGAAGATTACGAAAAATTCAGGCAACAGATATACGACAAAAAAGCCGAGCAGGAAAAAACTCTCGGTAACTGGATAGATTATCTCGGAAGCGAAGAAGCCGACTATTACCCTGTGTGGTTTAAGTATCTTGCGATCAGAAGTTTGCAGAAAATGGGCAAACGTGATCGTGATATTGGAGATTATTCCAAGCGTTCGGCAAATACCTTGCAACCGTTTCCCGATCTCTCCCGTGAATCATTTTCTCGGACGCTTGATGCTATCAAGAAAATGCAGAGCGAGAAAACTTTGCTTGATTTTGAAAAAATTAACGATTATTCCGATGACGAACTTTCCGCATTGGCGGAACTCGACAGAGCCGCCGCCAAAGGCGACTTCGCCAAACTTTACGCTAACTTTCAAAATGAAATAGAAAGGGAACGGCGAGAGCGGGGAGAGAGCACAGCCGGGCAGTGGCGCCATTTTCCTCAAGGGAGCAACCCGGAAGCATTAGTGTCGACACTTGAGGGCAAAGGAACAGAGTGGTGCACGGCAGGTCTTAGCGTTGCCCAAGATCAGCTTCAAAGCGGTGAATTTTACATCTATTATACTTACGACAAAGATCGAAAACCAACCGACCCTCGCGTTGCCATTTTCCTAGTTAACGGCCAGATTTCGGAAGTTCGTGGCGTTTATGGCAAAGATCAGGATTTGGAACTGGATTTTGTTGATATTGCCAGAGAAAAATATAAGGATTTTTCCGGAAGTGAAAGGTACGAAAAAAAAGATCGTGATATGAAATTTCTTTCCACCGTTGAAAAGAAAATGAATGCGAGTGAAAGCTTAAGCAAAGGTGAACTTGTTTTTCTTTACGAAATCGATTCTCCGATCGAAGGTTTTGGACATGGCGCTGATCCGAGAGTTGCCGAGCTTCGAAGTCAGCGCGATCCGAAAGTTGATGCGCCGATTGTTTTGGAATGTCAGCCAGATGAAATTGCATGGGGTCAGGACCAAATTGGCGAAAACACCAGATCGTACATCGGCCCGTTATTTCCTGACATTTTCAAATTACAAAATCTTGAAAACATCTACGCTTCATTTCCTGAAGGCAAAATCCGAAAAAGTGATTTGGGGATCGGCGGTAAAACTAAAAATGAATTAGTTAACGAATTAAAGGCGAATGGAATAAAAATTTATGAATATGCTCAGGATATGCTGGATAGTTCGGAATTTACAACTCAACCAAGCCCTGAACAAATTAATTTAGTTCGCCTGAAGGTTCGCGATCTTGGATTTCCAAACGGTGCTACAACCGATCGAATTTATGCTAAAGCAGAAGAACTCGGCCTCGAACTTTGTCCGGCTGAAGTTGGCCCGCATCAAAGATTAAAAGATATAGATCAACCATTAGGGGAATGGTACCGAATTGCTATGAAGCAAATTACGGACCGGCGCGGCGATCCTAAGGTCTTCGACTTGGCACACAATGACGATGGTTTGTGGCTCGACTCCTACTTCGCTTATCCTGCTTACGAGTGGAGCGCTGACGGTGGGTTTGTGTTCCGTCTTCGCAATGTTTCTCAAGCTGCTTAGATTCTTGAATTCTTTATTAACTTTTGAAACTTTGAGTTTTAGATACTTTGACACTTATGTGGTGTAGCCGCGCGACACAATTTTTGATATACTGAATATAGATTGGTTGAATTGTCCGGCTAGTCCTCGACCTGCTCAGGCCAGGCGGCTTGGCGAAACCTCTCTGGCATATACAGATTGAGAATGCTGGCGGTTACGACTTACAGCAGAGGATTTGTATTTTGTCTACATAAAAAGAGAAACTTGGTGTGGTTTGGTGGTGGATTTTTGATCCCAAATAAGATACAGCTTTGTGCCTTTCGTTTGATGAATTGCAGGGGCAGTGGCACAGATGTCAAATCACACAATTACAGACCGGCGCGGCGATCCTAAGGTCTTCGACTTGGCACACAATGACGATGGTTTGTGGCTCAACAACAACTTCGCTAATCCTGACAACAAGTGGAATGCTGACAATGAGTTCATGTTCCGTCTTCGAAAGTATTTCTTTTCCGTCCGCCTAGGCGAGACGGTTTTTCTTTTGCGGATTGTCGAGATTCTTCTTCCAACCGCCAAACATACGACCTGCTTCGCCAAGTTTCAGTGCCAGTTCCTCGTATTTGCCGTTAGGAATGATTTTGCCCTCCCAAGCGACGGAAATAAGGAATTTTAGAGTGTCCAAAATCAAAATACATTCAGAGATTTTATCTTTCTTTTTCTCCTTTTCGCTACAATAAGTAATATATGAGAGCTCTAGTAAATCTAAAATTTTATTTTCAATGCGCTGGCCAATCGTATAACGGGAACTTTTAGCAATATGAGGCACAAAGTCAATCCAAATCAAATATCCCTCTTTAACTCGGCAGAGGATCGAGGGGCAACTCGAGAGAGAGAGGTTTTGGATTGCGTCATAGTTACAATAATATCATATCTTTTGATAATCTGCTTATTTCATGGAGAGAATTTTTAAAGGGCAAGAAGAGGCGAAAAGATGTAGCCGAATTTTCACTTAATTTTATGGACAGTATTTTTGCGCTTCACGCAGACCTTACGGACAAAACTTATCGGCATGGCGGGTACAAAGTTTTCAAAATCAATGATCCAAAAATGCGCGACATTCACAAGGCAAGTGTTAGGGATCGGCTCGTTCATCATGTGATTTATCGGATTTTATATCCGTACTTCGACTGCAAATTCATTTTTGATTCATATTCTTGCAGGGTTAACAAAGGTACCCACCGATCGATAAATGGGTTTAGAAATTTTGCGCTAAAAACATCTCGAAATAATACTCGAACTTGCTGGGTGCTAAAATGTGATATTAGAAAATTCTTCGCTAGTGTCGATCACCGAATTTTAAAAGATATTTTAGAAAAATTCATCGCTGATACTGATGTTTTGCAACTTATCGAACAAATCATCGGGAGTTTCAACACTGAAGACAAAACCGGCACGGGATTACCGCTTGGCAATTTAACCAGCCAATTGCTTGTTAACATATTCATGAATGAATTTGATCATTTTGTGAAACGAGATCTGAAAGTCAAATATTACATTCGTTATGCCGACGATTTTGTTTTACTTTCAAGAGATAAACGATATCTTGCAAATCTATTACTCCAAATTAGCGATTTTTTAGAAATAAACCTAAAACTCGCACTTCACCCAGACAAAGTCTTTATTAAAACGCTTGCATCGGGTGTAGATTTTCTTGGCTGGGTTCATTTCCCGAACTATCGCATCTTGCGCAAATCGACGAAACTCCGAATGTTAAGAAGAATTGTTGAGAGTCCGACAAATGAAACTTACCAATCCTATCTAGGGATTATCGCTCATGGTAATAGTAAAAAAGCTAAAAGAAAGTTGGATGATTTGTATTTTAGTGGTTGGGATTAAAGATTATATCAAAGTTTAAGATTCTGAAATTAATTAATACTAGCTCCTCGAGAGTCGGTTTCTAGTTCGTGAAATCATGCCAGCATTTGACCCAATCCAATATTTGTGATATTATTACTCGGTATCGAGATACATGTCAGAAGCCAACATTCAAAATTCGATCCTTGTTGCCATAGTTGGCAGGCCTAACGTCGGGAAATCGACTCTTTTTAACCGTCTGATTGGGAAAAGGCAGGCGATTGAGTCGAAGACTCCCGGAACGACCAGAGATCGTCTCTACGGGGAGCTTGCATGGAATGGTAAAAAAATATTGCTCACAGATACGGCCGGAATTCAAAGTGGGGCGAAGGAAGAACTCTTGGAGCAATCTATGGCCGCGACTAAACTTGCGATTGCAGGCGCCGATCTGGTGCTTTTGTTAGTTGATTTTAGGGAGGGTTTGACCGATGCTGATTTTCAGATAGCAAAATCTTTGAAGAGGTGTGCCGAAAAAGTGATTGTGGTTGCCAACAAATGCGATAATAAATTCGAATCGGCGGGAATGGAGACATTTAGACGGTTGGGATTTGCGGATATTGTGCCTGTTTCGGCGATATCGGGCAAAGCAAGCGGAGATTTGCTTGATATGGTGACCGAGAAAGCGGAATCGATCGAAATCGCGAAGAAAGAGGAGGAGCTTAGGGGGGGCGAGATCAAATTCACGATAGTCGGTCGCCCCAATGTCGGGAAATCGACTCTGACTAATACGATTTTGGGCAGAGAGCATATGATAGTTTCAAAAACTCCCGGTACGACCAGGGACACGGGGAATTTTAGCTTCAAATATAAAGGTAAAATTCTGGAGGTGGTAGATACGGCGGGGATGCGGAGAAAGGGTAAAATTGATCACGATACGGTAGAGAGTTTCGCCTTGATTAGATCCCTGAAAGCGATTAAGGAGTCGGATTTGGTAGTATATACTATTGATTCTCAAGAAAAAATATCTTCTCTCGACCTAAACATTTTGGGAGAGATAAAGGATTCGGGAAAGTCGATAATACTTGCGGTCAACAAGATCGATCTTTGGGGTGAAGAGAGAGAGGCGGAAATGGCGAAAATTATTAACTCACTCCAGCGAGAGCTAAATTTTATGCCATGGGTGCCGGTGGTTTTTATCTCGGCGAAAGATTCTAGCAACATCAATAACCTTCTAAATCAAATTATTAAAGTCATAGAGGGTCGGATGACCGAAATCGACGAAGATTCGATGCGAGATATTTTCAAAGATGCCTTGGCCATGAACTATCAGATCGGATATATCAAATATCTGCGATTTGAGCGCGCCAATCCACCAGTTTTTAAGATCAAAACTTTGAAGAACAAAAAAGCCCACTTTTCTCATTTGAGATACCTGGAAAACAAAATCAGAGACCGATTCCCATATAACGGTACCCCGATATTCATCGACCATCAGAGATAATTTGAGAACACTACCACCCCACTTCGCCCGCCGAGTCGGCAGGCTACGAGGGGCAGGCTGATTCTATCCACGGATCGACTCTGATATCAATCAAATCCATTAGAAGTTATCTCATAAATAAGTCGAGTCGCATTAGATTATCGTATCCAGGACATAACCATAGTTGATCTGTCATGCTGAATTTATTTCAGCATCTCAATGGGATTCTGAAACAAGTTCAGAATGACACGGCTTATGATGATTTGTGAGATAGCTTCTAATATGCGGGGAGGTGTCGGAGGGCTAAGTCTTTTAGATTGTTTATTGAGTAATCGACCCGGCGTTGGATGCCGAAACGGTCCAGGGGCTTGATAGTAAGCCAGGCGCGACCTATCATATTGGTTCTAGGAAGTGTCCCCCATTCTCGTGAGTCGGAGGAGTGTTCTCGGTTATCACCAAGAACGAAATATTGGCCATCTCCCAAGACTGTGGAGGTTTTATCGTCGTTGTTAAGGGGTCGAGTTATCGTTCCCTCGGGTATATACTCCTCCCCCAAAGAAATTCCGTTGGGATGCTCGGTGTTGATTATTTTTACTCCCTCCGCCGATACCTCAACTGTCTCTCCTGGGAGGCCGATTATACGCTTGATATAGTTTTGCGAGGGATTCGCGGGCGGTTTGAATATAACTACATCACCTCGTTTCGGCTGGCTTATGATATATGAAATCTTTTCAGCTAAAAGATACTCTTGATCTACAAAATTCGGCAACATCGAGTTACCCTCAACGATGAAGGGCTGGACTAAAAAATAGCGGATCGAAAAGGCAATCAGAAAAACTATGACCCCAGTTTTTAGAAGATCCCACAAAAAATAGAAAAAGTCCTTGACCGGATCATTCTCTATCGTCATTTGATTCAGATCTTCGCCTTTCGGCGTAATCTCTTTGTCCAAAGCTTCTCCCTGATATTAAGTGTTTGATATGATTTAATGATCGAGATTTATCTATCTTAGTGGGGATAATCGTATACATCAATTCTAAACTTATTGACAAGATTGGTCAACCATAAGATATTGTATATATAACCGTAACGCGGTAATGTGTTTTCGGCTTTTATCTATTTTAGTAAAACTTAGAAATGAACCCAATTTTATTTAAAATCGGATCGGTGAATGTTTACACTCATGGCCTGTTTTTGGTATTGGCGGTAGTCGCGGCCGGGTTATGTTTATATTTTCTGGCTAAACATCTGCGGGTTGCATCGTCGCCGGTTTTGGATCTTATCATCTACCCCGTTCTCTTCGGAGTGATAGGAGCCAGGTTGGCATATGGGATAGTCTATTATTCGTATCTTTCTTCCCCGCTCGAGATTCTTAAGATCTGGGAGGGCGGTTTGGTCTCGTGGGGAGGTTTTGCATTGGGGCTCGTTGCTTATATTGTAGTTGTAAAGATGTATAAACTTAGTATCCCACTTTGGCTGGATATGCTCGCCATATCCGGAATGCTCGGTGTGGCAGTCGGGCGTATCGGTTGTTTTGTCTCCGGAGAGCTTTACGGCGTTCCATATACCGGGCCAGGAGCGGTGAGGGGGATATTCCCGGTTACTCTCGTCGAATCAGTGCTTGCGCTGATAGTATTCTTTATCTTGCTCCTCGCATTTGTGAAATTTCACAAATCAAGGAGTGCAAAAAGTAGCTTTGGCATCATATTCTTAGAGGGGGCTCTGCTTTACTCCGGTGGGCGTTTTGCGCTCGACTTTTTACGATCTGGAGAAAAATTTATGCGATATTTTAATTCGAATCAAATAATAGAGTTAATTGTGTTTATTGTAGCAGTGATTGTATTTGCCAGATTGGTTGCTGGCACCAAGAAAGGAGGCCCGGATGCTATCGCCTGATGTGATTGAAAAACAAAAAAAGAGTCTGATTGCAGAAAAAGAACGCCTTCAACAAAAGATCGAACAACTAAAAAAATTTCCGGATTATGGAAAAAGCGAGGATGACAATGCTCGGGAGTTGGCTGATTTTCAGAGTAATATTTCCATTGAAGAGCAATTAGTACATTTGGTCTCAAAGATTGATGGAGCTCTCAAATCCATAGATGCGGGAACATACGGTCAGTGTCTAAAATGTAAAGCAGGAATCGAGGACGGGCGGCTAGAGCTTATGCCGTATGCAGATCTATGCGTAATCTGTTCCAAGAGTGGAGATAAAAAAAGGTAAAATTTATCCCGCACTTATTAAAAACTTTGCCATAATTTTTGCTGTGGTTGTGCTTCTGCATGTTTTGGAGAGGATAATTTTTAAAAGTAGCATACCTCATTCTATTAACGCTGGCATGATCTTGGGCTTGATTCCGGCCAACCAAACCGCGATAGTTTTGTCCGCAATAATATTTATTCTTTTCGGATTATCTCTATCTCGATATTCCGGTTTTTACCTTTGGATAAGTTTGGTTATGATCGGAATCGGGAGCATTGTTTTAGAACGAATCATTTTTGGTGGTGCTCTGGATTATTTGAAAGTATGGTTTTTACCGGCATTTAACTTTGCTGATATCTTGATCGTTCTAGGTATCGTGGGTATCACGGTTAAATATTTTAAGAGCCTGTTTAACAACTGCTCCTGAAGGAATAAACGAGTAGATTTCGAGCGAAAGACGCGAAGTGCGAGGAAAGATAGCCAAAGCTACTTTGACGAGCAGTTCGTGTTTTGTAGCCGAAATATGCCGTTTATAACTATCGGATGTAGTTGTTAGACAGGCTCTAAAGAAACTAAAAATCTGCCCAGAAATTGAAGCAGATTTTTAATAACTATTACTCGTGATGTGTAATTAATCAGTAACTTCTATAGTGGTCATCTCGACATCGTGTCTGGTTCCACGACTTAAGATATACAAATTATTGTAATGCATCATATGCTAAATGGTAGATTTCTCGCCTCCCACTTCGCGCAGTTGCTTCGCGGGATGGCTCGAAATGACAATTTTATTCTATTTTTACTCGAGAATAATTGCACATCACGCGTCAGCTATTTGATCTTATTAATTATTTCGTTCATCACCGATGGATTATTTTCTGCGATATCGGCAAGTATTTTACGATTTATCTCTATCTTGCTATCCTTGAGCTTTTTAATCATCGTGGAGTAACTCATACCGGCCTCATGAGCCACCGCGTTTAGGTTGATAATCCAAAGAGAGCGCATTGTGCGCTTTTTATTCTTTCGGTCTCGATAGGCGTGTTGCCCAGCCTTGTAAACCGCTTGTTTTGCAAGTTTAAAAACGGACTTTCTACGTCCAATGTACCCTTTGGCGAGCTTAATTATCTTTTTATGCTTCGCCCGTCTAGTTGTGCCTCTTTTAACTCTCATGTTTCAATTGCTCCGCAATTAATTTCGAAATTCTAAACCCGAAATCCGAAACAAATTCTAAATTCTAATATTCAAATGTTTTAAACCTGCCTGCTGGCAGGCAAGGCGTTTATTATTTTGGTAATTAGTATTTGTTTCGAGCTTCGATATTCGGATTTATATTTACCTGTACGGTATCAATCTTTTTATCCGCTTATTGTCAGCTCCGGAGAGCTCAACCATATTTCTCTGCCTTGAAGATTTGTGTGTCAAAAGATGACTTTTGGCCGCTTTCGACCTCAAAATCTTCCCTGTTCCGGAGATTTTAACCCTCTTTATTGTCGCTTTGTGTGTTTTTAATTTCGGCATTTTCTCTTTTCCTTGCCTCGGGATCAACTCCCAAGACTTGTGCATTTATCATATTCCCCATTTTTCTTGGTCTGGATTCGTATAGAAGGCCTGATGTGGCAGCAAATTTATCGAAAACTCCCAGTGCCTGTTCTGCGAAAGCATTCTCTCTACCGCGAAGGCGCATCGAAACTTTTACTTTATCACCCCGATCAACAAATGTCCGCGCCTGTTTGGCCTTATAGCTCAAATCGTGATCGCCAATCTTTAAAGTCAGACGCACTTCCTTTTGCTCGATCTCTTTTTGCTTCGATTTTCTCTCTTTCTCTTTCTTGGCCGCGTCGTATTTAAATCGCCCAAAGTCCATAATTTTGCAAATCGGTGGGCGAGCGGTAGGATTGATCTCAACTAAATCAAGACCGGATTCCGAGGCCAACTTCACTGCCTCGAAGTTTGTCATTTCTCCCAAATTGGCGCCGCTATCGTCGATAACCTGAAGAGGAGAGAAACGAATTCTTTCATTTATGCGGACTCCGCCCCCTCTTTTGTTATCCTGATATCCCATCGATTTTCGATTACCTCAAATAATATAGCTAACCATAGTTCAATCTATCAAAAAAATACACATTCGTCAATGGTTGACAAATACAAACTAATTTGATAAAGTAACACGAGGTTGATCAATGCTTCCTTTGGGTTTAATTGTTTGGCTGAAAAATCTAAGATCAGGCAACCAGTTAAGCCCAAAGGGCTAGCGTGTAAATCCTGACCAAGATGGCAGGTATCGCAAAAAAGGGATGTGTCCCATGTTAAGGATGAGTCCCGCTCGTGCGTTTAGCAACACTGGCCAGGCGAGTGAAGTAGACCTCGCCCTGGGCAAGCTGGGGGTCACCCCGGCGATGTCCCAGCGAGTAGTGACCGATCCGACCATCGGAGCGGCAGTTGCGGCTTCGATGCGCGGCGATCTGACTCTCGGGGAGATCAGTCCCGAGGAATGGATCGCACGCGAGCGAGTGGTTGGCGAGTCCCTAGCCGAGCTAGGCTTGCCGATGTTCGACCAGGGCGACGTCGTCAAGATGGCCGAGATGGGCGTCGGGATCTACGACCGCTTCGTTCCATCCCTCCCCAAGGAGACGGCTCGCAAGCAATTGCTCAAGGCCTGTGAACAGGCCGGGCTCAAGCTGTACGCGGGCAACAACAAGGACGGTGACTACGACGGCGAGAGGATCGCTACTGTGTCGGGCATCTTCACGCTCGACTACGCGAGCATCTTCCGCCCGACGAACACCGAGCAGCACCCTTACGTTCTGACCTACGGTGACCAGTGGCATTGGGCGACAGAGCAGGGTGGCGACGGTTTCTCGACCGCTGAAGAGGCCATTTACATGGCATTCCTGCGGCCCAAGGTCGAGATCGGCTATCTGCCCTACATGGGCGGGTCGATCCGTTGCCAGAACACCTACGGTTCCGACCTCTCGCTCAATGTCCGCTGGTATGCCGGCGGTGGGCTCTACGTCTACAGCTGGCGTCGCTCCGATGCGAGCTGGGCTCTGTGGGCGCTCCCCCGGAAGTTCAGGGCACTTGGCGCTTGAACCCCGCCTCAGGCGGGGTTGGGTCTTACTGGGCATCGGTCCTTATGTGTCTCGCCGTCAGGCGAGTCGGGGCCGGTGCCCTTTTTTTATGTCCAGAAATGAGATAATATACTTGTGAAATGGTAGAGTATGATAATTTATGAATTATTGTCGCCGTTTCCTCTATCTCTTTGAGACAGGGTTCCGACGATTCAAGAATCTCGGAAGAGTTCAGATGAGAGAGGAGACTTCTTGTCTTCTGCTGGTTGAGATCTTTGGCTTTTCATGCCAAAGTGCTTGCAAATAAAATCCAAGGGGTTGTTTGAAAAATCAACTCTCCATACTTCAGATGTTTTACGGATGGCAGAAGTCAATTTACCTACGGTTCCGACAACTCGCTCAATGTCAACTGGAATGCCGACAATGGGCTCTACGTCAACAGCTGGAATCGCTCCAATGCGAGCTGGAATCTGTGGGCGCTCCCCCGGAAGTCTCCCTTTTCTACTTTAATGATTTAATCCATCCGCCAAGCATGCGGCCAATTTCTTGGAGTTTTTCCTCAAGCGATAGATACTTATTTGTCGGTATGGCCTTAATATCTTGTCCCAATCGGACAATGAGCTTAATTAAATCAAGCTTGACAGATGCCTGACCGAGAACAACCCCCTTTTTGAATTTTTCTTGATATCCCGCTTCCATTAAGAGTTCGATTAACTCCAATGTTGCTCTTTGTGTTTTTTCTCCAAGCGTGTATTTATCTTTTTTGGGCATTTTTTCTACCGCCAGATATAATTCACGATAAAAATCATAAACCTTTTGAATAATCGGGATTTCACTTTGGAAACTCATAATAACCTTTTTGATAAAATTATTAGTTTAGAAAACCTATTTGCCAGTTGGCACGAATTTAAGCGAGACAAGCGGAAACGGTTAGAGGTTCTGCTATTTGAGAGGAATCTCGAAGATAACTTGTTTGGTCTGCGCTTCGAATTGAAAAATGGAATATACCATCATTCACAATATACAGCATTTTACATCACCGATCCAAAACTTCGGCTAGTCCATAAGGCAGAAGTCCGGGATAGAATTATTCATCACGCACTTTATCGAGTGCTTTATCCGGTATTCGATCTTTCGTTTATTCACGATTCGTACTCATGCAGGATAGACAAAGGCACTCATAGAGCGGTTGATCGTTTATCTAAATTCATTGGAAAAGTTAGCAAGAACCTTACCGGTCATTGTTTTGTTTTAAAATGCGATATCAAAAAGTTTTTCGATTCTGTGGATCATCAAATTCTGACAAAAATTATCGAACGAAAAATTACTGATCCAGACACTCTGGCGCTTTTACGGGAAATTGTCGTCAGTTTTGGAGCAACCAAGCTTCAACCCCGATTACAACTATTCGATTTGCACCAGACAAATCGAGAGAGAGAGAGAGAGAGAGAGAGAGCTACAGCCCTCGACTACTTTGGGGTAGGCATCCCTATCGGTAATTTAACCAGTCAACTTTTCGCTAATGTTTACATGAATGAGTTTGACCAATTTGTTAAGCATAAACTAAAAGTAAAACATTATTGCCGTTATACCGATGATTTCGTGATCGTTTCTGATAATCGTGAATATCTTAAAAGTTTATTACCGAAAATCGAATTATTTCTTGGAAACAAATTAAAACTTAAACTACATCCCAGTAAAATCTCAATCCGAAAATATCAGCAAGGAATTGATTTCCTTGGATATGTGGTCATGCCTCATTACAGAGTGGTGAGAACGAAAACAAAAAACAGAATATTTAAAAAATTGAAGCAAAAAGTTTATGATTTTAAAATAGGTGAAATCAGTGAGAAAACACTATTTCAATCACTGAACTCATATCTGGGCGTATTATCACATGCGAATGCGTACGATTTGGAGCTGAAACTGATAAACCAATTCATGCTCTGGCTGGGGGAGTAACACTATCCACCTTTGCCTTTGGTGACAATGATGCGCAGGGTTTGTTCGGAGGTTTCGATTAGCTGTGGTGTTTTGGCAATGATAGCATTACCGGATTTTATCGATATCGGCCTCTTGGTAAATATTCGAAGCGAGCGAGATCTAAATATGCTTAAATGTTTATCGTCATCCTCTTTGTTCTTGCCGAAGAGATTTTTTATCTGATTAAAAAACCCGGAGTGATTTGGAGAGTGACTTTCGATTACGGTGTCAAGGTGATCATCGGCGATTTTTTTGATCTCCGGATGATAGTTGGAGATGATCATATTATTAACAGATGCCTGAACGATAAAATTTTTGAACTCAACGGTGAATTCCATCGGTGAAGAGAGATCCATTTCCAAATAGGTAAGGAAATGTTTGCCGGTGGCGGTTTTGCCGGTGGTGATCTCATTTATTCTGCGAAAGCGCAAAGATTCGATGGCTTCTGTGACCGAACTTGTACCGACAAGATGGCAGATAGCTTTTGAGGCCTGAAGCGGTATCACTCCCATCGCTTCCTTTTGTCCGATCATAACATTAGCAACGGCGTTAATAGAATCGTCGCTACCGGCGACGATTATTGTTGAGTAGCCGCGTCTAAGCCCCAAAAGAGCCAACTCTTCCGCACTTTGGGCGGAGGAAATGTAGGTGTATTCGCCGGAGATTCCAAGTTCGATAAGCTGGCTTTTTATTGCTTCAACTTGAGAGCGCTTTTTGCATTTTTTAATATCAAATATGTAATAGTACATTGGGTGCTGGGAATAGATTACCCTGATTGATCATCGTAGATGCTTGAGTGACGTGTTTGATTTTAATCAACGGTAATTATTCTAATTTTTAATTGCACTAATTAACCTAAATAAATCCCAACGCCTAAGTGATAACATCATCCAATTCCGCTGGCTCGGTTTATGGGATTTGGTATCGCCGAGAAATCTTTAGAATAATTAGGTCAATTAGACTAATTAGGTTAATTTATTCTTGCTTCTTCCCTTTGTCCCAAAAAGATGTTTTAATCTGTTCCTTTTTTTCCTCTTTAGCGTCCTTCACCGGCTCATCTTTTTTTGCTTCTATGCCGGATGAATCAACTTTATTCTCCGAAGCCATGACGCAGTTACCGTTAAAAACAGCGCCTTCGCGCACAATAAGAGTTTTTGTTTTTATCTCACCTTCGACACTGCCGGTTGGGTCAATCTCAAGCTTGTCGCTTGCATCAATTGTACCATTTGCTTTGCCGGAGACTAGGACATTTTTTGCCGAGATTGGGCCGGTTACGGTCGCCGTCTCTCCGACGGTGATGTTCTCGTCGCTTTTAATCTCTCCCTCGACCGTTCCGTTGATCTGGATCGAGCCCTTATTTTTCAAGTTCCCCTTTACGTTCACATCCGCCCCTATGATTGTGTCGGCCTGGGTCTCCATTCCCAACTCCTTTCGAATTAGAACTAAACTATGGTAAATACCATTTTGTTAATCGTATATACCTAATACTAACATACCTAGAATCTAAGTAAAATCATAACACAAATATATATTGATATTCATATGTTGATAACTCCATCCAGCACCACTCTCCGAGTGGTGCTGGATCAGCTCGCTCGTATTTGTGTAAGCACTTTCTCGATCCAGAGACGGAAGAGAAGACAGATGGATCTCAACGGGCTCCAGTTCAGAGCAGTGCCGATGCTTATGTGTGTCGCTCCCGCAGATCTGAACTTTTTGACATCCGCCATCCTGCAGATACCGCCGCCTCCGATGATCGGGAAATCAGCAGAGATACCTGCAATCGAGAGTCTGGTGCGTAGCTCCTTGATGGTCTCGATCGCATTGTCCCTGATCCGTGGTCCCGAGACGCCACCGTCTAGCCCGAGAGTGTAGCGGAGGGGAGATTCGTCGGAGAAGAGCATTTTCCATGGGATAGTGTTGATGGCACTGATACCCTGGATCCAGCCCTTCTCTGCGGCTTCGACGACAGGTCTGACGTAGACGGTCGAGTCTGGATCGTAACCGGTCTTGGCGATGATGGGGAGAGGCAGTTCGTTCGCCTCTCGGAGGATGCCCAGAATATCGAGCACCTCATTCACATTCGGGCAGGAGAGGTTAACCTCAAAGGCTACCACACGCTCAAACCTCTCTGGATGTTCCTGGTAATGTCGATTAATGACTTCGACCAAGCCTCTCATCTCTTCCGGGTCCTTCGCCCAGATGGAGATGATTACTTGGTCGCGGACGGTAGGGAGGATCTTCTCAATGAGATGTACGATGCCACGATTGCCAAGTGCCATCGCGTTGACGCAAGCATCACGTAGCGGAAGGGGACGTATCGCCTTCCACCAAGGGTTACCGTCATGAGGATCCAAGGTAACAGTCTTAAGCGTGACCAACAAGGTCCAATACAGTGGCAACCAGCGCTGTACAGGTATCCATCCTTTGCCGTTAGGTCCCATCGCGCCGGAGGCGGCGATGGGGCGACGGTCCGGAAGCTCAAGCACTTTCATTTCGCCGACCTCCGTATATCAGGATAACGAGCAAGACTAGAATATATTATTTGGTAACACGATGCAAGGGAGTATTGAAAACTCTTGACAACTCTGGTATAGTGGTTGAGATTTTCGGTCGTGGTAAACCACGACTCCTTACAAAAATACGAATAATATCACAAAAGTACGAATCTTGAATGTTTTGTTAGTTGTCTTGCGGCTACGAAACCCGTAACGTCAGACGTCGAACGACTTACGATACGGGCATCGTTACCGATTAACGATTGACGGAAACACTACCCGTATCTGTGTTAATTCTGTGAAATAAATCTGTGGGTGTTGAATGGACAAGATTAAAATAGTAGGTGCCAGAGAGCATAATCTAAAAAATATCAATCTCGAAATACCTCGAGATAAATTGGTGGTGATAACCGGCCTCTCCGGTTCCGGCAAATCTTCGCTCGCCTTTGATACCATCTACGCCGAAGGGCAGAGGCGTTATGTCGAGAGCCTTTCTTCTTATGCCAGACAGTTTTTGGGAGTGATGCAAAAACCTGATGTCGACTACATTGAGGGACTCTCCCCAGCGATATCCATCGATCAAAAATCTGCTTCCAGAAATCCTCGCTCAACTGTAGGGACTATAACCGAGATCTACGATTATCTTCGTCTGCTTTTTGCACGAGCCGGTGTTGCCCACTGTCCAAGTTGCGGGAAGCCGGTGGAAAGACAATCGGCGACAGAGATCGCAAATCAAATCATCAAAAGCGCCAAGGGGACAAAACGGATTGCGATTCTCTCTCCGCAAATTTCCGATAGAAAGGGCGAACACAAACAGATTTTTGAGCGGATAGAGAAAGCCGGTTTTGTTCGAGCAAGAGTCGATAAAATCATTATGGACTTGGATGAAGCCAAAAACTTGGAGCTAGATAAACAAAAAAAACATAGTATCGAAGTTGTGGTGGACCGGCTGATTTTAGAGAGTGGTAATATCGATGAATCAAGTCGTAAACGCCTATTTGATTCAGTCGAAAAAGCTCTTGATTTCGGCGACGGACAGATTATCGTTTATGATTTTGAGACAAAAAAAGATCTATTTTACTCTGAAAATTTCGCTTGTGCCAAATGCGGGATCTCACTTCCGGAAATCGCTCCAAGGTCATTTTCTTTCAACTCTCCTCACGGTGCTTGCAAAAATTGCCAGGGTTTAGGATTTAAAAAGGAAATCGATCCGAAACTAGTTCTACCGAATCCAAGACTATCAATTTCCGAAGGCGCAATACGACCATGGGTAAGAAATACTGCCACCGCGCCCTGGTATTTTTCAGTTTTAAAAGCGGCGGCTACGAAAAATGGCGTAGATGTAGACAGGCCGATTGGGAAACTTACCAAAGATCAGTTGAAAGTAATTCTCTACGGTACCGGCGAGCAAGTTTATCATGTCAGAAACTATCCGACAACGTATGAGGGCGTAATACCAAATCTTACAAGACGATACAAACAAACCGATTCGGATTATGTCAGACGAGAAATCGAAAAATATATGGTTGAGCGGATATGCCCGATTTGCAACGGCGCAAGGTTGCGCCCGGAGGTTTTGGGAGTGAAGATTGCCGATAAAAATATTGTCGAACTTTCTGGTCTGACTATAGATAAAACTAAAGAATTTTTCGAAAAATTACCAAAAAACCTTACCCCATCGCAGAATGAGATCGCAAAACAGATTGTTAAAGAGATTCTGGACCGCCTTACTTTCTTGCTTGATGTTGGACTTTCTTATTTAACAATCGACCGCAATGCGGCTACGCTTGCCGGTGGAGAAGCTCAACGAATCAGGTTGGCAACGCAGATCGGTTCTGGGTTGATGGGAGTTTTATATATCTTAGACGAGCCATCGATCGGGCTTCACCAACACGACAACGGGAAACTTCTAAAAACTTTGATGCGTCTTCGCGATCTTGGGAACTCGGTGATTGTGGTCGAGCACGACGAAGAAACAATGCGGAAAGCCGATTATCTTATAGATATCGGGCCCGGAGCGGGGGAGCACGGCGGAAAAGTTATCTGCCAGGGAGTTCCCGCGGAGGTAATGAAGAGTGATTGTTCGGTCACAGCCGACTATTTGGCTGGAAGAAAAAAGATCGCAACACCCAAGGTTAGAAGAATCGGAACGGGCAACTTTTTAAAAGTAATCTCTGCAAGCGAGCACAATTTAAAATCAATAAATGCGAAATTTCCACTTGGCACATTTATCTGTGTCACCGGTCTCTCCGGTTCGGGAAAATCTACTTTAGTAAACGATATTCTGGCAAAATCACTGGCTCAAAAGTACCATCGGGCAGAAGCCTTGCCAGGAGAACACAAGGAGATTTTGGGAGTGGAGAATTTAAATAAAATAATCGATATCGACCAGTCCCCGATCGGTAAATCGCCGCGCTCCAATCCGGCGACCTACACTGGCACCTTCACCCCGATCCGTGAACTTTTCGCATCTACAGCAGAGGCGAAGATGCGTGGCTACAAGGCGGGGAGATTTTCATTTAATGTCAAGGGAGGAAGATGTGAACGGTGTAGGGGAGACGGAGTTTTGAAAATCGAGATGCACTTTTTACCGGACGTATATATCACTTGCGAGGAGTGCAAGGGTGCCAGATACAACAAGGAGGCGCTTGATATTCATTACAGAGATAAATCAATCGCCGATGTCCTCGATATGACGGTGGAGCAAGCAGCAGGTTTTTTCAAAAATATTCCGGCAATCTATCAGAAACTTTCGGTTTTAGAGCAAGTAGGACTAGGATACATCAAGCTTGGCCAACCGGCGACGACTCTTTCCGGTGGCGAAGCGCAGAGGATCAAGCTGGCCTCGGAGCTCTCGCGGCGCGGGACGGGTATGACGATATATATTTTGGATGAACCGACGACAGGTTTGCATTTTGAGGACGTAAAAAAACTATTGGGCGTTCTAAATTCGCTTGTGGATAGGGGGAACACCGTTTTGGTTATCGAACATAATTTAGATGTAATAAAATCCGCTGATCACATCATCGACATGGGACCGAAAGGTGGGGACAAGGGCGGAGAAATAATCGCTACAGGAACTCCGGAGGAAGTGGCAAAAGTCGCCGGGTCTTACACCGGGCAATATCTCAAAAAAGCACTAAAGTAGATTAACCCTCATCCGCCACCTCGTAGGTGGCGGATGAGGGTTGGATTCGAAACTCCGAACGCCCCGGGGGTTGAGTCGTTGGAATCTCTCTTGTTTGCTAACTAATATGCTTACTTTATGAGTGAGGGCATCGAAATAAAATATCATAAACGTGGCGATCTTATCGCGGTCGCGACAATATCGTCATTATTCTAATTAAATTTATATTAAGGAGAGGCGCTAATTAAGGCCAAATGTTGCATTGGCACTTGACTTCTCTTGTGGATCGAATAATATGAAACTACGATCCAAGGGTCTCGTCCGCCTCATGCGGACGCCTGTCTCTCCGGGGACGGCGAGCAAGAACATCTTGGGCAACGCGACCGATATGCCACGACTCTGTGCAGATGTCGAGCATCGCATCCAAGAACCCGATGTACGGTTAACTTCGACGATGTGCAATAGGTGCGATAGCAGAGCCGCCCTGTGGTATCCAATGGCTAAGAGCCAAGGAGGTCACCGAGTTCAGTTGTTCCCTAGCTGATCTTCGGACGTGGACAGGGAAAGGCGTGCCCCCTTTGGGGGGTAGCCGCGCTTAAGTAGAGCCGGCGAAAACGCTATGGTAGATTCTGGCAGGATCGGGGGGACGTGGAGTGGAACCCCCGAGCTCGGATTGCCTGAGGATCGTGAGCAGGGGTGCCCCGGCGCGTAAGCTTCCGGGGCACTGTCGTCAATACATCTCCCGAAAGGAGGGAGAGCAAGTGCATTCACTGGCATTGGAAGCCGTAATCGCTGACTTGGGCAAGGAGAACTGCCGAGCCGCTCTTACTCTCCTTGCGGAGATGGTGGGAGTGGAGCGGCAAGCAATACTTGATTGTCTCGAACTGCTCAACAGACATGGCGAAGTCGAGGACGGCGAGAGAGTGGTGGCGTACACCTCTTTCTATCGCCCGAAGAAGAGTGGTGGGAAGCGCCTGATCATAGCTCCGGTGGAGCCGATCAAGGATCTTCTGCGCAAAGTCAAGGACGAAATCCTCTGTCGAAGTTCCCTGCCTCGTTTTGTCCATGGGTACAGGACGCGACGTTCGTGGCTGACTAACGCTAGAGTTCATTTCGATGCGGGAGCAGTGTATGCGATCAACTTGGACATTAAGGACTGCTTCCCATCAACGAAGATACAGCTTGTGCGTAGGGTCTACTGGCAAACGACAGGGAGGATGCTCCGGGATGAGGGCATACCAGAAGAGGTGGCACGAGCAGCAGTTGAGATACTCACTGCTCTTTCGACGCTCAAGTACGGCAGATCCAAAGTGCCAGTGCTACCGGTTGGATCTCCAACTTCACCGGCGCTGGTCAACCTAGTGTTAACCCCGGCTTGCATCCGAATAGCCAGAGCACTGAAGCGTCTCCCCGGTGAATACGCTTTCAGCATCTACGGTGATGACTTGACAGTTAGCTCCAGAGAACCGCTTCCGCCGGAAGTGAAGATGATCGTACTGCGCGAGTGGCAGAGGCTCGGTTATAGGGCGAATCCTGGCAAGACGAGGGTGATGAGGCGTGACGGAAGTGGAACGCCGATCGAGGTCACGGGTCTGATCCTGGGCAGGGACCGAATTTTGTTGCCTGACGATTGGCTACAAAGAACCGAGCTCATGTTGATCGCCTATGCCGGAAGTCCTAAATACCCCGGCGACAAGGCAAAGCGCGGTTTGCAGAGTAGGGTCAGTATGGTCCGCAAGCTCTACGGGGTAGAGATGCCCGGAAGGGTCGGAAACTGCCTCAAGTCGTTGATAGCGCAAGCGAAGTCGAATCTCGTAATGCGTGAGCGTCTTGCCGAACTCCTAAGGGGCAAGATGCCGGAAGTTGTGGAGGGATCAGAGGAGGCGCCAGAGCCAGCAATGGAGCAGGCGGTGGAGCAGGACCGGGATTGGAGAACCGAATACGGACCAGTTCCGCAGTCCATGGATGCCCGCGGTCAGCTCTTCTGGGATTTCGACGATGATAGTCCCGGAGGGGCGGATGACCCGTTCGTTCCGGAGCATGGACAGCTGGAACAGGGGGAGTGGGAGGGAGAGTAGGGCCTCTTGGCGCGGTGCGCTAGGGGGCCTTTGATGTTTTTGACCATATTCTCACCTATGAGGTGGGAACGGGGATACTCAAACAGCCTCCCAATGTACGCCTCGTAGGTGTACATTGGGAGGTAAATCCCATTACTGAATGTCTCGGAGAGGTAAGCCATTCAGAAACTATGATAATTGTGCGACCGCATACAAAGTCATAGTTTTTTAAAGATCTCGCGATATTGTTAAAATTGGTATGTCCAGAAGAGGCTATTTAGTGCGTTCATAATTATTGTGCTTGGTTCTCTTGCATCAAATCGATGCCAGTATTATGATTGCAATGTTCGGTTAATGTTCGGTAGTGCGCAGGGCTTACGCACCCCTTAACGAAAATACGAATAATTTCCCGAAAATACGAATATAACTGCACAGATAATTACACGAAATTACGCAGGTATAATTTGTAGATTTCTCGGCAAGCTCGAAATGACATTTTGTGATTAGCGCTAATCTGTGAATCTAATCTGTGGAAGTAATATCAATTATGAATTTGAAAAAAACACCGAAAAACTATCAAACTCTTTTCCTGGATATGAACTCATATTTCGCTTCTGTCGAACAGCAGGTGAGGCCGAATCTACGCGGAAAGCCTGCCGGGGTGACTCCGTATCCGGGCGACACCGGTTGTGTTATCGCCCGTTCTTACGAAGCCAAAGAGTGGGGAGTTAAAACCGGTGATATGGTCAGGGATGCAAAGAGGAAATGTCCCAAGATTGAAATTATCGAAGCCAGACCAGCCCTTTATCAGATTTATCACCGGGAAATTTTGAAAGCGATCGAAAGTTGTACATCGAACATTACCCCTCTAAGTATCGATGAATTTGCGATCAAACTTTCCGGAAGTGAGATGAGTTATCAATCCTCAAGAAACCTGGCGCTAAAAATAAAAAAAGCTATTTATGATGTCGGAGACTGGTTAAAATGCTCCGTCGGAGTTGGTCCGAACCGTTTTCTAGCCAAGGTGGCGGGGGAGAGCAAGAAACCGGATGGCCTGACAATTGTAAAGCTCGAAGAGTTGGATAATTTCTACAAAAGCATCAAACTTCGCGATATCCCCGGCATCAATTTTCAAATGGAAAAATGCCTGGCTCGTTTTGGCATATACTCCGCCTACGATTTTTACAGAAAAGATCAATTCACAATGTCGAAAATACTAAAACACCCCGGCAAGGTCTGGTATTTTCGTTTGCGCGGATATGAGGTTGACGATTTTGAGATCGAAACAAAAAACTGCGGGCACTCCCATGTTCTTGCGCCCTCTCTTCGCACAAAAGAAAGTGCAATATCAGTCATCGAAAAATTGGCCCACAAAACCGCTTACCGCTTACGCAAGGGGGGATTTTTGGCGGGCGGAGTTTTTGTTTCTATCCATTTCTTGCGTGGAGGTTTTTATCATCAAGCAAAGAGAGTTAGCCCTTTTTCTGACACGACCACACTTGTGAGGCAGATTAAAAACTTGCTCAAAGGTTGCAACTGGCGAGAGCCGATATTGGTTGCTATCTCGACATTTAACTTAGTGAGAAAACAGAACATTCAAATATCAATATTTCCCGAAGTAGAAAAATTACGGCAGATCTCAAAAGCTTTGGATGAAGTCAACGATACATACGGTGCCGACACCCTTTACTATGCCTCGATGCAAAAAGGTATCGATTCCGCTCCCGACCGCATACCGTTTGGCAGGGTCAGATATGACATTAGAAATTTCTGATATAATAAAACTAAAGTTATTAATCAGTTCGCCGGCAAGGCGAAGTGAGGAGGTCTATGTCGAAGTTAGGAAAGTGGTCGTTTATCGGCGGAATTGTTCTTGCGATCGTAGCCGGATTCTTTGTGATCCCCTATGTCACAACAATTCTCTCGATTTTAGGGCTTATTGTCGGGCTTCTAAATGTTCCGGCGAAACAAACACAAAAGTATTTGGTAGCGGTTATTGCTCTTTTGGTTATCGGCACAGCATCAATCCAGGCGCTTGGAGTTATTGGTTCGCTTTACGGCATCACTGAGTCGATATTAACCAACACCATAAGCTTTATCGCCGCCTCCGGCTTGGTTGTCGCTATCAAAGAGATCCTGACGATCGAAAAGATTGACGGACTTGAAGTCTAACCAGTTATTGCTCGCCTTTATTGTTCTACTAGGCACTTTGATTCCGCCTACGGCGGAACGCGCTTGCCAACCGTCGTCGAACAACAAAGGTTCGCTAAGTGCTACTGGCAGTCTATTCGCATAATTATTAAGGGCAATGCAATGCCGAGTTTTGATGTTGAAAAAGATCTAATTTCTCAAGGTTATGAGCTTGTTGCCGGTGTTGATGAGGTCGGGCGAGGAGCTTTGGCGGGACCGATAGTTTCGGTGGCAGTAATTTTTGATATTGAAAGTAATATCAGATCGGATATTATTGATTCAAAAAAACTTGATGCCGAGAAGAGGGCGGAACTGAATGAGTATATACTATCAAATTGTCTTGATCATGGACTCGGCGAAGTATCGAGGGAAGAGATCGACAAAATCGGAATCGGTGCGGCGAATATACTATCGTTCTCCAGGGCGCTGTCGAATCTTCAAAAAGTAGATTTTGCACTCATTGATGGCAGGAGCTTTCGGGGGTTTGATTATAAATATCAATGTCTGGTAAGGGGGGAGTCAAAATCAATCTCCATTGCCGCCGCATCAATAGTTGCCAAAGTTTATCGTGACAAAATTATGACAGATCTTTGCGACGGTAAATATCAGTTTGCAAAAAACAAAGGTTATGGCACACAAAATCACATCGAACTCCTAAAAACCCACGGCCCATCGGAATATCACAGGAGGAGCTTTATCGAGAATATATTAGATAATAGATCGGAGCTATTTAAGAGTTAGATGATGGCTAAATACAGTTTTTCTTTTATCTCAGGCATCTCGGAGATTTTCGTTTTTCGTTAGATATTGTTCTAACAGTTTTATGTCAGAAAGGTCTTTTTTTCTGCCGAGCGCTTTTTTGAATTTTATTGTCTCGAATATATTTAGAAAAGGGATACCATTAACATTTTTTGCTGTTTTGATTGCTTCTGCTGTTGTTGTCTGATATTCATCCCAATCTAGTTGAGAGTTAATTTCGATACCATTCTTTTTTAAAAAAATCTTGCCATATCTTATTTCTTCGCGCCATTCACCAGACTCTCTTAACAGTTGATGCAGTTTTTTGGTCACTGAAATATCGACATCTCTTGATTCGCGAAATCCGAGTGCTTCCAGGATGCCACTGCCATAGACAATGTATTGTCCCGATGGAAGATTGAGTTTTTTAACCTTATCGATAATTGACATATTTTTTGGCTCGGGGACAGGGATTCGAACCCCGGTTCCTTGGACCAAAACCAAGTGTCCTGCCACTAGACGATCCCCGAATATAAAATAATTGGTAACTTACAACTGATAACTCACAATCCGAAACAGGTAATATTAAACATTTCATCATCGTTCAACTATCAACTATACCCTATCTCCGCTCATTTCTCAACCCAGGTTCAGCTCCCACTCCCGCACTCTAGAGTGCGGGAGTGGGAGCACAATCAGCTAAGAAGCTTTTTTAATAGCTTGCTGCCTTTTGTTTTAAAATACATTTTATTAATTGTTGACATTCCCATACCAAAATCTTTTTGAATTTCTGCAAATGTCTTTCCGTCATATAAATATTTAACCGCGAGTAATCTTCGAGAAATTTTCTTGAGCTCTACTGACGACATTAAATCGCTAAAAAAATCATTGACTTCATCTGGTCTCGAAATAGAACAAACCATTTTAATAAAATTCTCCCTTGCCTTTTTATCGATACCGGTTTTTGGCATATTGATCTCCTTAATTATGTAAAAATTGATTGATCCTCCACTCCCATGCTCTAGAGTGCGGGAGTGGCAACTGAATCTATTATAGCATAAAATAATTTAATATATGATTGATCGTTAGGGCTATGGCTTAAGGAACTAAAACACCTCGGCGGATGCCGAGGTGTTATCCATCAAAGGTTTCCCGATGATCGGATCACGAAGTGACATCATACCGAGGTGTTTGCTCCACAAGTAGCCTTTAAGCCGGGTTCTGTAGGCGCTAGACGCGCCCCCTACCAATGTACGAATCATTTCTCGAAAGTACTCAACCACACTGACTTAATGCACGGATGGACACTGAAATGATGACACGTAGATTTCTCGTCTGGCTTAAAATGACAACCGTGTTCGATCTGTGTGGATATCCGTGTGGTTACATTCGTAATTTCGTTTAATTAGTAAATTCGTAGGAGGCGAATCCAATTCGCCATGATAACAATCTATCTAAGCGCGGAGACCTAAGCAGCCCTTCGAGCAGAAGTTGACTGCTTCGGTCCACTCCACTTACACCAAGCGAGGCTTGCCACAGGCGCACATCGCTGTACGAACGCGTGGGTTCTTACCCCACGATTTCACCCTTACTGCCATGCTTTGCATAGAAACTCTAAGCCCCAAATACTAAATCCTAAACAATTGTACCGCATTTAGAATTTAGAGATTAGCTTTTAGGATTTCCGTGCAAAGCACGGTTAGCGGTATATTTTCTGTTGCGCTGTTCTCGAACCTTGCGGCCCGCTCATTTTCACGAGCGCTTTGCTCTATGGTGCCCGGACTTTCCTCTAACCTTGCGGCCAGCTGTTATCTAGGCTACTTGTTTCGCATATTTATTATATCAAATATATCGGATTTGTCAATCCTGCAACTCGTGAATCCGAAAACCCGTGCCTGATTTCTGTCATGCTGAATTGATTTCAGCATCTCGATTCTAACCATAATTGTTTTGGGATTCTGAAACAAGTTCAGAATGACACTGAAGGAGGTTTTCGGATTCACGGTGCGACCACCACTGATTTTTTGCACAGATCAGCAGAGATATTATGCGACAAAAATCCGACAGAGTATCATCTGCTCGTAGTTGATTTTCCAGTTGCATTGTAGAGAAATTGCTGTCATTATTTATTTAGAATAATTTAAGGAGATTTATGAAAAAGGCGCTTTTGATCATTGCGGGAGTAATTGTGCTCATTGTTTTACTTCTGCTTGGCTATCTCGGTTTTATCCCGGGACTATCAACGCTGATGGGATCGAACAAACCGCGGGATTTGGGTGTGACATATACCGATGCGGACAGACAAGCAGCGAGAGATAGAAGTCAGGTTGAATTTCAAGCACTTCCGGCCGATACCCCAGATGAATTATCGTTGCAGCGAATCGGCTCCCGTCCTGTTACGGCATCGTTTTCATCTAGCGAGATCACAGCGCTTATGAACGACCGACCCTACAAATATTGGCCGTACAAAGATGTTCAAATTAAATTCAATGCAGATGGCACGACTGAAGTTTCTGGCGCACTGATTAAGACCAGAGTCCCCGGTTACTGCGCCGCGATTGGCATACCGAAAGAAATGGTTGCAAAAATCATGCATTATTTACCATCTGAGCCGATATATTACGTCAAGGGCAAGGCGTCGCTTGTGGATAACAAGGTGGCAATTTTTGAGCCGGAGAAATTCGAACTTGGACGAATGCCACTTCCGGTGGGGATGTTTCTCTCGAAAGCTGATTCATCGATGACCGCTTATGCTCTGGATACAAACGAACTTTCGTCTGATCTTTCTAAAGCAAGCGGCAAAAAAGCGATCATCATCAACTATATAAATGATCACCTAGCTTCGATAAAAGGTTTCTTCGCTAAAAGCGCTTACTCTAGTGAAGATAAACTTAATTTTGATGGTAACCTGAATGAAACTGAGCTAACAACTAGATAAAATATTTATAATGTTCTCGCTGTGATGCGGGCGTTGGTCTCGGCCGTGTGTTTTAATGTTTTAAATGATGATATATACTGTCTATGGTTAGCACTATCCTGATGTTTGGGGAGGTACACTCGTGGACCTGCGCAATATGCTAGCGACGTTGTCCAAGGTTGACGCAGAAGAAGCGGAGCGGGCTACGAGTGAGCTGGCTGGGTCGATGACAAGGGAAATGGTGGTTGACCTGGCCAACATCATTGGTAATGTTCAAACCCCAAAAGAGTACTTCACGGCCGCCGCTTGTCTCTTCAGCTTCTCCGAAGATGACGAGTGGTGCGAACTGCTTCAAGACCCGGAGCTGAACGCGGTTGTCTTCTGCGCCCTCGTAGATGCCCTTACGACGCGCTACCAAATCGACGAGACGGCTCCATCCGTGTTGGCGGCTCTGGATGAGTTCATAACCGAGCACGGTCTTACCAAAGACGTCTATCTGGAAGCGATGCCCATTCTTCGGGCGAAAGCAAGAAGCGCCGAGCCGGAGAGACCGTTCAAAATCGAGTGCGTAAAAACACTAATTATGCTATCCTGTACTAGATAATCAATAACATTAACTAGTTAAATGGACTAAAATGATGA
>Ga0208373_1001632_pt1 | contig 28755 bp, 26 predicted proteins | sample RifOxyC2_FD_184036 | JGI IMG/M metagenome (GOLD analysis project Ga0208373, IMG submission 184036) | Soil microbial communities from Rifle, Colorado - Rifle Oxygen_injection C2 (SPAdes) | ecosystem: Environmental > Terrestrial > Deep subsurface > Rock core/Sediment | place: Rifle, Colorado... | reverse complement strand
AGTACCATAGTATCGCAGGCTTTCAATGCGATCTCGTTCATACTGACTGAGTTGTTTAAATGATTTTCGCTTATGCTTTTTCATACTTCTATTTTACTAGAAGTTGCATTTCAAAAGAGAATTTTCACTGCACAATTACAACGTACGCTACGGATGAAAAAGAATCAAGAAAATTTTGTGCAACAATTAATTGACCACGGGACACAAGTGGCTTTAGCTCACGGTGTTTCAGACTCCAAGCAAGTTAAGGAATGGGAAGAATATAAAAAAGATATCCATAAAATATCGCTTATGGACAGCCTTCCGTTTTTATCAAATATAATACAGCAAATGAGTATTGGTTTTCTTTGTACTCCGGATGTAAAACGACACCCTTTTATTACTTCTGATGAACCATGTGTTCTATTTAATCCAGATCTACAATGGCAAAGATTTTATGGACCGGGTTTTGCACAGCAGAATGTCCAACTAACAATGCCTTTGTCTCCAGAAATCACTGTTATTTTTTCTTGGGCAAATTACCATGGGTATAGTATGTTACCAGTTTCTAGGGTTGAAGATTTAAACCGCATGGCAAGAAGTTATGCAGAAAAAGAATTTATTTCTTCTACTCCAAGGCGAAGGTTAGTGTGGTTCTTTAAAATCCCTCTAGACCCTGCTTTTATTTTTCGATTGATTAAATATAAAATTAGGATTCTTATTCACGATTGGAAAATGAAAAGAGTTTGGAAAAAACATGATAGAAAATATGGAAAAAATTAAAGAAGAAGTTAAATTAATAGTATCTTCGTCTGACACCGTCGAATTAAAGCTTGATAGACTTAATAATCTGCTTTCGACTCTTAAGCCCTTAGATCATACAAAAGAAATGCTTTTTGTTTGTGATGCCGCTATTATTTGTGCAAACGATGCAGGTAAACCACACATGGTAGCACAATTCTGTTTAATAAAAGTAAAGGCAGAAATTTCTCAAACTAGCTTCTACATAAAAGATATAAAAGATTTAACACTTCCTCCTGGTTGGTTTGCCCCTGCTTTAAAAGTCACAAAAGCAAGGCAAGCAGAATGTGAGAAAAGAGTCCAAGAAATCTGGACTAATACACAAAAGTATATAGATGTTGGGTTTGCTTACTTAAACAAGAATCCACTTATTGGTGCGGCTGGATACTGTCAAACAATGGCAGGAGAAATTTACGCAAGTTATTACCTTCAGCTTAAGCTCTACCATTTTGGTTCTGGAAGACCATGGAATTCTAAATTATCTAACTATAGGATAATAAGTTTCTTAGGTGTTGATAATTTCTTATTACTTGATCGAAAATCTCGGAAGAAAATAACAAGTGTAAGGAAAATTTCTCTTAAATGTTTCAAGGAGGCTAAAAAATACTACACAGAAATCAGGGCATGGCGATTCTTGGCTGACTGCTATTTATCTTTGGGCCTTGAACACCATTCTTTTAATAGTCCAATCAGGAGCAAAATTGCTTTTTATAGAGCTGAAAAACTTATCAAAAAGTATAAGATCATAGATCTGGAGGCTCGTCTGGAGAGTATGAGAAAATTACCTTTAATAGGTAGCACGAAAGACTAAATAATATTACGGAGGCTTCCAGATACCCCGTCACTTTAATTTGTGTTTCTTTTTGCTCTATTTTTTGTTAGAACCTATATATGGCATGGAATGATAACCTCGAAATTGGTACCCCCGCTCACGAAATTGCGTCATCAACACACAATCGTATTCGCGTTCTAGCAGGACCAGGGGCTGGAAAATCATTTGCAATGAAGCGACGAGTGGCACGTGTTTTAGAGGTTGATCAAATTGACCCCGCAAGAGTATTAGCGGTTACTTTTACGCGCGTTGCCGCTGAAGATTTGCACAGAGAGTTAATTTCACTTGGCGTACCAGGTGCTGATCATCTAAATGGAAAGACCATCCATAGTTTAGCCATGACTATTCTAATGCGTAATCATGTATTAACGGCGTTAGGAAGAAATCCTCGACCACTCAATAAGTTTGAATTGGAACCATTACTCGAAGACCTAAGTAATATTCATGGAAATAAGCATGCTCGAAGACGTTTAATGTCTGCTTATGGAGCAGCTTGGGCACGTCTGCAAACACAACAGCCTGGGTACGCTCAGTCTCCTGCAGACCAAGCATTTGTGGACGAACTTGTTAGGTGGCTTCGCACACACGAGGCAATGTTAATGGATGAACTTATACCTCATCTCTACCAATATCTACATGCGAATCCGGGAGCTAACGAGAGAACAGAGTATGAACATTTATTGGTAGATGAATACCAAGATTTAAACAGAGCTGAACAAGAAGTTTTACGACTGTTGAGTGAACATGGATCAATTTGTATAATTGGTGACGACGACCAATCTATTTATAGTTTCAGACACGCTCACCCGGATGGAATTCGTCAATGGGCAACACTTCATGCAACAGATGAACATGCAATTAGTGAATGTCGACGTTGTCCTACAACAGTTGTTAGAATGGCAAATGCACTTATAGCAAAAAATACCGACAGAATAGCTGGCAAAGTAATGACGGAACGTTTAGCAAATGGTGTAGGTGAAGTCGCGATAAGGCAGTATAGAACAGTAGGAGAAGAAGCCAAAGCTGTTGCTGATAAAATAACTGCTTTAATCGCTACCGGCGTAGCTCCTCAGGAGATTATAGTTCTTACACAACGTGAGATATTTGCTGCGCCAATCTTTAATCTACTAAAAGAACAAGGTGTTCCAATAAAATCTTATTACGCTGAATCAGAGTTAGATACCACAGAAGCACAGGAACGTTTTGCTATTCTAAAGCTTCTTTTAAATAACGAGGATCGTGTTGCTCTTCGTTGGTTACTTGGTCGTGGTCATAATAATTGGCGTACAAAACCGTATAGAAAGTTAATGAGCTATGTTAGAACAAGCAACCTTTCTCCTTGGGAAACATTGAGTGGTTTAGAGACGGGTATTATTACACTTCCTTATACGAATACACTAGTCACACGCTTTAAAGAAATAAAAGCAGAATTATCTACTTTACAGACAGCACCAGATCTGGATGAATTTATAAAATTGTGGTTACCAGAAACTGAAGAGACAGCACTACTTGCCGGAACTGTTGCAAGTAGTAAAGGAGAAGCAGAAAACCCACAAGAATTGTATGAAGCTCTCTATGAAGCAATTACTCAACCCGAAATACCGTTAGAAGTTACGCAGGTTAGAGTCATGAGTTTGCACAAAAGCAAAGGCCTTAGTTCTCCTTTTGTATTTATAGTTGGATCTATAGAAGGATTATTGCCTGCTAGATCTGATCAAACAATGACCCCTGAAGAACAATTAGCTAAGCTCGAAGAAGATCGACGACTCTTTTATGTCGGTATTACTAGAGTAAAATCAGATTTACCAAATAGAAATGGTTATTTAGGAATAACCTATGCTCAAACGATGATTGCCGCCGATGCTTACTCCAGCCAAATCAGCCCAGTGCAAGTTATACGTGGGATTGCTCACTTACAAGCCAGTCGTTTCATAGGAGAAATGGCACCTCACGCTCCGCGTGCTGAATCCAATACCCCTCTATAATTCCAAAAGTATAATTTAACTTATAGTAATAACTCCTTTGGTTGCAACAATCAGTGATTTAAAGCATCCCATCAACTCCCGCTTCTCCTCATTAGTTCCTTCTCGTAAAATATACTTAGCGTAAGTTCGTAGATCGATTTCTTTATGCTTTGATGAGGCCGGAGTTGATCCGAGGACACTTCGATGGAATTTATTGTATCGCTTCAATTCCTCTTCGAATTTGTGTTGTATGCCAATCTGGCTAATTTCCAGTTTGTCTACTAATTTCACAAGTTGTTCCACCAATTCTTCTTCCCGGAGATAAGCATTTTTACAATGGCGGTCTTTTGATCGCCCACATCCATAATAAATGTATTTTGCTACAGTTCCGTCCTTAAGCTGTTTATATTTTTCTTCTGCACTGATACCTGATCCACATAACCCGCACGTCATCAATTTAGTAAAGGCGAATTCATGGCTTTGGCGAACTATATTGTCTCTCTTGAGTTGTGCTTGTACTTGATCAAACAATTCTTTACTAACTATCGCTTCATGCTTACCGGTATACCAGTTTCCAGATTTTTTTGGATACTCAAATGTTCCATAGTAAAAAGGATTCATTAAAGTTCTATAAATATTTCCTAGAGCCAAATTTTTGTTTCCTATAGTCTTAAAGTTTAATTCAAATTTGAGCCATTGATGCACTTTTCTGCCAGACCATTTATCATAAGCTACTTTCTCAAACATTTTCTTTATCACATGTGCTCGTTCTGTATCGATGATTACTTGGCACTTTTTGTCCATCATTTTTTGATTGAGGTATCCCGTGGGTGCCATTCCCGGCCATAGTCCCATTTCTACTCTAGTTCGCAGTCCTCGTTTAACATTAATTCCTCTATTATCATTCTCAAGTTTAGCTTGCCCACAGAGTATCATCAGCATAAACTTATCATTCGGTGAATTCATAAATCGTTGACCGAATGTTCTGATATCTTGAAGAAAGTTTCCATCCATCAAATCTACAATCTTTCCGAGATCGCCAGCATTTCTTGAAATTCTGTCTGGTGCCCAAGTAAGGATGCCATTAAACTTTCCTTGCTTTAGTTCTTCGACTATCTCATTAAAAACTGGTCTCTGTCCCGTTTCTTTAGCAGAGTGCGACTCGCGCTTCATCGTAATCACTTCAAGCCCTTCCCGATCTGCTAATTGAAGCATTTCTTTGATTTGGCTATCTATACTTAAAACCTGCCGCTCCTCACTCTCAGTGCTTTTCCTAGCATAAAGGCAGTATTTTACCTTTACAGGGATTGCTTGTTTTACCGTCACCCCAGCTGGCATTTGTACTGTATTGCTCATACCTAATCAATGACGCACCCTTTTATAGGAGTCTAGAGCGTCTCTGTTGGTACTGTTGGTAACTCGATTACACAAACTTTATGATCTAAGCTAGGATGTCAAAAGCACACAAATGTGCTAAAATTTCTTTACAAATTAATAGCCGACCTAACCCCTTGGAATCTCTAAGGATATGGTCTAAAAACTCGCTACAAGGTAAAGAACCCTTCGTCAGGGTACTTGTAGCGAGTCATAATCGGAAACGGTTATGGGTGGTCTTCGGACCATCGCCCGGCGGAGGGCTTTTTGTCTATCTACTGGGTTAAAACTCGCTACAATGAAAAATAAATATTTACTCGCATTCCTTTTTAGCTTTCTTTTTATTCCCTCGATAGCTCTCGCTTCCTGGTGGAATCCATTTTCTTGGTTCAAGAAAAACCCGAAACCGACCATAGAGACGACTGAGAAAATTAAACCTAAACCATCGACAATAAAAGTCAGTGAAGATACTACGGCAACTAAAGCTACAGAAAAAAAGGTATCTAATTCAAAATCAAATATAGTTAAAGAAAAATCTACCAAAGAAACGGTCGCAACTTCTTCTATAGTTTCTAGTCCAGTTCCGCCAGTTTTGGATATATGTAAAAATATTGAAGGCATCCAAAGTGGTGCTCCTGATGGGATGATTGCAAATCAAGGAACTTGCTTGCCTTCTACTATTAATACAGATCAGCAGATCGCTCAAATTCAAGAATCCTTGAATCAAATCGTCAAAAACACAGCACCAGCAGTGCCACCGCCAGTGATTATTGATAACACTCCGAAAGAAGTTAAGTTTGAAGAACTGGCAAAGTTCTATATGCCTAATCTTGGTGAAGATTATGTTCAGCTATCTGTATATGCATTTAAAAAAGATGATGTGATCAAACTCCTATTCAAAGGTGAAACATTTACTCGCATAGTAAAAAAAGATGAAGGCCCGTCCGAAATGTTTGAAATCCACAAATTAGAACCTGGCACTTGGTATCCATATGAAATAAAAGTCGAAAGAGGTAATTTATACGGTATTAGAAAAGCTGAATTCAGAACTGATTTTATTAAAAGTAACTAAACTTTGTGAAAACCCGCCCTTTTGACACAGAATCTTTATATAGTATTATTAGTTTAAGTATTATTATTAACCTCATAAAATCTATGAAAAAATATTCGTCTCGTTTTGTAAATGTTCCACTCATCCTTATTTGGATGTTGGCATCTGTGCTTGTTTTTCCTTCATCAGCTAATGCAACTATAAGCGACGATAACTACTACGGTCCGCAACGATTAGTTTCCACTCCTAATAAACTTACCAATTCCGGTAATACGCCTTCAGGGGCTTTTACTCACGATATTCCAATCAAGACTCCTCCCGGACGAAACGGAATTGAGCCGAATCTAACACTTCAATACAACAGCCAGAATACCACCAAAGGAAACTTGTACGGTTACGGCTGGGACATTCAGATTCCATATATCCAAAGATTAAACAAATATGGAACCGAAAAATTATATACTTCTCACTATTTCACATCTTCATTGTCAGGCGACCTTGAAGATATTTCTTTAACAGATGGAGAACACGGCACTTACGGAGCTAAAGTAGATACAGGAGATTTCCTTAAATACAACTATTCTTCGGGAACTGACGGCTGGACGGTAACCGACAAGAAAGGAACCATATATACCTTCGGAACAACTAGCAACACAGAACAGAGAGATCCAAATGATTCTGCTAAAACATATAAATGGTACTTGAAAGAAATCCGAGACCTTAACAACAACTATGTCTCTTTTGAATACGCTCAGGATAATGCACAGGTATATCCATATAAAATAAAATACACTGGGAATGATGTTACTGACGGTATATTTGAGATCGAATTTCTTAAGGAAGCTCGAGATGATGATACTACATCTTACGAATCAGGATTTGCTATAAAGACACTTTACAGAATTTATGAAATTCAAGCGAAGATAAGCGGTACGTGGATACGTAAATATGAATTGGATTATTCAACTGGAGATAATACCAAACGTTCTCTTTTAACCTCTGTTACTGAAACAGGAAAGGATGAATCAGCTAACACTCTCACTTTTCCAGCTACCTCTTTTACTTACCAAGAACATGGTGACAGTTGGACCGAAGATACTAACTGGGTATTACCGGAAGATTTAGATAGTCTCTCTGTATTTGTTTCTGATATCAACGCTGATTCGTTGCCAGACATTATACAATCACAAGATGTATCAGGTACTCATTACTATGATATTTATATTAATGATGGAATAGATGGTTGGTATGATGATACCCAGAACTGGGATCTTCCCGTGGCTCTTTCTGGAACCAATGGACCTTTTGCTCACACATTTCTAGTTGATGTTGATGGCGATGGATATACAGACATTTTGAAATCTGTTTATAGTTCAGGCAGTCGGGCAGTATATATTAATAACGGAGACGGTACCGGCTGGACCGAGGATGAGAATTACGTTATTCCTTTTAGTTTTGAAACAGCTGGTAGCGCCACAGAACACGCTTATCGTCTTTTTGATGTGAATGGCGACGGACTTATTGATGTGGTATATGCTAAAGATGCAGGCGGAGGATCTATCGAGGACTATGTTTATATAAATGATGGAGATGGTACCGGCTGGACTGAAGACACAAACTGGACCTTGCCAGAATATTTCAGTGGTCAAATGGGTGGTGCTCGTTACAATATCCGAGTATTTGATGTGAACGGTGATGGACTTAGCGATATTGTTAGCTCTGAAAATACGGTAGGTGGTCATTATGATGATGTATATCTTAACAACGGAACAGATACTTGGGTTGAAGACACGAACTGGACAGTACCAGTGAACTTTGAAAATAACGGAGCAGGACAAAGACAGATTGCAATAATGGATGTGAACAACGATGGTTTACTTGACCTTGTAGATGCCGATAGTGATGCTCAATATCGAAAAATATATCTAAATAAAGGTGATGGAACTGGCTGGACCCAAGATACTAGCTACTCTGTCCCTGTATCAGTAAAGAGTGAAGATGTTCGATATTTCGACATCAACGGCGACGGTTTGATTGATTTCAATAAAGCTGATACTTCTGGCGGAAATTTTTACGATAATGTGTACGAGAACGACGGAGACGAAGTAGATTTGCTATCCCAGATTACTACTAGTAAAGGTGCCGTAATCACTCCACTGTATAAGGCCAGCACTGCCTACAAAGATGGAAGCAGTAATCTTCTAAATGTTCTTCCTTTTACTTTTGATACCGTTTATTCTATCGCTACTAGCGATGGAGTTGGCAATACTAGCACTGAAACGCTTTCTTACGAAGGTGGAAAATATTACTACGGAGATGAAAGAGATAGAAAGTTTGCTGGCTTTAATAAAGTAATTACTACCGATGGCTCGAGTTATGTTACTAAGAACTTTTACCATCAAGGTAACACTACCGATTCTTCAAACGGAGAATACAGTGATGATGATTCAAAAATTGGACAAATGTATCGTAGTGAAGTTTATGATGATAGTAGTAATAAGTATGCTCAGTCAACATATAAATGGGACAAATATGATTTAGGGAACGGACGAGATTTCGTGAAGCTAATCCAGAAAATAGATTTTACCTATGATGGCGATGCAGACCACAAAGACACCGCTGAATCTTACACCTACGAAAATACCTATGGAAACTTAACCCAAAAAATTACCTGGGGTGAAGTTACCGGCTCTGGTGATGGAACATATACCGATACAGGAACAGATAAGTTTACCTACGATTACACTTACGCCGCCAATACCACTGACTATGTCGTCGGTCTTCCTTCTGAAGAAGATGTAATTGATCAAAACAGCAACAAGGTAAAAGAAACTAGATTCTATTACGACGCTCAAACTCTTGGCAATGTTACCGATGGTAACGAAACCAAAAGAGAGTTTTGGAAAACTTCTACAACGTACATTGATACGGGAAAAACATACAACAGTTATGGCTTAGTAGCCACCGAAAAAGACGGGAGAGATAAAACAACTACCTATACTTACGATGCCAACAACCTATATCCCGCAACTGTAGCTAACCCACTTAGTCAAAACACTACCTATACCTATGATTATTCCAACGGAAAAGTAAAAACTACAACTGATCCAAATACTCGAGTATTTGAAACTGTATATGATGCACTAGATAGGCCATTAACAGAAAAGATACCCGACATTGCTTCGCCTGGAACTTTAGTTAACAAGACTACCTATACATATACCGATAATGTTGTCCCTTCTAAAGTTCAAGTCACCAATCATTTAGATGGTTCAGTATCTTTTGATGTCTACACTTACATTGATGGCTTAGGTAAAAAGATTCAAGAACGAAAAGAAGCAGAAGATTCAGTGTATTCAGTCAAAGATTTTGTCTATAATGAAGTCGGCAAACTCAAGAAAGAATCTCTACCATACTTTAGCTCCGGTACTACTCGCACGAATGCTACCACTAACAATTATCTCTACATCAATTATACTTATGATCCACTAGAAAGAATCAAGACAATTATTAATGCTCTCGGTACTACTACCAATACTTACGACCAATGGGAGACAGTTACCACAGATCCAAAGATCATAAACAAGGATACTCACCATGATGCTTACAATCAACTCATTACAGTTGAAGAACACAATGGCGGAAGTACTTATACTACAGCTTACGAATACAATGGTCTTGGTAAACTAACTAAAATTACTGATAATGCTTCAAATCTTCGTAACTTCACTTATGATGGTTTAGGAAGAAGACTGACTGCTCAAGATTTGCACGCTTCAGGAGATGGAAGTTATGGTACTTGGACGTATGTTTATGATGACGCTGGTAACATTACTCAGACTATTGATCCAAAAAGTCAGACTGTAAATTACACTTACGACGACACCAATAGAACACTTACGGAAGACTATACTGGTGTAGCTAATACGGAAGTAACCTATGTCTACGACACTGGCACGAATGGTATTGGCCATCTCTACACGGCCACCGTTTACTCTGGGCCAGTTACTACTTACACCTATAACTCTCGAGGTGGAGTAGCTTCAGAGACGAAGAATATAAGTAGTACCAACTATGCAACTTCAAATGAATACGACCGACAAGGTAATCTAACCAAGATTGTTTACCCAGACAATGCTGAAGTTGCTTATGAGTATAATACTGCCGGATTACTGGAAGCAGTATCACGTAAAGAAAGTGGCGGTTCTTACACTTACATCATTACTGATTATGACTATGCTCCGACCGAGAAAGTTACCTACAAAGATTTCTCCAATGCTATCGATACATATCTGACCTATGATCCGAACAAGATGTACCGCTTAGTTAATCTCTTTAGTATTGATCCACCGGAAGACGAAGTTGTTGAAACTCCAATAGCAGAAACACCAGCAAAGGTGGAAGTTATTGAGACATCAATTGAAGAAATTCCAACCGAAATTGAAAACCCTGTGCAGGAAGTTTTAGATACTTCCACTGAGCAAGTTGTAGAACTCGAAGAAGAAGTTATGCCCGAGACAATTACTCCATCTTCACAAGAAGAAACATATACTATTCCTCTATTATCAGCAGAAGAAACGCAAACAGAAACCGTAATTGAAGAAAAGAGTAACAAAGCTGAAGAAGCCCCTGTTGAAGTAGTAATCGAAGAACCTGATTACTATCAACTAGAAAATAAGTTTCCTGATATAGGATTACAGGAAAATAAAGAAAAAAGAACTGCTAATGGAAAGATTTATTCTCTAGGAAAAGACGAGAAGGAAAAAGACATCGAAAGAATGGTACTTTTCCAAACACCAATACACTACAAAAACAAGAAAACTAAAAAGTTGGAAGAAATAGATACCCGATTAATACCGAAAGCTGATGGTTGGAAGATGGACAAAGCTCCATACTCTGTGGTTTTAAAAAATGTGTTTGAGAATGATTTTCTTTCAGTTATGCGTAATGGTCTTAAATTAGATTTTTCTTTGCACAAAGATGAAGCTTCTAACTTCTCACTAAGTCAAGGATTTAAAGCTGATTCCGGGGACAAAAAAGATAGACTGATTCGTTACAATAACGCTGTTGCCCCAGGCATACACATTGAAGTAGATGCGAAAAATGAAGCGCTCACGAAAGATATTGTGATAGATAGTTTCAGTTCAATTCCTGCATCCGAAAAAGAAAATTACGAAGTCTCATTTGATGTCATAGCTAACAGTGCCATAACAATTGAATCTGAAGATGGGACTATAAAAGATACAGGTGAAGTTCTAAGTACGGAAAAAGTAACAACAATCAAAACAGAATCCGAAGACACTCTATACATCTGGCCCGGTATTGCCGAAGATGCGGAAGGTCTATCTACTCCCATCACACTTGAATACACCAAGACAGATGCAGGATTTTTGCTCACCAAGAAAATACCTATGGCTTGGTTGGAGAAGGCCGCATATCCTGTCCGTACTGATGCCACAGTAAGTTATTATGCAGGCTCAGGTGATGGACTTGTTTCCACTGATAGCTTTTATCACGGAACTTGGGCTGATGCTCGTAATGAAACTGACGGAGATGATGTAAATTATACTTCTACAGATGAAAATAATGCAGTGTTTTCAACCAGCGATGCAAATAAATTTGGTATCGGCAGATCATTCTTCCCATTTGACACCTCAAGTCTCAACGACGGGGCTGAAATTACTGGAGCCAAGCTGTCGCTCTATGTTGTCTTTAAGCGTGATCAGGATGATGATGGTAACGATTATGCTGTAGTGGTGTCAGGAACCCAAGCCTCTACATCTTCGTTATCACTTGCGGATTATGACCAGGTTGGAAGTACTGCCTGGTCCAGTACATTAGATTTCGGGAGCATCGGTGAAGGATCACGCATAGATTTGAACCTTAATTCTTCAGGCCTCTCAAATATATCCAAAACTAGCTGGACAAAACTGGCGGTAAGAGAAGGCCATGATTTCGCTAATGATCAGATGGCTAATTATAAAATGAATGTGCTGGGCGTTTATTATTCCGAGAGAAGCGGAGATTATTATGATCCGTACCTCGATATTACTTACACCGTAAACACTGCCCCTACCGCACCGACCTCATTGCAGACAGAAGGAGCAACAAATCCCATAGACATCACTGATGGAACTCCAGAGTTTAGCGCAATTTATACCGACGATAATGCTGGAGACACTGCACCATACTATCAAGTGCAAGTCATAGCTTCAGGCGGTTCATTTACTTCTCCACTTTGGGACAGTACAAAGACAGCTTTCGGAACTCCTGTTGCTAAGGATGCCAGAAGCGCAGACATCTCCTACGGAGGATCAGCCCTATCCATGAATGCGGTTAAATATTACTGGAGAATTAAGTTTTGGGATACAGCTGACTTAGCCGGAGCTTGGACTGATGGGACAGCTAACTTTACGGTAGCCGGTACACCTACAGGCCCTACGGGGTTATATTCTGGCTGTACTACTGCCCAATCTGGTTCAACAAACCCGACAGGTCTAAAATGCGGTACTCCTGTATTTTCAGCTACTTACAACGATTCAGATGAAAACGCTATATCTAGGAAATTCAGGATTCAGGTTAATACCCAAGCTGATTTTGCAGGGACAACGCTCTGGGATAGTGGTTCTAGTGGTACCTCTATGCCTGACGTAGATGAGGGTAACCGAAGCTGGGATATTGTTTACGCTGGTGATCCTCTTACTTACGCAACTACTACATATTACTGGAGAATCAAATATTGGGATCACAGCAACCTTGAGGGCGACTGGAGTGATGTTGCTACCTTCGGCACTTACAATTCCAAAGTCTATCAAGACAATCATTACACTTATGATGCCAATGGCAACATCACTAAGATTGTAGATTCTTCGGACACAGACTCAGCTCGAACTGTCACCTATAGTTATGACGACCTCAACAGACTTCTTTCTGCCACAGCCACTGATGTTGCAAGTGGAACTTCCACATACACTCATACATATACGTACGACAGCATAGGCAACATTCTCACTAGGACAGACGCCAGCGGTTCATACACATATTCCGGTAGCGGAAATTACAATCCTCATGCAGTGACAAGTATAGGCTCAATAAACTACACCTACGACGACAATGGCAATATGCTCACTGAAACTAGTGGGCTCTCCAACACCTGGGATTATAGAAACAGACTCACTCAAGCAGTGAAAGGAGGTATCACTTCGACGTATACTTACGATCATACTGAAAAGCGAATGACTGCAAATGACGGCACCGCTACGACTACATATCCCAACAATCTCTACAACATCAAAGGTTCTGTAAAAACAAAGCATGTGTACGCAAACAACGAACTCATTGCCACTGTCGTCTATGATGGCTCTACTACAACCGTCTATCATGACCACACAGATCACCTATCCGGCACAGGCACCATTACAAGTAGCACACCTTCGGAAATACAAACCTTAGATTATTTCCCTTATGGAAATATCAGAATCAATGACAAGGCAGGATCATTTGACGAACAGAGAAAACACACAGGACACGAATATGATGTAGATACCAGTCTCACATATGCTAATGCAAGATATTATCATTCGACTTCGGGGAGATTTCTGAGTCAGGATCCGGTGTTCTTAAACTTAGGAGTTGATAAAAGAACTGAACAAGTACTGTTTGACCCACAACTAATAAATTCGTACAGCTATACTAGAAATAACCCGCTGATTTATACTGATCCCGATGGAGAAATTGCATTTCCCGCTGCCGTACTTGCCGTTGTATCAATTTATGGATATCTAAGTAACTTGATAGATGCATATGAATTCAAAACTGTCGTTATTGACTACCCTGAGGTTCACAGTATTGAAGAAATTAATAGAGCAGGCAACCAAATTATTAGCAATTTGGTTTTATTCGGAGCAGGAAGAATATCTACTACTATAGAAAAAGCGGTTTTAGATATAGGCACTACAACTCTTGATGTGCTTGATAATTATTTTGGTGAGGATACATACAAAAACCTTAATGACAACAAAAAGTCTGACATTTTGCCAAGTAATTCTTCAAATTCTCAATCAAGCAGTAATCTTTGGCAGTCGACTAGTACCATATCAGAACAGAAATCTAGCAAAATGAACTCAGTATCAGAAACACCTGATAGTAAAATTAAAAGCACTAATAATAAAAAATAAATATGGATAAAAATTTCTTAAACATTCTAATTTTGATAGCCGGTCTACTGTTGATTTTTTTAGGTCTTGCACCTCTTATCTCACGTAAGTATTTTGAAGAGATATATAGAAAGATTTGGAAGAGTAAGATAGAACCAATGTCAGAATCAGATACCTATGTTTATAACCGTTATATTCGACAAATTTTCCCATTACTAATGGGTCTAACATTGACTGCTTATGCTTTTTATGGATTATTTTTTTAATTACAAAATCTAATATAGAATTGGGTCAGGTACAATTAAATAGTAAATGACAATCATAGAAAAAATGTATAAAAGCACTGTTGTTGATATAAAAATATGTTCTTCCAATTCTCTTGTCAGGCGCAAACTTCAATTTTCAGCCTCATATGAGATCAAAAATTTCTTACAAACCTCACCTTACTTTGAACATGCTCGCTGGGGTCTAAATTTTTACCTATCTAGACCAAATCTAAAAAGAGGAGAAGGTGTCAGCCCCTACGCTACTGTAAACTACACTTACGACGACTTAAATCGCCTCACAGGCGCTACAGCGACCAATGTCGCCGCTGGTACTTCTACCTATTCTCACACATTCACCTATGATTCTATCGGCAACCTAACCAATAAGTCTGATCTTGGAAGTTATTCCTATGCTGGCACGAACAATGCAAATCCTCATGCGGCGACAACCATCAACAGTGTAACTAATACCTATGACGACAATGGAAATCTGACAGCAGATGGCACAAGAACAGTTACTTGGAATTATCGAAATCTTCCAGCTACAGTAGTTAAAAGTTCAGTTACTAATACCTATACATATGATCATGAAGGAAACCGAGTAATTACTGCTGATGGAACGACTACCAGAATATATCCGAGCGATCTTTACAACAAAGCTGGTTCAACTACCGTAAAGCATATCTATGCTAATGGAGAATTAATAGCTACAGTAGACTACAATGGTTCAACTACTACCGTTTACCACGACCATACTGACCATCTTACAGGCACCGGAACAATCACCAGCTCAACTCCAGCAGAAATCCAAACTCTGGACTACTTTGCTTTTGGAGAGCAGAGAATCAACGATAAGGCAGGTACCTTTGATGAGCAGATAGAATATGCAGGAAGTGAGTATGATGGCAATACAAGTCTTAATTACATGAATGCGAGGTACTATAACGGAAATCAGGGAAGGTTTATTTCTGAAGATCCTGTGTTTATTAACCTAAATGAAAGTAAGTTAAAGCAATTCTTAAATGACCCTCAAGCTCAAAATTCTTATAGTTATTCTAGAAATAACCCTATGAGATATATTGATCCTTCAGGAGAATGGTGGAAAGAGTTTATTTATGACAATGTCCGAACTTTAGGGAATGGACAATCTTGGGTAGGTTTCCAGGCTGAATTAGGTCAAGCAACTCAGTATATGACTGATAATAATGCTGTTTGGGACTACGCCGTATCTAACCCAAAAACTGCAGGTGCATTAGTAGGAGTACTGGCTGCTCCTGCAACTGAAGCCGGACTGTCGGCCATTGTTGCTGCAAAAGCTGCTGGGGCGACAGGAGTAGGTGTAACATATGCTGCGAAACAAGCTACCGCAGCAGCAGTGTATACAGTAGTAGCTGGAACTAGCCTACAGGCTATTCCTCATACGTTAAAAGTGCTAGGCGCTCAAGACACAAGTAATCAAAGTAGGTATGCTTCAGTGACTTACAATGTTGCTTCTCAAGTAGTTCCAACTATTATTGGTGGGTATGTAGGAGCAGTTTCAGATGTACTTCAGTTCTCTAAAACTGTTGCAGATAAGTTTACTTCATCAATAAAATCCCATTAACAGCACAACTTTAAAAAAGTCGAATTAGATTATAAGAATTAAAAAGAAATATATGGAATACATTAATTATCATATACAACCATTGTTAGGACTAATTATAGGAATAGTTATAGTTACAGTGTCAGGTTATTTGCATTGGAAAATAGACAAAAAAGTTAAAGCAGAAGCAAGTCTATCTTTAGAAAATAGATCAATGAGCAACGATGCACTAAAAGTTTTGTCTAGTATGGGACTTGCAGTAGGAGGAATAATGATCATTATAACGATAAAATTTTTATCCTCTTCAAATTTCTAGAGGGCTTTAAGATTGAGTATCCTTAATAAAAACAGGAGAACAGCTAGAATCTATCTTCAAACCAAATGTTATTAATAATCCTAACAAATTAAAATAACATGAAGAATAAAATACTAGTCTATGCAGATTTACAAAGACAAGAAGTTGGACAAAGAATAATCACCCTTGACACGATGGGAACCAAAAGAGATATAAAAAAAATGGAATTATCCTCTCAGAAGGAATCACGCTAAGGTGTTGGGATGATGGTAAGTTTGAAAATAATAAATTTGATCCATTTATTTTTCCACTCAAGGTTTCTTTTAACAAAGAACTCGAAAAGTGGGTCGGTGAGTATCGAGAATCAGACTTACTTTATCATTCTGATTACTTAAAAAAAGACGATCATTCCTGGGAGAAAGCTGTTGCTAATATTAGTATTAACGGATAAAATAATAAATCAATTGAATTAAAAAATGAAAAAATTACCACTTACAATAATTCCTATCATTACTTCTGCGATAGTTGCCTTGGCATTCATTTTCTTTGTTCCAAAGGATGGCGATCTTATTTCGAAATCAGGTGACTTTACTCTTGGATATATAATAGGGTACTCGTTCGGCATAACTCTTTTAGTTGATCTTATAAGATTAATAATAAGAGTTGTCAAAAGAAATAAGTTGAGAAACAATAAATGAAAAGCGGTAATATAATTACATGGTTTTTAGTAGGAATACTAGTATTTGGGGTGTACTTTACGGTTTTTGGTTTGAAATTATTGTTCAAACAAGGTTTTGTTGAAAAATTAAGGAAAGGTATTTGGAAATCCGGAGAATTAAGTGAAAAGAATTTTCCTGGCAAGAGTGGATATAACTATGACAAGTACGGAACAGGTATATATTCGTTAATTATGGGCCTGCTTGCTCTAGGGTTTTCTATTTATGCCTTGTTTTTTAACTAGGAGAGAAAATAATGACAATAATCGGGTTATAATGAAGTCGTTCTTTTGAAAACAAAATATCCAGTTCTACCCCAGCTGAAATACAAACTCTCGATTACTTTGCTTTTGGAGAACAGAGAATCAATGACAAGGCTGGTGCATTTGATGAGCAGGTGGAATACGCGGGAAGTGAGTATGATGGCAATACCGGACTCAATTATCTTAGAGCGAGATTTCTTAATACCAATGCAGGGAGATTTATATCTCAAGATCCAGTGTTCTGGGAGGTTGGACAAAGTGAAGATGGTAAGAAAATACTAATTAATCCTCAAGCCCAAAATTCTTATTCTTACGCGAATAATAACCCTATTATTATGAGAGATCCCACAGGAAGAATTGCTTTAATTGATGATGCCATAGGCTTTCTTGGAGGAGGAGTAGTTGGTGTAATTGCTCAGACCGGCATGTCACTTATTACTACAGGAGATTTTCCTTCCTGGGGAGAAGTGGGTGGTTCCTTTGTAACTGGTGGAATTATAGGCTGGGGTGCAATAAATACCCCAGCAACGCTAGGAGCTTCTAATGTAATATCTGCATCGATTATCACTGGTACGATAGGAGGATTTTATGGGAACGCTGTTAAGCAAGGAATTGATATCGGAACTGGAAAACAAACAGGTGGATTAAATCTTGCAGAAATGAATATAAATGCTGGCGCAACTGGCCTTACTTCTGGTTTACTTCAAGGCATAATTCCAAGTGCAAAAATCCCTGGTCTTTCATCGGGTAGTGGAAATATGAATGCAATTGGGCAATCACTTCAGACAAAAATGATTAACGGTACGGTAAATGGTATGTCAGTAAACACAGCTGTTAAGTCGGCAATTGGATCACAAGCGTCAGATTTATATAGAACAGCAGTTGGTGCAGTAGTCGATTCTGCACAATCAAAATTAATAGCTAATTAATAAAAATTATGCAAACAGACAAAAATAAAAAAAAGGGAGTACTTTTGATGTTTTTAGGCTTGATCGGCTTCGGCTTCTTTTATTGGTATTTTGATCAAGCTGGTGCACGAGTAGAATATAGAAATGTCAATTCAATGCTTGAAATATTAATTTCGTTTTCCTTTCTCATTGTAGGGTTATATTTTGGTTTGTATTTTTACAGTGGTAAAAAACTTGCAAATCAAATTGGTGGGGGCTCACTATTATTTCTGGTTATTGCTTACATACTAGGATTTTTACTTCATTAGAATTGATTGCAACCGTGGACTATAACGGCACAACTACTACCGTTTACCACGACCATACTGACCATCTTACAGGCACCGGAACAATCACCAGCTCAACTCCAGCAGAAATCCAAACTCTGGACTACTTTGCTTTTGGAGAGCAGAGAATCAACGATAAGGCAGGTACCTTTGATGAGCAGATAGAATATGCAGGAAGTGAGTATGATGGCAATACAAGTCTTAATTACATGAATGCGAGGTACTATAACGGAAATCAGGGAAGGTTTATTTCTGAAGATGCAATGTTCTGGGCACTTCCTATGGAATTACTAGTAGATCCTCAACAGCAAAATTCTTATAGCTACGCAAGAAATAACCCAATAGTGAATAGAGATCCGACTGGAAATCTTAATATTTCCGAGGCCAAAAATGTTATAAATAGTTTTTTATCGAGATTATTTAACCCTCAAAAAAGTAATACATCAACCTCTACACAACCAACACAAAATAATAACAATCAAAATACAAAAAACGGCAGTGTTGATTATGGGCAATATAATGTAACCTCCCCAGAACTCAGAAATCGTCTCGATAGATTTGCCAATGATACAAATCAGAATATTATTGTCACTTCTGGAGATCGTTCAATTGAAGGCAATAAATCAATTGGAGGTGCAACAGCAAGTCGGCATATAAGTGGGGATGCAGCAGACATAAAAGTAAAAGGTGTAAGCAATGAACAGCTATCATATATGGCAAATAAATCAGAGTTATTTAACACTACAATTTACTATCCAGCAACTAACTTACCTAAAGCGCTTGCTCCTCATGCGCATGTAGATATAAATCCGTCAAACAATAATATCTTACGCATATATTCTCCATATATGAAGGATGGATTAATAGTAAACTCCTATAAGCCGTTAGCTAATCCATTATTAAAAAATAAACAATAATCTTATGAAAACTAAATCTATAGTAATCTTACTCTTATTTATAACAGTGTTTTCATACTTGATTTTTACTAATAAAAACCAAGACGTTGAAAATAAATGGGACTTTGAGAAAGTAATTGGCCAAATACTGTACTTCTCTAATGACAAACAACTTAAAGTGGATCTGTATGATATTAAATACATTGGACAGTTACGCACAGAAAGCAATCAACCCTTATTTGTGCTCTCTGCTAAAGGATGCGCTGAATGTGACGAAAACCAAGCTATATATATTTACTCACCTAGTTTTGGCATAGTTAAAGAAAATGGGGTACCCATAAGATATTCTTATCCAGGCAGGGAGTACAATTATCTAGATAAAAAAATTGTTTTTGAATCAAGAATGTTCCACGGAAAGTGTACAAGCCAAACGGGAGATTCAATAGTTTGGTTCCAGAAGGAATACAATCCTGATGGATCATATAATGAAAGTACTTTTGCCATAGAAGTTGATGGAGAAAATATAAAAGAAACAATAATTAAAGATAAAATCTTATCTATTAACAACATAACTAAGAATTGTAAGGAATTGCCTGGTATTGATTTTACTACGGAACCTTAATAATATTCTATTTGAAAAGCAGATAAAGCAGATGAGGCGCATCTTGAAAAGTTCTAGAGCTAATTCTCTACAGAAGTTAAAAAAGACGATGAAAACGGAAAGTGTAAAAAGTTCGGGTACTCTTTGATCCTCACTTTATTATCACTTGCAACACTAATGATCGCAATGTAATTAGATAAACGATATTCCCGGCGTGGGTAAGTTCATAAAGATAATAAATTGATTAGCAACAAGAGAAAAAGCATCAGCCAGATCGTCATGCTTTTCGACTCCGAAACCGGTAAGTTGCCCGGTCAATTCTTCACATCCTTTTCGGGGAAATAATATATGACCATTTTGGATAGCCATACTTGTCATTATTAGTCGTTCGCGTTTATCTCCATGTGGCGTTATTCCCTCCACCCACAATCCATCATTTTTCAATTGCTGGATTAATGCTTCCTGATATGCAACTTTCTCAATATAAATTCGCGGAGTTCTGTCTGATTTCAAACTTCCTGCGAATATTTTTATTTGCCCGATCTGCTCCGGAAAAGTAAGGCGTTGATTGATCGGGTATGGTAGAACAAATGCCTTGCGTTCATTTCCTATAGAATAAACTTTCAACACTACCATTGCCGTATTGTCCGCACTTTCATTTTGAGAGATGGCCAGATCGACTCCAATCCAATAACCCACAAATGAATTTTCGTCGTATGGGATTCCATCATAATATTGTAGCCATTCAGGTTGCACAGCTCGTCCGGCATCGGACACGATTCGTAGAAGATACTCTCGTTGCCAAGCGATTTCATTACCGACTTTGCGTTTTTCCATTTCAATATATCCTTCATTCGGATATTTTCCGGGCCAAGCAATTTTACCTTCGCTGTTGATAAGCGGATAGGCTCTGAATTCTGCATCTAGTAACTTTTCTTCCACATCCTGTTTAAGACGCATCATTAAACTGTCTTCATGGAGGAGGTTTCCTACTACGATTAATTGAGTATCTCTATCTCTAGCTGGGATAACTTCACCACGTAGCCAACCGTGAGTCTTGTCGCGACTCTCTCTGGTTTTTACCGAAGCCATATCTTCTATATCGTCGCATATTATCAAATCGGGACGGTATTGATGATGCCTGATTCCACGGATACTCTGCTCGCTGGAGGCGGCCGTGACCCTCGCGTTTATGTTGGAGAAAACTAAAGACGATGCACCCCATTCGTCGGTTTCTTCCTGGAATGGTCCAAGATCGTTTCGGAGAAGTTCGTTACTTTCCAGTTCGCGTTTCAAATTCATCATATGCTGTTTTGCCTGACTGCGGGTCTGGCAAAGAATCAGCACAAACTTTTTCTCTTTTACGCCGAGAATTGCCCAAATGGGATAGGACATGGTAAGAAGAGTGGATTTGCCGGAACCGCGGAAAGCAACCACAAAAAGATTTTTAACATTTTTGTCTTCCGTCAGGCTAAAAATTTCTTTTTAGAACGGAGCGGTTTCATATTTAACATAATGAGCAAAGTAGAAGTTAAAGAAATATAAATGACTTTCTCTAGTAATGGCGATGCGAATGTCACGATCGTTGAACATCTTGTTGAATAAATTACCAGGTATATTATTTTTCATTGTTTTGATTATCTTCATTATTTTTAATTTCTTCAGTTCCCTCGTCGACATTGAGGGAAGCAAGCCTCAAGGCTTCGGTTACTATTGCTTGTTGTTCTGGAGTTAATTCATTTCTAGGAGAATTAATTTCACCAGTGATTTCTATTTTATCTTTGAATTTAGGATTGCATTTACGGAGCCAAAACGATATGGCTGGCCAGCTTTTTTCTCTAATTAGCGACACTAATTGAGATTCACTCATGTCGTTAATATATTCATTGCCTTGCTTAAGGGCATTATCACATTGCTGTGAAAAATATTTATCTTCTTTTCGCCAACGATAATAAGTGGCTCGACTAATTCCACTTTTTTTACAAGCTATTTGAATAATCGGCAGTTCTTTTAAAACCTCAATCAAAGACTGCTTATCCCTCTCTGTTCTTTCATCTACCATTGTTTTTTCTTCCATGTTTTTTGTTTTATTAAACTAATTAATAATGTGTACAACAAAAACACCAACTTTTTAAGTTGGTGTTTTTGTATTCGAGGACTAAGCGGACGCAATAACAACAACTAATAAAAGTTGTAATATTGCTTCCGTCAAACTGGTAAACGATAGATAAAAACCTATCCGGCCTGTGCTTTTGACTCATGAAGTGTAAACACTTCGTCGCCCTTCTCCATATATAGAGCTGATAGAAAGCGGGTATTGGTTTATGAATGTACTGGATATATTATATAATAGAATAAATATAAAAGCACTGGATTTAGGTAGAAAACTGTTTCTGGGTATCTCAAAATAGCCATGGAGTTAAAAACTAAAACAATTAAAAAACTTCAGGAAATCATCAAGCAAGACTATGGCAAGGAAATTAGTGAAGAAGATGCTCAAAAATTCGGAAAATCTTTATTGCGTTTAACTAAATTGGCTATAATCCATATGGCTAAAAATTCTAGAGAAAGATCTTAATTGTCGTATTCCCCGCGATGGATAAGACACTTTTAAAATATCCCCTTATGGTGTCTTATTTGTCTTATCTGTAAAAAATATCCTTATATTCCAATAAGGGAGATAGCGACTCGGAGGGCTCAATAAGACACTCCGAATCGTGCTAGAATATCCTTGTGGGGGTTGTACTCATTGGTACTGAACCCTCAGACACCGCCAAGTTTATGAATTAATATATGATTGAAGAATTCCAAAAAAATAAATTTGAACTTAAATATTCCGACATCGCTCCATATGTTATTAAAAGCCTGCAAGCTTTAAAACGAACAGGGTGGGTGGAAAGAGGAGTGAAAAATCTGGAATCTGTTTATGAACACACTGTTGCTCTTCGTAATTTAGTTATTTCAGAGATTAACTCCCTTGATGAATTTTCTGCTAAAGAAAAAGAAGAAATCTTAGATATGCTAGAAATACACGACTGGGCTGAATCAGACTCAAGAGTGGGGGATCAAGCAATCCTTAAAACTAATCCAAACAGAGAAGCGTTGAGAAAAAAGAAATTCTTGCTTGAATTTAAGGCTATGATTAAAATTTGCGGAAAGTTGGGAGATAAAGGAAAAAGAATTTTGGAATTATGGCAGAAGTTTGAAAATAAGAAAGACGCAGCATCTTTGTTTGCTCGGCAGGTGGATAAACTTCAGGCTATGGAAAAAGCTTTTGAGTATGAACAAAAAGGAGAAACTGTATCAACACAAGAATTCATTGACCAAGATGAAAAAGAAATCATTCATTCAGTTTTGGTAAATAGATTGAAAATATTGAAGAAGAAATTAGAAAATCCTAACTAACATGTTACAATAAATATATGAGTTCAGGATTCTTATACGCAATAGGTGCGGCAATAACTTGGGGATTGGTTTATACGATTGACCAGAAAATTCTATATAATACACCACCTATTACATTGCTTTTCTTTAATTCCATCATAACGGCAGTGGTGATTTTACCATTTTTATTTTTTGACCACAGTTCTTTGAAGGCTTTGCTTATTTCTGGAAAATCAAATTTAACTCTTGTTATTCTTTCAATTTTGCTTGCTTTGCTTGCAAACTTTTTTATTTTTTCTGCTATAAAAAATATGGGGGCATCATCGGCTTCCATAATAGAAATTTCTTATCCGTTTTTTTGTTATATTTTTTAGTATTATTTTTTTTCAAGTAGCGCCAAGTTTACCGTTTTTTATCGGAGGCTTGCTCATATTTATCGGTTCTGCAATTATTACTTATTTTTATTAAATATAATGCCAGAAGGATTTACTTATACTCCTCTATTATTAATAAATGTGTTACAATACCTAGGTCGGTTATTATTAACTTCATAATCGAATTAATCCAATGGTCAGAGGAGATGGACATTAAAAGATGATTTATTTCATTTTCAAAAAGACAGCTTAGGCTGTCTTTTTGTTATAATATAAAGAATATGACTAAATCATTTGTAAAAAAAAATACCTGCTTTTATTGTGGAGAAGCCCCTTTAAATCATGGCCTTTCTTTTTTTGAAAGCATGGTTTCTATCACTATTGATAATCATGCAAAAAGATTTATAAAATATGTGCCATCTTTTGTAAAAGATTTTGTTGATTCAGTTCCAAAACTTTTATTTAATACTTTGGTATTTTTTAAAATTGCGAAATTTTCAAAAGATATAAATAAAGCAAATACTTTTCGTTCCAGAATTATTTGGGAAGAAGCAAAAAAGAGGGGTATAGAAATGGAACAAGTGATATTTCTTAACAGACCGTTAGACTTTTATCGTGCGAAATTAAACAATAAATATTTTTACTTTGAAAGTATACCTATTCGTCCACAATATTCGGATATGGATAAAAACTGGGATGATAAAGTATTTCTTAAAAAAGAATTGAAAAAATACGGAGTTCCAGTTCCGAATAATTTTGAGATTTTTGTTTTTCCTTTTTTAAATAATAATCAAAAAAAAGAAAAAATATTTTCTAAATTAATGAAACCGATAATCATTAAACCACGTATGGGTTCTCGTGCTAGACATACTGTGACTAATATAAACACAGTTGAGCATTTTAAAAAAGGTATCGCAATAGCTGGCAAAATTTCTCCTTATCTTATTATTGAAGAGCATTTAGAAGGTTATATATGTCGAGCAACAATGGTGGATGGAGTACTTGTTGGGTTTTATAAGGGTAGTGTTCCAAGCATAATTGGTGATGGCCTAAAAACAATAAAACAACTCATTGAAGAAAAAAATGAGAAAAGAATTGATCGTTATCGTATTCGTGTTGGGCTGGAGTTGTATGATCATATCTTACGGCAAGGATTTAGTATCGAGAGTGTTCTACCAAAAGGAAAGTATATTTCTTTATCTCATCGCGCTGGTCAATTATTTGGGGGTATGACAAAAGAAATGATTGATGAATTACATCCAAGTTTTATACCTATTTTTAAGAAGGCTTTGGATGTAGTGGGTTTATCAATAGCAGGGTTTGATGCTATTATTCCTGATCCGACAAAAGATGAGGCTTCACAAAAATGGGGGATAATAGAATGTAATACACTTCCTTTTATTGATATGCATTATTATGCGTTAGAAGGAAAGCCAAAAAATATCGCTGGCATGATTTGGGATATGTGGAGGTAGAAAAATAGCTGGATTGTTATTTAGAAAGCCTTGCGCAGGAGCTTAGAAAATAAAAATGGTATTCCATTTTTTATTTTCTTGAGCGACGAGCAGTTCGCTGGCGAAGCTTCGCCAGATAGATTGCTTTGTAAATAACAATCCAGCTATTTTCTCAAAGTTAACAACCACTCTTTTTTGAACAAAATTTTGCAGATTTGGAAAATACTGAAAGTGATGAAATAAGCTGAAAGGACATCTATGGAATAGTGAATGTGCCCTAGGAGCACAACGATTGCAAACATGATTGAAAAGCCCATAAAAATTGTTCTCTCTGTTCTGTATTGCCAAAATATTAGAGCGAGGAGGAAAGGCAGTCCTGTGTGTCCGGAGAAAAATAAATCATTTCCCGTGAAGATTCCACTAAAGGCTTCGTTATTCAAGAAAAATGGCAGATTTATTATTGTATGAGTGGGGAAAGGGCTGATGTGAGTAAGGGTGACAAAGACAGCTCTGATTAAAGTGAAAAGGGCGAGGCTTTTCATTGCAAAAGGCATAAAGTTTAGTCTTCTTAGTCCAAGAAAAACACCCAAGATAGTCAGAATTATTGATCCATATACAAATATTCCCCCTACATCATAAACTCTGATGTTGCTGAGTATTATGTCTGTCACTGGCGTGCTGGATAAGCTATTTACATAGTCAATTACGAAAAATTGAGTAACGAGGCTTATTGTGAGTAGCAAAATACCTCCGAAAAAGGAGATGAGGAAGCTTTTGTCTGAAAAATTTATTCTATAATTTTGCATTCGGATAGTATAGCAGATTTATATTTTTTCTACAAAAGATTCTATTGCTTGAGACATTTCTTTGACAGCATTATGCACAGTGTTATGGTCAATATTTTTGATATTTATGAATTTAGAATTTGTGATATTTTTTGAAAAATTTAGAGCATTTTTCAATGGAACCATCGTGTCTTTTTCTCCATGGATTATTAGAGTTGGCACATTTATTTTTTCTAAATTATATTCTTGCTTAACATTCATGGATTGTTTTAAGGTGTAAAAATGAGCTCGAAGTCCGGTATTTTTCATATCAGCTAAGTTCCTACTGATGTCCCAGTCGGTGGAATTTTTATGCTTGCTGTAATCCACGTGCCCGCGAGGTTTTGGATTGAAGGGCAGTGTTTTTAAAATTATTTTAAATAACGACAGGATGGGGCGAAAGATTTTTGCTGAAAATCCTGTATTTAAATAAACTTCCGGCGAGGTGAAAACATTTGCAAATACATTTTCTCCGTGCATTTTTAGATATTCCAGATGTATGAGTCCGCCAAAAGAATTACTTATTAAAACAATTTTTTTTAGATTTAGATACGAAATTAGATTATTTAAATCTTCAGCGAACTTTTTCACTTCATAATCGGAATAACTTGGATATTTTTTTGATAGGCCGTGCCCGCGGATGTCATAAGTCAAAACATTGTATTTATTTTCGAATATTTTTTCGTAGGGGAGCCAAGCTGAAGATGAACCAGAAACTCCATGGATAAAAACCAGAGTTTTTCTGTCTGGCTTGAATTCGTTTATTCTGTAATATATTTCGTTGTTTAAATAATGTTCTTGCATCACTTTATGGTTATGGACGAATAATAAACTTCTTCAAGCATATCTACACTGTGCTGTATATTAAAATTCTTACTGTTTTTCAAGCTGACTTCGCCGAGTTTTTTACGTAAAATCGGGTCAGCGATTAGTTTTGAAATCTGATGCGCTAAATCTAGATGGTCTTCTGTTTTAAACAAAAATCCATTACCATCTACAAAGAAACGTGAGGCGCTCATTTTTGCATCAGAAATAATTATCGGTTTGCCACATGCCATAGCTTCGAGCACTACCATGCCTTCGAGCTCGGCGAGAGATGGCAAGATAAATATATCGCTCGCATTGTAGGCCAAGATTTTATCTTCGTCGCTGACTAATCCAAGAAATGTTATATGTTTTGTGAGACCGAGAGTTCGTACCAGATTTTCCAGTTTTTGTCTTAAATGTCCACCTCCGACTAGCATAAGATGCACATTTTTATGTTTTTTAATGATGTGTGGCATGGCTTTGATTATTGTGTCGACTGATTTTTCTGGAAATAATCTTCCAACGAATAATAGTTTTATTTTATTATCAGGAATATTATATCTTTCGTTGAAGTTTCCCAAATCCATTGTCTTGAATTCTTTCAAATCTATTCCGTTACTGATGACGGTCGATGGCTGGTTTGCGTCACCCAGATTGTGCAATATATCATGTGCCATTTCCGTGGGGTAAATCAAAGATTCCGCTTTTCCATAAACCCATCTTAAATATTTATTCCACATACTAAAAAGCGCAGGTTGAAATATTTTTGGCGCATCAGGGAAAATATTCTCCGGCTGAGAATGCGAATGCGCTACTATTTTAATGCCGAGAGCCTTAGCTGCTTTTATGGCGACGATGGCGGCAGTCATCGGCAAGATGATGTGCACTACATCTATTTTTTCTTCTTGAAAAACTTTTTTTAATTCTTTAATTGTTGGGAAGGCTGTATACCATCCACCAGACTTTGGAATGGGTACACTACGGAAACGATAAGCTTTTACACCGTTGTGATGGCTATGGTCCCTATGCTCAGCAGTTCGCGAGCCGACAAAGATAACATTGTGTCCGCGTTCTTTCAATATTTTTCCAAATCGTATAGTTGAAACGATCGAGCCGGCTTTGCCGTTACCTATCGGGTCGCAAACCATAGCAATATTTAGTTTTCTTTTTGTTTCTTCTTGCATTAAGATTTTATATTTATTTTATATTTTTTAATAAGGACGAATAATATTATGGCTAATGCTATCGTGCTAGCCACCGCTGCATAATAATCAAAATATTTTCCTATCACTTCATAAGCTTGTCCGAAGAGTATTCCAATTATAAGTAAAATAAATGATTGAACCATGGAGATTGAAATACATGTAATGAAGAATTTCTTATATGGTATGCGTAACACACCAGCGGCAATGAGTCCGGTAGTTCCAAATCCATAAACTACTTTTGATGCGATGATTGCTTTTTTATGATTTTCATTAAAATATATTTTTGTTTTTTCTAGTTTCTCGTCAGTAATTTTTAAATAAGGTAAAAATCTTTTTCCCAAATATCCAAAAGAATAAGCTATGCTGTCTCCGACGACGTCAGCCAAGACTACTATGATGTATACAAATAGGGGATTAAGAACATGTAGCGTTACTAAGAATCCAGCGACCACAGTCAAAATCGGCCCTTCGATGATTCCGAGTGGAAAAATTATGAGATATTTATATGTCAGCAATAATTCAAGCATAAATATAAAGACATTATAGGGTATTTTTATGACTATACACCTACTAATCCTTTCCTAGACCTTGTAATCACTTAGCTGTCAAGAAATATATCATTTGGCGCTCTAAAATTCAAACTAAAATGATGTCGGGTATTGTTGTAATGGAAAAGATATTTTTGCAAAGCTTTGTT
>Ga0208373_1001626_pt1 | contig 28802 bp, 24 predicted proteins | sample RifOxyC2_FD_184036 | JGI IMG/M metagenome (GOLD analysis project Ga0208373, IMG submission 184036) | Soil microbial communities from Rifle, Colorado - Rifle Oxygen_injection C2 (SPAdes) | ecosystem: Environmental > Terrestrial > Deep subsurface > Rock core/Sediment | place: Rifle, Colorado... | reverse complement strand
TGTCCAGAAAGATTTAAGCCCGTCGCATCATCAATAGCACAATTCGCACCACTATCATTTTCAAAATCCACCGCATAAACAGATGCGTTTACTAGAGCGGTTTGCTGACTTGATAAACCACGACAAGTAGCTGCGTCATAATTATTTTTACTGTCTGTGGCGGCATTACCAGCGTCATTTAGTCTCCACCAAGCAACTAAGGCATCAGCTTGTTGATTTTTTAAAGTAATAGTGGAAGTAGCCGTGGAAGTAGCTAATAGTTCTGTTTGGTTATTAGAAATATTTATTAGTGTCAAATTAGCTTCCACATTCATAAATGTCCCGGCCGTTGAAGTAGCGGTGGAAGTGGCGAAAAATAAACCATTAGTAGCCAAACTCACCTCCGGCGAGCTAAGCCAATAGCTATTACCCGCTGTGGCATCACAAGCATTGTACTGTCCATTATTCGTAATATTTGGATAACAAGTTAATTTCACCCTATTACTCTCACTGGTAATTTTCACTCCACCGCCAGAGCTCACACAAGTACCAGGTAAATAAGTGTCATCATCAAAATAAAAAGACAAGGCGCTGGAAGTAGTACAATCACCATTCACATCTTTTAATAAACCAGTGGAATTGCGAGATAAATAATCAATCGTTTGCAAAACAAAACGACGATTTTCGGAAACATTAATTTTGGCCCACAATTTAGCACTGGTGCCAGACAAAGAAAAATGAAAATTTAATACAGCCACTAATAAAATACCAACAATGGCTAAATAAATAATTGTTTCTACTAAAGAAAAGCCACTAGTTTTCTGTTTTGGTCTCAACATTTAACGATAATTTAATTTAAGATCATAAAGAGTAGGCGTTGAAGCGCTACTATTACAGTTAGCCATGTCTACTTGATATTTCAGCCAACGCTGACCACTCATATCAGCATTAAAAGCCGTGGTATAAGTAGCACTAGTACTAGTAAATTCTTGCGTAGTAGCCCCAGTAAAACTACTATTATTAGCAGCCGAGAAAGTAATAGTAATACTACAACCACTGGGTATATCTTGATTCACTGTCAAAGTATGCAAATCTTTATCCGCTGAACCCAAGTCAAAACTCGAGGAAACTAAATTACCAGTCGCAGCATAAGTACCAACTCCTGCTACTGTCTGTTGTTCAATGAAAGTAGTTCGATAAGTAGAGGCACCCGCATAATTCCAGCCTGCAAAAATGCCACCATACTTATTACTATAATCCATGGGATGATAATACAGTGTACTATAACCATAAGTAGTATTATCATACCACTGTACAGTTGGACTCGGTGCAGCTAAGGTACTAACATCAGAAATTGTAAAAATATGAATATATGGTGCAGCAACAGCATCAACAGCCACTACAAAAGCTTCATTATTATTAGTATAAGCAATGTCTCTCACATAAAGATTTCCATAACTATTAAAATCTACACCCGCCACTTTAGTAAAAGAAGAGGTCAGGGTATTGTCATCGATTATGATAAACTCATCACCAGCGGAGTTATAATCCAAACCCGCTATAAAACGATTATAGCCAGAAGGATTAGTGCCAAGATATTTAAGATCAGTAAAGTCAATGCTTGAACTATAAGCATAGCTAGCTACTAAAGCTGCTTGATTAGCAACATCCACCCTCATCAAGGCATTAGTAGTATTATCAGTCGCAAGATATAAAATATTATTAGCCTCATCTAAATACATGGCGTTAATCACGTCACCAGAAAAAGTTTGTGGCGTAGGTAAATTTGGTGTGCAACCAGGAGTTTTTACCGTGTCACACCACAAGGTACAATTTGTACAAGTCAAGCCGCCATTAGTAGTATTAATGTCTAAACTAAATAAAATACCACCAGTACCACCAGCGTACATGTGAGTCCCAGCGGCATTGACTGCCATGGCATAAAGCCAACTTAAATTAGTAGCTGGAGTAAAGGTTTTTAAAGTCAGAAAAGTACTGGTACTGACCGTGCTAATCACGCCCTTATCGCCACCAATGTATAAATGCGGATAATGTCCATTTAAAGCCGAGGCACGAGCATAGAGCCCAGTAGAACCAGAGGTAACAGGAGAGCCAAAACCAGTGCTTCTGATATTAGTGATGGTATAACGTTGTGGACTAGTAGCACTACCCATTAAATACCAATGATCACTAGCATCATCTACAATAGAAGCATAGGCACCGGTGTTTTGAGAACTAGAAGCAAAATCAGTGATATCAGACCAGCCCCAGGTATCAGCCCCTGGTGTGTATTGCAATTTTAAAGCGCCAGCTGTAGAAATGCCGTCCATAGTAGACGATGTATAGGCTTGGGTGCTACTAGACCAATATTGAGCACCTACACCACCAGACCAATCAGTTTGTGTCCAAGCTTTATCGCCCCAATTCGTCAAATAAGTGCTGATGACATAATCACTAATCCCAGTGCCAGAAACTGTGACCGTCACTTTTTTGGTCATTGAATCATCGGTGCCACCAGATTCCACAATATTACTTTGACTATCACGACTGACATTAGCGATATAAATCACTCGAGTTAAATCACCAGAAACATTGGAGCTACCAGAAAATTCCCAAGAGCCACTAGCGTTTTTAGTCACACCTTTATTTGAACCAACATTAGCTTTAAAATATGTCCAAGAATCGTCTTTAATTTTTCTGGCTATTTCTAGGCCTTCTTGCGCAAATTCAGAGATTTTTTGTTTATCACCCACGCCATAAAAATTATTATAGCTATTGGTCACTACATAAGTGACACCACCAGCTAAAACACTAAAGACACCAATCGCGACAATCAACTCCACTAAACTAAAGCCTACTTGTCTTGAGCTACGTCGAAAGATTTTATTTTTAAACATAAAATATTTTTATTCTTGATAAATCAAAGCAACTGGCGTCGTGCTGACAGTAGTTTGTGTACCAATATTACTGGTTAAAACTAAAGCTTGCTCTGTTAGCTCACCAGTCGTAGTAGATAGCCAACCAGAAATTCTTTCAAAATAAAATTCATTAACTTGAGTAGAGTCTAAATAAACTCCGCCATCAAATAACAAAATTTCATCATAAGCACTATTACGACTTGGATAAGCTTGGCCTTTATATAAAATCAAACAATCACCAGCTTGCGTGCCACTATAACAATCGGTGTTATCATTCAAAGTTTTTACGCCCCAATCATCGCCATAATAAGCATTGACCGCATAATTATGAGCGCGATTTAAAAAATCAATTGCTTGTTTAGCGTTAGCGCCCAGGTCTTCTCTGACAGTATTGTCAGACACTAAAACAGAAGAAGAAGAAATTAAGAGCACAAAAATAGTCACTACCACTAACATTTCTATTAAAGTAAAACCTGCTTGATAATTTTTTAATCTTTTAAACTTCAACATCTTAACTGCCAACTTTACTAGTTAATTCATAAATTGGATTGATAATTGACATGGCCACAAAACCGACTACTAAACCAATAAAGACTAAGAGCGCTGGCTCTAACATCGTAGATAAATTTTTCGTCACATTATCTACTTCGGTTTCATAAAAATCTGCTAGATAATCTAAGGTTTCTGATAATTTACCAGAACGCTCACCGACTCTAGCCATGCGCGATAATAAAATCGGAAAATGTTTATCTTTGGCTAAAATATCTGACATCGCTAAACCTTGTAAAACTTGATGATAAACTAAAGTAATTCGTTGTTTGTAAACATCATTGGTAACTGTGTCAGCGACAATATGTAAAGCCTGATCAATGGTGACGCCACTATTTAATAAAGAAGAAAGGGAGCGACAAAAAATAGCTAAATTTAAATTACGACCGATTTTACCAAAAATTGGGATTTTTAAAATAATCTGATGAATAATCAGTCTTGTTTTGGCAAATTTACCCATAACCTTTACGGTAATAACCAAAGCAATAATAAAAATCAAAATCCAGGCCCAATATTTCACTAAAAACTGCGAAGAGGCTAATAAAATCCTAGTAGAAATCGGGAGTTTGGCGTGTAAAGTGGTAAAGAAACCTAATAATTTTGGTAGCACAAAAGCCGAAATCACCCCAATCAAGCCAATAATGGCAAAAAAGACAACGGTCGGATACATCATCGCGGCTTTAATCTTGCTACGCAAAGTATAATTTTTAGCTTGCTGAACAGCCACTATTTCTAAATTTTGTTCTAGTTTACCACCTGCTTCACCAGCCATCACCATATTGACAAACATACTGTCAAAAACTTTTGGTATTTTCCGCAAAGCACTAGACAAAGAATTACCTTGTCTGACATCGGCTAAGATTACTTTTATTTTAGCGCTCATAGCCGCTGAACTTTGCACCATCAAAGTCTCCAGACCCTCATCAAGCGGCATGCCGGCTTTAATCATAATGGCCAAATGTTTAGCAAAAACCATTTTGTCTATGAGTTTCACTCGGCCAAAAGTAAATTCGGCCTTAGTGATACTAGTCCTAGCTTTAGCTTCTACTAGATTCAAAACCGTACCGTTTTGGCTAGCCAAACGTGCTCTAGCCTCATTATTTGAGCTAGCCTCTATCTGTCCGGTAGTGATTTTGCCTGCTTGATCAGCAATTTTATAAATAAATAACATATTTTTATTGTCTGGTGACCCGTAAAATTTCTTCTAAAGTTGTTTGGCCACTGACTACTTTATCAAAACCATCCTCCATCATCGTAGTCATGCCTAATTTTTGCGCTTGTGCTCGAATTTTATCAGAATCTGCGCGATCGGCGATCAAAGAACGCATAGTTTCCTCAATGGCTAAAACTTCAAAAATACCCAAACGTCCAGCATAGCCAGTATTATTGCATTTATCACAGCCCCTGCCTTTATAGAGACGGACGTCCTTGAGTTTATCTAAATCTAAATATTTATCTATTTCCACTAATTTTTTCAAATCATCAATTTCTTGTTGACTCAAAGTATAACTAGCAATACAACGTAAACAAATTTTACGCACCAGACGTTGTGCCACGATGATATTCACCGTTGAGGCCACTAAAAATGGCTCGACTTTCATATCCGTCAATCTCGGCAAAGCGGTCGCGGCATCATTGGTATGCAAAGTAGATAAAACTAAATGGCCGGTCATAGCGGCGTTGACAGCGATATCAGCTGTTTCTTCATCTCGGATTTCACCGACCATGATAATGTCTGGATCTTGTCTTAAGAGTGACCTTAAGCCTTCGGCAAAAGTTAAATTTGTTTTAGGATTTACTTGAATCTGATTAATACCCGCTAAATCATATTCCACTGGATCTTCAATCGTGCAAATATTTACATCACGTTTATTTACTATTTTGATCAAAGCATACAAAGTAGTAGTTTTACCACTTCCTGTCGGACCAGTGACTAAGATCATGCCAAAAGGCTTATCAATGGCTTGTTGGACTAAATTCAAATCTCTGCCTTTTAAACCTAATTCCACCAAATCTAGCTCTTGACCTTTGGCTGATAGCAAACGCATGACGACTTTTTCACCATGAGTAATCGGTAAAATAGAGACACGAAGGTCTAATTTTTCCCCTTCAATCAGCCAAACAATTTTGCCGTCTTGAGCAGAGCGCGTTTCATCAGTGCGTAATTTAGCTAAAATTTTTAATCTAGTGACTATTAATTCTAAAATACTTTTGGGCAAAGTCAAAACATCGTGTAAAACACCATCAATCCGAAAACGCACCATAATATTTTCTGCGGTTGGCTCGATATGAATATCTGAAGCATGGTTAGTATAGCCATAGCTAAATAGATCGTCCACTAATCTGACCACTGACACGTCTTCGACTTGAGAGCCTTGCACTGCTACCGCATGTTTTTGGATCAAAGACACATATTCTTGCTGGACAGCTTTACGATATAAGCCAAAAGCATTTTTCAAATCATAAATAGTAGCAAAATAAGGAATAATTACATCGCCAGTTTTCTTTTCTAACATCTTGATCATGCTGTAATCAAAAGGATTGTGCATGGCTACTTTTAGACCTTCTTGGTCTCTGGCAAAAATTAACATTTGTTGTTTTCTCGCTACTATTTCTGGCAAAATCTTGAGCACGTCCATTTTAATTTGCTCTTTGGCTAAATTAACATGACGAACATGTAAGTTATTAGCAATCAATTGAGCAACTTCTTCATTTTTAACTAAACCTTGTTTAATTAAAAAATCCACAAAGTCTTCACCTTTTTCTCGGGCTGTCACTAAAGCAGCATCCAATACGCCTTGGTCAACTAAACCAAGCTTAGCAATCAAATCATGAATCTTTGTGTCTGAAAGAATTTCCATAAAATTTACTTTTATTTATAGCTCATCCGCCTTCGGCGGATTGTGGACAAATATCTTATCAAGCAATCTCTTCCTCCGCCGAAGGCGGAGGAAGCAAAACTGTCTAAATATTATTCACCAAGCTATATCCACACTTGGGACAAAATTTGTAATTACTTTTTAAATGCGCTCCGCAGTTTGGACAAAACTGAATAGCAACATTTTGCTCATTATTCATTACTTGTGCTGTTACAGTCAAAGTATTGTCCACGGGCTGATTTTTTTTAAAAATTTGCTTAGCCAAAGATTCAGAACTGGCTTTGACTTCTTCTGGCTTTATTTCTACCGACGCACCCTGCAAAGCAGCGCTATGACTTTTGAAACGTGCTTCTTTGCTGGCAGTTTTAGAATGTAAAATATGCTCTATTTTTTCTACGATTACTCCTAAAGTCGTACTATCTTTGACTAAATAATCAGCTGCCCCTAAATCCATACCCTTTTGTTTATCAGCTGCTTGGCCAAGATTAGATAAAATAATCACGGGAATGTGAGAAGTTTTTGGATCAGACTGTAGCTCGGTCAAAACCTCAAAACCATTTTTTTTAGGCATGATCATGTCTAAGATAATCAGATTAGGGTCAGTGATACGAGCCTTGTCTAAACCGTCTTGTCCATCGACGGCTAAAATGACTTCAAAATTTTGTTCAGCTAGCTCTGTGTCATAAACGCGACGTAAAAAACTATCATCATCCACAAATAAAATCTTTATTTTCTGTTCTGGCATGTACTTATGTATTTATTGGTAAAGTAATACTAAAACTAGTCCCTAGATTTTTATTGCTCGTCACTGCTATTTTGCCATGCTGTTGATCAACAATTTGTTTGACTAAATTAAGACCTAAACCCCTGCCTTGAGTTTTAGTAATTTTGGGACTTAAAGACATGCCCAAAGAAAAAAGTAAATTTTTAACTTTGGCTAAAGGCATATTTTGGCACTGTTTAAAGCTAATAATTTTTTTCTTAACTGCTAAATTTATAATCTTTTGCCAATCAATACCCTGACCATTATCAGCTACTACTAATTTAAGATTATTTTCTGATAAACTTAAATTAATAGTGATTTGAGCGCCAGTTTGACCAACACGAATACCGTGAGTAATAGCATTGCGCAACAAGGGAATAATAATATTCATCAAAATATCCACGGTTTTCCTGTTTAAACATAGCTTATTATCTTTGATCACCAAGCTAACCTTTTTATGTTCTTTTTTAGCAATCTCTTGTACTAGTTTAGGCAAAAAAACAAACACTTCACTTAAAAAACATTGATTGGCTTTTTTAAAGCTCTTATTAGTTGCTCGATGTTTATCTTTGATATTGCGGAAATTTTGAGTCAAACTGTCTAAAAATTTTTTTAAAAAAACAAAATCCCGATCCTTCGCTGATGCTTGTTTTTGCAAAATATTATACAAGTTAGTTTCTGCCTCATGTAATAAATTGACGCTTATTTTATCATCGACAATAGCCGCTGCTCCTTTCATCGAGTGAAGCAGACGCAAAATATCTGCCAATAGCACAAAATTGCTGGGATTTTTTTGCCAAGTACGCAAAAAGGCTGAAAGTTTTTTAAATTGCTTTTCAGCGTTCTCTAAATAAAAAGCCTCGTATTTATTCAGCATGAAAAAATATTTTTTATTGCCTTTATTATACAATATTTTTTGATAAAAATGAATAGCATCTTTATTACCACCCAGAGGGTGGTCGCCCTTTGGGCGATACAATATTTTCTGCAAAAAGAGAAATGATTAATTATTTTCTAAAAGATTTAAAATCTGCTGTGCTTGTTTTACTTTTTCTTGCACATCTGGCCGATCAGCTAGAGTTAGCCTTGGCATGATGCCCTGGTAATAAGCTAAAGCTTTTTTGACTAAATCTTTATTTGCACTCAAAGCTCCAAGCTCTAAATAGGTATTAGCGGTCAAAAAATGGCTTTTAGCGTCTAACATATGCTTTTGGGAATTTTGGGTGCTTAAACCAGCTAAATAAGCTAAAATCTGCCTTTTATCCTCTAAAAGCCAATTGTGGCTAGAAGCCGCGGTAGCGACCGCAAAATTAATATCACTGATATATTGCGGGGCAAAAAACATCGCCTGCTTAGCTAAATGAATGAGCTCGCTGCTTGATATTTTTTCTACTTGCGCTTTTTTGGTTAAAATATTGGCTCTAATAGGCAGATAAGCTAAATAGTATCCTAAAAATATAGTGCTAATAATACCAATGAGACAAAATTTTATCTGCAAACTTTTTTTAATTTTTATTTGTTCTAAATCTTTACCAAAGGCTAAATAATATAAATAGGCTAAATAAATAAAATATAAAATATACGCAGCTTGTGTATCAAAGTTAAAAAATAAAAAAATCAAATTAGCCATTAAGCCGGCGCTCAAAAAAATAATTTTATTATTATGCGGATAAATCTTTTTCACTAATAAAAATGGCCAAGCTAAAAATAATAAATAAATAAGCAAACCCACTGCCCCACCTTCAGCTAAATAATCAAAATACTGATTATGCGCTTTATCAAACCACATTGGCGTACCAGGCCCAGTATAAATCTTGTTATCTAAATATTTATTAAAAACTATCTGAAAATTATTCTTCCCAAAGCCAAGCATTGGTTTATCTAAAAATCCTTGATAAGCCGTTGACCATGCCACTAATCTAGTTTCTACGGTCGCATCTTTTAAAGTCACTTGCTTGTGCCTTGGATCAGAAATAAAATATAAACCAAGAAAAGAAAAAATTACTAAAATACTAGCTATTTTTAAAACACGCCAATTTTTAGCTTTAATAAATTGGCAAATTTGCCAAACAACTAAAAATAATAAACCAGCCAGCAAAGCTAACCACGCACCACGAGATAGGGTCCAATAAATAGCGGGCACACTAAATATCGCCAAGGCTAAATGTCCATAACGATATTTTGTTTGCGTGACAAATAAAAACAAACTCAAATAAAAAGCTAATAACAAATAATGGGCTAAAAAATTCGCATTGCCAATCAAGGCGTAAACTCGACCGGCTTGCTCGTCGGCAAAAATCCAGAAAGAAAATTTTTGTCCCCAGGCCCAAATAACTGTCGCTAAAAAAATTAATTGCTGGGTAAAAAATAATTTTTGCCAAGCTGTCTTATATTTAAAAGCAATAAGTATGGCAATAAAAAATATTAAAAACGGCCAGTAATAAAATAAGCCATCCATCCTTTGCCAATCCCCCCAAAAGCTACGATTATAATCCACGCTAAATAAAGCTAAGACAAATTGCAAAATAAACCAGCTAACTAGTACTAGAAAATATTTATTTTGCCATAAATTTTTAGTTTGTGCTAAAAAATAGAAAACTAAGGGCAAAGTCAATAAAATAAAAGTAAAGAAATAAAAATACTGGCTAGTGACATAAGGCTGAAAAAAATGTAAATCTAAAAATAGTGGCGTAAAGAGAGTTAATATTAATAAATATTGTAAAAGCTTTTTCATCTGTAGACTTATTTGACCAAATATTTATTGAGAGTTTCTTTTAAAATAGTCTCTGTAGCTGGCAAAGAGTTAACAAAATTATTAAGCTGCGTTATTTCTGTATCCAAAAAATCAACTTGATTATTTTTTTGATTTAAAACTACAATATTTTGCAAAGAAAAATCTACACCCACTAAATCTTTAGCAGTCACCGCTACTCTAAAATTATTCCAATAAACTGCTTTGGCCCAAGGTGCTAAATCAACTAATTGTTGTGCCACAATTATCGCTTTATCTACTTTATTGTTAGCTAAATAAGCACTAGTCAAACGCAATAAAGTGTCTGGTCTTTGCGGTGCTAGCTGATGTAAATGCTCTAGTAAAACAATATTTTTTTCCACAAATTCTGGCTGGTAAGTCTGAAAAGTACTATAAAAATCTACCAAAAAGAAAGCCATCCGCACATCATCTGGATATTTATTTACTATATCTTCTAAAACAAGTGCTGTTTTATTAAAAAATTCTGTCTTAACTTTAGTATCTACACTTTGATTTTGCACTAAAGCTAAAGTAACTTTTTGCAAATTTTCTGTTTTTTCTTTTATCCCTAAATAAGAGGCATTAAAAGACCTGTCCCAAGAGTCTAGAGCCATGCTTAAATCCGCTGTTGTTTTAGCATTGTAAGAATAGCTTAAAAATTTTATCAAAGATAAATTACTACTTAAAGAAGAAAAATAAAAAAAATATACACTTAAAATTAAAAAAATCGTAGATAAACTAAGACCAATAAAATATTTATACTTAGTAAAAAGATTAAAAAATTTATCCAAAGAAATATTAGCATTTTCTTGCCATAAAAAGGCTAAGATGAGATATAAAATAATATTGGTATTGACGCTATCAAAAATAAACAAATCATGCACTAAAAAACTTAATAAAAAAGCTGACCAAAATAAAGAAAAAAACCATTCATTTTTATCTTTCAAATATTTTTTATACAATAAATAAATAAGATAAAAAAATACACTTAAATACAAAATAAAACCAACTATACCGCCTTGCACTAAATGCTGGACTAAAATATTATGTGGCCGATCAAACCAAACTTCAGAACCAGTATCATGAAAAATTTCTATCGGAAAATATTTATTAAACACATAAATAAAATTTTCTTCCCCCCAGCCAAAAATTGGTTTTTCTTTTACACCTTCCAAGCTATTACGCCAAATCATAAGTCTTGATTGAGCGGTGGTATCACTCAAAGAAATATTAGAAATTTTACTAAACAAAGAAACATCTTTTACCCAAGTAGCTTGTTTTTGGGTAAATAATAAAGTCACAAAAGTAAAAATAGCTATTAATAAAATTAAAGCGCCATAATAAAACTTATTTCTATCTTTTCTTTGCACTAACAAATATCCCAAAACAAATAAAACCGCAAAAACTAATAAACCTAAAAACGCTCCTCTAGTTTGAGTGCTGATTAAAATAAAGATAAACAAAATTAAACTACCAATATAAAAATAACGCCAGATAACTTTACGCCACTCCACTTTTAGTAAATAAATAGCCAGAAAACTATGCAACATCAAATAAGAAGCCACATAAGCTGCATTACCCATCAAAGCGGTTAATCTGACACCACCAGTAGAAGCCATGACAAAACTCCAGCCAAGCCTCTGTCCCAAGGCTATCAAAGCAGTGATTATTGCGCTAAATAAAGAAATTTTAAAAAAACCGTACCATTGTTCTTTATTTTTAAAGATGCCTAGCAAAACAATGACATATAATATAATATGTAACCAATTTACCAGGCCATCCATACGCTCAAAATTGCTCCAAAAACTATAAGCAAAATGCCCACCTAAAATACTAGAAATTGTCAAAGAAATAACAAATAAAAAAAATAAAATAAAACCTTTATTAAATCTTGGCCTAAAATTTATATCTACTATAGATAAATAAAGGCACAAACTGAAAACAATATCTATAATTAAACGAAAAAATAAATTTCTCGGTACAATAAAGGGAAAATAAAAATTTTGTAAGAGAATTAAAGGCGTAAATAAGATTAAAGCTAAACCAATTTTGATAGCCGTAACTAAATGGCGATGTGATGATGAGGAATTAAGCATAAAAAAATAAACTAATGATAAAAATTAATATTTGACAAAATATGGGTATTTTTATTATAATATAAAAAGTTAAGAAAAACAACTATATATGAAAAAAGTATTACTTTTATTGGGAGATGTGGCCATATTATTTAGTAGTTTAGCCATAACTCTACGTATCAGATTTGGCCATCTAAACCAAGAATTATGGCAAAGCCACTTTTGGCCATTTACCATCATCTTCATTTTATGGCTAATTGTCTTTTTTATCAATGGTCTATACGAAATACGCAAAGTGCGCAATGACTATAAATTTTACGGCCAATTAGTTAATAATCTACTAGTCAATGTCCTAATCGCCTTTTCTTTCTTCTACTTTATCTTGGGTCGTTTTAGCGATATCAAACCACAGACTGTTTTAATTATCTTAATTATTATCTTTGCCGTTTTGTGGATCTTATGGCGTAAAATATTCTTCTCCCTAATATCTAGCGCAAAATTATCTAATAATCTAGTCATTATCGGCATCAGCCCAGAATCTTTACTACTAGCCGAGGAAATCATCACTAAACCACACTTGGGTTATAGTTTAAAATTATTTTTTAACCCAGATTTCTCTAGTATCCCAGAAAAATTTCAAATTATCCCTAGTAAAAAAGATTTGCTTGATCTCAAAAACGAATTAATCAAATACAAAATAGACACAATTGTCGTAGTAAATAATCCTAAGTATAGCCCAGAAGTAGCTAGACATTTATTTGAAAGTATTGACCTGAATGTAAACTATTTCAATTTAACTGATTTCTACGAAAAAATTACCGGTAAGATTTTAATCAGTTCTTTAGAAAGAAGTTGGTTTTTTGAAAATCTTAGCCAAAAAAATAATCGTTTATTTTTACTGATTAAACGTTTTTATGACTTATTATTTGCTAGTGTTTTTGGTCTTGTGTCTTTAATTTTCCTACCAATTCTTGCTTTAGCTATCAAGCTGGAAAGTAAAGGACCATTAATATACAAACAAACCAGAGTTGGTTTAAGAGGGAAAGAATTTTATGCTTATAAATTCCGCTCCATGATCATGGATGCTGAAAAAAATACCGGAGCCCAATGGGCTGCAACTAAAGACAAAAGAGTCACTAGAACAGGTAAATTTATCCGTAAAAGTCGTATTGATGAAATTCCACAATTTTGGAATATTTTAAAAGGAGAAATGAGTTTTGTGGGTCCTCGTCCGGAAAGACCTGAATTTGTCGAGACTCTAAAAAAAGAAATACCTTTCTTTAATGAAAGGCATTTAGTTAAACCAGGCTTAACTGGTTGGGCACAAATTAATTTTCCTTATGGCGCTAGTGTAGAAGATGCTAAAGAAAAATTACAATACGATTTATTTTATATCAAGAATCAAAGTATTGCTCTAGATATTTCTATTATTTTAAAAACTATCAATACTATTTTTAATCGTAGTTTAGGGAGATAAAATTAATTATTTATTAATTCACGATAATAATTAATTTGTTTTTCAATCAAAATTTTGGAATTATAATTAGCCAAAACATGCTGACGACCATTAATAGAAAACTCTTTCCATTGTTTTCTATTTTTTATTGCCAAAAGTATTTTCTCTGCCAAAACATTATAATCATTTTCTGGGGCCAACCAACCGTTGTATCCTTCTATGACCTGTTCTGGCAATCCACTGTGCTTAGTCGTTATCACTGGCACACCAGACGCTAAAGATTGTGATATAATGAGATTCATATTCTTATAAATTATTCCATATCGCCGTTCTTGGCGGTTTTAGATGGCTGAATAAATAAATCAATATTTTTGAAAAAATTTAAAACTTCTTCAACTTGCATATAACCATGATAAGTGACTATATCATTTATATTTAAATCAGTTGTTAGCTTTTTTAAATCTTCCTCTAAAGGTCCACCGCCAATAATATGACATTTTATATTTTTAGCGGTCTTTTTTTTGACAATTTCCAAAGCTCTCAATAAATCATCGAAGCCTTTCTTTTCAACAAATCTACCAACAGAAGCAATATCTATACTATCTGAATTATTCACTCTTGATTGAAAATGATACTCTTCTACATCAATGCCGACTGGATGAACTATTACTTTGTCCGCATCGAAACCATACCGCACAACTCTTTGCTTCATATCTTCTGACATGACAAAAAATAAACTACCTATTTTTTTTAACTTATCATAATAACTTTTACCTTTAGTTTTGAAAAGATGACTTACATCATAACCATAAAATGTAGTGATAATCTTTACTTTTATATTTAATATTTCTCTGATTATTAAAAATTTATTGGCAGTAGTGCCAAAATGACAATGCACAATATCAAATTTCTTACCCAAAAATGGCTCTATCCAAAATAATAGTTTTAAAGATAAGGCGTTTCGTCCATATTTTTTAGCATTAAAAACATCTTTCAATAATGCCGGTTGAGAAAATAAAATTCTCAAAAACTTAGGGGCAGCCAAAATTATTCTCTCTATCCAGCTATGAGGCCAAACTAGATAATGCGTTCTTTGTTGCATTTTATAATCAAAAAACTTTTGACTAATATTATGGTCAATTTTTACTTTGTCTAAAGCAAATATCTGCACATCTATTCCATGATCTAATAGACCCGCTACTTGATCAATAATAAATGTGGAAATAGTTGGAAAATCTCCTACAATAAAAGCTACTTTCATTTGTAAAATTCCTTAATGGATTTAATAACATAATCAATTTCTCCGTTGGTCATCTCTGGATAAATAGGCAAAGAAACTATTTCTTGCATAATTTTCACTGTCTCTAGTAAAGCGTAATCTTTAACTTTTAAAAAAGCATAAGCTGGTTGTTGAAAAATTGGCTTAGGATAATGCACGCCAGTTTGCACACCGTGTGTATTTAAAAAATCACGAAATTTTTCTCTGCTTTGGCATCGAATCACAAAAAGATGCCAAACTGCTTGATAAATTTTATCATTTTTCGGTGGCAAAATGATTGGCAAATTTTTTAAACTAGCTAAATACATACTAGCTATTGCCTCTCTACGTTGATTCCATTTGTCTACCTTTTTTAAATCTGTATTTAAAAAAGAAGCTTGTATTTCGTCTAAACGACTATTACCGCCTTCATAAATATTATTAAATTTAGCCTCTTCGCCATAATTTCTCAAAGCTTTAATCTTTAAAGCTAAGTCTTTATTTTTAGTCACAATCGCACCCGCGTCACCAAAAGCACCAAGATTTTTAGTGGGGTAAAAACTAAAACAAGCAATATCGCCAAAAGTACCAACTTTTTTATGCTTATAGATAGCTCCAAAAGCTTGTGCCACATCTTCTACGACGTATAAAGAATGTTTTTTAGCTAATGATAAAATACTTGTCATATCAGCTGGTCGCCCATATAAATGCACTGGTAAAATAGCTTTTGTTTTTTTAGAAATTTTCTTTTCGATTAAAGCTACGTCTATATTAAAATCATCAGGATTAACATCGACAAAAATTGGTGTAGCACCAGTCATACGGATAGCAGAAATCGTAGGTGTAGCGGTATTAGCTACTGTAATTACCTCATCACCATTACCGATATTTAAAGCTTTTAAAGCTAAAAATATTGCGTCTGTGCCAGAATTTACACCAATGGCATACTTAATATCTAAATAAATTGCTAAATTTTTTTCAAAATTATCTAATTCTGGGCCTAAAATAAACCAACCATTTTTAAAAACTTTTTCTATGGCTAAATTAATATCTTTTTTATTGTTCTGATATTTACGAACAAAATTGTTAAATAAAACTTTCATAGTTTATTTTATATTTTTATATACTTTAAAAATTCATTATAATCTCTAATATAATCTGCTTCATCGTAATAATCGGCAGAAAAAACTAAAATTACACAATCATTAGAAAAATTAGACATTTCATGCCATAGTTTAACTCCTAACCTAATGCCATAATATGGACTATCTAAAATTAATTCTTGCTTATTTGCACCATCATCCAATAATAGTTTAAAACTTCCGTTAACACAAAAAATGTATTGTTCTAATTTTTTATGAGCATGTTTGCCTCTGATGGCGGTTTGGTTGCCTAAATTCGTTATATAATAAACCCTTTTGATATCAAATGGCACGCTTCTTTGTGATTCAGCAATCACCAGATTACCATCAGCATGATCATCGAAATACTTAAGTCTCACCACGCCAGAATGTTTGACTTTGATATTATCATCTTGACTATCTGTAATATTTTCTTTTTTTCTCGCGACAAAAAGAATCTCGAAACCAAAATTTTTAGAAAAAAATCTATTAGTAAATTTATCTAAAAATTTAGTCACGCGATTAATTGCTTTACCTAAAAATTTAAAAAATGGGCTAATATACTTTAATCTAAAAACACCGTAAGCTGGATAAAAACCATCTTCAGAAACTAATAAGAGATCATTTTTTATTACTAAATCTTTTAAATCACTGTGAGAATATGATCTTTCAAAATGATAAAGATATTTTTTTCTACTTAATTTTATCAATAATTTATAAATAGAGTGAAAATTATATTTATTCACACCAGATACCATCATCAATCCACCAGGCTTTAAAATTCTCTTCATCTCCCTAATAGCGTCTGAATCCCTCGATAAATGTTGAATAACCACATCACAAAATATTAAATCAAAATGATTATCTGGAAATGAAAAATTAAATATATCTTCTTGTTTCACCTTCATGTTACTCAAGCTAGACCATTGAACTAAATTTTTCATAAAATCCACCGACGACTGCACTATATCACTTAAGACAACTTCTGCCTGAGGGAAATCACGCGCTATTTGTAAACCATATCTACCACTACCAGAGCCAACGTCTAATACCTTAAGATTATCTACTTTTGGTATATATTTTTTAAAAACAGGATAGCCTTCCAAAAATAAACGTTGCGTAAAAAGTGATGTAAAATCTGACTTGGCTTGTCTTTGCCAAAAAGCACCCCAAACCTGATTTACGTCTTCTTGATTTATAACATTTTTCATAAATTTTTTTTAATTAATGACAAAGAAGACCTAAATCTTTTACCAAATAATTTATCTAAAAACAAGAGCGCTATTATATAAGATATGATTCCTATAAAAATATAAAAAAATAAAGCTAAGAGACTATCATTGTGTGATAAAGATTTAGTCATAAAAATTACGGCTAACATAAAAATACTAGCAGAAACTGGTAAACTGAAAATTTCTAAAAAACCTAAAAAACCTAAATTAATTTCTTTACGCAATTTAAATAATAAATATAATTGAGCAATAAAACTACTAAATAACACAGCAATAGCTGTACCAAAAGCAGAAAATTTCAAAGTCAAAAACCACATCAATGGCAACATGATTAAAGCCTGTAAAATTAAAGAAGTACTAGCTACCTTTGGTTTACCTATACCTAAAAATAATGGATTAGCAATCAACTCAAAGGCCTTTACTAGCCCTAGTATCACTATAACATATAAAATCTGAGTCATTGGTAGCCATTTCGCACCATAAAAATTTAATATTATTTGATAAGATAAAATACCCAGACCAAGTGAAGCGGGAATAGAAAAAGCAAAGATAATTCTAGCTACTTTGATAAACATTTCTCTTAAAAATAAACGGTCGCTACTAATTTTAGCAAAAAAAGGAAATAGTAATGCACCCAAAGAGCGCACTATCTCTGTGGCTGGCAAAATACCCAATCCCATGGCTAATTGATAAAAACCTAAATTATCTAAGGGCAGTAAATAACCTATTAAGATAGAATCTGCTTTAGTAACCAAAAAGGTGATAATACCTATTAAACTAATCCATTTACCGTAAGCAAATAAAATTTTTACCTTTTTCCATTCAAAAAGAAACCTTGGCTTAAATGGACAAAATACATAAGATAAAACAACTGCAATCAATCTACCGGTAATTACTCCAATAATTAAAGCCCAAACATTTTTTAATACAAAAGCCGCAATGATAGTCAATAAAACTTCAAATAAAACTACTAAAATATCATAAAAAAATTTCTTATGAAATTCTAAATTTTTTTGCAATAAAACAATGCCAATATTTTCAAAAGCCATCAAAAATAAAACTATAGATAGAACTTGCGATAAAATCACGACTTGCGGATTATGAAAAAAAATACCCGCCAAAGGTGAGGCTACAAAAAATAAAACAAAAGCTAAAAATAAATTTCTAAAAAAATTTATAGTCCAAGCGATTTGTAAATATCTCTGAATATCCCCTTTTATTTGAATAAGAGCATTATTAAAACCCGTTTGCGAAAAAGTTTCCACTAATGACATGGTCAAAGTGGCTAAAGCAAATAAACCAAAATCGCCTGGAAATAGCAATCTCGCCAAAATTAAAGTTCTAATAAAATAAATAAATTTAATTAATACTCTAACAAAGATAATTAGAAAACCACCCCTAGTTACCTGCTGACTCAAAACACTTGAATCTGTCCAAAGACCAAAAAACTTTTTTATAATTTTTTTAAAACTAAGACTCATTGCTTTATTTTTTTAATACCAAGGTATATCCATTTTTAATCTGATATCTAAAGCCCAACACCGAAACTACGCGTTTTAATATTTGCATCAAAATGTCTACTAATAAATACTTCGATGACCATCCTCCTTTTACAGGTAAACTTCTATATCGATAAACTAAATCTAAAACTTTATATGAATGTGAGATCACCTTCCGACTCCGATCTTCACTTTTGGCTACTAGGTAATTAATAAATACTGGGTCATTATAAGGTTTAATGTGACTTAAATCATCATAAAACCCATTCCACATCAACGGTGTACTCACAACTAGTACGCCACCGTTCATTAAAACCCTATCAACTTCTTGTAAAAAATCATACAACTCTTGTTGTTCTAAATGTTCAACAATATGACTTAAATGAATAAATGCAACTGTATTATTTTCAAATGGTAATTTATCTGGTATTTTATATTCTAATACATTTTTAAATTTATTCTTTAAATAATCTACTGTTACTTTATTTCCTTCCAACAAAAATAAGTTATCATACATCTTGGCTAGATCAAATTCTTCAGCAAATTCTGCGATACCACAACCAACATCAATAACAATAGATCCTTTGTCATGAGGCAAATACTTACTAGCTAATTTATAAAATGGTTGACGTCCATTTTTTGAATAAACTCTACGTAAATGATAATCTTTTATATACTTTTGAATCATTGTAATATTATATATATTTTTTAATCTTATTTTTTGTTTAAATTACACAACAATATCTAAAATAACCATAAGATCTTTCTTGTTTTGTTCTTTTAAGAATGTTGAATATTTCATTATTTTATAAATTTAATTGCTACAAGATATTTTCGTATTATTATTTTTTGATAATACCAAATCCCCTATATCTATTGGTATACTTTACATTAATTTCTTCTAAAAAATTATCAAAAGCCTTATTCCATTTTATATCATCTGACAATAAAAAACCATTATAAGACAATTTTGGCCAAATTGTCTGATATTCAAAAAACATATATTCATAGCTGTGATCACTGTCATGATAAAAAATATCAAATTGTTCTAAACCTTCAATTAGTTTGGGTAATTCTATTTTAGAGTCCCCTAAAATCAATTGCCAACGTGACCGCAAATAATTTGGCACTATCCAACCCGGTGTCTGACCTTCTGGCACAAAAGCATTTAATTCTGTATTCCCCTCACTAGTGATATAAGAGCCTGGCTTTTCGTTAGCATAAAATTTTGGCAGATCTATTGAGTATAGTTTTCCCTTACCATTTTCGTATAACGCCTGCAAGATAGATGCTGATGATCTGCCGCTTGCTACCCCTGTCTCTATGACAATGTTTGGCTTTTTCATCTTAGTCATAGTATATAACATCATGATATCAAAATCACCAGAATGACCCACTGAAAAATGTTTTTTAAAAATTTGTGATTTTCTAAAATTATTTAATTCATTAATAGCTTCATGCCCAAATAATTTAAATAAAATCTCTTTAGCTTTTAAATAATCCTTTCTTTTCAGTCTTGGCTCTAAAAATATTTTCCAATTAGCAATATTTCTTAAAAATACAATAACTAATCCCAGCAAAGGAATTGTTTTTAATTTTCTATAAATCTTTCTGATAATTTCCATCATATATTTAAAACTATCTACAATGAGGGCATCTCTTACAAATCTCAAGATTTCTCTTGCCATTCGACAAACCTTCGTATAAATCCCTTACTTCGTCACTTAATAATATCTCTTCAATGCTCTGCGTATTTAAATCACCGAAAACATTCTGTCTTTTCCAATCCCAGCAACACAAAGCCAGCTTGCAATCATGGGTAACTAACACCTCATTTAATGGCGCTAGACATGGCCTAGTGGAACCATTTTCTGGTAGTTCATATATTTTCATTCTATCATCTAAGATAATAGGGGTAACTTTAAAGGGAATATTAAGTTTAATTTTAGAAAGTCTTTCAAATTCTAACGGATTATAAGAAGATACCCTGATGATACCTACGCCATTTTTTTCTAACTCCTCGGCTAATGTTTGGTCAAAATAAAAACCATTTGATTGTATGGCTATTTTAGCTTTTGGCAACATTTCTCTAGTTTTTTTGATAAACATCATTAATCTTGGGTCTATACATGGCTCATTATAGACATCAAAAGCAATATAGCCTCGATAATCATTTATTTTTAAAGATTCTAAAACCTTATAAACAATATTTTCTGACAATATCTTTTTTTCACCAGCACAATTTAATGGGCACTTAGCATGAATAGTAGCGTAATTACAAATATTAGATAATTCAAAAGCGATTCTTTTGGTCTTATCAAAAGCCCCCTTACTAGCTTCGACGTATCTAAGATCATCTTTGGTGCCATTAAAATTTTGTTTTCTTAAAGAGTACAATTTAGCTCTTAATAATCTAAATGTTTTACCAATAAAATTGTTTGTATTCTTTTTATAAAAATTGTACAAAAAACGCTTATACTTGTTCATTCTATTTATTTTTAATAATTATTTATATACGATATATTATCAAATAATACTTATTTTACCAACATTTTAAAAGAAAGCTTAATTGCATAATAAAAATAAAATAAATTCCATGGCGTTGCGAACCAAGCTTTAAATAAATATTTTCTAGCTTCAGTGAATTGATTATTTTTTTTATACAAATTTGCTAACCGCAAATAACAAAAAGCTAAAGCTTTTTTATTTTTTTTATAATCAGCATAATGTTTTTTAATAAAAATTTTAAAATAAGAAGTGATAGTATCGATATTTTGCATACCACCCATATGCTCATCTTCAGCCAAAATATTAAGTTTTACTAGAGATTCTTTGATGGCGTAAAATTTACCTACTTTTAATAAACGTAACTGCAAATCCCATTCTTGATTTTTTTTCAATGTTTCATCAAACATTATTCCTTGCTCGATGATTTTTTTTCTAAGCATAATAGTGCTGGTCCAAATATAACCACGATACAAAGTTTTTTGAAAAGGCCATACTACTCCATTTTCATCAGAAATGTTTACTTCTAATAATTCTCCATTTTTATTATATTTACTAAGGCCACAAAAAACTAAGACCACTGAATCATCACAACTATCAAAAGCTTTGACTTGTTTAGCTAATTTTTCTGGTAACCATTCGTCGTCGTCGTCTAAAAAAGCAATAAACTCTCCACAAGCCTCTTTTATGCCTATATTACGAGAAACAGCGCCGCCTACGCTCTGTTCATTTTGAACATATCTAATCCTTACATCACCAAAACCATCAATGACATTTTTAGCTCTCTCTTCTATACCATCGTCAACGATAATAATCTCAAAATCACCATAAATCTGTGCTAAAACAGACTTAATCGATCTACCAATTAAATGAGGTCTATTATGTGTGGGTATAACAACTGAAACTCTAGGCATAATCTATTTATTTATAAACATTTTTTATAATCTTTTCTAATTTCTTCGTTTGATCTAACCAACTTGGCATATTCTTAATAAAATTCTGGGCGTTATAAATAATGTCCTGCCTTAAATTTTTATCTTTGATGGCTAATTCTAACTTATTTTTTAAATCTTGTACATCTCTTCTCTTGGCAACTAAGGCAGTAAAGTTATCAAAGGCGTAATCTCTTGAACCACCATTATCATAAGTCACTAAAACACAGCCACAAGCCATAGCTTCTAAAGATGGTAACCCAAAACCCTCGTCCCAAGAAGGACATAAAAAAATATCACAAGCAGCATGGATCTCAGCTACTGCTTTGCCAATTGGCTGAAAATAATATTCATCACATTCTGCATTATCTTGTCTAGCGCCATACATAATTAATTTAATATTTGGATATTTATTTTTTAAATCATTAACAACATCAAGGCCCTCTTTCACGCCTTTCCATTTATATGTATGCTGAAGCATCAAAATTCTAACACAATCTGGATTTTTTTTAATATTATATAAATGAAAAACCTCTTGATCTAAAACATTTAATAATAAATGCGGTTTTTGTCCAAATTCCTCCACCAGCATATCACGCAGCCAAGTCGACACGGTAATAAATACATATGGTAAATTATAAGTTTTAGCAACCAACTCTTTTTGTCCGTGATAAAGTCTTTCGTCATGTTGCACTATATAAAATTTTTTGCCAACTTTTTGACTATAATTCTCTATTGCTAAAGCATGTTCCGAAGAAGAAAAAACTAAAACGTCAGCTTCTGGCAACATTTTTTCTGTTAATTTAGCAATTGCCTTGATTTTAAACTGCTTATTCTTTAACCATTTTGGCTTGTAATAAAACAAATTGAAACACAAGCGTTGAAATTTTGTAGTATTTACAACCAACACCTTAACATCATGGCCAGATAGTGACAAATGATGAGCGTACTCCACTAGAACCATTATGCCGCCAGCAATTTTTAAATGTGGTACCAGAAAATTAATTTTCATAACATCATATCTATAAAGAAAATTCTATTTTTATTTGCTTAACTAAAGCATGTTTACTAAAATACTGCTCAATTTTTCTTCTACCATTTTCTCCTAAATTATTCAAAGCCTCTAAATTATTGCTGACATATTTTATCTTTTCCGCCAAATCTTTAGCATCTGCCATCTCACAATAAATCAAATCTTTTTTATCTTCTAAATACAGTTCTATTGCCCTGTTTCTACCGGTGACAACAATTTTTTTACAAGCCAAACATTCCAAAACTTTATTAGCTATAACTCTTTTAGCTTTATTGGTATTACCAAATATACCTAAACAAAAAGAAGATAATTTAATATAGCTAATAATCTTACTGTTCTCAATTCTATCGATAAAAATAATATTATCTAAATTTAAATCACGATAAAGTTGATCTATTTTTTTTCTTGTCTGGCCATTACCAATTAAAATAAACTGCATATCTTTTTGCTCACGTAATATATCAGCCGCTTTTATAATATATTCCACACCTTGTAATGGTATATATAAGCCAAAAAATAAAACATTACATTTCTTGGGATCAAAAATATTTTCCACACTAGGATTAATCTTGTCTACAAAATCTAAATCTATGCTGATTGGTATGACAATTTTTTTAACCCTTTCTTTAATATGAAATTTTTCAATAAAATAATCACGATGTAAATTAGTGTCAAATATTATTATATCAGAGGATAAGCAAGAAAAATAATCCAATAAATAATAATATAAAGCCTTAACGGAAAATCTATTTGCTAAAGCTCTATCAAAAATATACGTATCATAAATAGAAATAAAAGCATCAAATATTAATTTAATTTTTTTTGGTTTAAAAAATAATCTATAAAAAAATAATAAAAAAGCTAACTTCTGGCTAGTTTGTAAAAATAATATATAATCATATTTATTACCATTAAGTATTAAATTCTTTAAAATAAAAATTTTATTAGCAGAAGTAGAAAAATTATTTTCTGTAACTTCAAAAACTTCACCCAGACTTTCTATCAATGCCTTGTTTCTGGGATATTCTTGATTATAGGTACCAGTAATTAATAATTTACTTCTCATCTTTTATCCTCCAACTAGCTGGTAAGTTTTTTAAAATCTCAATATTAGAGAATACTTTAGTTTCTCTAGCGCCATGTTTCTTTGCCCAAGTAGCCATTCTTTTGACACCTTCGGCTAATGAATGAGCATCTTCATAAGCTAATAATAATCTAACTTTACTGTGATCAGAATAAGCGGTATGTACTTCATTTCTAGCTTCTAAATATTTAACCTCTACTTCTTTTTCCATAGCCTCAAAAACATATTTTACTATATCATTAACAGAATATGGCTCATCAGCACCAATATTAAAAACATGATTATATGCTTCTTGTTTATTAATTGCTTGTGCCATGGCTTGAGTCACGCCTTTAACATAAGTAAAGGCTCTTTTTTGCGTGCCATCACCAAAAATAGTAATTGGTTTATCTTGCATGATTTGGTTCATAAAAATGCCTAAAACATTTCTATACTTATCTCCAATATTTTGTCTTTCTCCATAAACATTATGTGGTCTAAAAATAATATAATCTAAACCAAACATTTCTTTACAGGCTTTGAGTTCTAATTCAATGGCATATTTAGCGATACCATAAGAGTCTTCTGGTCTTGGAGTAGTGGTTTCTAGCATTGGTAATTGATTAGCGCCATATACAGCGATTGAAGATGTAAAGACAAAACATTTGACATCATGATTAACCGAAGCATTAATTAAATTAATACTACCTAATAAATTATTATGATAATTAAAGCTTTTGATAAAGTGACTTAGGCCTTCAGCGGCATAAGCAGCTAGATGATACACATAGTCAAATTTATGTTCAGTAAATAAAGCTTGAACTAATTGAGCATCATTTATACTGCCTTCTATGAATAAAGCTTTAGAATTAACATTTTCTTTAAAACCACCACTTAAATCATCTAGCACAACTACTTTATGACCTAATTCAATAAGCTCATCTACTAAGTGAGAGCCGATAAAGCCTGCCCCACCGGTGACTAAAATTTTGGTTTGTGTGTTCATATATACAAAGAGTTAGTTTATTTTTTAGCTACCAAAACCATATTCCAAGGAACTGGTTGTTTATAATCAATAATTTTAAAATATTTACTTAATAAATCAAGAAATCTTGCCCTACTCCAATGATTAATATGTCCTGGGGTATTACCAAAATCTTTTATATACTTGCCCCTCATAAGATTCATGAGCCTCCACAAAGGTTCATTAGGCACACTTAAAAGACAAAAATTATTAGTAACTCTTGCTAATTCTCTTAAAGCTTCATCTGGATTATCCAAGTGCTCTAAAACCTCTAAGCATACCACCAAATCAAAACTATTATCCGATCTCTGCAAATCATAAATAGATTCTCGTTTAATATTAATATCAGGATTTTTAATTTTTGCATCATCAACTAAGTTTTGTTCATAATCAGACGCTTCTATTAATTGTGTTGGGAAAAAATTTCTTAAGTACTGAGTAGAAAATCCATGTCCGCAACCAACCTCTAAAACTGAATCGATATTTTTATTTTTAACTAAATTAGCTAAGTTTTTATAAAAATTCTTAATTAACCAATTTGTAATAAAATTAGTTTCGGTATATTTTTTTTCAAAATTTTCTTTACTTGTTATATTCATTTTTTTTCGCATAATATAATATTTTTTCTTGATTCCATCTAATTCTTGCTAGCATATCTGATAAAAAACCAACAACGACTAATAAAATACCTAATAAATTCAAAAAAGCACCGGAAAATATCACTGACTTATAAGGAGTAAAAGATGATGTCTGTAAAAAATATAAAAAAACAAAAGCGTCTAATAATAAACCAATGCTAAAAATAAATGTACCTAAAAACCCAAAAAATTTCATTGGTTTATAATCACGTAAAGTTTTAAAGTTTATTTTTAATATATTCCAAGCATACTTAAATAAATTACTAGCCACTCTTGATTTTCTATTAAAAAAATAACGTACATGGATAGGAACTTCTTTAAAACTTAAATTTTTAAAACTCAAATCTATAATTGTTTCTTGGGTATAGGTAAAATCACCAAATAAATTTAAATTGCACAGAGCCTCTGCGTTATAAGCCCGAAAACCACAACTCACATCAAAATATCTTATACCAGTAAGCCAAGTAACTAAATTAGCCACTGTTTTATTTCCCCAAATTTTAATTTTTGGCATATTTACTGGTATAAAAGATCTATCGACGAAACGAGATCCCAAAACAACATCATGTCCACCCGTAACCATAGCTTCTATTAATAATATTATTTCCTGTGGATCAAATTGACCGTCTGCATCAATAGTAACTAAAATATCTGCCTTTCTTTTTATCGCCTCTTCAACGCCAGTTTGAAAAACAAAACCAACGCCTTTATTTTTAGGGTGAGAAATCAAGCTGGCTAACTTCGAGTCTTTCACTATTTTAGCTGTCTTGTCTTGGGAACCATCATCAATAACTAGAATCTCTACATTTGTCACATCAGCAATTTTGAGTGGCACTGCCTGTAAAACTTTTAAAATGTTTTCTTCTTCATTATAAGCTGGTATCAAAACCAGCACTTTTTTATCTTTTAACATACTGTTTGAAATATAAAATTATTTTTTCTAAAGCGCTATAAATATATAAAAACATTATTGGTATAATTGGTAAAAAATATCTAGGATTCAAAAAGGTAGGCGCCAATAAACTAATAAAGCCTAAAATTACCCCAAAATATAACAACAATATCCAGCCTTTTTCCTTATTATTCTTGGTAACTGTTATTATGCCAGAAGCCAATAAAAAAAGGAATAGCAGCAATGGTATCAATAAAATTGGCCCATAATGTAAAGGATATTCTATAATTTTAAATAAATAGCGCAAACCAAAGACGGGGCCACCATAATCAACGGTATCATACACAGAGCCTATAGATGAACCATAAGACATAAAATTGATATACGCCTGGAGAACTGCAAATGGCAAGCCACCCAAAATAAAATAGCTAATATTCTTATATTGTTTAAAGTATGAGAATATGCCGAGATAAACTGGAATGATTATAAAATTTTGTAATCTTGTTAAAGTGGCTAAACCAACTAAAATACCCAGCATAAAGGCAAAAGATATTTTAGTATTTTTATAAAATTTTAAAAATAGCAAAAGCGCTGATAACATTAAAATAGTAGAAAAAGGATCAGAAATTGCATAAAAATACATTAATTGTCCAAAACGACTAATTTTAAAATTATTAATCACCACGCTATCCTGAGCAAAAAAATGAAATAAATAATAAAAAAAGTATGGATAAATAACAAACAGAGATGCTATGCCTAAAGCCTTTTTTTTATTGTGCAAAAAATCTTTAGCCAAAATATACACTAAACAAACACTGACTACAAAAAATATATTATTTATAATAGCCACTGGTAAAATAATATCCATTATATCTTTTGCGTGCCATAAACAAACCAATGGAGCTAATAATAAAGAAAAACCTATGGGAAATAAATTTTCCACAAAGTGCCAACTTAATAAAGATTGCGCACCTTTAAAATAATCCAATTCATCTCCAGAAAAACCAAAAAATAACAAACTGTTATTTTCACCTAAATATGGAAAATTATTTTTTGCTAAAAATAAAATTAATAGCCTAACTAAGATCAAACCACTTATGGCTAGCAACCAATTTTTATTAATTTTAAAATTTAACATATTTTTACTCATGTCTCTTAATTGATAAAAAAATGGATTTAAATAAGTTTTAAATTTTATTAAACTTAAATCTCTTAAAATTTCTATTCTGGGTATAGACATTTTATCTTGTGTAGAATACAGAATTCTGCCTCCGGCAAAAGCTAAAAGCGCCCCCTCTTGACTTAAAACTTTCTTAGCTAAATCATTATACTTATTATGTGGATAAGCGACTATTTTTAAAGAATCATTAGGTCCAATAATGTTCTGTAAACTAACCAAGGCTTTTTGATATTCTTCTCTGATTTCTTCAACACTCAATGTGTCCACGTCTTTATGATGAGCTAAATGATTCGAAATACACCAATCTTCTTGTTTTAAAGCTAGAATTTCAGTTTCATTCAACATAGCGAAATTTTTATTGGCTACTTTGTGAGCAAAATTATTATCACGGCCAATATAATCAGTAGCAACAAAAACCGTAGCTACAAAACCATATTTTTTTAATATCGGTAAAGCATTGATATAATTATCCTGATAACCATCATCAAAAGTTAAAATAAAACTTTTTTCTGGCCATTGACCATTTATAATATCTAATGGCGTGATACTATGATAAGCATTTGATTTTAGATATTTAATTTTACTCTCAAAATCTTCAGGGCTAAGACTAAGTGACGCATCTTTTTGACTAATTGAATGAAATAAAAAGACCGGCAAAAATTTCTTATTTTTAACTGGAAAAAATAATTTTAAAATATAACAAATTAGATATATAAAATAATCTTTCATTGAATAAAATTTAAAATATTATTTGCTCTTTTTTGCCAATCATATTGTCGAACCTTAACATAAGCATTAAAAGACATTGTTTGCGCTAATGTTTCATTTACAATAGCTAAAATCATCTTATCTTTTAAATCATCTAAATTATCAGCTTGATAAAAGAAACAACTCTTATCATCTAAAATTTGCTTGATGCTAGGCAGGTTTGAAGCTACTATTGGTCTTTGACTAGCCATGTATTCAAACATTTTTAAAGGGGTCATAAAAAATTCATAATGCGCAATTTTAGGAAACGGCATTAATAAAACATCACTGGCTTTTTGTAGAATTG
>Ga0208373_1001625_pt1 | contig 28817 bp, 9 predicted proteins | sample RifOxyC2_FD_184036 | JGI IMG/M metagenome (GOLD analysis project Ga0208373, IMG submission 184036) | Soil microbial communities from Rifle, Colorado - Rifle Oxygen_injection C2 (SPAdes) | ecosystem: Environmental > Terrestrial > Deep subsurface > Rock core/Sediment | place: Rifle, Colorado... | reverse complement strand
TGTTACCAGAAACCAAAAATACACAATTTTCGGTAAATTTGAGTGCAGAAAAATTGGCAATTAAAAATACACAATTTTCTACAAAAATATGTCAATTTTTTTTGTTTTCAAAAAATGTTTTTCTGTTTTGCATCCGATAACTTTTTCCAGATAATTTTATTATTTCACAACGATAAAGGATTCTATCTAAAATCGCTGTAGTAAGAACTGTATCATTAAGTACATCAGCCCAATCTTTAGGAGCTTTGTTCGTTGTAATAACCAATGATGTTTTATTATGCAGTTCGTTAATCAGATTAAAAAATCTCACAGCATCTTCTTTTGTAACTGGGAACATCATAATGTCGTCAATAACCAATAAATGGGCATTTAATATACGTTTGTATTCGGTAGCGGCAGTTTTGGTAATGTCTTTCATTTTAAGGACTTTTATGAGCGATTCCATAGTTTGAAAATAAGCTCTGTAGCCGAGATCAACGGCATCAAAACAAAGGCCGCCGGCGATATAAGTTTTTCCGGTGCCAGAAGGTCCCATGAGTATCACATTGTAATTTTGTTCGAGCCATTTCATTTCTCTAAGTTGTTTTAATTCCTGATGCGAGATGCTGTTTTCACAGTTGAAATCATACAGGTCAAGATTATGGCTAAGCGGTAACCGAGCCTGCTTTGTTCTTTTGTCTTTTTCCTTTTCCATTCTTTTTGATATTTCGGAGTTAAACAAGCGGTTTAAAAAGTCTAAATAAGTAATTTTTTCTTTTTCAGCAATCATCAAAGCTTGGTCTATTGAATTAGCAATAGTAGGCAAACGTAATTGTTTACACTGACTCTTTACGGTTTCAGATTTTTGTATTATCATTTTAAAACAGATTTTCGGTTAAAATATTATAGTACTCATTAATGTCAGACACCTGCGGTGTTTCATTGGCTTTATCAAGGCTTCCGCCATCTAAAAGTTTTATTTTTAATGGAGCGTTTACAGGCACATTTGTACTTGAAAAAACAATCAAGACATTTTCAAAATCATGTCCGTTGTAGTTAGCGTTTTTCATACAAAAATTAAGAACGCTATCCACAACATTAACCGGAATTTCTTTTACTGCACGTTTGATTACTTGCAGATGGTCTCTGATATAACGAGGCATATTTTCCTGTATTTTTTTAAAATATAAAATAGCTTTTTCCTTGTCGGTAAAGTATTGGGAAACGGTTTCCATCATTTGGGTAATGCCTTCAGATTTATCTCTTCGGTGATTCGTATTTATTATCATTTTCCCTTTTTCAGACGATAGGGAATGAGAACAAATTAAATCATCCTTCGAAGAAAATATCTCAATAAATCTGTCCTGTTTTTCTTTTACCATAACCTGTGTGCTACGTCCCTGATATGTGCCCTCTGGCAGAGAATAAAAATTACTTTTATAATTGATAACATTATTTTTTCTGACAACGTAAGGCATCTTGTCATTTGTTTCAATAGTTAATGGCGTGTAAGGTTGTAGATGCAGTCTTTCATTTAATATTTCATCTGATGGTCTTTTACGTGTTAGGTTGTGTATGTTTTTATTGCCAGTTCTTTCAAGCCAATCAAGGGCTTGTTTATTGAGGGTTTCTAAATCAAAATATCGTCTGTTATAAAGAAAATTTTTCTTTACATACCCAATTACATTTTCGATTTTACCTTTACTTTCAGGGTCTGCTTTTCGACAAAAATGCCGATGAAAATTTCTTGATTTTGTGTATGCCCTGAACTCTTGCGTAAGAATAATATCGCCTATATTTTCATCGACAATCAATGTGCAGTCTTGATCATAAACAATGGTTTGTGGGATACCGCAAAAATATTCAAAAGCCATCTCATGCGCAATGCACATATTTTTAGCAGTAAACGATTTGTCTAAAAACCATACAAACTTCATCCGGCTGCGTGATAGTACCATTGCAAAAAAATAAACCTTTTTCCTGCTGCCTCCATGCGACAACATATTGTACTGTCCAAGATCAACCTGGGCTTGTTGTCCATAAGGCAATTCTTCTATAGGAAAATATTCCCTGAATGGTTTTACGATAGGAATACCATGTTTGTGTCGGACATCCATTACAAAATTATAAACGGTTTTCTCGCTAACTTCAGGAAGATTTTGGTGATGCTCTTTTAGCCAATCAAACATCTGTGCTGAAGATGTATCCGGAAATTCTTGCAAGCGCGAAAGGATGAAATTTTTATACGGATTCAGTATTTTTGCTTTTTCGGTTTTTAGCAGAAAAAACTCATACTCTTCTTCGGACATATTTAGATATTTGCTTATCGTCCTCCAATTGGCTTTTAAAAAAGTTGAAATTTTGTTTTTGCTGAACCCTAAGCGGTCAAGCCGTTGTACTTCGTGATACATAATCCATGCGTTTAAAGTTTCTTTTTCCATGACTAAATCGGTATTAAATTTATGACCCCGATTTAGTGAAATTTTTACGTGTTCCGAAAGAGGGAATGCCCTCGAGGGCATTCCCTCTTTCGGAACAGAATTATGTATTCTTAATTGCCATTTATTGTGTACTTCTGCTTTCCGAAAGTTGTGTAGTTTTATTTACCGATAACACCTGAATACAAAAGCATCAATAAAAGCCCTAAATCAATTGATGCCATCCGGGCAAAATATGGAAGCGATACCATAAAGGGAGCTTCACGAAAATTTGAATTGCAAAATTAAGCAAAGGGACGAAAGTCCCTTTTTCCATTTTAGCAACCCAGCGCAGCAAAGTGTATAATTCATCATAAGCCCTTTATTTATGGGCGTTTCAGAAATATTTACCTCTGTTGCACCGTACCTTTGTTATAAATTTTAAAACTTATAATTATGGTACAGCATGTATTAAATTTCATCATGGGAACAGCAGCCACAGCTGGCGCAGCTACAGCCCTTGGAGGTATTGACCCCTCTCAATTCGGTTCATTAGATGAACTGATTAAGTACATTCTCAGCATCGTAGGAGGGCTTTTAACAACCCTTCTCATCAATTTGCTGAAAAAGAAATTTCCTGAATGGTTTCAAAAAAACAAATCTATTTCAGGGTAGTTTTTCGCCATATCAAGACCGTATCAAGTCCATATCAAGCCCACTAAAACGGTCTTAAAAATGGCTCTCAAATTTTTAGTTTTTTAGTATTAATCCTTAAATTTTATTTAAAATGGCAATTGTTCAAAATCCAGTAACAGGCAGAACCCGAAAAAAATTCGGGTCTGCTGTTTTTTCCAAACAGTTTGGAAAAAACACGATGCGCACTAAACCCGTTGAAGTGCACAATCCAAAAACAGTCCCTCAGAAACAACAGCGTACTAAATTTTCATTAATGGTTGCCCTTGCAAGGCTGATAATGGGTTTTATCCGTGTCAGCTTCAAGCAGTCTGCAAATGGAATGTCGCAGTTTAATGTTTTTGTGAGGTCTAACATCTCGACCGCCATCACTGGCGTTTATCCAAATTACACGGTGAATTTCCAAAGCCTTATTATTGCAAAAGGTACGCTCACAGGTGCCGATGGTGCTACTGCTGTTGCAGCAGCAGGTAAAAAGGTTACAATTTCATGGCTCGACAATTCCGGCAATGGTGATGCACAGGCTACGGACAAAGCATTGATGCTTATCATTAACAACACCAAAAAGGCAATTGTTCAGGACATGGTAAACAAAACCCGTGTTGATTTAACAAGCCAGTTTATTGTACCTGCTTCATGGGTAGGCGATCAGGTTCATGTTTACCTGTCATTTAAAGCAGCTACAGGCGACAAAGTCGCTGACAGCACCTTTTTGGCAACTGTAACAATTTTGGCTTAATTTTTTTTCCTTTTTGTTGGTTATTTGTCAAAGGCAGTTGTCAGAGAATCCCTGCAACTGCCTTTTTTAGTAACCTATCAAAGCATAATCAAAATGTTTTTCAAATAAATTTTAAATCCTAAAAAGTAAAATTATGGCACGTATTAATCAAGGTTTTCTTGGCAACGCATCCGGCAAGCTCGGTAATGTTGTCTTTTCAAAATGGCGTGATTTGCAAACGGCAAGGCAATATCAGCCGGATGTTCACGATGCAAAATCACCAGCTCAGCTAAAACAGCGCAACCGCATGGTTGCCCTGTTGCAGTTCTTAAAACCGCTCAACAAGAATTTTATAAAATTCTTTAATTCGCCTATCTCCAAAGGCTCAACGCCCTGGGCTGTGGCTATTAAAAATAATATGAAATGTGTTTCTGAAGAAGGTTGCTGTGAATTGGAAGAACTGGAGCTTGGCGATCCAGAATATCCAGAAGATGAATTGTCGATTGTTATTTATAACCCATTTATTGACCAAACTTCATTTACTTACAACGCAAGGAGCATAGCTCCTAAAAATGTTCCTTATCCCTACATTGGTGTTTCTGTTCTGGGTAAATACAAAACACTGGACGGTTCACATCAATTTGATACAAGACATTTATTATGTTTTTTACCTCCGGGTCATTTCTTTTGTTCCATCTATACCGCATCATCAGAATGCGCTTTTGACAATTGGTGGGGTGGTGGCAGGTTTTGGATGATGTTTTATGATACTTACGATTATGAACGTCATTTTAACCCAAATAATGGGCTTTCAAAACCAACATCTTTCAAACCAGTTTCAATTATTGAAAATTTCAACACATTGGTAAAAGAAAATCCAGTGCCTGTTAATGCTATTTTTTGGGAGTATCAAGTTAAAGAGAATAAGAAATCTATTGTTTTTAATATTGATTACAAGAAAACACAAATCAAAAATCCCAAAGATTATACAATAATTTTCTGGGCAGTTTCACTTGTTGAAGGTGCAATAAAACAGTTTGATGCTGCCGAGTGGGATTTAGCTAAAAAACAGTTTATCGGTCCGTTGGATGATTCTTTGGCAAAAAGCACGTTCATTATTCTTTATTCAGTTTTCAAAAAAACAGGTGAGCAGGTGGCTTGCTTCAATCGTTTCTACATTGATAAAAGCAGCGAAAGTAAAGAATATCCTTATTTCCAACAGCTTTTTATTTGTTGGTATGCCCATCCGTCCTCTTTTGTTTTAGAAGGTCACCAGTGCGGTTTCTGTGGCTCACTAGATGAATTGTTCTCTGATTTCATCCAGTTATTTGAACAGGGTGTTATTCATAATGGTAATGAACCGGAACCAACCACCGAATATATGCTTCGCATGGGTGAAGATCCAAATGGCAAAGTTGAAATAACTGGTTTCATCAGGGAAGAAGGGGACGTTCATTATTTTACAAATAAAACGAAAGCGATTTTAATTCCTCGTGCTAATCCGGGTTATGATTTTTCTGCTTGGGTTGGTGTTGATTCTATTGATGTCGTTGCAACAGCAGAGGGTTCTTATGAACTGCTTATGATTAAAGACCGCAGCCTTTCACCAGTGTTTAAAGTAATATTATAATGTCTAACTTTTTTAATTCAATAAAAATATGAATACCACAAAAAAAATAGATTATAGCAAATTCAGGTGTGAAATTTACAGCCCTGAAGGTGTCTTTATTAAAGAAGCATCATTCAATCAGAAAAATGATTTTTATTGTCCGGAGCTTGTACCTGGTCAAAAATATTTCCTTGTATTTTCCTACGATGAAATGTTTGTTGATTGCTTTTCTTTCAAGTGTGAAACTGCCGGAAAGGTTGTTTATCTTTCAACGGGTCATTTGTTCTTTAATAAAGATTATGAAAAAATCCCAAAGGAACTAGCGGACATTATCAAACCGAAAATTAATAAAGCAAAGCTTTATTATTGGAACAGGCACAAAGGTCCAAGAAAAGCCCTTGATGCTTTTATTGCTTCAACACACGACCGCCAGAAAATCGCACATCGCCACGAGTGGCCTGTTGCTTATAAAACTGGTGCTGATTTGTCAACTAATGTGTAAAAATTTGCTATGTTTTTTTTGCTTCTGTTTGTTTTCAAATTAAACAGTTATACAAAAATGAAGTGAAATTTTAAAATAGGTTTACTGAAACAATTAATAACTGGGTAAAGTGGCATTTTAGGTGCTTTTTCAAAAACATGTACCTATAATGTACCCGGTAAATAAAAAGCCCCTGAAATGCTTGCATTTTCAGGGGCTTTTTATTTGATTGGTGATCTCGCTGGGATTCGAACCCAGGACCCCTACATTAAAAGTGTAATGCTCTACCAGCTGAGCTACGAAATCATCTTTTATTTTTGGAGGTGCAAATATAGAACCTTATGTTTATAATGCAAAAAAACTTTGACTTTTTTTATCAAAATATAAATAATTATCAGTATATCAGTAAAATAAAATTGAATTTAGAGAAAAACCCTGATTTTTTGCAGGTTTGCAAAAATTAAAATATTTTTACAGCCTAAAATTGATAAAATGACATACGTTAAAAATAACTTTCCTCTTCTTAAGCTGAACACATTTAATTTGAATGTTACATGTATGCATTTTTTCGAGTTTTCAAAATCTCAATTACTGATTGATTTACTTAAAGATTCTTATTATAGAAATTTACCTAAAGTAATTTTAGGAAACGGAAGCAATATTTTGTTTACAAAAAAATTTGATGGGCTTGTGATTCGTCCTGTTCATAAGGGAATTAAAATTATTGAAGAAAATGCTGATTCTGTTATTGTAAAAGTGGGCAGCAATGAATCTTGGGATGATTTTACTGAATTTGCGGCTAATAAAAACTTTTATGGGATTGAGAATCTGGCTGGGATTCCAGGTACTGTTGGTGCTGCTCCGATTCAAAATATAGGCGCTTATGGGCAGGAAGTTTGTTCAAGTATCCATTTTGTTTCTGCTATAAATATTGAAACTGGGGAAAAAAAAGATTTCTATCAGAATGATTGTGAATTTGGATATCGCGACAGCATTTTTAAATCAAAATATAAAAATCAATATATTATTCTTACAGTTCATTTTAAATTATCAATAAATCCTGATTTTAATTTGTCTTATGGCAATTTAAAAGAAAGAGTTCTTGAATTTGGAGAAATAAATATTTCAAATATCAGAAAAGCTGTTTTAACGATCAGGAAAGAAAAATTACCAGATTACACGCATACCGGAAATGCTGGTAGTTTTTTTAAAAACCCAGTTGTTGATGCGCCTTTTTTTAAATCTTTGCAAAGTCAATTTCCGAATATTCCTTTTTATCTGTCGGATAATACCAATTATAAGATTCCGGCTGCCTGGCTGATTGAGAAATGTGGTTGGAAAGCTTATAAAGATGGAACGGTTGGCGTTTATGAAAAGCAACCATTGATTCTTATTAATTTAGGAAATGCAAAAGGCCAGGACATTGTTGACCTGGCCCATAAAATATCTGATTCTGTAAAAAAACGTTTTGGTATTAAACTTCAAACAGAAGTAAATATTATCTGATTACTGTTACACTTCCGGTCTTCTCAATCCATTTTCCATTAACATCCCTAAAGCGTACATGCCATATATAAGATCCGCTTTTTACGTAATCTGTTCCACTGTTAAAAAATCTACCATCCCAAGCTTCATTAAAATCACTTGTTTCAAAAACTATTTGTCCCCACCTATCAAATATATATACATAATATTTACTTTCATCTATACCCACACCTGTAGGTTTCCACTTATTGTTTCTTGGTGAATTCGGATCAAAAGCGGTAGGGGCATAGAATGTCGTTTCCTCCCTTACTTCTATGTCATGAGTAACAGAATCTTTACAGCCATAGCTATTTTTTACGATTAATTGTACCTGAAATATTCCTGCCTCTTGATAGCTGTGTTCCGGATTTGTTAACGAGGAAAAATGATTATCTCCGAAATTCCACGACCACCATGATACATCGCCTGAAATATCTGTAAATTCAACTGTAGAATGGAATAAACTTACAACTTCCGGAAATGCATGAAATTCCGCATTTGGAACAGGGAAAACATTTATTTGTCTGTTTGCTATTGCTGTACAACCTTCAGGAGTTGTGAGTGTAAGTGAAACTGTAAATACACCGTTATCCGTATAAGTGTGAGAAGGGTTTTGATCTATTGTAATATTATTGTTGGAATAGGGATCATTGAAATTCCACAAATATGTAACATTTCCTGTTGTATCTATATTTTGAAAATCTACAGATAGAGGCTCGCAACCACTAACAGGTGAAGCAATAATATTTGCATTCGGAATTGGAATAATAGTAACAACGACACTGTCTTTATCACTAACAGGACTGCAATTGTCAGTTGCTTCAACCATATATTCTGTTGTTACCAATGGACTCACAGTGAATTCATCATTTGGTGATAACCCAGAGCTTGTACCATTTTCATACCAGTAGTAATTATAAGGTCCGCCGTTACCACCAGAAGGTATTGCATAAAGAGTCGCTTCCATTCCCTTGCAAATGCTGGTATCTTTAAAGAGTTGTACCGTAACAAGCGGATATACATTTACAGTAACTTCTGCTGTGTCTGACTGGCATAAATTCTGGTCTGTTGCAAAAACCTGATAGGTTGAAGTTACAGTAGGATTAACATATTGCACAGGATTATTTGAAGGAAGTGTATTCCATGAAAATAAATATGGAAATTGTCCTCCAGATGCATTTGCCGAAATAGTGACCGATTGACCAACACAAATCCATTGACCTCCGTCTGCAAAAACATGAATCGGATCTGGCTCATCAACAATAAATGTTGTCTGAACATTGCAACCGTTAATATCACTGATTGTGACATTATAAATTCCGGCTTGAAGATCATTTAGGTTTGCTGTTAGCGCATTGATAACAGAATCTGATCCGATGAAGGGAGTCCATGTGTAAGTGAAAGGACTTGTACCAAATTTTACACCTATAGTGGCTGTACCATCTGAAAAGCCCGGACAGGATGCGTTTTCTGTGCTAACGTAATCGAGAACAGGAGGTGTAACAGAACTTACTGGAACGGGGAATACTTCACTACAGTTATTTTCATCTGTTATCTGAAGCTGGTAAGTTCCTGCTGCGGCATTATAAATAGTATCTCCTGAATAATTGCCGGGTGACCATGAAATAGTAAATGGATGTACCCCGCCTGTAATTTCTCCATAAATATAAGCCATTCCATTATTTAACCCACAAGTAGTAGGAGTGCTGTTTGTATTTGCAAAAATAGGGTAGGGCTCTGTAACTGTAAATGTTTCTGTAACACTGCAATTAAGATCATAATAATCTGTTAACACAAGAGTGTACTCACCGGGAGCAAGGTTTGCAGCAACAGAATTTGAACTTACATTTGGAAACCAGTTATAAAAATAACCTGTGCCACCTGAGGCTTGCACTATTATTTGACCATTTTGAAGACCATTGCATGTTACGGAGTTAATCGTTGAGTTTATTTCCAATGAATCTGGTTGATCAATTACAATAGTGCTGATACTTGTACATCCATTATTATCCGTTGTTGTTACAGAATAATTTCCGGCACACAATCCATTAACCGAATAACTTGTCAGGGCATTCGACCATAAATACTGATGTGGGTCAATTCCGCCGCTTGATAACACGGTAGCACTTCCGTTACAATAACCAAAGCAGGAAACGTCCGTGTGATTTGTTACTGCAGACAGGAGCTGTTGAGGCTGGGTAATTGATGCATTCTGTGAAGAGGTACATCCATGATCATCTGTTATTACTACAGAATACATTCCGGGTCCCAAATTGACTGCAGTTGCTCCATTCTGAACAGGAGTCGTATTCCACGTTATGGTGTTATATGTTGTAGAACTTGTAAAATTAACAAGCAGCGATCCATTCTGTGCATTGTAACAGCTTACGTTTGTCGGTATTATATTATTTATAATAGGTCCATCTGCATTATTAATATTTATATCCAGAGTTGCAGTACAATTGTTGTCATCTGTTACTGTTACCGTATAGGAGCCTGCCAATAATCCAGATGCTGCTGGAGAATTACTGCTAACTCCTGCCGGCCAGCTATAATCATAATTACTGGAACCACCTATAACACTTATCTGAGCAGCGCCATTTGGTTGTCCGCAAGTTGCTGTATCAACATGTACCAACAATAAACTCAAAATATCATACCCAACAATATTTGTATTTGCAGATGCAGTACAATTATTCAAATCTGTAACAGTTAAATTATACAAGCCCGGGCAAAGATTATTTGCAGTAGAATTTGTAGTAAAGTTTGACCACAGATACGTGTAAGGCTGCTGACCTCCCTGAATATTAGGGGTAGCAGTTCCATCACAAAAACCATAACAGCTTTCATCAGTATGATTCAAGCTTACCTGAAGAAGCGGTGGCTGACTTACAATAAAACATGTGTCTTTTGAACAACCATTCTGATCCGTTACGGTTAAGCAGTAATTACCAAAAGGTATTCCAATAAGATTCTGTGTTGTTGCTCCATTACTCCAACTATACGAATGATTTGGCGTTCCACCTGATACACTCACTATTATTCTTCCGGATGATTGTCCAAAACATTTTACATGTTGAAGGTCTATTAAAAATATGAGTAAAGGTGGAGGAGCAGTTACATTAACTGTAGATAATACATCGCAACCATGCGCATCAGATACTGTAACCGAATGCGTTCCGGAGCATAATCCAACAGCAGTTTGTGTTGTTTGGTTTCCTGGTTGCCAACTATAACTATAAGGAGATGTTCCTCCAGAAGGGATAACAGTTGCCGTTCCATCGCAAACAGAATTACATGTCATAGAAGTGCTTGAAGTTACAGCCGTAACAAATGTTGGTTGATTAACTGTAACGGTATACATTCCTGTGCATGCGTTTGCATCGGAAACAACAAGAGAATAGTTCCCCGCGCACAAATCAGTATTTGTTGCACTTGTTACTGATGAGCCACCGCCAAACCATTGGTAATTATACGGAGCTGTTCCTCCTGTTACAAGCGCAGCTGCAGAACCATTGCAATCACCGTTGCAAAGTGGTTCAATAACTGATTGAATTGCATTAAGGGCAGCAGGCTCTGTTATTGTAACACTAAGGTTTGCATTACAATTTGTATTTACATCCGTAACCGTAACAGAGTGAATTCCCGGTTCAAGATTCGTTGCAGATGCAGTGTATTGTGCAGGGGTGGTATTCCACTGATAGGTGAACATTAATGTTCCTCCTGTTACAGAAATAGATGCTGTTCCATTATTGCTTCCAAAGCATGTAATGTTTGTCTGACCTGTCAGTGTTATTGCTGGACCCGAAATATTATTTACATTAAAAGTAACCATAATAGTATATGTGCCTGCTGCAACTGCATTGATATTTTGATTTGTTGAGCTGTTTGACCACAAAAATTGATACGCCGGAGATCCCCCTGTAACAGTAATATCAACAGAGCCATCTGCATTATTACAAGCCGCATCAGAAGCTGTACCTGTAATAATTATTTGTGAGGGCTGTGTTAATGTAGAAGAAAATTCAGCACTACAATTATTGGCATCTGTTACTGTTAAAGAATAGGATTCTGCACATAAAGCTGATATAGTAGACGATGTCTGTACATTACTCCAAATATATTGGTAAGGAGTAGTTCCACCTGATATTAAACTTGCAATAGAACCGGTACAGGCATTATAACAAAGCGGGTTCTGAACTGTAAATATATTTGATAAAACAGCCGGTTCAGTTATGGAAACACTTGCGGTTACGATACAATTAAAAGCATCTGTTACAGAAACCGTATAAGTTCCGGGAGCAAGATTTGTTGCCGTGAGTGTTGTTTGTGAAGGAACTGTACTCCATAAATACTGATAGGGACTTTGTCCTCCTCCCATAGATACTGTTGCGCTTCCATCAGCAGCTCCGTTGCATGATACATTGGTAAAAGAAGATATGCTAGCCGTTCCGGGCGGAATATCTCCGACGGATACATTGGCAGTTGCTGTACAATTATTGTTATCCGTAACAGTTACGGTATAGGGTGATAATGCTGAAGAAAGTCCAGAAATGGTTGACAAATTGAGCGGCATTGTTCCACCAGACCAAAGATACGAATAGCCTGTTGAAATCGTTCCTCCAGTTGCTGTTACACTTGCAGAACCATCAGCCTGACCGCAATGAGCATTATTAAATGTTGTACTTACTATAATTGGCGAAGGTTGAGTGATAACAACAGAAATATCATCAGAACAACCATTGACATCTGTTATTGTAACAGAGTAATTACCTGCAATCAGACCGGTTGCTATCACATCTGTTTGAGAAGGAATAGTATTCCATATTGCAGTAAATGGTACAGTGCCTCCGGAACCACTTACTGTTGCTGAACCGTCTGAACCATTATCACATGAAACATGAACGCTATCCAAAATTGTTGCAATTACAGGAAGCGGTTCATTAATTGTAAAAGTTACAGATGCCTGACAGCTATTACCGTCTGTTACTGTTGCAGAATAATTTCCTGCACAAAGTCCGTTAATATCAATTGTATTGGATGCGTTGGTAGTTGTATATCCGTTTGAACAGGTATACGTATAAGGCGTTCCTCCTCCAGAGGATTCAATAATTGCAATGCCATCACAGGATCCATTACATAAAGCATCTGTTAAACCTTTAATAATTAAAGTTACTCCCGGTATATTATTAATAATACCTGTTGCTGTAGAGGTGCAATTGTTAACATCTGTAACCGTAGTTGAATAAGTTCCGGGTACAAGATTACTTACAGTTTGTATGCCCGGTTGAGGTGATATATTCCATAAATATGTATAGGGTGCAGTACCACCTGTAACAACAGCTGAAATACTTCCCTGAGCCTGATTACAATTCGCATCAATAGAGGTTGTGGTAACAACAAGCGTTGTTGGCTCAGAAATACTTACATTTGATGTGTATTGGCAATTGTGACTATCTGTTATGACTACACTGTAACCACCAGCTGCAAGTAAAGTAATCGTATCATTTGTGGCTGTATTACTCCATAAATAGCTATAGGGAGTTGTTCCTCCAGTAGCAGTAACCCACGCACTACCAGATGTTCCTCCGTTACATAATACATTTGAAATAACAAGGGTTGTTGCACTTAAAAGTGCAGGTTCGGTTAAATTTACAGAATAGGTAGCGCTGTATCCATTTTGATCTGTAACAGTAACAGTGTTGCTCCCTGCACAAAGACCGGTTACATCAGGTGTTACAACTCCATTTCCCCATAGATAAGTGTATCCTGGTACTCCACCTGAAACACTAATTTCAGCTGTTCCATCACATACTCCATTACATGAAATATTTGTTGAGGAAATCAACTGAATTTGCAAAGCTCCAGGTTCAAAAATAGTAGCACTGGTTGTTGCAGTACATCCATTTGCATCTGTTACTGTAACAGTATATGTTCCCGATGAAAGACCGGTTGCTACATCTGAAGTAGTTCCGTTTGACCAACTCCATGTATAGGGAGTTGCTCCACCAGTAGCGCCTGCAGTAGCACTTCCATCACTGGCTCCAAAACCTGAAGGGTCTGTTGTCGCTAAAATAGAAATATCTAACAAAACCGGTTGGCTAATTGTAACACTCGTTGTCGCTGTGCAATTATTAATATCTGTTACTGTAACACTGTAAGTTCCCTCAGGTAAATTTGAAACAGATGAATTTGCTGAACCATTACTCCATTCAAATGAATATCCAGGAGTCCCTTCTGAAGGAGTTGCAAGAACAGAACCATCTGTTCCGTTAAAACAGGCAACATCTGTTCCTGAAGCTGAAACAATTACTTGTGTCGGAGAAGTTATTGTTACGCTGGATACAGAGATACATCCGTTTCCGTCAATTACTGTTACATCATAAGTGCCCGCTATCAGCCCGGTTGCATTTGCTCCGGAAGTGCTGTTTGACCAATTGTACGTGTAAGGTAAGGTACCGTTCGATGCTTGGGCACTAGCTGATCCATCAGCACTTCCAAAGCAAAGTGTATTATCCTGATCAATAATTGAAGAGGTTAAAAGTGTCGGTTCTGTTACTGTAGACAAAATTGAAGCTATTGCTCCGTTTGAATCAGTAACTGTAACAGAATAACTTCCGGCGCAAAGACCTACAGCAGTATCATTTGTCTGGCTTCCAGCATTGACATCCCATGCGAAATTATATGGAGGAATACCCCCGGTAACAGAAACAGAAGCTGTTCCGTCACAGTCTCCATTGCAGTCAACCGCAGAACCTGTAACTGTAAGCACGAGAGCATCCGGACCCAAAACAGTTGTTGGAATAACAAATATACATCCGTTTTGATCTGTTACTGTAACAGTATATGTTCCCGGACAAAGATTTGATGCAGCCTGAGTTGTTTGTGCTGGAGCAGGGTTGTCCCATAGATAAGAATAAATCCCGGTTCCTCCTATAGGAGTAACTGTCGCAGTACCGTCACATGCACCAAAAACTGTTTCTGATGTATTCCCTATTGTAGCAGTCAGAACAACCGGTTCGTTAATCGTAATATTTTCATTCTGAGTACATCCGTTAGCATCCGTAACTGTAACAATATAGTTGCCTGCGGCAAGGTTGGAAATATCTTCTGATGATGCAGTATTTGACCAGCTAAAAGATAAAATGCCAGTTCCACCACTGGCAGTCAAATCTGCACTGCCATCTGCATTTCCATTACATAAGACATCTGTTCCTGAAATATTAATAATTATCTGGGTTGGTTCACCTAAAATTTGTGATGCCGTAGTTGTACATCCTAAGGCATCAGTTATTGTTACGGAATAAGTTCCGGCACTTAAATTTGTTGCAGACGCAGTTGTCTGAGAGGGTGTTGTGCCCCAGACATAAGAATAGGGAAGCGTTCCGCCTGTTGCAGATACTGTTGCGTTTCCATTTGTGCCTCCAAAACATGAGGGTTGAACACTTACAGGTATGCTTGCAGACATTGCTGTTGGTTGCGTTACAGTTGCAGTAGTAGTACCTGTGGCGCCATTCTGATCTGTAACAGTTACGGAATAAATTCCGGCACACAAACCAGTTGCAGTTTGTGTTATTTGATTGCCTGCTGTTGCATCCCATAAATAATCATAAGGTGCAATTCCACCAGACACAGCAACAGTAGTCGTCCCATCACAATCTCCATTACAATTAACAGCGCTTCCTGTCGGAGTCAAAATCAAAGCATCAGGACCAGAAATTGTAACAGTCGTAATATAAGTGCATCCATTTGCATCAGAAAGTGTAACAGTATAATTACCTACACATAAATTATTTGCAGTTTGAGTTGTTTGTGCTGATAGATCGCTCCATACATAGGAATACAGAGGTGTCCCGTCTGATCCTGTAATTGTAGCAGTTCCGTCGCATGCATTAAACACCGTTTCATTTGTTACTAATGTAGCCCCTGTTAATGCAGTGGGTTCGGTAATTGTTACTCCAAATGTTTGTGTGCATAAATTTGCATCGGATACAGTAACAGTATAAATTCCTGCTGTTAATCCTGATGCAGTTGCACCTGTAGCACCGTTGCTCCATGTGTAAGTATAGTTAGGGACTCCTCCTGATGCAATTACAGTAACACTTCCATTGTTTCCTCCAAAACAGGAAACATTTGTTTGAGTTGTGTTGTTTACATTGATAACAGCAGGTTCTGTTATTGTTACAGTATCTTCAAGAGTGCAATTATTCAAATCTGTAATCGTAACATAATAAATTCCTGCGCTAAAATTTGTTGCGCTACTATTGGTTTGACCGCCTGTCCACTCATAAGAATAAGCTGGTGTTCCTCCGCTTGCTGTAATACTTGCAGAGCCATCTGCTCCGCCATTGCATGAAACATTTACCTGTGAACTTATTGATGAAGTAATAACAGTAGGTTGTGTAATAATAACTGAAGTGTTTACAGAACAATTACCCGCATCGGTAACAGTAACAGAAAGAGTTTGCGCTGTTAAATTATTTACAGTTTCAGTGAGTAAAGGATTATCAATAGTTGTGCTTCCTGACGACCAGTAATAATCGTAGGGAGAAGCTCCTCCTACAACAGTAACAGTAGCACTACCGGTTGCGCCTCCAAAACAGGCAACATTAGTACTTAACGTTATCGTTGCGCTTGGGGCTGCATTATCATTGACATTAACAGTTTCCGTAACAGAACATCCGTTTACATCAGTAACAGTAACAGTGTATGTTCCGCTGGGAATACTGCTGATATTATTTGTAGTGGAAGGTGTATTCAATGTAGAGCTACCATCAGACCATACATAATTAAAATTTGGAAAGCCTCCGGAAACTGAAATTGTAGCTACTCCTGTAGAAGTTCCGCAATTTGCATTCAGGCTACCTGGAGTTAATACCATAGCAATAGGTTCATTTACTGTTGCGGATGAAGTTGTGGTGCATAAATTCGCATCTGTTACTGTAACAGTATATGTTCCATCGCAAAGGTTTCCTGCACTTTGTGTTGTTTGCAGATCAGACCATAAATAAGCATAAGGACTAGTACCCCCGGATGTGATAACATCTGTAGAGCCATTGCATAGATTATTACAGGTCGCATTAACAGCAGTTGCACTAGCTGTTAATGCAGCGGGTTCTGTTATTGTTACAGATGTTGTTGAAACGCATAAATTTCCATCAGTTACTGTAACCGTATATATTCCAGCAGCAAGAGCAGAAGCCGAAGAGGAAGTTTGTGCAGGAGCAGGGTCATTCCATAAGTAAGTATAAGAAGGGACTCCTCCACTTACAGTTATGGTTGCGCTACCATTCGTGGCTCCGTTACAAGCAATGTTAATTTGTGACGATAATGTTGCAATTAATGGTGTGGGCTCAGTAATTGTAACATTAACATTTGTACTGCATGTTAATACATCTGTAACTGTAACCGTGTATACCCCTGCTATTAACCCAGAAGCAGTTGTTGTAGTTTGGCCATCAGACCATAGGTAAGTGTATGGAGATGTTCCTCCAGATGCTGTTACAGTGGCTGAACCGTTGTTTCCCCCATTGCAAAGAACATTAACAGGAGGAGCAATTGAAGCTGTAGGTGCGCCAGCATTTGAAATGGGTGCAGAACCGGTTACGGTGCAATTATTTGCATCTGTTACAGTCAATGTATAAGAACCTGAGCCAAGTCCACTTATTGAACTCCCTGTCCCACTATTTGACCATGCATACGAATAAGCAGTTACACCCCCTGTTACAATTGCTGATGCAGATCCGTTGGTTGCTCCGCAAGTAGCATTTACAGGAGTTATAGAAACAGCTAAAACGTCGGGTTGTGTAATTAATATTGAAGAATTTGTCGTACAATTATTAAAATCAGTAACTGTTACAGTATACGTTCCGGCAGCTATATTAGAAAGATCTTCAGTAGTAGCTGTATTTGACCAACTGTAAGTATAGGGTGAGATTCCTCCTGTAACACTGAGGTTTGCTGCTCCTGTCAAAGCTGCATTACATAGAACATCAGAAGCAGAAATAGTGGCTGTTAATACAGCCGGTTCTGTAATCACTGTATTAACAACAGTAGTGCATCCATTCAAATCTGTTACTGTTACAGAGTAATTACCCACTGTTAAATTTGAAGCGGTTGCTGTTGTTTGCCCACCTGTCCATGAATAAGAATAAGGCAAAGCCCCTCCTGAAGCAGAAACTGTTGCGCTTCCATTATTACCGCCATTGCATAAAATGTTTACAGGGCTTCCAATCGTTGCTGTCAGGGCAGCAGGTTGTGAAATTGTAACAGATGCATTTGCTGTGCAATTATTTAAATCTGTTACCGTAACAGTGTACGAACCAGCTCCAATATTGGTTAAATCTTCAGAACTGGAGCTGTTTGACCATGCAATACTGTAGGGTGTAGTGCCACCTGAAACTGTGAGATTTGCAGCTCCGGTTGTTTCTCCATTACAACTAACATTTGTTCCTGCAATAACAGCTGTAAGAGCAGTCGGTTGTGTAATAGTGATACTGGCAGTAACCGTGCAATTGTTTATATCTTTAACAGTAACCGTATAAGTGCCGGCAATTAATCCAGAAAGATCTTCAGTAACGGCTGTGTTCGACCATAAATAAGTATACGGGCTTGTACCCCCTGTAGCAGTCAGATTTGCTGCGCCTGTTGTTCCTCCGGCACACGAAACATTTGTTCCGGCTATTGTTGCATTTAGTACAGCTGGTTGCGCAATGGTAACATTTGCTGTAATTGTGCAGTTATTAGCGTCTTTAACAGTTACAGTATATGTCCCCGCTATCAAGCCACTGATATCTTCTGATGTAGCAGTATTGGACCATGTATAAGTATAAGGAGAAACTCCTCCTGTAACAGTAAGGTTTGCTGAACCTGTTGCTCCACCATTACATAATACATCCGTTCCTGCTATAGTTGCTGTAAATGGAGGTGGTTCTGTTATTGTAACAGATGTTTGAACAAAAGGAACAACACAACCATTATTAACATAACTAGCAGTTCCGGCATCGTTAAAATAAACGGATGCACCATCTTGAGAGCCAAGTGTACCGGCTTGTGTTATTAAGTTTGCTCTGTCGTAAGAAACTACATCTGTGCAAGCACCAAAACTCATAGTCAGCGTACGTATTCCGGTTCCGTAATTAGCAAAATGTCCAGTTGTTATACTGTCGCATTGAAAAATTACATAAAGAGTAGAAGATAAATCTGCAAAACTATTAAATGACGTAGAATAGGCTTCGCTAGTAATAATAACAACCTGTGCGCCTGCAGGTAATACACCACCTGTTGGTTCTAACAATTGTCCTCCTCCTGTAATTGTAGCATTAACATTAGCTACAAAGTCAGGGTCTGTGCATACCCCATCCCATGCATTATTTGGCCAGGTTACTGATAAATCAGATGTATTCATTGCTGTTGGTCCAATCTGGAAGAAAACCATTTCCTGATATCCTTCGTTGGTAGAAACAGCACATGCATCAACCAGAATGCTTTGTATTTGAAAACATGAAGGTGGGATACTCGTATTTGCGGTACATCCATTTGCATCTGTAACGGTTACTTCGTATGTACCGGCTATTAAACCAGAAGCTGTAGCTGTTGTGTAGCCCCCTGTCCAGTTATATGAATAAGGAAGTGTTCCTCCCGTTGCTACGACAGTTGCGGAACCATTATTTCCACCATAACAACTAACGTTTGTATGTAATGTGATATTTGCAGAAAGCTCTGTTGCTTGTGTAATGGTAACAGGCAAGACAGATGTACAGTTATTCAAATCTGTTACAGTAACATTATATGTACCGGCAGTTAAGCCTGATGCCGTAGCAGTTGTTTGAGCCGGAGCCGGATCATTCCAAAGGTATGTGTAAGGAATAGTTCCACCAGATGCAAAAACAGTTGCTGAACCTGTTGTGTTACCATAACAAAGCACATTTGTTTGTGCGCTAATTGTTGAATTTAATGCTGCCGGTTGTGTAATTGTTACACTTGCTGTAGAATTACAAGAATTAGAATCGTAAACAGTAACAGAATATATCCCTGCAATAAGTCCGGTTGCTGTTGTTGTACTTTGCACCGGTGTTGTATTCCATGAATAGGTTAAAGGAGCAGTACCTCCGGTAGCGGTCACTGTAGCTGAACCGGTATTCCCTCCATTACATAAAACATTTGCGCTAGTACTAATTGAAGCCGTTGGTCCTCCTGTATTGCTTATATTAATTGTTTGTGTATTTGTACAATTTTTAAAATCGGTAACAGTTACAGTGTATGAACCAGCAGCAAGTCCTGTAAGTGATGAAGCAGTAGCCCCGTTTGACCAAAGATAGGTATAGGGAGAAGTTCCACCTGATACCGCAACAGATGCAGTCCCATTTGATAATCCACATGAAGCATTACCCGATGAAGGTGTTATTGAAATAGCAGTTGGTTGTCCTATGTCTACACTTGCAGTTTGCAGACAGGTAGGAGAAGCGGCATCAGTAACAGTAACAGTATGTATTCCGAAACATAAACCAGATGCACTTGCAGTAGTTTGGCCATTATCCCATAAATACGTATAAGCCCCTGATCCACCTGTTGGAGCAACACTGGCAGTTCCGCTGCAAACGCCAAAACACAATGCATCTGTTCTAGATGTAACAAGATTTAATGCAGCAGGTTCTGTTATTGTTACAGATTGTGTGGCAGTACAAGCATTCGAATTAGAAACAGTAACAGTGATCACTCCGTCGCAAAGACCTCCTGCTGTTTGACCTGTAGTTCCGTTTGACCAGGAATAAGTAAAGCCAGATCCACCAGTAGGATTTGAAGTAGCCGAGCCATTACAAACTCCATTACAATTGGCATTTACAAATGTTACAGTAGGAACCGGAACCGCATAAACTGTTATAACCTGAGTTGTAGTAGATGAACATCCGCCTTGTGTTACAGTATGTGTAACAGTGTAGGTACCTGGTGTAGCCCATGTAACAGAGGGGTTTTCAGCAGTTGAACTGGAAGGAGTCCCGCTTGGAAAAGTCCATGAGTAAGTAACACCTACTCCTGTTGTTCCTGTATTTGTAAAATTAAATGCAACACCCACACATTGATTACCATTGTATGAAAATGTAGAGGCAGGGTTGGCAGTTGTTAGAACTTCAACAGTGTCTGAAATTGCACAGCCATTTGAACCCGTTGCAGAAATAATGTAAATTCCGGCAGCTAAACTTGTATATGTGTAATTGGCAGGTTTATTATTTGCATTAGGTTTTCCAGTGCAGGTATATGTAAAATTTGCCACACCATTTGCAACAGTAATTGCAATGGAGCCATTACTACTTCCGCAAGTCGCTGCAGTAGGAGTTAGTGTTAAAATCATAGCTGCCGGCTGTGTAATAGTAATAGTCGCAACAGCATGACAACCCAGAGCATCTGTTACTGTACATGTATAAGTGCCTGCAATAAGTCCTGAAATAGTTGCAGTAGAGCCACCATTTGACCATGCATACGTATAAGGGGATGTACCACCTGAAGTTACAGAAACTGAAGCAATACCATTTGTTCCGCCATTACATGCAATATTTGTTTGAGATGGAGTAAGAACAATATTGTTAATATTAAAATTAAAGGTGGCAGGAGGTGCAACATTGCCACATATATCAGATACAGACCCGGCTGTATTTACTAGGCTAAGTGCAAAAGCCCCGCTTGTAGTGAGTGCTGGTGACACTGTAATTGTAAAAGTATTATCATAAGTAGCTCCTGATGCGCATTGGGTAGAAGATATTGAAGAAATAGCATAAGGTCCACCCGGTCCAGTAAGAGTAAAGTCGGCAGGTGTTGCTGTACTGCAATTTACATTTTCACTGAAATTAAATGTTAAAGAATTGGAACCACACGCAATCGGAAGAGCAACAGATTGAAACACGGGGCTAATATTATCAAATATAGTAGCAGTTGATGCAGTAAAATCAATAAAATAACCTGCTTGTGAAGGTGAGTATTGGCTAACATTTACAACGTAAGTCTGACCAGCAGAAACAGGTATAACGGGTTCATTCTGTCCCGCGCAATCAACTGTTTCTCCATTAGGTCCTGTTAATCCATCACATCCTATATTTGAAGAAAAATTACAACCGACTTCTAATGCAGCATTTGAATAAATATCAGAGCAATTTGCAGTTGACAGATTGTATACAGCCCAATCGTAATCGTCAGTAGAGGTATTCGGGGTTATGGTAAAGTTTAAATTACCACTGTTCTGAACGGTAAAAACATACCAAACATCGTTTTTTTCACCAGCGCCTAAACATGAATTTAGCGAATTTATTTCATTTGCAATATTTCCAGTACCGGAATATGCCAGATTCGTAGTAAAAGTACTTTGACAAATAGGAATAGCTCCCATACAATCCTGATTATTTGGAGCGCCCGGATTTGTGATACATGTAGTAAACGTAGTATTGGTGGGATTTGTTGAATAATAATCATAAACCCTGTAATAATAAGTTAGCCCTGCAGTAAGACCCGAAATTGTTAATGTACCTGCGGTTCCTGATACAAAAGTAGCATCGTTACAAACTAGAGAAGTTAAAGAGGCACATGTACCAGAAAACACCTGAACTACCGGATCAAAGCCTGACGCAGGTGTTACTGTAATATTTTGAGACGAATTTCCGGCAACAAAGCTGTACCAGACATCGTCATTAGCCGTTCCTACACATCCTGCAAGAGATTGGGTTGCTCCGGAAATATTGCCACTAATTGTAGTGCATGTAGCACCGGGTGTAACAGCTAAAGCCCCACTGCAATTATCATTTGGAGGTGCAACTGGTACAGGTGGATCCGTTACACAAATATCAAAATCACCTTGTGTTCCTCCTCCATATTCCCAAAAACGAATATAAATTGTTGTACCCGGAGTCAGACCTGTTCTGTCAATCATTGGCATCATACCATTGGGGCTATCATCATCATCACATTCGATAAGGGTTAATGAACCGCAGGAGCCAGAGTATATAGCCATTCCTCCATCAGTTATACCACCAGTCTGAGTATTTATCACTAGATGCCCTGAAGCAGGTACAGTAACTTTAAACCATACATCTTCAAACACACTCCCCGCACAACCTGGCGCAGTTTCTGTTGAAACCGTAGCATCATCATTGTCATAGTTCGTATATGTACATGTAGCCCCGGGAGTGAGAGCAATTGCTCCTGCACAATCATCATTCAAAGGTGCTGGAGGTTGAGCTAATAAAGAAAAATTTGAAATAAAAAATATTGTAAAAATAATAGGAATAATAAATTTCGTAGCCATAGTATTTTTGTTGAAAGGTAATTATTTAATTTCTTGTTGTTTTGAATGCCATTCTTTTTTTGCCTTCTCATATAAAATAGCATCTTCTGTTTCATTTCCTGTTTTCTCATATTTTGGAAAATCAGCGGGAAGCTCAATAACTGCATCAGAAATTTTTCTTCCTGTCATGATTTCTACTTCTTCAGGATAATTTTTTATCCATTCCTGCTTATCTTTTTCATACCTGTCATGATCAGCCTGAGGGTTTCCTGTATCTTTAAAAACAGGATAGTGTTCTGTTGCTATTTGTGATTTTATAATTGAAGAATCATTAAAATCAAATCCGTTTTGACGTAAAATTTCACGGACTTGGTCTGCAGACAAATGCTCTTTTATTTTAAGCTTAAAATATTTAATAGTACCGGAAATAACAAATTGGGCAGATAAAACATCTGGTTTTTGTTTAAATATATTTTCAAGAGATTCGACAGGAATCGTATTGTTTTTTTCAATAACTTCAAAAGAAACTATTACGCCATCAGAAATAGTTTTTTTATATTGAAAATCGCAATTATATTTTTGCGCAAACGAGCATAAGCATAGCAAAGCCAGCCATCCAAATAATAAAAATTTCATAAAAATTTATTTCAGGTTAATAACGAAAAATACTAAAAATAACAATCCAGATTCTACAATAGAATCAAAGATAATGAACAAAATATAAACAGTCTGAAAAATATTAAATCAGACTGTTTATTATAAATAAATTACCGGATAACTGTTACATATCCGTTCTTTTCATAAGCTTTATTGTATTTATCTTTTACCCATATATACCAAACATAGGTTCCGGATTTTACATACTCTCCTTTATTCATGAATTTACCACTCCAGCGTTCATTCCAGTCAATTGTTTCAAATATCAGCTCTCCCCATCTGTCAAAAATCCATAAATGATAATTCTTTTCATCAATACCTACACCCTGAGGATAAAATTCTCTGTTAATAGGAGAATTCGGATCAAAAGCTGTAGGAACGTATAAGGTAAATTCATCGCGTATTTCAACTTGTTTTGTTATCGAGTCAACACAATTATGATCGGTGCGAACGGTTAACATTACATTGTAAATTCCTGCTTGCTCATACGTATGTTCCGGGTTTACCATTCCGGAATAACGGTTGTCGCCAAAATTCCAAAGCCTGTTTGAAATAATTCCGTCTGAAATATCATTAAATTCAATTGTAGAATGGAACAAACTTGCAAATTCAGGATATAGCGTGAAATTAGCAATTGGTTTCGGATACACAGTTATGATTTGGTCATCTGTAGCAGTACAGCCATCTCCGGTTTTTATTGTAAGGGTAACATTATAGTTTCCATCATGTGTAAAAAGATGAGAAGGGTTGGGGTCTAGCGAAGAATTATTATTTGAATAAACATCGTTGAAGTTCCACAAATACTGAAGATCTGTTGTTGTGGCAATATTTCTGAAGAAAACTTCAAGAGGCTCACAACCCGCCATTTTATCTACAATTACAGCAACCTGAGGTACGGGCAAAACATAAATAGTAATACTGTCTGCAATAGATGGAGAACCACAATTGTCCACTGCATAAACGATATAGGTAGTTGTATCCGGTGGAGAAACATCACGTATTGCAAATGGAACAGTATCTTGTAAGTCATACCAGTAAAAATTATAGGGACCTCCGTTTCCTCCAGATGGTATTGCTTCTAAATGAGCCTGATCATTTTTACATATTCTTGTTGTATCTGCAATAAGGTTCACAATAACCGGAGGGTACACATAAATAGTAACTCCTGCTGTATCTGAAACACAAGCTCTGTTATCTGTTGCATAAACATTATAAGTTGTTGTACTTGTCGGATTCACTATTTGAACTGCATTTGAAGAGGGAAGCCCAATCCAACTAAAAGAATAGGGTGGAGTTCCACCGCTTGCATTTGCAGTAATAGTTGTTGTTTGTCCTTCACATATCCAGCGTGAGCCATCAGCATGAATAATGATAGGAGAGGGCTCTGTTACAATTAAAGCAGTTTGAAGCAAACAACCATTGTCATCTGCAATGGTTACATTGTAATTCCCTGCTGATAAACCATAAATGTCCATAGTGAAATTATCAACAATCGAATCATTTCCAATAAATGGATTCCAATCATAACTATATGGTTGAGAACCGTCTTTTATAGTAATTAAAGCAGATCCATCATTCATTCCCGGGCAGGAAACATTTGATGTAACGATGCTGAAAATAATGGGAGGAGTGATTGCATTGACAGCTACTGTTGAGTTAAACAGGCAGTTGTTTGCATCTGTTATCTGGAACTGATAGCTACCTGAAGCTGCATTGTAAACTGTATCATTAGTACTATTTCCCGGCGACCAAGTGAAATTGTAAGGCGCAGTTCCTCCAGTAACATTGGATGAAACAAAAGCAGTTCCATTATTTTGTCCGCAGCTTGTCGGTGTAGAGCCTAATGTAGTTTGGATTAGATTAGGTTCTGTGATTAAATAACTTGCGGTTTTTGTACAATTCTGATCGTAGTAATCAGTAATAAGAACGCTATAAGTACCCGGCGATAGTGGCGCTGCTACAGAATTCGAACTGACATTCGGTAACCAGTTGTAGAAATAACCTGTGCCGCCTGTTACAGAAAGTACGATTTGTCCGTTGTTAGATCCGTTACAAGTCGCGTTTTGGACATTTGCAGTAATGTGAATGGAGTCGGGTTGTGTTATAGTTGTACTGCTAATACTCGTGCATAGGTTTGCATCTGTAAGCGTAACGGAATAATTTCCTGCACATAAATTTGAAACAGTAGAAGTCGTTCCTCCTCCTGTCCAATTAAAGCTGTAAGGATTTGTTCCTCCATTGCCCATGACAGTTGCTGTTCCGTTACATGTACCATAACAGGATGTATTTGTATGATTCGTAATCGCAGATTGTAATTGTGTAGGCTGAATAATGGTGCGGCTTCCGGATGCAACACATCCATGACCATCTGTAATAACAACGGAATAAGTTCCCGGTCCGAGGTTGGTTACCATATCTTCATCTACTCCTGTTATAGGGGGTGAAGTATTCCATCCTAAAGAATAGCTTATAGTACTTCCATGGTAAAATACCTGTATAGAACCGTTTTGATAACCGTAACAAGTAATATGTTGTACTTGAAAACTATCTATAATCGGACCATCTGCATTGCTTATATTTATCTGTAAAGAATCACGGCATCCGTTTGCATCTATAACAGTAACAGTATAAGCACCTGCAGCAAGGTTGTTGGCTATAGATGAAATGCTGTTTATGCCTGTCGGCCATTGATAAGTAAAGCTATATGTTCCTCCTAAAGCTGATATAACGGCACTTCCATTTGCCTGCCCACAGGTTGCTGTGTCTGTATTCACGGTCATTATAGCAAGAATATCATGTCCTGTAACAGTCGCATTTGATGTCGCAATACAATTGTTAAAGTCAGTTATATTTATAGCGTAAGCTCCGGGGCATAGACTGTCTGCTGTTGCTTGCGTATCAAAATTAGACCAGAGGTAAGCGTAAGGTGGTTGACCGCCTTGTATATTGGAAGTTATATAGCCATCGCATAAGCCGTAACAGCTTTCTTCATGTGCTGTTGCGCTAACTTGTAATAAAGGAGGCTGGCTTATTATGAAACAAGTGTCTTTCGAACAACCGTTCAGATCTGTTACGGTTACACAATAATTTCCATAGGGAATATTAATTATATTTTGCGTTGTCGCTCCATTACTCCAGTTGTATGTATAACCAGGAGAGCCTCCTGTTACACTTAATGTGATGCGTCCTGTTGATTCCGAAAAACATTTTACATGTTGCAAATCCAATACCTGAACAACTATTTTCGGAGGCGTTGTTACAATAGTACTTACTGAAGTAGAACAGTCATTGTTATCTGTAATTATGCACGAATAAGTATCAGGACAAAGAGCAATAGCCTGTTGAGTTGTCTGATTGTTTGTATTTGCGCTCCATTGGTAAGAATAGGGCGCGATTCCCCCGGATGCTGTAACATTTGTTGTTCCATTGCAAATTCCAAAACAAGACAAGGGTGTAGCGGTTGCCACTACCGACAGAAACGCTGGCTGTGTTACATTTACAGTTTCCATTTTTGTACAGGAATTTGTATCTGTGATTATAATCGTGTAAGAACCGGCACATAATCCTGTATTTGTAGCAGATGTTTGCGCGTTGCCTCCTCCAAACCATTGATACGTGTAAGGAGAAGTTCCTCCACTTGGTGTTACAGTTGCAGAGCCATCGCAGTCTCCATTACATAGAGGGGGGGTTATTTGTGTTGTGTTTGACAGTATTGAGGGTTCTGTAATTATTACAGTAGTATTGGCTGTACAATTTGAAATAATATCTGTAACAATAACATTGTATGTTCCCGGATCAAGGTTTGACGCTGTAGCAGAATATTGAGCGGGGTTTGTACTCCATACATAATTAAACTGGAGTGAGCCGCCATCTGCATAAACGGTTGCGTACCCGTTAGCCGCTCCATTACATAGAACATTTTGGGACTCAGAGATAGTAGCGGTTGGACCTGAAATATTGTTTATTTGGAAAGTGCTTGTCTGATTACAACCTGATGCATCAATTACTGCAAGCGTATAAGTTCCTGATGGAACATTTGATAAAGACTGTGTATCTTCTCCTGAAGTCCAGTGAAACTGATAAGGAATTGTTCCTCCTGTTATTATAGTCGTAATGCTTCCATCGGATTGATTGCAGTTGGCGTTTTCAGCAGTTCCGGTAATTTCAATAGGTGCAGGTTCTGTTACTGTAGCAGTAAAAGTTGCAGTGCAGCTCAGATTATCTATTGCTGTCAAAGTGTATTCTCCATCACATAAATTAGAAATAGTTGCTGTTGATTGCAGATTGCTCCACTGATAAATATAGGGCGAAGTTCCACCCATAACAGAGGAAGTAATTTGTCCGTCGCATTGTCCATTACAGCTGGCATTTGTTACTGTAAACATATTTGATAACTGAGCCGGTTGTGTAATTGTTACAGTTGCTGTAGCAATGCATGAATTAGCATCCGTAACATTAACCGTATATACACCGGGATCGAGATTCGTTGCTGTAACTGTAGTTTGAGGAGGTGTTGTACTCCATGAATACGTAAACGGAGCGAGACCTCCACCCATAGAAACCGTTGCTGACCCATTCGATTGTCCGTAGCATGTAACATTTGAAAATGCAGAGATGCTTGCGGTTCCTCCGGGTAAATCTCCTATTGTAACACTTGTCGTTGCCGTGCAGCTATTATTGTCTGTAACAATAACACTATAAGTTCCTGCTGCTAATCCAGTACAGTTAGCTTGAGTAGGTATAGTTCCACCGCTCCATAAATAAGTATAGCCCGTTGTAATAGTTCCACCTATTGCTGAAACATTTGCAGAACCATCTGCCTGACTGCAATGTGCGTCTGTTTTTGTCGTAGATAATGTTATTGCAGTTGGTTCAGAAATTAAAACAGAAGCATTCGCCGTACAGCCATTCCCATCTGTAATTGTAACATTATAGGTTCCGGCAACTAATCCTGTTGCTGTTAAAGTATTTTGAGCAGGGATGGTATTCCAATCGGCAGTAAAGGTTTCTGTTCCTCCTGTGCCTGTAACTGTTGCAGCGCCCGTACTCCCTCCATTACAATTTACATTTGTGCTAGCTGAAATACTTGCAGTAACGGCATCAGGTTGAGATATGGTAAAGGTTTCAACACTTTGACAACTGTTGGCATCTGTTACCGTCAGCGTGAATGTACCTGCGCACAAATTGGGAATAGTAAAATTTATTGAAGAGGTTGAGGCTGTATATCCGTTAGAAACAACTATACTGTAACCGGGCAATCCACCTACAATTTCAAGAGAGGCAGTTCCATCACAATCTCCGTTACAGGTAGGTTGCGTTGATGATTTTACCGAAACAAGAACACCCGGAATATCACTGATAGTGCCGTTTGCAGTTGTTGAGCACAAATTTGCATCGGTTACAATAACTGTATAAGCTGCCGGAGGTAGATTCGATGCTATCTGTGTTGTTTGTGTAGGTGTTGAATT
>Ga0208373_1001624_pt1 | contig 28839 bp, 21 predicted proteins | sample RifOxyC2_FD_184036 | JGI IMG/M metagenome (GOLD analysis project Ga0208373, IMG submission 184036) | Soil microbial communities from Rifle, Colorado - Rifle Oxygen_injection C2 (SPAdes) | ecosystem: Environmental > Terrestrial > Deep subsurface > Rock core/Sediment | place: Rifle, Colorado... | reverse complement strand
CGCTCCATGAACCATCAAAAGATTGATCGGGTTGAAGGGTCGCAGAGGTTGCACCGCCACTAGCAGTAAAATGCCCGCTACTGTAAGTTGATGAGCTAATTGTATAATCAATACTATTGCTCATGGCATCATCAGTATGATCAATTGCCCTGATGGAGAGGATAATCGTATCCCCTTCATTAACCGAAAGCCGCTCGCAATAATAGGTCAGCAGTGACTGGAGGGTTGTAGCCACCCCTTGTTGACAAGTCCCGCTATAATCACACCCCATTACCGAATCACTTTCATAATTAATTGGATTCCCGTACCTGCAAACTGAAGTGCCCAATAGAGAGGAAAACACAGCAAACCTTGGCTTAATGGGAGCCCTTGCAAAGTAAAATGAGTATGCTTCTCCCCGGAAAAGAAAATTATTGTCCTTCACCTCAAAGACATCCCCTACCCCTTTCTCCGAATGCACTTGGGCTACCGTCACCTTACCATCCCCTACCGCATCTGAAGCTGAAGATGTTAAGTCGTGAAGTACAAACTGGGATGCCATATAGTCACCCTCTGCCTCTGCGCCAATGACACCATGAGTAAGGAAATAATGGAAATCAAAGATTCTGTGATTCATCTGAAATGAGAAATGAGGCAGGGTGGCAACCTTTCCCGTCGCATAATCAGTCACTTTAAGAGGATAATCAAGAGTAACTGTCATTTTAAGAGGATAATCAAGAGTAACTGTCATCTCTTTTATCGCTGACTTGACAGCCACGGTGACAGCAGGTGAGCTACGCAAGGGCTCTATCTTGTAGCTATCCGTAAGAGGTCCATAGTCCTTGATGCAGTCAGCTAAAAGATATTTTTCAGTATATGCCGCAATCTGCTTATCAATGGAATTAGCAGCGTCCCATAACGGCAGCAAGCTGCTTGAATGGGCTAATTCAAAGTATTTTGGCATCGCGATAAAGACCTGAAAGGAGCTATACTCAATAGTATTCCCGTTATGAGTAAACCCAAGACCTGCACCAGTAGAGGCATCAAGCTTCTCATAAATCCTTCCGCCCTGTTTCCCTAATAGCAGCAGAGCATCCTCAGCTACCCTCCTCAAACACTCCTCCACATATTCCCTGACAGGCTCAACAGTAAAATCGCTCTGCGATTCCACCTCCTTCTCCTCCTCAACCCGTGCAGGAACTGCCCGAAGCATCGCAACCACCCCGACGACAAGTACAATCACAAGGCCGACGACCACAAAAAGCGCAATCTGACCGTTTTTCACTGTGCAGGCCTCCCGCAATATTTAAATAGCATCGTGCTCACCCTATCGCCTATGGGACAAAAAAAAGAAGCTGCATCGGTCATGGATGACATAGAGGAGCACATGAAAGACCCTGCGTATGTTAAAGAGTTGTACGAGTTCATCATAAAGCACACCTAGGGTAACAGCCCTTTTTGAACCTCTCATAGCTTTGGATGTTGGGGAATGGGATGCCTTTTATTTCATTAACCAGTTGATATGCCCGCAATGCTGGTGGGGAAAGCATAGTGTTCTTATCATCACTCACCAGCACATCAAGATAATGGATACTGGCTGTAGCAAAAATCAGCAGGTCATTTTCCAGTTTGTATTTTGGCGTTGTCCCTCCAAGCCCTGTGAGCGCTTTATAATATCCGTCAGAGAGGCTTGTTATGGCCTGCGTTACAAAAAGTACCCTGCTCCCGATGAGCCTGTCAAAGAGCCTCAGAAGATCCATGCGAAGATTATACTCTCTGATTCTTCCCTTTCTTACGGCACGAAGCTCTTTTCGTGTGATGCTGCTCGCATAAAAAATGGTTTTTGATTCCTTAGCCTTCTCTTCCATAGCCTTTCTTTGAGCATCTGCTGCTATCAGCCCGAATATGTTAGTGTCAAGAAGGGTGCGCCTCATGAAAGCTCTCGCCTCCCGCAATATTTAAATACCCTCATCCCCCTACTTCCCGGCATGAAAGCAAAGAAAGCAAGTGCTGCAAAAAAGCCGACAACTGAAGAGCTCTGCCGTCGGATTGAAGAGCACATGAAAGACCCTGAATATGTGAGGGGAATGTACGAGTTCATTTTAAAGACCACCTAATTGTTTTTTCATTTCTGCGTAAGAGATACATGCTGGCATGGAAAGCGATAAAGCCGTGTTCACAATAAAATACCCTTTTCTTGCCAGTGTTGAGCACATGGTGTTCCTGTCATCGCTTACGACCATGTCGAGTTGGTGAAGGCTGGCAGTCGCAACAATAAGAAAATCATCAAGCAGTTTCCTCTCTGGAGTCGTTCCTCCTACTTCCAAAAAAGCAGCATGATATTTTGCAGCTATGCCCCTAATACTATCAGTTACTGGGTAGGTATGCTTTCCAATAAGGTTATCATAAATCGTCAGCAAGTCTACACGAACGTTCCTGTTTTTCACCCTTATGCTTTGGGGAACAGACCTCAATTCCATTCTGGATACGCTGCTGGCATAAAGAATCCATTCCGATGGCCCTGTTAGCTTAGAGGTTATGCTATCTCTCTCCTCATCTACTGCAATCAGCCCGAATATGTTCGTGTCAAGAAGGGTGCGCCTCATGAAAGCTGCCGCCTCCCGCGATAGTTACCTGCACTCATGCTCCTGCTCCAGACCTCATCCCCCGCTGCCCTCTTTTTTGCCCTCGTGGCTTTTTCATCCAAAAGCAGGTCGTTTCCTGTTATTGATGCTTACAGCACCTGCTACCCTAAACTGCATGGGATGCTTTCCAAACCCTGCTATTTCCTAAGACTTCCCCTTTAAAAACATAATGGTTTTTCCTGATGGAGTGCCGTCGGTGTCAATGGCCTATGCGTGGCCAAAGCTACAGGCAAAAAAACGATAAAACGCTGAAACCTGAAAGCTTCAGCGGGGAAGAGCGTGGCAGTCTCTTTGGGGTCCTGCATTCCAAAAAAAAGAGGATCATTAGAAAAAGGCATTAGCCATACTTCCATCGTTTCCACAGCCAACAGGTAACTTCATCCTGTGTATTGCAGGTCATCAGGTCATTGCCAATTCCGAGGGAGAAAAGAAAAATGAAGAAAAAAGTGAAGAAAGAAAAATGAAAACAAAAAAGGCTCGGCCTGTGCTTGCTGGCAAGGGCATCTGTTGCTGGCATTGCCGCAGCCATCGCCGCAGTAGTAGAGCGCTGCGCCTGCGGGCATGAAGGATGAGTGCTGGCACTGTGCACGGCGGAATTTTCAAGAGCAATTTCACCGCAGGCAGGAGGAGAGAGAACAGTAGTGTCGCTTTTGGTAAAGAAGCTGTCGCCAATGCCCGTTTTAGGGAATGCGGTTGGGGGGGGGAATGATGCCCCATTATGGACCAAAATTAACATGCACATCATTGCGGACATCAAAAATATCCTCCTGCGCGTCAGTTGCCTTCACTGTGCAGGATTTAATTCCACTGTTAACAACACACACATCGCCCCCAAAAGTTATAATTGGGCTGTCCTCATCGGGGTCAACGGCGCTGATGTCCGAGTACATCGCTTCATCAAAGAAGTAGTTCAGCGCAGGCCTTCGATTCTCTCTTGCGAACCTGAGCGTAAATGCCGTGCCGAGGATGCGCGATGAGGTGTCGGTAAGGGTGAAGAGGTCGTACGCGGGTGTTCCATCCCCCTTCACAATGGTCACTCCATCGCGCGCAGGAGCATCCTCACCAAGGGAGACATAAACGAGGTCAAATCCTATATCGCCATTATCCTTATCAGCCAGATATTTCGCAAGCGCATGCATCTTCTTCACGTCTGCTGCGATGCTTGCTGCAAAGCCTGAGAGCTTTGACTTTTCACCTGTCTTGAGATTCTGCAACTGCAGCGGAAAGTCAAGAGAAACTGAGGTATCTCCCTCGCCAAAGGAGAGCGTCGCTTTTGCCTGGCCAGGCGTCACCCGATAGCCATGCCCTTCAAACGACTGCGCTGCTACGCACCGCACCACATTAGTGTTGATGTAGGCTTCAATGGATGCGGCTACGGACTGAGGGCCTGTCAATGGGAGGAGCGAGGTTCTGCCGTATGCCCCGGTTGAGGACAGGTCACTGCTGGAATCGCAATTTGAAGTCAACGTACCGCTCGTTTGTTGCCTGGCAACGTCATAGGGAAAACATACCCAAGGGTACTCCCCATCATTGATGTTTGTATTTTCCCCATCATAAAAATGAAGGTTAGACGTATCGCCGCAATCAACATCCACTAGCACGCAATCATGGACGCACATCCCGTCAATAGTATCGCTGCACGAAAACCCTGCACAATCAGGGTCCTGCGCCTCTTCAGGGCATGATGTGCATCCATCCCCCCCTGCGCAGGTCGCAGCATTAGCAGAAAATGACGGCTTCCTGATGGCCTTCCAGACGTAGAAATCCCGTGCTGCGTCTCCTTCCCCCTCGGTAACTTTGACTGCATCCGCCTTATCTTTTGCCGCTACGGTAATCTCGATTGCGCCGCCCTGATCAGGAAACGTGATGGCGCCACTATCATCCACAAGCTCTCCCCTATATATCGCCCCTCCCTGCTTTCCTGCAAGCAGCACAGCATCTGAAAACACTTTTGAAAGGCAGCTTTCAACAGAATCCTCTATTGCTGCAATCCCTTTCGGCTGCTCAATGCTCTGCTGTATTGCCGTCTCGCCTTGCTTCTTTGAAAGCAAACTGCCTATCCCGACAAGAGAGCCCACCAGCACAAGCAGCACAATTCCCAGCACGAGGAACATTGATATCTGTGATCTGGTTGAGCGCATGTGCTCTTCAGGAGGAATTAGATTTAAAAAAGTATGGTGGCGGTGTAATACTTCACGAGCCCGAAATGCAATCCGGATGGCCATGAGCGGCAGGCTTTGAGGGTTATTGGCGGGCAGGTTAGTGGAAAAGAGGCATTCCCAAAAGCCCAGTAGAAAAAAAGGCAATGCCTATTCTCCCATCGCTTCCACAGCCAATGCGTAACTTTATCCCTTTCGTATCATGCCATCATCTCAATTGCGCTTTCCGACGGGGAAAAGAAAAATAAAGAAAGAAAAAAGGCGAAGAAAGAAAAACGAAGAAAGAAAAGAAGAAAAAAGTGAAGGAAAAGAAGTGATAACAAAAAAGGCTCGGGCTGCGCTGGCGGTAGGGCATTTGTTGCAGCCTTTCGCCACAGTATTAAGAGTTGAGCAGGCTATTGCCTTAGGCCTGAGCGCTGCACCTGCGGGATTTAAGGAGGAGTGTGAGGGGCAATGCACGACAGAATTTCCATGAGCAATTTCACCACAGGCAGAAGGAGAGAGAGCAGTAGCATTGCTTTTGGTAAAGTTGCTGTCGGCAATGCCTTTTTTAGGGAATGCATTGGGGGGGGATTGAAACCGAGAGCACGCTACAGTCGGGGCAGGCAAGCTTTGAGGGATATAAAGCAGGCAGGCTCGTGAAGGTTTGGCATTCCCCCAGAAAATCAATAGAAAAAAGGCATTAGCCATACCTCCCATCGCTTCCACATTCAATGCGCAACTTCCTCCTTTGTATTGCGGGGCATAGCGCACTTTGAAATTCCGAGGGGAAAAGAAAAACGAAGAAAGAAAAGAAGAAAAAGAGTGAAGAAAAAAAGGGCGAAAACAAAAAAGGCTCGGGGCTGCCGCTTGCTGCAGGGCATGTGTTGCAGCCATCGCATTGGCATTAAGCGCAGGTAAGCCATCCCCCTCAATATTGAGCGCTGCACGGGCCATTGCCACGAGGTTGAGTGCTGTGCCATCGGGTGTGAAGGATGGGCGGCAATGCAGAGCACGACGGAAATATCATCCTCAATTTCACCACAGGCAGAAGGAGAGAGAGCAGTAGCGTTGCTTTTGGTAAAGAAACTGGCGGCAATGGGCTTTTAGGGATTGCCTTTTCAGGAGCGATGCCCATCGTAATTACAAAGGGGCAGGCAAGCTTTGAGGGATATTAAAGCATACATGGTCATGGGCATTCCCCCAGAAGCTCATTAGAAAAAAAAGGCAATAGCGATTCGCCGCTTTACCTCCAAAGGCAATGCGCAACCTCATCCTTTTCGTATCATGCCATCATCTCAATTGCACTTTCCGACGGGAGAAAAGAAAAACGAAGAAAGAAAAGAAGAAAAAAGAGTGAAGAAAAAAGCGAAAACAAAAAAGCCGTTGCAAGTAGCAGGACATAAGTAGCGGGACATTTGCTACAGCAATCGCCTCAGTATTGGGCGCAGGTAGCAGGGCATGTGTTGCAGCCATCGCATCGGCATTAAGCGCAGGTAGGCCATCACCTCAGTATTGAGTGCTGCGCCAGCGTGGTTGAGGGATGGGCGGCAATGCAGTGCACGACGGAATTTCAATGGCCAACTTCACCGCAAAATAAAGGATGGGCAATGACAAAGCGCCAGAAGGCAAAATAAGCCGTTGGCAATGAGCTTTTTGAAATGCCCTTTTTAGGGAATGATACCGAGCGCGCTATCATTGAAGCGGGCTTCATGCCGTGGGGGTTACTCCATGAGTAAATGTTTAATAGAAGGAGGATAATCCTTCCTAGATGACCAAAAAGCCAATATTTCATGAAGAAAAGATCCTCTGGCTTAAGGACATCAAGAAGGAAGATGCCCCTGTTGTAGGAGGAAAGGGGGCAAATCTTGGGGAGTTGTTCCATCATTTTCCTGTTCCGAATGGATTCTGCATTACCGTAAACTGCTATGCCCGCTTCCTGAAGGAGACCTGGATAGGTGAGCATATCCATGGGTTGCTTGACAAGATTGATATTGAAGGCCCTGAGCAACTGGAACGAGCGTCTGAAGAGATACGGAAGCTTATTTTGAAGCAGGGGTTTCCTGCTGATTTGCGCAAGGAGATAATCGGGAATTATAAGAATCTCAAGAACAAGAAGGTTGCTGTGCGGAGTTCTGCGACTGCTGAAGACCTTCCCACGGCAAGCTTTGCGGGCCAGCTGGACACCTACCTTAATGTTCATGGAGCAGAGAATGTTGTTGAGGCTGTGCAGAAGTGCTGGGCATCCTTGTTTACTTCCAGGGCAATTTACTACAGGGAGAAAAAGAATTTCCGCCATAGAGACGCCCTAATCTCTGTTGTTGTCCAGGAGATGGCCGAACATAAATACGCTGGAGTGATGTTTACTGTTGACCCTGTCAATAAGAAGCACATCCTTGTGGAGGTCGTTGAGGGCATTGGTGAGCAGCTTGTCTCAGGCCAAGTGACTCCTAATAGCTATTTCCTCAATAAGAAAAGCCACAAGATAGAGGAGAAGAGCGAGCATTTCAATATCAACCCCAGGCTGATTGAGAAGATTTCCATGATGGGCGAAAAGATTGAGCGCCATTACAAGTATCCGCAGGATGTCGAGTTCGTGATTGGCAAGAAAGGAAATCTGTTTATCGTGCAGAGCAGGGCGATAACGACGTTATGATGACACGCCGCAATCCCCATCCCCATTAGTATCAAGGCAGGCCTGCACCTCTCCATCAATGGTAATCTGCAAAAGCACGCCGCTGCTGGCCGGCGTAATGAACCATTCAAGATTATTATGCCCTGCATTTTTCAGGCAATCATTCACTTGCCCCATGGTTTCCCATTGCTCATCAAAATCCTCCTGCGATATGCTTTCAGATTCGGTAGCCGTTGCAAGGTCGTCAATGCTGCATGCCGCATCAAAATACGTGAGTGCGCCGTCAGGAATCCCGAAGCTAAGCTGAATTCCTGCAGTTCCTGTTTGTGCATGGTAACTGGTATAATCCACTCTAAGCCAGTTCCATCCTTCTTCTAGCGGGATGGTGCAGGGGGTATTGTCCAGGCATCCCTTGTTTACCCCATTAAGAGAAACCACATACCCACGTGTTGGAGTAGCAGTCACCGCTCCACGCAACATTAATGAGGAGCCGGCAACAGGAGCGTACACAAACGTTGCAAGGATGCCCGCATCAATGCAATAGCTGGCTCCTGGCTGGGTGCTGCATGAGCCTGCTTGCCCATAGCAGGAGCCTTTATCGCCGCATGCGGTGATCCCATTCGTATAGGGGCCGCGGAAAACATAATGATTAATCGCCTGATTGGCAGAAAGGGAATTATTTGTTGGGGTCACTGTAGATGGAGCCCTATAGAGCATATCATGTAGACTTCGGTCATTTACGTTAAGCGAGTGGGTTTTGAGCCATCTCTGGTTGCTGTTTTTAATTCTTGCTGCCCAGCTAAACGAGACAGCAGGAATAGCCTCATCAGTATCCTCAATATCCTCCTCATCAATGACTTCGACAATGATATTCTCAATGACCTCAATGGCAATAGGGTATGAGGCGCTCTCGCTATAGCCGTCTGTTGCTTTTACCCTTATCACCTTTGTGCCTATGGAAGTGAAGGTATAGCTCATGGTGCATGCTCCTGGAGAGCCATATACCCCTGTGTCTGGGCCAGTCTCCCACTTACAGGAAACCGTATCGGAATCAGCATCACTTGTCATGACGGACAGCTGGACTTGGCCGCCAATATGCGCCCCTATGGGAGGGACTGGCGCTACACCAGTAATACTCGGCGCGTTGTTGGTGGCTTCAAATGAAGCGCTTCCCTCTTCTATGATTTGGCTATTCAGCGACCCAGAAGACATAGTTGCTGTGGCCATGACTTCATAGGTGCCAGGCTCCCCCCCATAATCCTCAGCCGTAATGGTGCAACTCTCGCCAGTGCAATCAAGGGGGATTGCATCCAGCTCCCACGCAAACGAAAGCTGGCTATCTTCAGGAAGCCCGCCATCAATTCCTGCAATAAACGTCACTGGGTTGCCAGCATGGATGCTCCGCCCCTCTCCGAGGGAGACGGAAAATGCCGGGATTGGCAAAACAGTCACGATATGCTCATGAGTTACAATAGCCTCTGGTGGAATGCCCTGAGCATCAACATCGCCAAGATACGATGCTGTGATGGTGAAGGTGCTTGGCTCATCTAAAGAAAATTCCTGCGCGCCTGCCGCTATCACCCCCCCCTCATCTTGAGTGATACTGCCGCTGCCTATTTCCTCTTCACCCAGCATCACCTGATACCATGCCTCGCCAGTATAAAAATTAGTGAACTGAAAGCGCAGCGCATAGGGATTATCCTCATACGCTGTGTTGCCAGACAGCACTTGGATTGCAGGAGTAACGCCAACGCCAAAGGCATAGGTGCAGTCAGCGCTAGTCTCCCCTGATACCCTCAATTTTGATGTAAGGTCATCCCACAGCCAGACGTATTCATTCCATGCGCTGCCACTCACCGCGCTCTTCATAACACTCACCGTATCCACCTCTGGTGCATCGTCTGAGGCGGTGCAGGGAATGCCGCCACCGCTCGCTGCAATTGCCCCGCACACAGCACTGAACCCGCAATAGGATATAGACATCGAAGTGCTGTCCTTGAATCCGGCAATCCTCCTTCCATTCTGGATGGCAATATACAACTCCTCAAAGTCTTCAGTTGCGACCGAGGTTATGATTGGCGCATTCCCATTGGCCCTGCTGCCAAACCATCTTCCGAATACGCCCTCAATAAAGGAAGTGAACCCCCTGAGAATTGAAGTATCGTCAATATCGCCATAGATAAGCAGCCGCTCCTGCGGGGCATACCATAAATTGTCAACTTGGCTGCCTTCAGAGTCGTAACACTTCCCGAATTTCTTGCCCTCCTCAATTGCTGGCTGAGCGCAGGAAGCGCCATCAACAAAAGCAGACGCGACATTGTCAAGTTCAGCAGAGCCAGGAATAGATGTCCCTACAAGCACATCACTCTCAGGCGGAGAGCTATCGCCGCCTTTCCTCAACACGCAGAAATTGCCAGTTATATCTTCAATTCTGGGTTGTGGGGAGTTCAGCACATCTGCTGCCGTGCCGCAGTGCAGCACAAAATCCCCATCGCCTGCTGATGCAAGCATCTGCAATGCAAGCGCCTTGGTGCGCTGCGTCGTAACCCACGCCCCGTTGTCGCACACATAATTATCAAGGTCGCCTGCGGTGCCATCTACGCAATCCTGGCCATCCCAGCAGTGTGTTGCGGGGCAGCATGAGGAGGGAGATGAGCCGATGCCTGCGTCAATTGTTACGCCTTCAGCATCAACCAGCCGCTTTTGAGAGGTATAAAGAGTAACAGGAGAATCAGCGCTGCCTGCGGCTTCAGCATTGAAGCTATCGCCATTGCAATACTCCTGATTGCTGAGAGGAAGTGATGGCTCAGTTCCATCAAATTCAGTAAACATCAGCTGGTCAACATAGAGGCTGCTGCCGTCTGGCTTCTGTAGAGTGATGTCATATGCCTGACGCCCTGAGCCTGCAATCCCCTTAACTCCTGTAGTATAAAGCTTCCAGCCATTCGGCCCTTGTGCTGCTTCAAGGTCTTGCGGGTAGTTTCCGTTGCTGGAGATCTTATCATTACCGCCATACTTCACACTGACATCGTCCTCTGATAATTGCCCCTTGTACCAGAATTGCAAAAAGTACTTGGCGGTATTGCTGCAACCATTGTCTGAACAGGCAGGAACGGAAGCCGTCGTCTGTAGCTGATTCGCCACTCTTGCTGCCCGCTCTCCCTGCGGCACAAAGCCTTTCAGAGCAGCTTCGCCTGCTGCAGAAACGATGATGGCGCCAGTGGCTCCGCCTGCTCCTTCAAATCCTCCGTTCATAATCAGGTTGCTTGGCAGTTCGCACGCCGATAGCTGAAGTGCTCCGTGAAATCCATGAGTGCTTAGTGATTGTACGCTCCCTTCCCCGCACACAAAATAATTGCCATCATACCCATAGATAGTATCCGATTCAGTTATCCATGTGCCATATCCACCATTCCCTGCTGGTTGTCCCTCTTCATCCTTGTTCGGCTCGGTGCAAATATGCTCAACAAACCCCCTTTCGTCGCCATCGCTGCCGTCAGCAAGGAAAAAGCTGGCAGAAGTAGCCCCGCTGCTCAGGGCATAGTCTCTGCATATATTTCCCGTTTGGGTGTCGCCCACAGCTACCCAATTGTCCGCTTCTGGATTTCCTGAGCAATAATAGAGAGTGATGAGTTGACTACTATATTGCGCTCCCCCTGCGTACACGCGCGTGCCTGCTGCTACGCATCCCTCGCCGCTATCAGCAGCATCGCCATCATTATTACTGTCACCGAGCCAGCATTGGTTTGCTGCGCAGTAGCCAGAGCTAAGAATGTCTTGCGCGCTTTTCCCAAGGTAGTGGTGCCTTTCGCTTCGCGCATTCCATTCTCCTGATGAACACTGGAACATGCCTCCCTCGGTAAATTCTCCAGTTGATTGGCATTCAGCCCCATCCCAACATTGGTTGCTTAGGCAGCAGGATGCCGGGTAGACAGCAGCATGTTCAATCGTGCAGCCTTCGCAGGCAAGCTCGATTCCATCTGTAGCTTGATAGGTAAGGAAGACAGAGTCAACGGATGAGTCGAAAAAAGGAAGCCCTTCGCCTATCCCTGAACTATCATCTTTTTGATGTATGTACAGCACGGGATCAGTGGTTCCCTCTTCTGGGGAATCAACGGTAGTAGCCAGCAATCTGTAATACTTCCCGCCCTCAGAAGCAATAGGGCTGCTCCCATCATTAAGACGTATTGGCGCAGCTGACATGTGCTGCCCGCTACTGCAAAACCCCCCTTCGGTTGCCCATTTTTTATCCTGAGTGCAGTAAGTTATGGCTTGCGGGGAGCTGCCTACAGGACTGTAAGAAATAAATTCCCCGGTCCCCTTCGAGTAAGGTTCCTCGCAGTTTTCTGAGCCACAACATTTGGCTATTTGCCTGACATCACCTGAAGAATAACAGAGGTAATCGTTATCTCCTGCGCTAATCACCGAGTCCATGGGCTCAGCTCCTGTTGCTGTAGTAGTGTCAGTGCAGATATGCCACTGGCTTCCTGACTTAAGATAGTGGCTGGCATCGCTTCCTTCTCCTAAAGTGACCACCTCTCCTTCTACGCCATCGTACCAGGCAGGACCATCAGCAACAAGCTTACAAAGCTTGTCATCAGCAACAAGGCCGATATCAGTAGCATCATCGCCGCAGCACCGATTATCGCCCTCGACCCATCTCCAGCCAAACCCGTCGGTGATGCATTTAGTTTCGCTATCGTCATGGTCGTCAAAGCATATAGAGGCGGTTGGATTTTTGGAACAGGTGTATTCCCTGCAGAGGTCATCAACTGATTCCGCTGGTATGTCGCCTTGCGTTGGAACAAACATCACGATGGGGCTGTTTGTGTCGGCGACAAGTTCAGTAAAGGTATTTCTCGGGATATCTCTGCTGATTGGGCTGAGATAATAGTCGAGATTAAGGTTTCCTCGCGCCCGGTCATCATAGGCTTCTATCTCAATAGAATACCACCCCGTGGGAAGGTGGACATCTGCCCATTTGGGTCCGATAGCGCGGCTTGCAACCTGCGATGTCAATAGAGCTCCGTCTGATAGGCTCTTCACCTTAATCGCTGAAGAGTCTCCGCCTGTGGTTGCGTGAAACCTAAGACCAAAATCGTTTTCATCGTTTTCATGAGAGCAGGATAAAAAATACCCTTTCATTGTAAAGTAATAGGTGGCCGCGCCCGTAGCTTGAAGAAGGGTTAAACGGTCTTCAGTATTGCAGGCACATGACGAAGGCGAGCCAGAGCAAGAAGTTTTAGTGCATTGCCATACTACATTGCCAGATGCAAAAACACTGAATACTACAAGAAAGAATACCGGCAGAATCCCTCTTTTGATGATACAACCCATGTTCCAGCCTAAACGCGCTATTGCATTTCCTTAATATAATCTATTTTTATAAAGATTTGCTTATTTTGTAATACTTCACCATCATGAAGCCTGCAACTCTGTTGCATGGCCAGAGACACTAGTCTCGCTGCCTGCGACCCTGTCGCATGGCCAGAAACTCACGAGAGCGAAGCTTGATCGTTGAGCTATTGAGCGCAAGTTCATCCGCGCAAGTTTCGCTGCCCGCCTGCCTCTTTGCAGCTTTGGCGGGCATCGCTCCCGAAAAAATGCATTCCCTAAAAGCTCATTGCCGACGGCTACTTTCTCATCCGAGCCCTTTGTTCTTCTTTCCTCCTTTGTTTGTGCTGCAAATCCTGCTGATGGAAATTCCGTTGTGCACTGCATTGTCGCCCATCCTTCATGCCCGACGGTGTAGCACTCAATACTGAGGGGATGGCTGCAACAAATGCCCTTGCCAGTAAGCGCAGGCCGAGCCTTTTTTGTTTTCACCTTTTTTTCTTCACTTTTTTCTTCATTTTTCTTTTCTCCCGTCGGAAAGTGCAATTGAGATGATGGCCTAAAACGAAATGGAGGGAGTTGCCTATTGGCTGTGGAAGCGATGGGAGAATAGACATTGCCTTTTTTTGAATGATTTTCTGGGAATGCCCCTTTTCCACTGGCCCGCCAGCCTCTTTGTAATTACGAAGAGCATCGCTCCCGAAAAAATGCATTCCCTAAAAGCTCATTGCCGACGGCTACTTTCTCATCCGAGCCCTTTGTTTTTCTTTCCTCCTTTGTTTGTGCTGCAAATCCTGCTGATGGAAATTCCGTTGTGCACTGCATTGCCGCCCATCCTTCAACCACGCAGGTAGCAGCGCTCTAATACTGCGGCGATGGCTGCGGCGATGCCAGCAACACATGCCCTTGCCAGCAAGCACGGGCCGAGCCTTTTTTGTTTTCACTTTTTTTCTTCACTTTTTTCTTCATTTTTCTTTTCTCCCTCGGAATTGGCAAGTGCACCATGCCCTGCAATACAAAGGAGGGGATTTCGCATTGTCCGTTGAGGCAAAGAAACGGCAGCTATTGCCTTTTTGCTATTGATTTTTTTGCTATTGCTCCTTCAACACGAGCCTGTCCAATAGATATCCCACAATTTCACACTAATGGCTAACCCGATTGCTTTTCAGAATTGTGGAGGAGTGCCTTATTTTCCTCGTGTCCTTAAATCGTTCTTGACCCACTATTCCCTTGAGGAGAATAGGATGCTCTGGGAACGATATTAGGACACTAAGCTTATTTTGCCACGCTGCTTTTTTATAGTCTAAGAAGTAAATGCCAGCCAAATATGCAAAAAAAGAGCCAGCTTGCTATATTTGCCATCCTTGCCCTGCTCCTGCTCATCATGCTTGGGGCAATGCTCCTCCTCACCAGAGAAGATGCTGCGCTGAACCGAGAGGCTGAACTTGCCGCTTCCCATGACGTCCCTGAAGAAATAGAGAGGGTAGAGCAGTTCATTCAGGCCTGCCTTGAGTTGGAGGCCCATAAGGGACTGCTGCTCCTCGGAGCAAACGCTGGCCACATCAGCCCCCCCGACATTCTCAAGGCTGCTCCTGCGGGGCGCGTTCTCTGGTTCCATGACAACATTAATCTCCAGCCTGCGCTCACGGAATCAAGGCTCTGGCTGGAAGCCTATCTCAATGAGTCAGTAGAGCGCTGCGCGGATTTCGCCCATTTCAGGGGGGAGGGCTTTGCCATACAGGCGCAAAAGCCCAACGCCAGCGTCGCCTTCTCTGCTGATACGGTGGACGTAAGCCTCATCTATCCTCTCGACATCGCAAAGGGTGAAACGTCCGCCCATCTTGAGGCATTTGCTGCATCATTTTCCCTGCGCTACAGAAGAATCTATGAGGTGGCCTCCCAAATCATCAACCGCCAGCTTGATCCTGCATTTGATAGAGACGAGCCGCTTGCCCTTGTGGACAGCAAAGGATTTGATGTCGCCGCAACCCCTGATGCTAACGACCTTATCCTCTACACCATCAGCGACCCGACAACAAACATCCGTGGCTCGCACTACTCCTTCACCTTTGCCAGCAGGTTTTCCCCTCCCGCAACAGTAAGGACTACCCGCCTCCAGAGAAATGCGCAGGTCAACCCCACCGTGTTTCCCCTCATTGTCTATTCTCCTGACAGGCTTGCCCAGCTCACCATCGCGCCAGGTACAACCATGAGCGCTGCTCGCCCCCCTGACACCATCACCTCTCTGCAGCGGGAGGAGGCTGCCGTGGTGAGGGGTAGGGTGCCCATGCGCTCCTACACCGTCATGCGAAGCGGCATAACAGCGCCTGACCGCGTCACTTATGAAGAGATTGAATGGCCATTGCACACCCCTGTCTATCAGTTTGAGCCTTCAGGGCTGCGCTTCAATGTTCCTTCGCGCCTCGCCCTCTACTGGGGAGCAGACAATCCCGTATCCAGCCCAGCCATCCCATCAGGCAACGATTTACTGTCCTTTCCTAGGCCCCTACGCTACGGGCCATGGACCGGCATCCTCTACGGCCCTGGGATTGAAACAGACGATGACTGGGGATGGCGACCCATCCCTTCAAAGAACAGCCCTGATGGCAATTTTGTCTATACCGACATTCCTGGCTTTTCTGAATATGCGGGAGTTGACTGCAGCGATGTCCCCATAAAGGTGGTGTCAGCAGAATCAAAAACCCAGAAGCAGGGATGGCTTTGCTGGATAAAGCTGATTGTGGTTGCTCTCCTGCTTATCGTGCTTATTGTCGCAGGGGTTGCGTGGGCGCTTGGCACTACCATAGCTGTCCCGCTGGGCTTTGCGACCCTTGAGCTTGGAGCAGTCGGCCTGAGCTGGACTTCGGCCCTTATCACTGCCCTGCTCCTTGGAGGGATTGTTGGCGGCGCCTACAGCCAGTCAAGCGCAAACTACGATGCAGAGCCTGGCACAATCACCTTCACCCCTACCTGCGACCAGATAATCTACGTCGAAAAGCACGCTGAAGGGGGCAAGTCCTCCTGCATGCCCACCAGCGGAGAGATTGAGGCAGTCGGAGGCCAGCCTGTTGAAGTCGCAGCGCAGATTAAGAAGTGCAGCAGCCTCTTCTGCGGCAGGTGCTCCATCGAGTGTGCTGCAAGATACAGATAGTGAACCACAGGATTAACCATGGCAAGGCTCATCACCTATCTCGGTATGGTCATCGCTCTCGTTGCCGTCTGGCACGCTGTCAGCATGGCGCTCCCTGCGGAGAGCAGCCTGATAACGGGAATGACCGTCAGCGCTGGAGAGGGCTGCTGTTTGCTCACCTGCACGCAAGCAGCGCAGCAAGGCTGTCCTGCGGAGCATTTCAGGCCTGATGCATCGTGCAGCGCTCTTGAGTCCTGCAACATAGGCTGCTGCATCACAACCGAAGGCTACTGCCTCAGCAACTATCCCCGGTATCTTTGCGAGGGAAAGCCTGGCGCTCAGGGCAGGGCATTCATTGACGGAAGGGAATGCCCGCACTACTGGCAATGCACCAAAGAGCCAGAGCCTGACGAAATAAGGGAAAATACCGGCTATGAGAGCCTCTTCATGATGGGCCAGAAAGGAGTTACCTTTGCTGAGCATTTTGCACTCAAAAAAGGAGAAAGCCAGTCCTTCACCTTCTATGCATTCAGGCATCCTGGAGAAGAGCTAGCAAACGGCATGGGCGTAAAACTATATGATGCTGCTGGCGCCGAATCTCAGGAGTTCCCGCTCTTCAACGACGGCTACCACAACGAATGGGAAGGGGGGGACGAACTTCTTGGGACAGTGCAGATTCCGATGGTCCCTGAGGTTTTGCCCTCTCTCGCCCTGCTGGAGGGGCTCCAGAAGGTCCTCATCAACACCACTGTTGGCGGCAGCAAGAATCAAGAGCCCGAGCCATATTTTCTTGTTTCCGCTACTGACTGCATACCGATGCTCGGAACATGGAAGGAGCGCCCAGCAAAGAGCATCTTTTTTGTTGGAAATGGTCATGACCCAAAGGCCTCTTCGGCCATTATCATTGACCGCCTTGGCCAGTTCACCTACTTTCAGGGCGAATTCCAGCAGACAAATTTCTATATGCTTAGGCAGACTACGCAAGCGCCTGACCTGCAGGCAGCGCTACTGGAAATTGAGCACCAGTGCGGTTCCCTGTTTAATCCATCAACAGACTTCGTGTTTTTCATCAACAGCATGCAAAAGGGCTGCATGCAGCAGGGGAATGTAATCCATACCAATGCAACCTACGCCTTTGACGAAGGAATGCTGCGCGGAAAGGGCCCTGATAGCTTGCTTGCACACTACTGCGAAGCGTCGTACACTCTCGATGAGCTCTACAAGAGGGCAGAGAGCTTCCTCCTCCTGCCAACTATCAGCATCACCTCCCCTGCTGAAGGCGCTGTTCTGCTAAATCAGACCTTCAACGTGAGCCTGCTCATAGAGGACAGCCACGGGGCAGCGTACGATTACAACATCACCCTTGATTTCGCTGATTTCCCTGGCTCCTCGGCGCAAGGCAACGCTGTGATTCCTGCTGGCAGGCAAAGCGTTTCGATCAACCACACCATAGAGGGTATCTGCAACGGCAGGCACGAGCTCTGGGCAGAGCTGTCGGCATCAGACCAGGCAGAGGCAGTCTCTGAAGAGGTCAACATCACAGTAGCTGAGGAGGGATTCCTCATCAACATAATAGACTACACAAGAAGAGCATCCATAAACAATGGCCAGATAGGGTTTAGGTTCAGCCACAATAACGCTTCTGCATCGCTCCATTACCAGCTGGTTGTCTATGACGTCGCATCAGACAGCTTGGCAGCGTATTACACTGCGCCAGAGCGCAAGGCTGTGCAGGGAGAAACAAAAGCCGAATTTGTGAGCCTGCCGCCTCATGGCGAGTACATCATCCGCATCACTGCCTATGATAGCAACGGGCTTGCGGCCTGCGAAACTATCCACGCAAGGAGCTAACATGAAAGCAATGGCCATTTTCGTCCTCCTGCTCACGCCCCTTCTTGCCCTCTGCGTGTTTCCTGCTGCAACGGCTGCTGAGGCATTTCATCTCGAGCTTGCGCATATTGATGGCAGGCTCCTCTTTTCCGGCGTGTCAGCGCAAGAAGCAGCGGCATTTCATGAGCCAGCCGCGGCTGGCGCTCTGGTGAGGGTGATTGGGTTTGATGGAGCAATACTCTACGATGGGTTTTTCGCTCTCCCCCCATACGGCCCATTCACTATAGATATACCCTACTTCAAAAAAGCAAAGGCAATCCTCCTAAAGTTTGGCGAGCAGGTGCTGGAGGTCAATGTGGCTCATCTTGCCGATACCTGCGGCAACCTGCTTTGCGAGCAGCAGGAGTCAAGAATGGACTGCCCCGCCGACTGTGTCCAGAGTGGAAGGGATGATGTTTGCGAAATGCTTGCTGACGACGCCTGTGACCTAGATTGCAAAATCGGTGGCGACCCTGATTGCAGCAAGGCTAGCTATGCGCCTGCTGCCAAAACAGGGGAGGATGGAGGAAACAGGAAGGAAGCGCCGATGGCAACGCCTGACACAGCCGAGAAAACATCCCCTGAAAGCCAGCGTATTCCTCTCCTGATCATTGCCTGCATTGCGGCTGGCTGCCTCATCATTCTTGCCGTGCTGCTTCTGCGAAGGAACCAGAAATAGGAGAATGCTATTCACAAGGAAAGAAAAAATCTCTTGGTGTCTTCCTTCCTTCGCATCTGGCACGGTTCCCTTGCAAACGACCCAAAAAACATCCGCGCTCCGTACTTTGTGCACAGCCTGATGTTCTGGGCTATCCTGCCAATAAGCTGCGCGCGCCTCCTCCCTTCGCATGCGAGAACATCAGCAAAAGAGAATCCGATGATGACTCCTTTCTCTGCTGCTATCTTTGCAATGACCTGCTCCATGCCCGATGCCCTGTGATGCATGAAATCCTTGTGCTGTAGCGATTCAAACCCGTACGCTATGGTAGGCCGCTGGTGCTCAACGACGAATCTGGGATCCTCCGCCACCCGCACTATAGTCATCCCCTGCCTTCTGCCCTGCTCCTTTTCCCTCGCAACCGCAATCGTCGTTACTCCCTCCCTGCCTTTTGCCCCCTTCCCCCCCTCATAGGCAAAGAGCAACTGCTGGCATCCAAGCCTCCTGCCCGCGGCAAGCAGCTCGTCCTCATTCCCTTTTGGGAACACAATATCCGCCTGCTTGGGGAGGGAGATATTCATGCGTTCACCCCGCTCGCCCTCAAAAACTCGCTGACTTGGTCTGCAGATATTGGCGCTCCTGCTTCCTTCTTCATCGCTTCCATCAGCTTTGGCTTCACCCTCATGAACCATTCGACAATTCTCCTCTTTGCCCCTGCCTGAACGGCCTCGAGATCGTTGAGCGCATCCCTCACCTGCGCACGATAGGAATACCGCGCGTAGGGGCACTCGTCAAATGAAACGGGCAGGCCGATAAGTACGGCATACGCCATAACCTGCTTTTCTGTTACAAAGTACAGCGGCTTCACCCGCCTCACAAAGCCGGCTACTTCAGTTATCCCTGCTACTGGCCCTGTTGCTGAAAGCTTTGCTATCTGGTTGCGCAGCAGGTTCATCAGAATTCCCTGCGCCTCGTCATCAAGATTATGCCCGACAGCAACAGCATCAAACCCATGGCCAAGCCTGTTCAGCAGATGCCTTCGCATCTTGCCGCATCCTGTACATGCTGGCTTTTTCACGGCAGCGTGGGCGTCAAGCGTGATGCCTGATACCTCTGCAAACGACAATGTCTTTAAGGGTAGGCGGTTGGAAGCGCAGTACTCTTTGAGTGACGCAAGCGACGCGTCGCGATACCCCGCAATGCCCTCATCAACGGCAAGTGCCGTGACGTTATAGCCTAGCTTCATAAGCACCGAAAGTAGCACCGTGCTGTCTTTCCCCCCTGAGCACCCAACCCCTATCCTATCGTCCCTTGAAAAAAGGCAGCGCGAGGCGATGGTGTTATGGATGGTGTCCTCCACATAATCCATAAAGTGCTTCCGGCACAACTGCGGGGCGTCAGCAGCCGCTTCCTCTCTGCACTTGTTGCACCTGACCACCTAGCCTCCCGATATCACTGGAATGATGCGCACGGAGTCATTATCTGACAGCTTGCTTTTCAGCGGGACGACGCTGTCGCTGCGAATGATGAGCACGGTCTCGGGGTTGATGCACAGCTTTTTGAGTAATGCCGCGCCGGTCCCCGTATGCCTCACCATTACCCTTCTTTTCTCTCGCTCCAGATAAATATCCATGCGATGGAGAAATCCGTCGCCCTTTATTAAAATTCCTAGATGGAAAGGGATGAAAAGAGGACTTGCTTGCCGGTGCCTGAACCCTCGCGCCCTAGCTTTGAATATGTTCTTGTGGCCATCTCCCACCCACCCCTATTTCGATTGGAATCTTTCTTTCTTTTTTTCTTTCTCTTTTATTGTTCACTTCTTCTTTTCTTTCTTTCTTTCTTTCTATATAGAAAATAGAAAGAAAAGAAAGTAATAAAACCCATAAAACATAATCTCCACTAGAAATCAAGGGGTGTCACCCCCCCAAAGCAACTAACTAACAGTTGAACACTTTACCCTCGTAAAAATGAGTACGGCATCAAAATAACAACACATTTATACCCCAACTTCTTTTGCAGTTATCATGGGGGCAGATTCACTACACACCTTCTTCAGGGAATACCTGCAAAAAGAGCCGTTTTTTCTTGATAAGAAAGCGCTGCAGTCGCAATACATGCCCGAAACCATTGAGCATCGTGAAGAGCAGCAGCAGCAGCTAGCCCAAATTCTTGCGCCATGCCTTCGTGTGGAGCGGGGATCAAATATCTTTACCTACGGCAACACCGGAGCAGGAAAAACCCTCACTATCAAGTATATCCAGAATACCCTCCAACGCATCGCATCGCAAAGTGCAATTCCTCTCAGAATAGCCTACATCAACTGCAAGCTCAAGCGCGTCGCGGACACCGAATACCGGCTCATCGCCCAGGCAACAAAAGAGATTGAGGACGCAACGGGAAAGCCAATTCCGGCAACCGGCCTTCCGACAGACGAGGTATACAAGAAATTCTACGAGGCGGTTGACAGGAAAGAGCAGGCAGTCATACTCATTCTCGACGAGATTGACCAACTCATAAAAAAGGTAGGCGACGGTGTCCTCTACAACCTGATACGCATGAATGATGAGTTGGCAAGGGCGAAACTCACCCTTATTGGAATTTCCAACGACACCAAGCTTCTTGAGAACCTTGACCCAAGAGTCAAATCATCCCTGTTTTCAGAAGCGCTGCATTTTCCCCAGTACAACGCAATGCAGATACAGGACATCCTTAGAAAGCGCTCCAGCGTGGCGTTCAGGCAGGGAGCAGTAGGCACAGGAGTGATTGAGAAGTGCTCTGCCCTCGCGGCGAGGGACCAGGGCGATGCCCGAAGGGCTATAGATCTCCTGCGCGTCGCAGGAGAGCTTGTTGAGCGCGAAGGGGGGGAGCAGATAGCAATCAAGCACATTGACAGCGCAGAAGAAAAAATAGAGAAAGACTGCCTCGTTGACCTTGTCGCCGCACAGACAAGGCAGTTCCATGCCGTGCTCTATGCCCTTATCTCAAGCAGGAGAGACGGCCCGCTCAACACAGGGACAATTTATACCATCTACAAAGGCATCTGCGCGAAAGTCGCCTTGCCGCCCCTGACGCAGCGGAGGGTATCTGACATCATCAGCGAGTGCGACGGGCTTGGCATCATAACCCTCAACGTCATCTCAAAGGGAAGGTACGGCAGGACAAGCGAGATCTGCCTGACCATTTCTGAAAGCGCCATCTTTCGGATCAGCGAGCTGCTCAGAAAATCCCTTGACCTTGGCGAAGAGTGAGCAATGGCGCAGGAGCAGAAAACAAAACAGGAGCTTGTATCCTATTTTCTTGAGAGGGAGATTCTCCTGAGCGAAGACGCCCTTGCCGCTCTGCACGAGGGCGCAAAGAAAGCAGAGGTCGCGGCGCTTTTGAGGGAGCAGGCAGACAAGGGAATTCTCCATCTCAGCAGGGACGTTCTTCAGCTTCTTGGGAAAGGGACGGTAGGCAACGCCAACTGGCACGACCTTGAGACCTCAAGGGCCATGCTTGAAAACGGCCGCAACAAGACCCTTTACCATCGTTTCCTTGAGCATCTCACCGAGCCTGATAAGCATACCGCCCCCCTGAAAGTAGAGGATCTCCCAAAAGTTTCGTTCCCTCAGGTGCGCATTATCACAAGCCACGACGAAGCACCCGCCAAACGGAGCGTCGCGGACTTTGTTGGCTACTTCACCCAGCGTTACAAAAAGCTGGAGGCGATGCTTAGGGGCAGGCCCGAGGTGCAGAGCGCGATGTCCATCTCAAAAGTATTGCTGAGGAAAGACAAGGGAACGGTATCGGTGATAGGCATGGTCACCAGGAAAGAAGAAACAAAGAACGGCAACATCATCTTCACCCTAGAGGATACTACGGGCTCAGTCAAGGTGCACGTAAGCCAAACCAAAGAGGATATCTATACGCTGGCAAGGCAGATTGTCCCCGACGAGGTCATCGCAGTTGTCGGCACCAATCAGGGAAGCATCATTTTCTCAAACAAGATTATGCAGCCAGACCTCCCGGCATCCCACGAATTCAGGAAATCCCCCGACGAGACATACGCCCTCTTTCTCTCCGACCTCCATGTCGGCTCCAAAGAGTTTTTGGAGGACGACCTTCTCAGGTTCATTCAATGGATACAGGGAAAAACGGGCTCAGATGCCCAGCGCCAGCTCGCAAAAAAGGCCAAGTATCTTTTTATCGTAGGCGATCTCATTGACGGCGTCGGCATCTATCCTGGCCAGGAAAACGACCTTGCCATCCCCGACGTATGCGGTCAGTACGCCGCATGCGCCAGATTCATAGCGCAGATACCACAGCGCATAAAAATTATCATCTGCCCAGGCAACCACGACGCAGTGCGCCTGGCAGAGCCCCAGCCAGTCCTCGACAAGGGGTTTGCAAAGCCCCTCTACGAGCTCCCTAACGTCACCATGGTGTCAAATCCCAGCGTCGTCAACATCCATGCAAGCGAGGGATTCTCAGGATTTGACGTGCTGCTCTATCATGGCTATTCCTTTGATTACTACGTTGCAAACGTTGATGCCCTCAGGAATGCAGGAGGCTATGACCGGGCAGACCTGATAATGAAGTTCATGCTGAAGCGCAGGCATCTGGCGCCCACGCACGCCTCAACCCCCTACATCCCAGACTGCAGGCAGGATGCTCTGGTCATTGACCGAGTCCCTGATATCTTTGCCACAGGCCACATCCACAAGTCAATAGCCGCAAACTACTGCGCTACCACCATGATCTGCGGCTCCTGCTGGCAGGCAAAGACGGCATACCAGGAAAAAGTAGGCCATCACCCAGAGCCGTCAAGGGTCCCTATCATCAACCTCCAGACAAGGGAAGTGAAAATTTTGAGATTTGGAAAGGAATAATGGCCTGCCCACGCAAACCAGATTCAAACCTCACCAGGACCCAACCATGCCACCAACACAGGAATGCAGCCTTCTCATCGCAGCTTACTTTGCCGAGATAGACGCTAAAGTCGAGCAGGCATACGATGTAGCAGGAAGGGCAAGAGCCAAAGGGCTTGACCCCGAGGAGAGAGTAGACATCCCTCTTGCCAGGAACATGGCTGAGCGGGTCGAGGGCCTCATATCAGCAGTCGCCCCACAGATAAATGGATCAGGCATCTCACGGCGCATAGGCGAACTGGAGAAGGAATACGGCTCGCTTGACTGGCGCGTCGCTCTCGCCATAGCAAAGGAGATCGCGCGGGAGAAGTTCTGCACCTTCGCCTCCCAGAAAGAGGCGATGGAAATAGGCATCCGCGTCGGCTTTGCTTATCTCACCATGGGGACGGTTGCTTCCCCCCTTGAGGGGTTTGTTGAGATCCGCCTTCGCAAACGAAAGGACGGCAGGGAATATTTCGCCATCAATTTCGCAGGGCCGGTCAGAAGCGCAGGAGGGACCGCTGCCGCTGTTGCCGTCCTCATGATAGACTACATACGCAAGGAGTTCGGCTTTGCGGCCTACGACCCAACGGACCAGGAGATCCGAAGGTATGCGACAGAACTCTATGACTATCACGAGCGCGTCAACAACCTGCAATATCTTCCAAGCGAAGAGGAAATCCGATTTTTGGCTGAGCATCTCCCCCTCCAGCTAGACGGCGATCCATCAGAAGAGCTCGAGGTGTCAAACTACAAGGACCTGGCAAGAGTTGACACCAACCGCATCAGAAGCGGAGTCTGCCTGGTCATGGGAGAGGCAGTAGCTCAGAAGGCACAGAAGGTCTGGAGCAGGATGTCAAAATGGATGAAGGAGTTTGGCCTTGAGCACTGGGTGTTCCTTGAGGAGTTCATAAGGCTCCAGAAATCAATCAAGGCAAAGAAAACAGGAGTATCAGCAGGCAAAGAAGGCGCCAAGCAGAAGATAACCCCTGTCTACACCTACATAGCGGATCTTGTCGCCGGAAGGCCGGTACTCTCCCACCCGCTAGCTAACGGCGGCTTTAGGCTCAGGTACGGAAGATGCAGGGTATCAGGATATTCCTCAGCCGGCCTCAACCCCGCAGCCATGGTAGTTCTTAATGAGTACATTGGCATAGGGACGCAGCTCAAAGTTGAACGCCCAGGCAAAGCGGCAACCATTTCAGCCTGCGACACCATTGACGGCCCCATAGTCAGGCTTAAAGACGGAACGGTGTTGCAGCTGGATAGCGAAGAGGAGGCAAGAAAAGCAGCAAAAGAGGTAGCCGAGATACTCTACCTTGGCGACATCCTCTTCAATTACGGGGACTTCTATAATCGCGCGCATCCCCTTGTTCCCGCAGGATACTGCCCTGAATGGTGGGCGCTGGAGATGAAAAAAGAAGGGGACAGCGCAACCCTTGCCCTGCTTTCCAATTGCCCTGAAGAGGAGGTGAGAAAAGCGATGGAAGACCCCCTTCACACCAGGCCAAAGGCGGCGGCAGCGATTGCCCTGGCACGGGCGACAAAGACGCCGCTGCATCCAGCCTATACCTATTTCTGGAACACCCTGAAGAGAAGCGAGCTTGCAAGGCTTTTAGCATCGCTTCCTAAAGTCAAGATTATCAGCGAGGAGGGGAAGATCCTTCGCGCAACTCTTCCCAACGATAAGGACCTCAAGCGCATCCTTGAGCTCCTGGGCATCCCCCACACCGTTGTAGCAAACGAATATCTGGTGCTTGGAAAGAGCACCGCACGGGCATTTTGCGCAACGCTCGGGATAGACAGGCAGAGCACAGAAAGCATCCAGCAGCTCGCGCAACAGCATGAGAATGAGGACACTCTCTCGCTTCTCCAGGTGCTATCAGGCATGCTCATCAGGGATAAGGCGGGCACGTTCATCGGCGCAAGGATGGGCAGGCCCGAGAAGGCGAAGATGCGAAAGCTTACTGGCTCGCCGCACATGCTGTTTCCTGTTGGCAGCGAAGGAGGGAAGATGCGCTCCATGCAGTCAGCCCTTCAGAAAGGCAAGATAACCGCACAGTTCTCAAGGCAGTGGCTTGAGAAGCTCAAAGCAAGATACGGCGAGGTATTCACCCTGCAAGACGAATCAGCAGATGCTGCGTACGTTACTGCAGAGATTAATCTCACGCGCTATTTTCCTAAGGTTTTGGAGGGCCTTCATCTTTTGGCCTATCCGGACCTCATCAAGGGAGTGATAGGAACAAGCAACAGAGAGCACATACCAGAAGACCTCATGAAGGGCATCCTGCGCGCAAAGCACGACGTCTACGTCAACAAGGACGGAACAACTAGGTACGACATGACTCAGCTTGCCATAACCCACTTCACCCCCAAGGAGATTGGAACGCCGATACCAACACTTCGAAACATGGGATACACTACTGATGCCCACGGGAATCCTTTAGAGTCTTCTGACCAGATTCTTGAGCTTAAGCCTCAGGACATCATCCTTCCCGCGTGCGCCGAATCGCAAGACGAGGGGGCAGACAAGGCTCTATTCAAGACCGCCCAGTTCATTGACGACCTCCTGCTTAATTTTTATGGCCTGCCCCCCTATTTTAACGCCGCAGGGCCGCAGGATATCATAGGCCATCTCGTGCTTGCCCTTGCTCCTCACACTTCAGCAGGCATCATCGCAAGGATTATTGGCTTTTCAAAGACGCAGGGGTTCTATGCCCATCCGGTGGTGCATGCTGCTACCAGGCGCGACTGCGATGGCGACGAGGCCTCAGTGACCCTGCTGATAGATGCCCTGCTTAATTTCTCACGAAAGTTCCTTCCCAAGAACAGGGGCTCAACCCAGGACGCGCCGCTGGTCACAACATCAAGGCTCATCCCGGCAGAGGTTGATGACATGGTATTCGACCTTGACGTAGCGTGGGAATATCCTCTCAAGCTCTATGAGGCGGCGCTGGAGTACATGCCAGCGCACGAAGTTGAAATTGACCAGATTGGAAAGAGGCTCCATACCCCGAGGCAATACGAGGGCATGGGATACACCCATGAGACTGCTTCCATGAACGCTGGCGTTCGCATCTCAGCCTACAAGACGCTGCCTTCGATGCAGGAGAAGCTCATGGGCCAGATGGATTTGGCTGAAAAGATCCGCGCAGTGGATGAGGCAGACGTAGCCCGCCTAGTAATCGAGAAGCATTTTATCAGGGACATCAGGGGCAATTTGAGGAAATTTTCCCAGCAGCAGTTCCGCTGTGTTGCCTGCAACACTAAATTCAGGCGCCCTCCGCTTGTCGGGAAATGCCTCTCCTGCGGCGGGAAGATAGTATTCACCATATCCGAAGGCTCGATAGTCAAGTACCTTGAGCCCACCATAAGCCTTGCTACAAAATACCATCTCCCCGCCTATCTTCAGCAGAGCATAGATTTGACCAGAAGGCGCGTTGAAGCGGTGTTTGGCAGGGACAAGGAGAAGCAGGAGGGGTTAGGAAGGTGGTTTGGGTAGCTATTTAACCATGGAAAGACGAGGAGAATACGCAGAACAGTATATCCTATCCAATATGTCAAAATACTCATCTAAACATGGCTCAGTAGTTAGCAACTCCCTAGCTGCCGCATCCAACGCTTTAAGCGCGCCAAGACAAAGCGGGAGACATACATATGACGACAGATCGGAAAATTTCTCTCTATCCTCAACCAACCAAGCAGTATACTCTTTTGGGGATAATGTTGACCCTTTTTCTCTAATGACCCTGCTATGCGTCTTTGCAGTATCCATTGCGCTAATGTAGTTAAACATCGCCACTTGTAAAAGCCCCATGCGCTCAATGGTAATCTCCTCCGCCGGAAGGATCCTTTCTTTTTGTTTGGTTAAGCACTTCGTCTCGCGGCCATACCCATCCACAAGTAATCTATAATGACGCGAGATGGCAAATATCTCTGCGCTAAAATATAATAAAGTTCCTACAGCGTATCTCATGTTTTCTAGCATAGTAGCATGGGGATTGTGCCCCGCCGAGCCGCCATGAGAAAGAGGCGCAGCGGTACTAGTATGGGAAGGGCGGGAGGCAAAGGGAACAAAAATCATAAAAATATTATCCCTCGTTAATTCTTCCATTCCTTTTGTTATGGCAGCATACTCCTGCAAGGTGATAGGTACAGCAGGAAAATGCTGTTGAAGGTCATTAACCGCCCGAGCCAGAACATCCTGCAAATTATCCTTACAATCATATGCGGCGATAATGTCCTGCGCCAGCGTTAAAGACGCCCGCATATAAGGCATGAACCCCTTTGTTTTCTTCTGTATATACACTGCCTCTGAAGGGACGATGGCGGAAGAGATCTCGTCCATGCTTATTGGCTGAAGTACCCGCCTGAAATCGCCCATATAGCAGGAGAAATGCCTAGAAATGAGGTCATGATAAAGCCCCTTAACTTCATTGGCCTCTGTAATAATATCATCAATGGCCTTTCTTGACAATAATTGGATAGTAGAATCTTTACTTGCATAGCAATCCTCCAGCCTACTCAAGACCACCAGCAGGGCGCCCTCCAAACTGCTAAATCGCTCTTTTTCTGGTAATGTGTTGGCATCTAAGCTATCGCAGAGGCTCTCCAGGTCACAGAGAAGGCACATGTGTTGAGCGGCAAACTGCTGAATTTTCAGATCATGAGGATCAAGCACTCCAAGTCCCATGCCGCTAAGGTAGTCCGCTTTGGGATTTAAACTCTGCGGCGAGGAGGCAACCGATGGAGCCAATAGTTACTAAAAAGTAGCAAATTTTATAAATGCGAGCCATCTCTAATCTTCGGATGAAGCCTGAACATATGTACCTGCTGGAAGCAGCAAGTAATAGAATTCGTTTCTTCGGCCAGCAGCAGAAGCAGGATATAGATGAAGGGGCCGTTACACAACTCGTGGAAGCCATACAAACACAACTCGGGGGAGGCACAATTGACAGCACAATTCAAAATCTACTTCGGGAAACCGCAGAAATGACGCAGGCTAATCTTCAAGCCTTAGGAAATGAAATGCATAATGTTAGGAAATTTAATAATGTTACCACTCATACTGATATAATAAAAAAAGTATTAGGGGGCGATTTCTATCGTTTTTTTTGCCATGACTCCACACATCTACTCGAAGGATTAATGATTCTTTCAGACAATTATCGTAGGGTTTCCCAAGGCAAATCAGCATCAAGAGAAGTATATGCGCGTTTTATACTGAACAGCCCAGATACACTTCATAGGCATATTTCAAAAGTAAGAAACTGCATTGGAAATTCATGGGAACTTGTAAGGCTTGAGATTGAAAAGTTAAATGACATTCAACCTGCCTTAAGTGAAGTTAACCTATATGAGGTACTAAAAGATGTTGCAGTTGTAACGGGTTTGAGGTTTGGCGCAGACTTTGTTGAGAACGCCGCCAGAAACCCACCTTCTCAAAGATGCATAATCTTTGAAGGAGACAAAGTGACAATACCTGGAAATGAATCATATTTCTGGAGTATCTTCTACAACAACATAAAAAACACATTTACCAAAATGATGAAGGAAATAAACAAG
>Ga0208373_1001623_pt1 | contig 28839 bp, 28 predicted proteins | sample RifOxyC2_FD_184036 | JGI IMG/M metagenome (GOLD analysis project Ga0208373, IMG submission 184036) | Soil microbial communities from Rifle, Colorado - Rifle Oxygen_injection C2 (SPAdes) | ecosystem: Environmental > Terrestrial > Deep subsurface > Rock core/Sediment | place: Rifle, Colorado... | reverse complement strand
CTATATAATCCCGGGGAATGACTTCAATAATCCGACGGGTAGAAGAAAGGGAAATGGCTTTAGCAGCTTCAATGACCCTATCCACATCTTCTTCACTGATCTCACCCTGAGGATTTGAAACGGCCACAATTCCATGAGAGTTTAGTGAAGAAATGTGAGGTCCTCCAACGGAGATAAAAGCTTTATTAATCTTATGACCGGCCATTCTTTCGGCTTTCTCAACACTGTCTTCAACCGCATCGGTCGCCTCTTTAATGTCAACCACCAATCCTTTTCTGACTCCTTTTGCCGTGGTTGTATTAAAACCGATTATTTTCAATTCGTTTGTCTCAGTTGTATCCATTCCCACAACCGTTGCAATCTTGGAGCTGCCTATATCAATACCGCAAATTAAAGTGTCTGTCATATTAAAATTGTATTATTGGTTTGTCAAATCTTAGATCAATCTTCTTATACTCTTTACCCTCTACTTTAAACTGCCGGATAATCAATTCTAACTGGTAACTTTGATCTTCTTTGTCTTTGCTGTTACTAAAAACTATTGTCTTATTATCGTTCAAATTAAATACTAACATATCTTGTCCTTTGATATCAATAGTCAATGGTATCAAATTTAGTTGACTTAATTTTTCAACAAAAAATAATGTTTGTTTTATATCTTTGAAATCAATCCAATCACCGGTTTGAAAAGACCTAAAATTTAATTTTTGATAATAATTGATTATAGGCAAATACTGTTGATTTTTTTTTATTTTTTGTAAAATTCTCCCGTCACATGATAAATCAAACGCTCCGTTATTAACAGTTAGCGAGGCACAGGGCTTATAAACAGAAACTGATATTTTTAAAGTGTTCGGCCAAACTTTCTCAACTTCTGCTTTTTCTAATAAGTAATTTTCACTGATTATTTGTTTGGCAACCTTTTCCTGACTAATAAACAGTAAGCTTTTGTTAATTAATTTATCTTTATTCATCAGATTAATTTTTTGTTCGGAAATAACTTGAATATTTTTAACCAAAAAAAATTGGTTAATAAAAAAAATTATTAGAAACGATATTAAACAAAGAAAGAAAAATAAAATGACAAATTTAATCTTTCCTAAAAATTTCGGAAACGAGGTATTTAGAGACATCTTTTTTATAAAGTTTTGCTAAATTTTTAAAATTACTTTTATAATAATCTATTTTATCTGTCATTTGAATAATCAACCTCAATAATTTTTCACTTGGTGTTATCTGATGAAAGATTTCCCCGCAACCTGCTTTAGCAAAAATTTCCGCATGATGTTGTTGTTCCCGACCAGATGACCAAGGTAAGGGAATAAACAAAGCCGGTTTATTTAAGGCTAAAAGTTCAAAAAAAGTATTGGCTCCAGCTCTTCCAATCACCAGATCTGCTTTATCGTAAACATATCCTATTTCAACGTCAAAAAAATGTTTTACTAAAAAATATCTTGACTGATGTTCCTTGGGTAATTTGTTTTTTATTTCTAACAAATCTTGATAATCATGAAATTCTTTTGTATCACCAACTTGATGGATAACAATATAACCATTTAACAATTTAACGATTATGTTTTTAATATGCATATTGATGCTATGTGAACCGAGTGAACCACCGGTAATATAAATAACAGGCCGGTCTTTATTTATTACAAAAGGTTTTTTCTTTATTTTAAAAATTGACGGCTTAACGGGATTACCTGAGACAAAAGTTTTATTTTCCGGGAAACTTTTTTTTACTTCATCGAAGGAGACGAAGATTTTTCTTGAAAAAAAACTGATTAATTTATTTGCCAAGCCGGGTTTGATTGTTTGTTCATGAGTAAAAACAGGAATCTTAAAAACGTACCCCCAGAATACTATTGGCAAAGCTAAGTAACCGCCAAAAGACATAATCCGTTCCGGTCGATATTGGTTGACAATAGAAAAAGCTTTTATAAAACCGACTGGAATCTTTAAAATTCCAATCAGGGACGAAACTGTGATTACCCTTGTTAATCTACCTGCCTCAAGCGGTATAAAAATAAGATTTTTTTTGCTGATCTCTTTGTATTCTAATGATAAAATTTTTTCTTTATCAAGCGGATATTTTCTCCCAACAAAAATGATATCAACATCTTTTTTGGATTTTTGAATTTCCTCAATTAAAGCCAAAGCTGGAGATAGGTGTCCACCGGTTATTAATAATTTCATAAGTTAAGTATAAATTAAAAAGGCAAATATGGTGTCATTCCCGCGAAAGCGGGAATCCAGAACATAAAGCACAAGATCTTCTCCTTTAAACTTTCACTCGTTTTTCGATATTTAACATTATTCCTATCAGTGCAAATGATATCAGCAGGTTACTGCCTCCATATGAGAGAAACGGAAGAGGAACACCAACGATTGGAAAGAGACCGGTCATTCCAGCTAAATTGACAATAAACTGGAGGTTAAAAAAAGCAAATATTCCGATGGCAATTAACTTAGAAAGTTTATCCGGTACCAATCTTACCAGATGATATATTTTATAAACAAAAACAAAATACAGACAAATTAATATAAAACCTCCGATAAATCCATATTCCTCACCGATGATGGCAAATATTGAATCAGTGTGGGCTTCCGGCAAAAACAGATATTTCTGGCGTGAAGCTCCCAGTCCCCGTCCAAAAAATCCTCCTGAAGATAAAGAAATAAAAACTTGATTGATATGATAAGAAATTCCCTGTGGGTCTATAGCAGGATTCAAAAAGGCAAGTAATCGGTTAAAACGGTATGGTGAAAATTTTATTAGAAAAAAAATACTAACAACTGAGCCTCCGAATAAATAGATAAAATCCGTAAACTTAGCTCCCGAAAAATAATAAATTATTACACTAATTAAAAATATTATTATGGCCGTTCCCATATCCGGTTGTAAAATTACCAAAAAAACCAAAAAACAAATCAACGTTATGAAAGGTAAAAATCTGTTTTTTTCCTTACCGGAAAACCATGAGGCAAGATAGATGATTACGGAAAATTTGGCTAACTCGGTTGGCTGCAAACTAAACAGTCCTAAATCGATCCATCGCCTGGCTCCGCCAATCTTAGATCCAACTCCGGGAATAAGAACGGCAACCAATAAAATAATTGTCAGAATCAGGGATACAAAAGACAAAAAATATAATTTTTTATGATCTATAAAAGAAAAAATTATCATGACAATAGAGCCAAGGAAAATCCAAAGGGCCTGAGATTTTAAGTAGTGAAAACTGTCACCGTACTGTCTGGCACTCCCGATCGCCGATGCTTCAAAGATAAAGATCAAGCCAACAATTGACAAGATCAACGGAATTGTTACCAATGGCACGAAAAATTTATTACGGATAAACAGTTTTTTAATCATTTAAAAAATAGTTTTAACAACTTTGCATTATCCTGGTCAGGATCGCTAAAAAAATACGTAACTGTTTTTTCCTTTTCTAATTTATTTTCAATCTCCGGATGTTTGTCTAAATATTCTTTTAACTTTTTAGCAACGATTCTACCTTCTGAAATTACCTTGACTTTTTTACCAATTATTTTTTTTATATCTTCTTCAATAATTTCATAATGGGTACAGGCAAGTAGCAAACTATCGATATTCCTTTTCTTCAGGTCATGAAGATATTCTTCTAAAATTAAGGTAAGAATTTTTTTGTTCTTGCCTGAATCTTCTATATAAGGAACTAATAGAGGGCAAGCTTGTTGATAGACTTGAGTGTCTGGCAAAACTTTTTTTATCTCTCGGACAAACGCTCCTGAATTGATTGTTGCTTTGGTGCCAACAACTCCAATAGTTTTATTTTGATAATTTTTTAATTCTTCAACAACTGGTTTTATAACACCTAACACTTTTCTATCAGGAAAAAACTTTGGCAAATACTCTTGTTGAATCTTATGTAAAGACGTTGAAGTTGAGGTGTTGCAAGCAATAATAATTAACTGACAATATTTTTTAAAAAGAAAATCAATTGCCTCCTTTGTAAATTGATATATTGTATCTGATGATCGATTTCCATAAGGTACTCTGGCGTTGTCTCCATAGTAAACGTAACTATATTGAGGTAATTTTTTTAATAGCGCTTTAAGAATTGTTAGCCCTCCGAGTCCCGAATCAAAAACTCCAATATTCATAATATTTTTTTTATTATTTTATTAAATTCGTCCCCCCGATGAAATTCGTTGTTAAACATAGCAAACGAAGTCGCCCCTGGAGAAAAAAGTAAGATAATTTCGTCTGACTGTTTTTGTTTGTCATTCCCGTGAAGGCGGGAATCCAGTGCTTGGGCAATTCTATAACCTTCTTCAACCGCTTGTTCAAGATTGTTGTAAGGACCGACTAACTTAACTAAATAATGCTTTTTTAACACTGGCAAAATTTCATCAGTAAACGAACCTGCAAGTAAAATAATTTTTTCAACACTGTACAATCGATTAATCAATTTTACACTTGGCAAATTCTTCGAGTTCCCGCCTAAAAATAAAATAATTTTTTGATCTTTAAAAGAGTCCAGTGCCTTAATCGTCGCAATCGGAGTGGTTGAGGTCGTGTCGTTGATAAAAGTGACGTTATTTTTTTTACCAATTATTTGCTGACGATATGGCAAGCCGCCGAAGTTTTTGAGTATTTCAACAGCCTTGGTTTGATCAATTTTCAAAATCTCTGAAACTTTCAAAGCCGCCGCCGCATTTTCCAGATTATGATCGCCTTTTAAATAGGTTAATTGATAAGGAAAATCACTTTTAGAAAAAATAAAAGCAGACGAGGCGCGAACAATCTTTTTCACTTTCGAGAGGGGCCCTTTAGGGAGAGACTCTCGTGTGATAAAAGATTGGAGCGCCGAGTCGACTTTGTCTTGAAGATTTTGGTTTGCAACTAAATAATCCCTCTCTTTTTGATATTGAAAAATCGCCGTTTTATCATAAAAATAATCTTCTAAGTTTTTATAGTAATTTAGATGATCCGGATAAAAATTTGTAAAAACAGCTATATGAGGACTAATTTTTTTCTGGTGAAATCCGGAAAGCGCCCAAGATGACAGTTCCGCCACCAACCAAGAATCTTTATCAGCGTCTTTTAGACATTCAATTGTCGAAATTCCTGGCAATCCCCCTCCAAGCGATACTTTAAACCCTGACTCTTTGAGTAAGTTATAAATTAAATGAGTCGTTGTTGACTTACCTCTTGTTCCCGTAATCCCAATTACTTTTCCCGGATAGTTTGCAACTACGAAAGCCATCTCCATCTCAATTGGAATATTCTTTTTCTGCGCTGCCACAATCTCAGGAGTATTCCATAAAACTGACGGCCCTTTAAATATCACATCTGCTTTCAAAAAATCGTTAATATCGTGGCCGCCCAAATGAAATTCTATAGATGAATGCTTCAATCGATTAATCGATTGAAGTAACTTTTCTTCAGTTTTTTTGTCAGTAACTGTGACTTTAGCTCCCAGCTCAGCAAAGAATTTTGCAATTCCAACACCGCCTCCTTGAAGTCCTAACCCAACCACCAAAACCTTTTTTCCATTGTATTTGTTTCTTAAAGAATCAATTGTTTTCTTTGACATAGATTAATTTTACCATGTCTTTCTTGTCATTCCCGCGGAGGCGGGAATCCAGACTAAAATTACATTTTTAAATTCGTTTTGTAGAGACGGGGCACGCCCCGTCTCTACGTTAGAATTCATATTCTAATGGGAATGATACAAATGTTACACCGTAACATTAGGGTGTAACATTTTTTTCATCGCCCCTTTTCCAGCGCCCCTTGACAAGAAGAAGAAGAAGTAAGATATAGTTCATATGTCAATTGTAGAGGGGGGTTATGTTGAAACAAATTTCCAAACATCGGATGGTAGGGTTTTTTTTGTTAATAGAATGGGTCTAACAGTGGATTTACCCGCTACAGGTCAACCACCGATTATAACGGGAGTTTCTATGGACAAAGTAAGACTACTTATCGAATTTCAAAAAGGTCAACCTCAGGATGTTCTCCCTGACGTAGTTGGATTAACAGCTCAAAGTGTTGCAGCTATAACAAAATACCGGTAATAGGTAAAAAATAAGTGATCACTTCATAAACGCTATCATCAGGCCGAAGATGACGAAGATGATTGAGATCAGCCACAGGCGCATGACGATCTTAGGCTCTTCCCAGCCAATATTCTGAAGATATAAGTGAAATGGAGATACAGGCAATAGTTTTCGCTTCAGATATTTTTTTCCCAAAATTTGAATGAGAGATGATCCGATTTCTATGATAAAAACTCCTCCAATAATAGGCAAAGCAAAAACTTTTCCTAAAATCAGTCCGATGACAGCAAACGTTGCTCCAAAAGACAAAGATCCTGTATCACCTAAAAAGATTCTCGCCGGATGGATATTAAAATATAAAAAGGCCAACAATCCCCCAAGCCAGGCAGCAATAAAGAGTGAGGTTGGGACGTCAAGTATAGAGCGTGAAATTACCCAAAAGCCGATTAAAGCAAAGAGCAAAATGCCACTGGCTAATCCATCTAACCCGTCGGTGATATTAACAGCATTGGCAAAAGCCATGATAACAAAAGCGGAAAATAGAATATAAAAATATGAAATATTAAAAACTCCAAAAAAAGGAATATAAATAATACTAATCTTTAGGCTTGAAAATAATAAAAAAGATACAGTCAAAGATAAAACTAACTCGATTATAAATTTATGTCTAAATCTAAGACCAAAGAATTGGCCTTCTTTGATTGGAAATATTTTTTTGTAATCGTCTAAAAATCCCAATATTCCAAAGGAAACAAAAGTAAATATGATAATCAGAATCTCCGAAGACGCTGAAGGGTAATTGGTAAAAATATTTTTATCAAAAATTGAATACATATAAATGAAAGAAAAGAAAACAAAAATCGTTGTCAGAAGAATCAAAATCCCTCCGCCGATTGGAGTTCCTTGCTTGTGACTATTAAACCTATCAAAAATTGGCGTTGGCTTGTTTAAAAAATCCTTGGTTTTTTGTTGTTGCCGTTGAAATTTCAACTGATAAAGAAAGTTAATAAATGGCACTATCAGAATAAAATTAAGTAAGAAGGAAGCGAAAATGGCAAATAAATATGTTGACATAGTATTGTTGTCATCCCCGCGAAGGCGGGGATCCAGACTAAAATTTCATGATTTTTGGCACAAAAATCATTGCCGCAATTAATGCCGAACCAATCGCATAGATTAACATCGCCGCAGCCGAAACATCTTTTGTAATCTTTATATCTTCTCTTATTTTTGTGTCAATCGCATCGGTCGCCTCTTCAAGAGCCGTGTTGATTGTTTCAATGACCAAACCTACCGTAATTAAAAAAACAATTAAAAGAAATTCGAAATATGAAATTTTTAAATAAAAACCTGCGGCAACTGAAATAAGAGACAAAAATAGATGAATCCGGTAATTTGGTTGGGTTTTAATTGACCAGACCAAACCGTTAAAAGCATTCTTGAATGAGATTGTATGTTTTCTAAACATAAATGTAAAGGTCAGACCCTTTAGGGTCTGACCTTATTTAAAAATACTAACTAATATTTCCGCCACTTTATCAGAATCATGACGTAAAATACTCCGAAATAAAACATCAGATGAATTCTTTTCCACTTTTTTTGTGTCAACCAAATCTTTCTCAATTATCTGATAACCATTTTTGTTTAAGTCATTGACAACTTTAACTTCATTATAACGTTCATAGCTCAATAATATATCTGAAGAAATTTCTCCGTTATTTATAAGGACTACATCAGGCTCTCTCCCGAGATATTTAACTAAATCGGAGACATGGTCGGAAGCTTTATAGTTTGTCGTCTGTCCGGATTTAGTCATCATATTCATAATATAAACTATTTTTGCTTTACTTTTTTTCATCGCCTCTTTTACATCGGTCACAAGTAAAACGGGGATAATGCTCGTGTACAAATCACCCGGACCGATGACAATATATTCCGCTTCCTCAATGCTTTGAATTGCTTTTGGGTTTGCTTTGCCCTTTGGTTCTAAGTAGGCGGTTTTAATCCTTGTTTTTTCCGAATGATTTTCATCAATCAAACCTTCACCGGTTACCTTTTTTCCGTTTTCATATTCGGCGACTAAATGAAGCTTGTTTAGGGTAACGGGGATTACCTTACCCATAGTCTTAAGGACATATGAAACCGTTTCGATCGCTTCATCGTAAGAATTACTGACTTTTTCAAGAGCCGCCAAAAAAATATTGCCAAAATTATGCCCCTCAAGATCCCCTTTTTCAAAACGGTATAAGAATAATTTTCTCCAAAGCAAAGGAGCGTCAGAAAGCGCCACTAAGCATTGACGGAGATCCCCCGGTGGTAAAATACCCAGTTGATCCCGAAGACGTCCGGTTGATCCGCCAGAATCCATCATCGTGACAACGACTGATAAATCCAAAGGGTATTTTTTTAGACCTGACAACACGACAAAGGTCCCCGTTCCTCCTCCAATTACTGTTATTTTTTTCATAAAACAAATATAATACGAATCTACGAATTTATACAAATGCTACGAATTATGCGAATTTGTCTTGTATTATTCGTATAATTTGTATCATTCGGATTTCTTTATTCGCGGTATTCGTATTATTTATTTAACCTTAACATTCTCTTTCTCTTCCCCGTCAGCCAAATATGTCTTATCTTCAATATCATTAAATACTTTTTCCCCCGGACTGATCCAGCTTTTTTTACCTATCTTTATACCCGGTAAAATTGTTGCATTGACGCCAACTTTAGAAAGAGTGCCTACTATAGCTCCTAATTTATTCATATTTGTGTCAACTCTTTCTTCATTAACAACCGAATAAATTTTTTCTCCATCAAATTTTAGATTTCCCGTCACCGCCTGTGCCCCAAACATGACATCGTTATCAAGAACAGAATCACCAATATAATTTCGGTGTAAAAAAACGTTGTTGCCGATGTATGATCTGGCCACCTCAGTTCCGGAACCGACTAAAGAATCCTCACCAATTTGACTTTCACGAATCAATGAATAATCTCCAACCACGGTATTGTCCCCGATAAAGGTCGGACCGACTATTTTGACAAAGTCACCAATCCTGACATTTTCTCCGATTATTACCGGCCCGATTATAAGGGCTTTTTCAGAAACTTGGGCCGTTGGAGATATTTTCTTCTCTTTTACAGTCATTAATAGATGACGCATCATCGAGAGAGTGTGCCAAGGATATTTTAATGCATACCAATATGAATCGTAAATTAAATAGCTTGATTTTGAATTTCCAGATAATAGTTTATTGACAGCGACTTCATACAAATCATCTTTTTGTGTTTTTGAATAGCTAAATTGATTAAGTAAATCATTAATATCAGTAAAATAATCAAAAACTAACTTGACGATTGATGATGGTCTTTTGTCTTTAGCCGGTTTTTCAACAATTTCTACTATCTTTTTTTTATCGTCAAATTTAAAATAACCACCGGAGAAATATTCATTAAACTGTTTACCGACTAAAACTAATCTACTTTCATGATCAATTAATAAGCTTAGTTTTAAAATAATCGAATAGTCAATCAAATCGCTACCGTTGACTATCAGGACCTCGCCGTTAATATGGTTTTTTGTGGAAAAAACTGCACCGGCCATACCGGGATAATCGTCTTTTTGAATTATAATTTGAACAGATTTGATCTCAAAGTTATCAACCAACCGCTTGATAGCAGTAGCATTTGATTTACTGGCCACCACTGTCACTAATTCGGCATATTTGAGTAACTGTTCTATTTGATAAAGAATAAATGGCTTTCCCAAAAAACTAAAGAAAAGTTTGTTTTCCAATGGCCAAAATCTCGTACTATCCCCCCCCGCCAAAATCAGTATGTTTTTAATCTTTCTCATAGATTTATCTTAAGTATATTTTATCATAAACAGATTTTCTACGAGGACTTTATACAAGGTCAGGCCCTCCACCAAGGTCAGACCTTTCGCGAGGGTCAGACCCTATCGTAGTCTAAAAGTAGTTTCCTCAGCTCTAAACCAATCTGTTTATCAGAATCATTCTCATTTTCAACAAAATCCTTATAAGGAATTTTGCTTTCGTGAAAATACTTCAAAATATAGTCTTTTTTTAGCCATTTTATCTCTATGTTTTGAATGTATTCAGGGTAACTACTCCATGGGTACAATTCTATGGTTTGACCTTGAGTTAATATTCCCAATGGATTTAAATGAATGTACTTACTCAAATTTATTAAATATTCTTTTCCAAAAATTAATACGGCTTTATATCTACCTTGAAATAACGAACCAACTCTTTTATATTTTTTATTAAAATACACTGTGTATTTCGTAATTAAGCTTTGCATAAAATTCCCAATGTCTTTTTTTCCTATTTGTTGAAGTTCTAAGTGAAAATGATTTGGCATTAGAACATAACAAATAAGATTTATTTTTTCAGAATAGTTCTTTAGTTCATTTAACCTATGGATTTTTGTATTTTTATCTTCATTATCTAAATTAGTATTTTTATTAATGGCGTCAATCACTTCTACACTTGGGGTAAGATATATTTTTAAATACGAAAGAAAGACTCGGTAATCTTGCTCGTCCAAAAATATATTACGTTTTTCAACACCACGATTATAAACGTGATAAAATCCGTTTTCGATATATGTTTTAATTGAATTTTTTGCTGGCATATTTAGGGTCAGACCCTCCCCAAAGGTCTGACCTTATTTAATCACACCACCAAAACCATGTCCACTGCTTATAACCTACAAAAATAGTAAATTAGATTGTTAGAAAAGGAAAAAAATAATGATAGATATTTAAGTTTTTATTTTTCGCTTGAAAAGAAGAAGAAGAAGAAGTATAATGTGGGCAAGATGTCAATAATAGCTAAAATCGAGAATAGAGCTACAAAAAAAGGTGAAAGAACATTTTTTGTTGTCCAAAAGCAGGAGAAAGTGAAATTGATGTATGGTCCTTCTTTTGATCAAGAACGTGATATCTTAGCGATTCAGACAAGATTTGTTTTCCCTGCAATTGCTGTATTAGGTGGAGTGTGCGGATTGATTGGAAAAATTGCGGGCTTATATTAAAAAAACTGTCAAACCTTCTCTATCTCCCCGCCCAATTTCTTCACTTTTTCAACAAAATCCTCATATCCACGCTCAAGGATTGAGGCGCCGTTGACGACGGATTCACCGGCTGAAAGTAATGCGCCACAAACTAAGGCCGCCCCCGCCCTTAAATCGGCAATATTTAGGATTGCATTATGAAGCTCTGACGGACCAATGATTTTTATCGTCTGTTGATATGTTTTATTTTTATCGAGATTAAAATGATAAAAAAATTCCGGATTTTCAACTTTACTTTCGATAAATTTAATGTTTGCGCCCAATTTTTTTAGTTCATCAACATATGAAAATCTATTTTCAAAAACTCTTTCATGAATGACCGATTCTCCGGTTGATTTAAGCATTAATATTGCCCAACTTGGCTGCCAATCTGTCATAAACCCGGGATGAGGGGAAGTCTCAATATTTACCGGTTTTATTTCACCTTTATAAAAAAATCTAAATTTAAAATTTGAAATTTCTTCTACTCCAGCCCCTGCTTCTTTCATAAAATTCAAAAAAGAGCTTATTAACTTTTCATCAATCGTTCCGATCACGATATCGCCTTGACTTGCAACGGCCAAGGTTGCATAAGTCACAAGTTCGTTACGGTCTGACATAATCGCAAATGGTTCTTTTTGTTTTAATTCCTGACTTTTGTTAATTATTATCTTATTTCCATTTTGAACAATATTGGCTCCAGCGGAATTTAAATATAAGATTAAGTCATTTATTTCCGGCTCATTGGCAATATTTTCAATTTCAATTTTGTCATCCGTCATTAACCCGATCATCATTAATAGTTCGGTTCCGGTGTGACTGGGTTTTTCAAAACGATAAATTCCCTTTGGTTTATTGTCAATTTTTGCATGGAAATATCCCGTTGCTTCATCATAATCAACACGTACTCCAAGAGCTTTCAGTCCATTCACAATTCGATCAATCGGTCTGGCACCAATTCGACACCCACCCGGATTTGGGACATAACATTCACCAAAATGATAAAGAAGTGGTGCAAACAGCATAAAAGAAACACGGATTTTTGAACCATAAGATAAGTCAACTCGATTGCTTTTTAGTTTTTCCCCATTTATTACCAAAATATTTTTTTCTCGAAATTTTGCTTTTGCACCAAGAGATTTGATTAGCTCGATTAAATCCAACACATCGTTAATTCTTGGAATATTTTTTAAAACTACATCTCCTTTAAACATGAGGGCGGAAATGATTGTTTTCAAAGCCACATTTTTAGCACCGGATAAAATAACCTCTCCTTTTAATGGCTTGCCACCTGTTATTAAATATGAATCAGACATAAATAATTTCCTCCTCCAACTCCACCCCAAACTTTTCCTTTACCTTCTCCTTAATAATCCTAACTAATTCTACCAAGTCCTTTGCTTGTCCGTTACCCCGATTGATAATAAAATTGGCATGAATTGGCGAGACATAAAAATTTCCAACGGAAAAATTCTTTAATCCGGCCTGATCAATCATCTGACCGGCTGATTTTCCATCTACATTTTTGAAAAAACATCCGGAAGTTTTTTCACCCATCGGCTGTGTTTGTTTTCGATAATTAAACGCTTCCTCAGCCCTTTCTTTCAAAATTTTTGGATCAACTTTTTTCAATCTGAAAACGACCTCCAATAAAACTTCTTTCGTTTTCTGCAAAACACTGTAGTCGTAAGCAAACTCAAAATATTTTCTATCTACCTGTTTTGTTTTTCCGAACGAAGTAACTAAGTAACCCATAACTAAGTAGTCCCCAAAATAACTTTCCGGCTTTGTCCATTTTGAGTTCATGTAAACAGCTCCACCAACTGTTCCCGGCAAGCCCTTATGATACTCAAAACCCTCAAATCCCTTAGCAACAGTCTCGTTAACTAAAAGCGAAACGGGGTAGCCCGATGAAACGGAAAGTAAAACATCTTTATCTGTTTCTTTCAAAATTTTTAATTCTTTATAGCTATTTTTGATAACCAAGCCAGATATTTTTTCTTTAGTAATTGCCAAGTTTGACCCCCCGGCTAGAATAAACAAGAGTAATTTATTTTTCAAAGCGAATTTTTTACCTTCAATCAAATCTTCACGACTTTTTGCCTCTAAAAAATATTCTGCCACCGCCGAAGTTCGCAAAGTATTAAATTGTTTAAGGTTTTTGTTTTGCTCTATTTGAATTTTGTAATTTGAAATTTGGAATTTTTTTTTGACATTAGAAATTAGATATTTGATATTTTCTCCTAATTTATATACGTCCCCCGCCCCCATCGTGAAAACAACATCCCCTTCTTTCAAAATTGATTCCAATTTATCAACTACCTGTTCTTTCGATCCGAAATAAGAACTGTCCGAGTCCTTTATCCTATCCACAATATCTTGAGATTTAACCTTAAAGTTTTTTGAATCTTCACGAGCAGAAGCAAAAATAGGTAGAATCAAACTAATATCAGCCAGTGATAAACTTTCTGCAAATTCTTTTAACAAATTTTGTGTCCTTGAATAAGTGTGGGGTTGAAAAATAACGATTATTCGCCTGTTAGGAAATCTATTTTTTGCCCCCCTGATTGTGGCTACAATTTCCGCCGGATGATGGGCATAATCGTCAAACAAATATATATTATTTTTAAAATATATTTTTTCAAATCGCCTTTCAGCACCGGTAAAACCGGTTATAGCCTCCTGAATTTCTTTTGCTTTAAATCCTAATTCTATTAATTGAACAATAACGGCCGCCGCGTTCAAAATATTATGTTTGCCAAAAAGAGAAACCTGAAATGTCATCCCGAATTTATTTCGGGATCCTGAACCAAGTTCAGGATGACTTTTATTTATAATTTTGAAAACTGATCCTTCTTCGCTTGTTGTCCATTCTGAAATTTGATAGTCCGCTTTTTCCGACTCTCCATAAGTCTTATAACTTTTGTTTGACAAACCTTGCGCCACCTCCATCAAATTCTTATCATCCGCACAAAATAACAATCTTGGCACGATCGTACCAAGATAGTAATTACTAAAAAACTTTTTAAATGCTTTTTTTGTTTCCTCAATATCTTTATAGACATCAGGGTGATCAAAATCGATATTGGTCGCAATTATGTAATTAGGATTTAATAGATGAAACTTCGGCGTTTTATCAGTTGGCGGATTAACTCCATATTCATCGGCCTCAACAACAAAATATTTTTTTCCTTTATAATCTCCTCCTTGAAATCCGGAGAAAAAAGGTACTCCAACTAAGTAACTCGGATTTTGTTTTAATTTGTTTAAAGCATAGACTAAAAGTGACGAAGTAGTTGTCTTGCCGTGGCAACCGCAAACAGCGATTTTAATCTCAAACAGGTCCATTAGTGCTCCTAAAAGTTTTGCCTGGGAAATTATTTGAATTTTATCTTTGATTGCTTGTTTGATAAGAGGATTGTTTGTTCCGCCATGAGCCGCTGAATATACTATTAGGTCTGTGGTCTTTGGCAAACATTCAAACCCAACCGTCCAATCGATATTATTATCTTTAAGTAGCTTGTCCGTAATAAATTCTTCTTTCAAATCGCAACCGGTGACGTTTTTTCCCATCTTCTTCAAAATCACGACAAGATTAGCCATCGCAACACCCTTAATTCCAAGAAAAAATATGTTTTTTGATTTGTTTAACATTTCGTATTAAATTATACACACAAAACTCATCATCTCCCCATAATCCTGTTTTTTATCACGCCGAAAGGAAAAGAAGCGTTTTTTATCACAACTGGTGCAAAAGGGAAAATGATCAATATTCTTTACCGGAACCCCTAATTCTTTGGTTTGAAGATAGTTTAACAAAGCTAAGTTTAGATGAAGTTTTCCCTGATGACGGTGAAATATTTTATCGGTATAACCATCAAATTCCTCAAGAAACTCATAATATCGTTCATCTTCAATATCATAACAACACTGACCGATCGTTGGCCCAATCGCAACAACTATATTCTTTGTTTTTCCTCCAAATTCAACAATTTTTTTTATCATTTTTTGTGCCATTCGTTTTACACTTCCTCTCCATCCCAAATGAGCAACCCCAACTATTCCCCTTTTCTTTTCCACAAACATCATTGGGCAACAATCGGCTGTAATCACTGTCAGAATAGATTTTTCGTCCGTGGTTACTACACCATCAGTCTCCGGAATTCGTTCAACGTTATCGATTAAATTTGAATTAAAAACTGCCACGTTGGTTGAATGAATCTGTTCAGGAATAACGATCGTTTTGTATGTAATATCATTATTGTTAAAAAAATTAATTATATTATCTGTGCGACGGCCGTCTCCAAGATAACGGGTACCAAATCCGCCAAAGAACTTATCATCGTTGATTAAAGTGGAGTAAAAAATTTTAAGATCAGAATCGTATTTTATCATTTTACCGATTTAACTGATTTAACTGATTTAAACCGATTTCAACTGCTTTATACTCATCCCACGGTTCCTCCGTTTTTCCCCGGCATAAACTTTTCTCATGGCCTTTGCCCGTTAGAACAACAACGTCATTTGTTTTAGCAATTTTTATTGCTTGATCAATCGCTTTTTGACGATCAAGAATAATTTCGTATTTTTTATTTTTGATTCCTGAGGCTATCTGTTCACATATTTTTTTTAAATCTTCGGTCCGGAAATCTTCTTCTGTTAGAAAAATAACATCTGAAAACTTTGATGATACTTCACCCATCAAAGACCGTTTTGTAAAATCACGTAAACCAGCTGAACCAAAAACATGAATCAGTCGGCCACCTTTTTTAAAATAAAGTTTTCTGACGGCAGGAAGTAGCTCTAAAAAAGCATTCGGAGTATGAGCAAAATCAATAATGATTTTAAAATCTTCATTATACATTAAATCCAATCTGCCCTTTGGTAACTGAAACGTTTCCATTGCTTTTAAAATAATTTCGTCAGATAATCTCAGTTTTTCACAAACAGCGTAAGCCGATGAATAGTTATATTGATTGAATGTAGTCAAATTGGGAAGCTTTTTAACAACACTTGCTATTTTGTTCGTATTTTTTATACCAAATTTTGCAATTTTTAATAATTTTAATTTTGTATCTTTATATTCTTCAAAATTCTTGTGGTAATCCAAATGCTCATGAGTAATATTGGTAATCACACCGATTTCATACTTAATTCCCCAAATTCTATTCTGATCAATGGCATGCGAAGTCGTTTCCAAAACAAAGTACTCGTCATTATTATCAACTGACTGTTTCAATAATTTTTGTAATGCAAATGGACTAGGAGTAGTGACATGAAAACCAATATCGGATTCTATTCTTCCAATTGAACTATAGACTGTGGAAACAAACGAAACTTTCTTCCCGGCTGATTTTAAAATATGAGCGATTAAATGAGTCGTTGTTGTTTTGCCGTCAGTTCCCGTCACGCCGATTACCTTAAGTTTTCTACTGGGAAAACCATAGAAAATATTAGCTAATACTGCTTGAAATAAGTGATAGATATTCTTGATCTTTTGCATAAGATTAATCCGACCAATCCGGACCAATACTACCAATCCGACTAATAAATAATTTAATAAACAAATAATTAAATAATTGAATCATTGAATTATTTGATTTTTCATTCATTTGTAGTATTTGTTTATTTGTAGTATTGGTAGTATTAAACATATTATTGCCCCGGGCTAATATTATAGTACACAATCAGGTCTTTAGCGATTTGGAAAAATAAGGGCGCGGCCGTTTCTGATCCCCACTGAGAAGACTGAGGTTCATATAGGACAACAAAAGTCAGAAATTTTGGGTTGTCCGCCGGCGCAAACCCTATAAACGATGCTATCGTTTTCGACACATCGTAAACACCCTTAATTGGTATTTGTGCAGTACCGGTTTTTCCGCCGATTTTAAATCCTTTTGGCCGATCCCATTTGGCTTCGGCGTTTTCAACCGTTGAAACAAGCATTTTCCGGATAATATCGGAGGTCATTTGGGAAAAAAGTCTTCTTTCAATTTTTGGTTTTATTTCAGTCGTCTTATTTTTAGAGATAATTTTTTGAACTAAGTAAGGCTTCATCAAATATCCTCCGTTAATAATCGAGGCAAATGCGCGAATCATTTGTATTGGGGTAATGGCTATTCCCTGACCGAAGGTGACCGTAGCATAATCAATCGGATACCAATCCGGTACCAGTTTTAAATAACCGCCGGCTTCCCCCTCAAGGTCTATTCCGGTATTTTTTCCAAATCCAAACTTTTTCATATAACTATAAATATTATTTTTGCCTAATTTTTCTCCTATATAAACCATTCCGACGTTTGATGATTTTTCCAAAATCCGGGTCATCGATATTTTTCCTTCATATTTGTCATTCCAAGTTTTTATATTATATTTTCCAACCGCAACCTGTCCAGTTTCGTTATAAGTATCGTTGGGCTTGATTTTTTTCTCTTCTAAAGCGGCGGCCACAATTAGAGGTTTAAAAACGCTTCCCGGTTCGTAAAGATCAGAGATTGCCAAATTTTTATAAAAATTCTCGTCAAATTCATAATATTTTTCTAAGTCATAATCAGGTAGACAAACAAGAGCTACAATTGCCATTGTCTTCGGATTAGCCGTAATGACGCAGCCTTTTTTCGCTTTATATTTTTCCAGTCCCTCTATTAATCTTTTTTTACTGATCTCCTGAACATTTTTATCGATTGTCAAGATCAGATCCCGACCGTCTTCAGCTTCAACTCTCTGCTGAACTCCGATCAATATTGGTCGACCTAAAATATCTCTCTCCGTTTCCACAAACCCAGATAATCCTCTCAAATCCCGATCATAAAAACCTTCCAAACCAAGTCGTCCAATATCTTCTCCTTGGTCATCTTTGCCTAAAAATCCGATCACGTGAGCCGAAAGTGACGCTTCGGGGAAAAATCTTTTTGTCTGATAATCAAAGCCTATTCCTTTTAAATTTAATTTATCTACTTTGTCTTTCTGCTCTTGAGTCAAGCCACCGGCTATCGAAACCCAATATTTTGTCATGTCAAGTTTGGTAGAAATTGATGCTTCCTCCACTTCTAAACTTTTACTTAATGAATTGATAAGCATGTCTTTGTCTTTAACTATTTTTGGCTCAACATAAAGCTGATAACTGTTTTGATTTAAAACTAATGATTGATTATTTTTATCGTATATTCTTCCACGGATTGGATAAAGTTTGTTTGTTTTTAAGTAAGGGCTTTTGTTATCTGACGAAGACAATACTTGAAGAAAAAACAGACGGACAATTATAGTCAGATAAAAAGCGATAAAAAGAAGAAAAACAAATTTAATTTTCATACTTCGATGAACTCAGTATAAATAGTTCGACGAGTTTACCCTGAGCCTGTCGAAGGGCTCACCATTAACGATGTGCAAACTTTAATTGATCGATATATTGAGGCGCACTCGCATTTTCAAAACCATACTCTTTTGCCTGAATTTGGGCAAAATTCAGTGAGCTTAATTTAGCTACCTCTTTCTCTAAAGTTAAATTAGCCTTGTGAAGTTTATCGGTCTTTTGTTCAAAATTGTTGATTTCGTCACTGATGACAATTCCGGAAATGACCACAAAAAGATTGGCAATAATTAAGCCTGTCATTATCAACCCCGTTGTTTTCAAAAATATATTTTTCATACTTCGATTTCACTCAGTATGATCCTGAAAATAATTTAAGGATCATATGTTTTTGACTAATATTCGCAATTTGGCTGATTTTTCAAAACTTCTACCCCTTCTGTTCATAATCGGTTTTTTATTTAAAAGTTTTACTCTTCCAGTTTTTGAAAAGTTTTTGACGATCCGGTCTTCCAATGAGTGAAAAGTTACAACGGCTATTTTCCCGTCTTCCTTAATTATATTTGTGGCGCCAATTAAACCGTTTTTTAAATTTTCAAATTCATCATTTACCTGAATCCTCAAAGCCTGGAAAATCCGTTTATAAGTGTTGTTATCTTGGCCGTCCATCGCTTTGTCAATACAATTTATTAAATTGGCCACAATTTCTAATTTCTTAAATTGGCGTTTGATAATTATTTCCCGGGCAATTTTCTGAGAGTTAATTTCCTCAGAATTTTTTGCAAAGACTTCATAAAGTTCTGATTCAGAAAAATGATTTAATATATACTTAGCTGTCATTTCAGTTTCCAAATTCATTCTCATATCTAAAGGTTCGTTTAATTTTTTAAAACTAAACCCCCGTCCGGACTGGTTAATTTGCCTCATCGATAGTCCAAGATCAAAAACAACACCATCAACCGGAAAAAAATCGTTTTCTTTAGCAATTTTCTCAATCTCGCCAAAATTTCCCTGAACTAACATAATGTCATTCCCGCGAAAGCGGGAATCCAGAACTTTGGAAAATTGATCTTTATCCAAATCTATCGCCAACACCTTTCCCCCTTTTTCTAAAATTGCCTGTGAGTATCCACCTTCACCAAACGTCGCATCAACATAAAGCCCATCTCTCTTTATCTCCATCGCTTCGATGACTTGATCTAACAATACCGGCGTGTGCATAATTTAGTTTGTTGTCATTCCCGCGTAGGCGGGAATCCAGAACTCCTGAATCCCCGTTTTCACGGGGATGACACCATCTCTAACTCTTAATTTTTAATTTATATGTTTCCCATTTGCTTGCCTCCCATATCTCAAAATGATCTCCGACCCCAATGATGACGACTTTATCTTTCAACTGGCCGTAGTCTAATAGATTCTTTGGGACTACAAACCGGCCCTGTTCATCTATTTCCAAATAGACTAATGAAGAAAAGATACCACGACGATTCTCCATGTCTGTTGGTTGTAATAACGAAGGATTTAAAAGCTCTGCGGCCCTTTTTTCCCAATCGTCTTTATCGTACCCGGATAAGCAACTGCCAAAACCTTTTGTTAAGATAAAAGTGTTACCTTTAAGAAGTTCGCGGACTTTTTTTGGCAGAAGTAATCTACCTGAACCTGAGAAATTGATTTGATATTCACCAAAAAACACCATATGTATTTATTAGACACCATTTTCCGCCCGGTGTCAACAGATATTTATCAGGGTCAGACCCTTCATCAGGGTCAGACCTTCTACGAAGGTCTGACCCTATACATCCAAAGCGCTTGAAAAGAAGAAGAAGAAGAAGAAGTATAATGGCTCCAAAATGAAAGAATTTAAAATAACCACAAGGATTGGTTCGTTGACTGACAGGATTCTTTACGGTGAAAGAAAAGCTATATTATATGGATTGTTCGTTGGAAATAATAGTCCTCAAGGAAAACTAATAGAAAATGATCAAATACCCGATCAATTACGTCAAGGTATGAAACTGAATAATGGAATTGAATACGATCTGACTATAATTGGACTTGGACCCAATGGTTTAAAAGATATAGGATTATATTTTTCAGCCTATATTAAAACTGCAGTCGAACAAACTCGAAGATTATTAAGTCGACCTTAACCTTTCCATTATTGTATAATTTCTTCGTGGACAGATTTTTAAAAAAAACCCAGGATTTTATCTTTGCTAAACAGAAAAGCATTTTTTCTTCGGCCGTATTACTTTCTTTTATGATTGTCCTGACAAGTCTTTCCGGTTTTTTGAGATATAGAATTCTCGCTGGTTACTTTAATAAAGAGGAACTTGATATATTTTTTGCTTCTTTTCGAATTCCAGATATAATTTTTGAAATTTTGATAACCGGAGCTTTGACCTCAACCTTTATCCCTATCTACGTCAAATACAAAACGAGCAAAAAAGAGCTATCTGAAAATATTTCATCAATTATTAACCTAATCTTCATGCTTTTAACGGTTTTTGTTGTGATCGTCTCTCTCTTTTTAGATAAAATAATTCCGGCCCTGACGCCTGGCTACGACGTGGCTAAGATGGAAAAAATCATCAGCCTTTCAAGACTTTTACTTATGGGCCAATTACCGTTTTTTGTTCTTGGTAACTTTTTGACCGGTATCGGCCAGGCTAATAAAACCTTCTTTCTCTCGGCCCTCGCTCCAATTGTTTACAACCTATCAATTATTTTGACAACTATTTTTCTTTATCCAACTTTATTTCTTTTAGCTCCAATCTGGGGTGTGATCATCGGAGCCTTTTTTCTTTTTGTCATCCAAATTCCTCTTTTTTTCAACTCCGATTTTACCTATCAATTCATTCTCAAAAAAACGAAGGGTTTGACGGAGTTTATCAGAATGGTGATTCCTCGAACCTTTACCGTCATCGTCGCTCAGATTGACGCCACGATCGATCTAACCTTGACGACGTTTTTAGGATCCGGTGCCTATACAGTTTTTTATCTTGCCCAACATCTTCAGCTACTACCGGTATCAGTGATTGGAATTGCTTTTGGCCAGGCATCACTTCCCTATCTAACTGAAATGTTTCAGGAAAAAAAAACGGAAGAGTTTAAAAAAATTATTTCCGATTCTCTCCTTAATTTATTTTATCTGACCATTCCGATTGCTTTCTTTTTTATTTTCGCCCGCACACCTTTAGTCCGTCTATTTTTCGGTGGCCAGAAATTTGACTGGGAGGCAACCGTTTCAACTGCGGTCACTCTTTCATATTTTTCCCTATCTTTGCCTTTTCACGGCTGTTACTATTTTTTAACCCGCTGTTTTTACAGTATGCATGACAGCCGGACGCCATTTTACGTCAGTATTTTTTCAATTTTCATCAATACTTCGCTTAGTTTGCTCTCAATATTTGTTTTTCATCTGCCGGTCTGGTCGTTAGCCCTGTCATTTTCCGTCAGCATGATAATTAATTCTTCGTTTCTTTTTATTATTATTTCTTCACGCCTTAAAGGACTCGGATTAAAGATGATCTTTGTTGAAATCGGAAAGATGTTTTTTTCTGCGTTCTTGTCCGCATTTATCAGTTATTTTTCCATGAAATTTTTTGATGGTTTGATTTTTGACACCAGTAGAACTATTAACGTGTTTTTTCTGCTTGTATCAATCGCTTTAATCCATTTTGTACTGTACTTATTTCTATCCTGGTTATTTAATCTCAAAGAAATATATTTATTGACATCTTTAATTACAAAAATCAAAGAATATCAGAAAAAATTTACCGAAATTTATATTCAATATGAATGACGATAAACAGAAATTGCTGGCAATTGAGGCAATTCAAAAAAAGTTACTCGGCAAAAAGCTGACTTATCCGGAAGTCTATGCGATCATGGACGAAATTTCCCACGAAAAATTGAGCGATGTTTTGACAACTTACTTCGTCGCTTCATCCTTTAAGGAAGGTTACAGCCCTCAGGAACTTTTCTTCTTCACCAAAGCGATGGTCGAAACCGGTAATAAACTTAAATTTAAAGGAATCGTTGCTGATAAACATTCGGTTGGCGGAATTGCCGGAACCAGAACAACGATGATAGTGGTCCCGATTATTGCAGCCGCCGGATTTAAAATTCCAAAAATTTCTTCACGGGCAATTACGACTCCGGCCGGGACTGCCGATGTTATGGAGGCGATAGCTTCAGTCGAATTTACACCAAAACAAATTGAAAAAATAGTTAATGAAGTTGGCGGATGTGTGGCCTGGAACGGAAAATTAGGAATAGCCCCAGCTGACGATATTATTATCCGGGTTGAAGAGCCGTTATCTTTTGAGTCGTTCGATAAAATCATTATTTCCGTTATGGCTAAAAAAGTGGCCGCCGGCACAACTCATTTGGTTTTGGACATCCCGATCGGAAAAACGGCTAAAATCCACCGGTTTTCGGAAGGTGAAAGTGTCGCCAAAAAATTTGAAAATTTGGCTCACCATTTTGGCATCAAAGTAATCTGTGACGTTAACGAAACTTTAGAGCCAGCCGGACGAGGGATTGGCCCGATTCTTGAGGCCCGCGATGTCTTATATGTTCTTGAACAAAAGACTGATCGTCCACTCAGGCTTGAAGCTAAATCTTTAAGATTGGCAGGAAAATTATTGGATCTTTGCTATAAGGAGAAAAATGTTGATAAACACGGAGAAGATGAGGCTAAGAAAATTCTTGAGTCGGGAGCAGCTTTAAAAAAATTTCAAGAAATTGTAAAGGCTCAAGGAGGAAATCATAACGTCACTTCTGATTCCTTGACTTTGGCTAAATATAAATTTGATTTTTGTTCACCTCTTTCTGGTAAAATAAAGGATATAAATAATCATAACCTGAATACTATTGCAAAAATATTAGGTGCGCCAAAAGATAAAAAAGCCGGAATTTATTTATTAAAAAAATTGGATCATTCGGTGATAAAAGACGAAATTATTTTTACTTTATATTCTCAAGATAAATTTTTATTAAAAGAGGCAGAGGCAACGCTTAAAAATTTACCTATTTTCAAAATCGAGTAGTGTGTCGGGGATGACAAACAAAAACTATGAAAAAAATAAAAATATTACTGTTTTTAATTATTTTAACGTCAACTGCTTTCTACCTCTTCTATTCCGAGGGATCTCTTCCTGTCAATAAAACAATTACTACGCCAAAAACTTTTGTTATAAAATCAGGGGAGCCCCTCGATACGATTGCTAATAATTTGGCGGACGAGGGTTTGATAAGAAATAAAGTTGTTTTTTATCTAACCGTCAAAAAGCTTGGTTTAGAAAGAAAGATTCAAGCCGGTGAATTCCAACTTTCGCCAGACATGAGTGCGTCGGAGTTGGCCAATAATTTAACGCATGGCACGTCAGATACTCAGATAACCTTAATCGAAGGAATGCGCAAGGAAGAAATGGCAGCAATTATTTCAAAGACTTTTAATATTCCCGAAATTGAAATTGAAAGCAAAACAAAAGAAGGCTACATTTTCCCAGATACATATTTTATTCCAAAAAACGCTTCGTCAGATGTCATTCTTTCAATCATAATAAATAATGCAAAATTTAACGAGGCCCTTCAAACTATTAAAAATAAATCAAAACTTTCTGAAAAAGAGGTTTTGATTTTGGCGTCCCTTGTTGAACGGGAAGCAAGACAGCCGGCAACCAGGGAAAAAATTGCGGGTATTATTTTAAAAAGATATTTAGCAGATTGGCCTCTACAAATAGATGCTACTGTTCAATATGTCTTAGGTTATCAACCAACTGAAAAATCCTGGTGGAAAAAAGAATTAACCGAAGAAGATTTGAAGATCTATTCACCGTTTAACACTTATAAATATCCAGGGTTGCCCCCGGAACCAATTTGCAGCCCAAGTCTTTCCTCTATTGAAGCCGTTATCAATGCCAATCCCTCGACCCCTTATTGGTATTACATTACCGACCCTCAAGGTGTCATGCACTACGCCGTAACGCTTGAAGAGCATGAGGCGAATGTACGGAAATATTTAAGGTAAATTACGGAAAATCAGGATAGGCCCAGTTTTTCATATATCCCTGCTCTGCACCTGCCTGGAACAATTTGAGAAGAAACTCTTTTTCCTGATCTGTCCATGGATATTCGTTCCATATTTTTCGATATTCTTCCATTAATTTAAGATCGTAATCAGTCCTATATTTTAAATACGTTGTTTGTGCATTGTAATAACCATTTACTTTGTAAAGAATTTCATATAAAGAATTATCTGGAGTTATTCCATTTTGGTCTAAAAACCAAGCCAAAAAGGGAAAATAGGTACCAAACGTCTCCATATTTTCTTCTATATGTTGTCTAAATTGGGGATTTTGTTCTATTCCTAACGATTTTGCTAAAAAAAGTTGAGTAACATTGCCATAAAAATCTGCGTTTAATTCTTCTTGCCAATCGTTCTCTACTTCAAAAGAGCCTGTTTCATGATGTTTTTTAATTCTCCAGGCGCCATGTAAAATTTCATGAATTTTTGTACCATTTTGAGAAATATGTGTTGGATCATCCAACGAAGCTTGAGGTAAAAAAAACTCAATTTTTGATGGATAGACAATTGATAATTCTTTTGGTCCTATGGGACTGACTATGGTCTTTCCCCCATCAGATTCCGGAAAAAGAGCTTCATTAAAATTAATCTTAATACTATCTGGCTTTCCTTCAAGATTGGCATTAATTTCATCTGATAAAACTGACAGGGCTTCGAAAACAATATTAGAAGAGTTAAAAGAAATTTGACCATTATCCTTATTTCTAAATAAAAAAATTTGCCAATCATTCACATATTGATTTAAAACTCCTATATGTACTGGAGTTGAACAAGCTTCACTATTTTTAATATCATGACAAATATTTACATTTTGCCTTTCAATCATCCCTGCTCTTGGCGTAGCATTTTTGTCTTGTCTATTCTCTTTATCGAGGGCCATTTCAGTCGACTGAGCCATCGATTGGGCTATTGAAGTTTCAAGTCCCCCCGAAGTCGCCCACGTAGCAGGTGTTGAAAAAGGAACTGCCTCTACAGGCTTTAAACCCGCGCACGCTTGCGCAAAGAATGGTAATAATATTAATGTGATATATAAAGCTCTAAGTTCAGCTGATTTCATTATCTAGTATTATAACATTAACTTATAGTATTTCAAATTAAAGTTAAACAATATTTCAAAAATTAAATCTTATAGGGTTAGGTTACGTAAGAATTATATTTCAATGAATTTGCTTTTGCGATTCAGTTAAATAATTCTTCTTTGTCACGATTGAGCGGCCAAGTTTGTTTTCTAATTCTTTTCTGGCGTTTCCGGCGATACTTCCGCCAACTTTGGCGTCTTTTTTTAATTTAGGAAAGTCTTGAGAATTTTCATTACGATGAATTTCTGTCGTTGACCGTTCTCCAAGCATATTAAAGATCAATTCAAAATCATCCATATGATCACGAAGATTTTCGCGTTTTAATCCTTTAAGTTTTTTATAATCGCTCGGTGTGACGCCGAAAGTCGCTTTGGATATTTCCGCAGTTAAAATTTCATAATCTATTTTTTCTTTAGCTCCCCGCTTTTGCCATTCATCGGTCAATTCTTCACGGATTGCAATCCCTCGCATTCGTTTTTCAATCCAATCATCGGAATAACCCTTGAGTTTGTAAAGCATTCTTGTCCTTTTTGTAGCTAATTCCGGATCTTCGATTTCCTGTATTCTTTCGTATCCAACTTTTGCTAACCACTTCTTAAATGGTTCGGCTCTTTGTGATGGAATTGATTGAATAATACGAAAAACACCTTCAGTGTTGGCGCAATTCATTTTTTGCTTGCCACCATCAGTTAAAACCTCAAGGGTATGTACAATTTGTACCCACCCTTTAGCAAGTTGTTGATCACGTTGTTTCATTCGCTGGATATATTGTTTTGGGTCATTAGATTCGATAAGTCCTAAAACAACGTCCTCGATAACAAACCACCACTCATTATTATGAACAACCCTTCGAACTTGTTTTCCCTTAAATAAAGCAATCTTGGTCGTATCCATTTACAAATATTGTACTACTTTTCAAAAATCATTCCAAAGCATCTGGTTATGGACTTCGTGGTGATAGATGACTTCGGAATTTTTTACCTTGGTTCCCAAATCGGCTGGTGATCGATCAGCCGCCTTCTGTTTAAGATCAATAAATTTCTTTTTCATTTCTTCACCCATTATTTTTTCTATCAAATTACTTTGGCGGAAATAATTAATGGCCGTATTAATATCACCCGGTAAAAATCTTGCCCTCGGTCTCTTGTCTTTATCATCTTTTTTTATTTCTCCTTCCAATCCAGTTTTAATTAAAGAGTACATTAGTAAATACGGATTGGCATCCGGTCCAACGCTACGAACTTCTATCCGGGCTGATTTTTCATTATGTAACGGGACTCTAATCATGGCTCCGCGGTCAATTTCCGAAACCTTTATCTCATTGGGCGCCTCAAAATGAGGGTCAAGACGTCGATATGCGTTGATACTACTGTTCAATATTAAACAAATATCGTTCGCACTGGACAAAATTTTATTAATAAACGTCCAGGCAAGACCGGATAGCTGGCCACGGCCTTTTATATCATGAAAAAGATTCTTTCCTTTTTTAAAAATAGAAATATTCGTATGCATTCCGGTTCCATTTATCCCCATGACCGGTTTTGGCAAAAAGGTGGCTGTCATACCCATGTTGCGGGCAACTTGACGGCAGATCAATTTATATATTTGAATTTGATCAGCGGCGATCATTGCATCGGCATATGTATAATTTAATTCAAACTGAGACGGGGCTACTTCTGGATGGTCCTTTTCATTTTCAAAACCCATCGCCCTTTGAGCTTCGGCCGCCCGGTCAATAAAATTTCTTAAAATATCATTAGGTAATGTATGATAATATCCCCCCATTGACACTAATTCAAATCCGGCTTTTTCATTAAAGGTTTGCTCAGCATCAATCCCTTTAACCAAAAAACCTTCAATCTCATTGGCTGCATAAACTTTATATTGATATTTTTCAAATAAAACATCCAGGTAGTTTTGTAAAACGCCTCTTGCATCCATTTGATAAGGCTTTTCATCCTGGCCATTGATCTTTCCCATCATCAAAACCTTGCCAGAACCAAAAACATCGCTTGGCAACCACCAAAAGGCTCCCCAATCAATCCCAAGTCGTAAATCGGACTCCGCTTGACGAGCAAAACCGCGGATGGATGACCCATCAAAAGTCATGTTGTCATATGAATTAAGAAAGAATTTTTTATCATAGTCGATCATATGAAAACGACCTTCCAAGTCCGAAAAACCGATCGTTACCGCTTTTAGTTTCTTTTCTTTTTTTAAATAATTTAAGTAAAATTCCATTAATTCTTTTTCTGAAGTATTATCTTTTCTTTTTTGTTTGGCCTGCAAATTCATCTCTTCAAGCTCGTCGTAAGGAATTTCTAAAAAAGACCTCATGGGTTTAATATCCATAAAATTATATTAAATTAAATAATAATTAAGATAAATTTACAGGAAGTTAAATCAAAATGCAAGCGAATTATTCCTGATTCATATTCTGCCTTCTAATCACCGCCCTCGGTTTTGCCCCTTCGGCCGGCCCGACGTATCCTGCCGCTTCGAGTTGATCAAGAAGTCTGGCAGCTCGAGCATAACCGATTGACAAACGGCGCTGAAGAAGTGACGCTGAAGCTTTATCCTGTTGCATAATAATTTCAATTGCCTGGTTAAAATAGGTGTCATTTTCACCGCCGTTGACTGCATAAGATCCGCCTCCAGCTGTTTTAATATTGACCGCCTGCTCGGTCACCTCGCTTGTGTAATGAACTTCCGGCGCCTGGGACTTTAGGAAGTTCACCAAATTATTTACTTCACTTTCCGTAATATAAGGGCCTTGAATACGAACCGGCTTGGCTTTGTCCGGCGGTAAAAATAACATATCTCCCCTTCCAAGTAGCTTTTCTGCTCCTGGCATATCGATGATAACGCGTGAGTCAATCATTGAGGATACGTTAAAGGCAATCCTGGTCGGAATATTGGCTTTCATAAGTCCCGTGATAACATCGACTGAAGGTCTTTGAGTCGCCAAAATTAAATGAATACCGGTAGCTCGTGCCATCTGGGCCACCCGGGTTATTAACTCTTCCGACTCTCCAGGGGCAAAGATCATTAAATCGGCTAATTCGTCAATAACAAATATGATATAAGGCCTTTTTTCTATTCCGGGTATTAAGTTATAACCTTCTATATTTCGTGCCCCAACTTTAGAAAACAATTTATATCTCTCCTGCATTTCCCCAACTGTCCATTTTAGGGCGGAAATAATTTTTTCGGCGTCAACTATAACCTCG
>Ga0208373_1001621_pt1 | contig 28905 bp, 29 predicted proteins | sample RifOxyC2_FD_184036 | JGI IMG/M metagenome (GOLD analysis project Ga0208373, IMG submission 184036) | Soil microbial communities from Rifle, Colorado - Rifle Oxygen_injection C2 (SPAdes) | ecosystem: Environmental > Terrestrial > Deep subsurface > Rock core/Sediment | place: Rifle, Colorado... | reverse complement strand
AAAGGACTTATCAGTGAGATAAAACATTTTTTTGAATTCTTTGGAAGTGATAAATTAAAGCACCTTGTTCATACAAAATATTTTAGTTGGACTCTACCAGTGCTCGGCGCAATTATTATTGCGTCTCCGCTTCCTGATGAAATGGGGGTTGGGCTAATGGGTATTTCTAAACTAAAGACAAGTCAGTTTATTTTGTTATCTTTCGTGCTTAATGCAATTGGTATTTTTCTAGTTGTTTCGGCAGGAGCATTATTTAAACCTTAAAATATATTATTTAATGAACAATTGATGATAGATCGTGTATCATATTGATGATATGAGCCAAAACGTTAATAACTTTGTCCAGGAATATAGAAATAGAAAAAAAATTACTCAAGAAGATCTTGGCAATATCATTGGGGTAACAAGACAAACTATTATTGCCATCGAAAAAGGGAACTATACTCCCTCTGTATTACTTGCTCTTAAAATTGCGAAACACTTTAACATATCAGTTGAAAAATTGTTTATCATTAAATAATAATATGCTTACAGAAACGGTTAGCGCCTTTGTTATATTAGGAATTGCGATTCTATTTTTAAATCCAGGTAATTTAACTATGCCTGACAGTATTCAAACAATGCTTATTGTAGGAATGATCGTAGCCTTTTTGACTTTTTCAGCTTTTATTTTTAGAGAAAAATCATCTGACGAGAGAGAGTCTTTGCATATTCTTTCTGCCGGTAGAATCTCTTATCTTGTGGGAGTCGGAACCTTAATCGTTGGGGTGATTGTTCAAGCATTGAATCATGAAATTGACCCTTGGTTAGTAATCGCTTTGTGTGCTATGGTATTTTCGAAACTCCTTTCGCGAATATATTCTCATTTCAAAATGTAAAGTCTACTTGACATTTTTATTTTTAATATATATGATGAAAATATGAAAAACTTTAAACTTGTTTTGGTAATTGTAGGTTTAGCTATTGTTGGTGGTACTATTTATAAAGTTACTACGGCTTCTATTAAAAAGCCTGAAGTAATGATGAAGAAGGATCTGCCTGTTACAGAAACGCCTAAGCAAGAAGTGATGGAAAAAAAGGATGAAAGTGCAAATTCTCGATATCTCTCATATTCAAAAACTGTGTTTGATACATCATCTGACAAACGTCGGATATTGTATTTTTACGCAACCTGGTGTCCGACTTGTAAAATAGCTAATGAAGATTTTACGGCAAACCCAAATAAAATTCCTGAGGATATGGTGGTGATTCGAACAAATTACAATGATCCCGAAACCGATCAAGAAGAAAAAGAATTAGCTAAAAAATACGGAATTTCATATCAACATACCTTTGTCCAGATAGATGCGCAGGGAAAAGAATTAAAAAAATGGAACGGTGGTGGAATCGCAGAGCTTATTACTAATACGACTAACTAATGTTCATCCTAGTTGTTTTTGCATTTTTAGCAGGTATCGTCACCATACTTTCACCATGTATTTTACCTGTCCTCCCAATTGTTCTATCTTCGACTATTGGAGGAAAGAAAACAGGTATTTCTCGCCCGGTTGGGGTAGTATTAGGATTTATTGCCAGTTTTACCTTTTTTACTCTTTTTCTTTCAACCATAGTCAAGATAAGCGGCGTATCATCTTCCGTTTTACGGACGATTTCTGTTTTTGTGATTGCTGGATTTGGTATCTCACTTCTCGTTCCCAAGTTTCAAATAATAATCGAAAAAATATTCTCCAGATTATCAGGTTTTCTTCCCCGAAGCAATATCCAATCAGGATTTGCCCCGGGTCTATTAATTGGATTTTCACTGGGACTGCTTTGGACGCCATGTGTTGGTCCCATTCTCGCTTCGGTCATATCTCTTGCAATCACTGGAACTGTGACATTTGATGCATTTGTAATTACCATAGCATATTCCCTTGGCACGGCAATTCCCATGTTTCTTATTATGATTGGAGGGCAGAATATGTTACAAAAAGTTCCATGGCTACTTTCAAATACAGCACGAATTCAAAAAGCGTTTGGAATATTGATGATCATTACCGCAATCGGAATTTACTATAATGTTGACCGTAAATTTCAAACATATCTCTTAGATATATTTCCACAATATGGAGTAGGCTTAACAAAGTTTGAAGATAATATAATAGTCAAAAAAGAATTAGATAAAGTTGATCAAGAAAAAATAGATGAAATCAAATTAGGAAAACCCATGCCGGATTTAAATCAACCAAAAGGCCCAATTGCTCCAGATTTAATTCCTGGTGGAATATGGTTTAATAGTAAACCCTTAACGATTGCAGACCTGAAAGGGAAAGTGGTAATTATTGATTTCTGGACATATACATGTATCAACTGTCAAAGAACTTTTCCCTATTTAAAAAAATGGTGGGAAAATTACAAAGATAAGGGGTTAGTTATTATTGGCGTTCATTCACCTGAGTTTGAATTTGAAAAGGACAAAAACAATCTTTCAAAAGCAATTGCCGATTTTGGTCTCACCTATCCGATAGTTCAAGATAATGATTTTGCCACTTGGCGAGCTTATGACAATAATTATTGGCCAGCAAAATACATTATTGATAAAGATGGCGTCATCCGTTATACCCATTTTGGCGAGGGAGCGTATGATGAAACTGAGAAAGTAATTCAAGATTTACTTAAAGAAGCAGGGGGAAAAGATATTTCATCTGAGATAAATAATCTATCCTATCAAGTCCAAACGAAAACTCCGGAAATATATCTGGGCTTCAGTCGTATTGATAATTTTGCTTCTCCCGAACCAATTAAAAAAAATGTTCTTGCTACCTATACATCTCCCGCTAATCTTGGTAGTAATCAAATTTCATATGAAGGTAATTGGAATGTTATGGAGGAATATGCAAATCCACAAAAGAGTGCTAAGCTCGTCCTTAATTTTGAATCTAAGGAAGTATTTTTGGTTATGCGAGCGAAAGGTAATCTATCAAAAATTAAAGTATATATCGATGACAAATTGCAGTATTTTGGTGAAGACAATAAAAACGGTACGGTCACGATTGACTCTGATAGATTATACAAATTGATCAATTTACCCGGTTCGAGTAGACACAACTTAAGAATAGAGTTTGAGGACAATAATGCAGAACTTTTTGCTTTTACTTTTGGGTAAGCTGATATGAATAAATTAACGGATGAGGAAAAAAGAATTATAATTAATAAGAGGACAGAAGCACCTTTTGCTGGCCAATATGTCAATAATAAAGCTACTGGTGTTTATGTATGTAAACAGTGTGAAAATCCCTTATATAACTCAAAAGATAAATTTGAATCATCGTGCGGTTGGCCAAGTTTTGATGATGAGATTTCCGGTGCAGTAAAAAAGACTATGGATGTGGATGGAATACGCACTGAGATAACTTGCGCGAAGTGTAGAGGACATTTAGGACATTTATTTATCGGTGAAGGATTCACAGTAAAAAATCTACGTCATTGTGTAAATTCAATATCAATGAAATTTATAGTTGGATAATAATTTATGATAAAAATAATCGTATTGGGTGGTGGATGTTTTTGGGGAATGCAGGATCTTATACGAAAACAAAAAGGTGTAGTACAAACAACTGTAGGATATTCCGATGGCAATCTTTCAGATCCAACCTATGAAAATCATGAAGGTTATACAGAAGTGGTAGAGATAGGATATGATTCCGAGAAAACATCTTATAAAAGATTACTTGATTTTTTCTTTCGAATACACGACCCAACTACTCTGAACCAACAAGGCAATGATCGAGGTACATCATACCGTTCGGTAATATTTTATAACGATGAACAAGAGAAAAATGAAGCTTTAAATTTTATTGATATAGTTGATAAATCAAAACGCTGGAAGAACCCTGTGATTACCGCCTTGGAACCATTTATAAAATTCACGAAAGCTGAAGAGTACCATCAAAATTATTTAGAAAAAAATCCCGGTGGTTACACTTGCCACGCAATAAGATTTGATAGTTACCTGTAACAAATTCTATGAATATTTTTCGTTTCACATCCAAAGGATTTATTTTAATTTTTTTCGGCATTATTATATTTTTGATTGTGGTCACATATCAGAGCTTTAATAATAAAGACAAACCTTCTACACTTTCGGAGAACCATTGGAGAAAAATATTAACACCTGAACAATATCGTATTCTTCGCGAAGCAGGAACAGAGGTGCCGTTCACTGGAATTCTAAATCATGAAACAAGAAAGGGAACATATTATAGTGTTGGTTGTAATAAACCTCTTTTCCGATCAGAGCAAAAATATGACTCCGGAACAGGGTGGCCGAGTTTTTGGGCTCCAATAAATAATAACTCATTAGTACTTCGTAAAGAAAGTGCTTCAGGAGATGACCGAATTGAAGTTCTTGATACATGTGGTGGACACCTTGGACATGTATTTGACGACGGTCCAGAGCCTACAGGCAAGCGTTACTGTATAAATTCTATCGCGCTTAGGTTTGTGCCAGATAATTAACTGAAATAAATCAAAAATTAATAACAAACCATCCTCGATCAAACTTATTAATTTAAGCATGATGTCATTTTTATCTTATATCCTTTTGTTAATTTTAGGTTGATTAACTTCCTGAGACGTAGCCTGTATGGCTTCTTTAGCTTCTTGAGCTTTCCTTTCTTTTTCTTGTTGAATAATTTTTTCGTCTAAAATTTGTTCAATACCAATTCTAACTGTATCGAAGTATTTAAGGCATTCACTTTCATCTAATTCATGGATTCCTTTGCTTAATATACTATATAAATTCCTATTTTCTACTAAAAATAAAGGTAAATATTTTTCCAAAAGTTTAATTTTTTCGTCCATTCTAGATTTAATGAATTGTTTTTCTGAAAATCTTTTTTTTATAGCTTGCTTATGGGCGTTTTCAATAAGTTGTTCAAAAATGCGACGCAGATATACAAAAGAGCCTATACCAACACCATGTGCTGCTAAACCTATTCCTCGAGTTAATTCTTTATATTTTTCTTCTCCGAGTATGTTACGGTATTTTTCAGCCTGTGGGATTTGGAAATCCGCAACAGAAGGATATTGACCAATTTTTAACAATACATTTTTTAACTTACGAAAAAAAATATGATATTTATGCTCTTTATTTCTTGTACATACACACGATATTTTTATAAACTCAATACTTTCTAGCCAATTCCAAGAATCATATAAATATTCATAAGATTTATCAATTTCAAAAACACTTTCTTTTTTACACCAAATACAATAAGCGTCGATAGTTTCTGAATACCGTAATAGTTCGTGTATATTTTTATCAATTTCTATATTATCTCTGCTGATTTCAAAATAAAGAGGCATCTCTAAGTGAAATTTTTTTGGAGATAGTAAATATTTATTCAATTGTGATTTTTCTTGTTGAGTCATATAATTATTAATTATTTAAATTCTACGTTGCCTACAAAGTGGTAGGTAAAATAACCACTTTAACTTGATTTAGTATACCAAAGACTTTATAAATGGGGTAAATAAAACATAACTATTATTTGCCTCAAGGTTAGGATTATTTCAGTTAAAATTTTTATGAACAGATTAAGATATAATAATTAGAATGAATCTAAATAATCATGTTATCATTATACCCGGACTTGGTAACGGAGTGGCAAAACATGAATGGGTTTCAAACAGCTGGAAAAGATTTGGGATTATCCCTCATGTTTTTGATACAAAATGGAAGTCAGAAGAAAATGGTTTTCAACCAAAACTTGATAGAGCTCTTAAATTAGTAGACTCACTAACAAATAAAAATTCAAGGATTTCAATTGTTGGAAATAGTGCCGGAAGCAGTTTTGCACTTAATATTTTTAGCGAAAGAAAAAAACAAATAAGTAGAGTAGTTATTAATTGCGGTAGAGTTAGAGATGGTGATTGGCCTTGGTTTACGTTTGATCAAGCTACAGAATCAAGCCCTTCATTTAAAAAATCAGTAATAAGAGCACAAAAAATAGAAAAAACTTTTACAAATATTGACCGGAAAAAAATTCTAACCCTTAGACCTTTGTTTGATGAAGTGGTGCCTCCATTTACAGTTCCTATTCAAGGAGCACAAAATAAAATTACCCCATCAATTGAACACGTAATCAGCATTTCTTTAAATATGACATTATTTAGAAGACGAATTATTGATTTTATTTTAAAGTGATAAATATAAAAATTACAAGACGACCTTTAAAGGAAGATGAGATTAATCTTTTAATGGAAGATATTAAACTATACCCTGATTTAGTATACGTAAAAGAATCTCGATTTAGGAAATATAACGATGCCTACATAGTAGAACAAGATAAAGAGTTTGTTGGATTATGTGGCATTTATGAAATGAAAGATTGGGTAAAGTTGGGTCCCTTAGTTTTTCTCAAAAAATTTCATGGTAAAGGATATGGAAAAATATTACTTAATAAAATAGTTAATGATTATTCCAATAAAAACATTTTTATAACAAGTTCAAATATAGCAGTGCAAAAAATAATAAGCGGATTAAAATTTAAGGAAGTAGATGGATATCACAAGCTTCCAGGACCAATAATATTATTTTTATTCAAACAGTTATATGAGCATATTCATTGGAAGATGATTACAGAATTTTTTAGAAAAAAATTTACAATGACGAGAAATACTCGAAAATATTACGTAAAAATAATATAAAAGTTATAAACTAGTTTTATATTCTTCTTTTCCAAAGAATAGATAGAGCCATATGAGATTAACTATTCCAATTGAGTAAATATCCAACATCTTTTTTTTATGATACATGAGGTCAGTATTCAAACCCCATTTCCAGTGAGTATTTATTCCTGAGTGAGGAATCCAATAAACCTCCTTTTTGTTTTTATACATATAAAGATTAATCTTCGACTCAAGCTGCCAACCTCTGCTTGATTTCTCTAATAGTTCCTGAAGATATTGTTTTTTTACAATTCTTTCTCCTGTACTTAGAACATCTCCTCTGAATATTTTTACAAGAATAGGGGCTTTTATTCTTCGCAAAACAAGCATATCAATATGTGGATTCGCTTCGATTACTTTTACTGCATTGCTAATTTCAATATGACTGAGGTTGCGAAGGTCAGCATCTAGTAATAGAATAAAATCACTCTTTGTGTGTTTTAATCCATCGAGTATTGCTCCAGACTTTCCAACATTTTTGCTTAATCGGATAAGCTTGATGCTCGGATATTTATTTTTTATCATTTCTGCTTGGTCCTTGTCAGATGCGTCATCAACACATATAATCTCTGAAAATTCTTTTACTTTTATCACTTCATCAAGGACGGTAAATAATCGTCTACCTTCATTCCAAAAAGGAATAATACAAGATACTTTTTGGTTATGTTTTTTTACTCCATCCATAGATTTATTATATCAATTGAAAGAGACAACCAAACCGCAGGTTAGTATAATTGAACAATGAAAAATGTGATAATCACAAGTGTCGATAGTCATTACGGTGATTTTCTTATTAATCACTGGTTAAAATCTCTAAACGCAAACGTAAATCTTAAAAATGTTGATATTGTTATTCTTGATTATGGTCTTAATAATATTCAGTTAACAAAAATAGAAGAACAAAATGTCATTGTTATTTCATGTAACAAATCCGGTCATATTGTAAACACAAGATTTATTGATACTGCTTGCTTTCTTGAAAAAAAGAAATACGATCAAATTCTTTTTGTTGATGGGGGAGATATCATCTTTCAAGATAATATCTCTTTTCTCTTTGAACAAGATAAAAATATTTTTAGAGCGGTTAAGCTAGACATGGAGGTATTATTTTATGAAATCTTTATCCCTTTTAATTTTGAAAAAGCAAGAAGAAAGGAGATATATTTATTTTTAAAAAGTAAACCAGTTCTTAATGCTGGGTTTATATTGGGTCCAAGCGATAAATTCATCCAAATTAGTAAGAGAATGAACGATTTAATAATCAACAAAAAAGCATATGGACCTGATCAAGTAGCTTTAAACTACTTCCTTCATAAAGAAGGAGTAAAAATTATTGATAAAAAATACAACTTCATGATTACAACTGTTAAGGAAGGGTTTGATATTAGAGATGGTGTTTTTTATTTAAAAAATGGAGAAAAAATTGCAGTTGTTCATAATGCTGGTCATAATCGTTTTTTAAGACCAATTAATAATTTCGGTTATGGTAAGGATTTTAATCAATTAAATTTCTATATTTATCACTTAAGAAGATCATTCTTTAGATTTATTGGATTCATCAAAACTTTTTTTTAACGGAATAATTTAAACGGAAATATAATAACGTCACTTTTTCCAAACCCCCGTACTTTTTACTTTTGCTTCTTTCTCTGCAGACAATAATTCATCCTGATATTTTATCTTTGCTCTTTTCTCATAAAGAACAACTCTGGCTAATCCATTTCTCACCAACTCAATATTCAGATTAACTCCACCAACTAACACATAACCTAATTCTCTACCAAACTTATCAACCTTGTAATTTTCTTCCTGCTCAAAATTAATTTCTTTTCCCAATACTAAATTTTGAGTAAACACTTTTGCTTCCTCAAAATATGGTTCTTTAACTTCCGGTGCATTAACTCCATAAAGTCTAAAGGTTTTGCCATTGCTTAATTTCAAAGTATCGCCATCTGAAACTTCGGTAACCATAATCTTTTGGGGTATTGGGGAGATTAGGGATAGTGGGGTGATTGGGGAAGTTTTAATTTTTTGCCTTTCAAAGTAACTACCACCAAAGAATGAACCGACCATTAAAAACAAAACAGTAATACCCAATACAACTTTATTTTTCATTTCTCTTTTGCGTCTCGAATAATAATTTTCTTTCCTTTCTCATCCAACTCAAATTCAAGGTTTTGATTTTGTCGCCAACCTAAAGCTTTTAAAAACTCACGGGGAATAGTAATTACTTTTGAATATTTACCTGATGAAGTAATCTTACGAATAATTTTCATTATGATTTTATTGTACTCCTTACTATTTTAAAATTTCAACATTACCGGTCGGAACAATTGACTCAAAAGTAAAATGAAGATTAACCGACCGGAACAGAAAACGATTAACTAACAAGTCCTCCCTCTCGTCTTTCCGGAAGAAGAGAGGGAGACAGAGGGAGTAAAGATTAAAATTGGTCGATCTGAAAATGTCGCTCGATTGCGGGTATAGTTTTGCTTACGGACTTATAACCCGCAATGGAGCGAGTCCCGATAACTTTATATCTACCCAACTATAGAAGCGAATATCAACTATATCTCTCTGAGTTGATTTGGATTAAGATTTACTTTTCTGGTTTGGTTATCCCAAATCAACTGAGAGAGAAAGATAGTACCAATCTTTTTCAAGCAATCAACAAGGTTGGTAAGATTTAGGGACGGGCATTTTCTCCCGCTCCTTTTCCCTAGAGCGGGACTATCGACCAGACACCTTATTCCCCAGTTTCCCAAACCTTAGTTTTATAAAGGGAGTCTTTCGACAGAGAGAGGTGAACGGATCAACTCAAAGGTAATTCGAGTGAACCGAATGACAGAGAAAGATGACCGAAATTAAAATTTCTTATCTTGACCGGTTGAGTAACTTCCGGTCAAAGGGCGACTACCTGGTCAGTCGCCCAACTCTTCTTCTTGTCCCCTGTCTTCCTGCCGGTTCCAAAAATCGGGGGGGGTGAAAACCGCCGGAGCGGAGCGGAGGCGGGATAAGCCCGAGCGGATCCCGACTCAGTCGGGCGGGAGCGAGGGCTGATATCTTTGGGACTTGTGGGAGTCGAGCTCTGGCGGGCGACTTAAGATATACCTTTGTTTCCGCCGACCAGTTTCTCATCAGGGAGGCGGTTCATCCTCCGTAGTTTTAACGAAGGAGGAAGATGCCCGAGCGACTGAGCGAGGGCGTGTGGTGTTTTGAAGTTTGACCGGCTGACAGAATGGCCAGTTGGTTGGTTGAGTGTCCGACTGGCTGACAGATTGGCTTGCCAGTTGGTCAAACGCCAGAAGTTCCCCAGCTCCCAGACTACCAAAGCCTTACCCCCCAAGTGGCAAACCTCCTTAATGGTCGGCTCTGATCGTCAGCGCTCCCACAGTCCTCAGCGCCCCACATTTGAAGCTCGTCATGTCGCAAAGTTGATAGCGAAGTGTCGCAATCTGAAAATATTTTGTCTATAATATTCTCATCAGCAGTTTTTGAGATAGTGAGTTCGAACTAAGTTATATGTTCGCTCATAAAAATTTGTATAATAGCTCATGAGAAGATTAGAAAGGGTTCAGGAAAAAAAACTCAAAAATAAAATCGCTGTCTACCTAATAGTATTTTTTTTGGTTGTTTATTTTATATTTACCTACGGAATTAGACTTCTTCTAAATACGTCAAGTTTTATTTCCGGTCTTTTTCCACAACCATCGCCCAAACCTTTGTCTAAAACCGAAGAGAGCTTTAGTTCGATAGACATTTCTTCAATTCCCCAAGCTACAAACAGCGCAAAGATTATAATTTCCGGTTCGTCCTTGAATTTTGATATTCTAGATTTTTATTTAAATGAAAAAAAGGTCAAGGAAATAGAATCTTCATCAGATATATTTAGTGAAGAAATTGGAGATTTAGAAAAAGGAGATAACAGCATTTACATTAGGGCCAGGTCAGAAGATAATAGAACGATAAAAAAAACCATAATCTACAAAGTTTTTTATAAAAATGAAAAACCGAAATTGGAAATCACTGAACCTTCGGACAACTTTTCCACGAGCAATCAGGAAATAAAAATTAAAGGAAGCACTGATAAGGAAACCTACGTACATATTAACGATTTACCTGTAATTGTTGATGCTAATGGAAATTTTGAAACATCAATTCGCCTCAAAGATGGAGATAACCAAATTACAGCTACGGCTCAAGATATAGCAGGTAATACAGAAACAAAAACCCTAAAAGTTACTTATCAGAAAGATTAATAAGTAATAAGAATAAAATAAATGGATGCAGGAGCACGTTATCAAACAGTGAAACTATAGAAAGAAATATCATTAAAATTTGCGCAGTTTTATTTGACTTGCTCAAACTCCATAAGGTCCAAATAAAACTTAGTAAACCCAAAATTCCTGAAGATACTAGAATTGTAAGAAAACTGGAACTGAAAGCGGTGCTCGAATGGACAGAATCACTATTTTTAATATAGCGGATCCGGTTATACCCGTATCCCAAAACCGGCTTCTTTTTCCAAAGATCAATTCCCTGTCTATAATCCTCAGCACGTGATGTAATTGAGTAAAGTCTTTTTAAATTAACTCCCTCACCGGCTGGTTTAGGAATGAGGAAAATCAAGGTGACAAAAAAAAGTAAAAATATAATTATTTTTTTATACTGTTTTTGCTTAATAAACAAGTAGATAATCGTCAACGACAGACCAAGATAAATAGAGCGAGAAAAACTTAGGGCAATTAATATTAAATAGATAATTTTTATTATTGATTGATTGACTGTTAGAAAAAAAATTCCAAAAATTGACGCAGCTATTGCGGTATCAAAATAAACTCCAAAGGAACGAAATAAATGAGGGTCCCATCCGAGATAAAATAAATTCCTGAGGTCAGGATAAAGGAAATATTGAACTAACGTTGAAATAATCGTTAAAACGGCGATGAGAAAAATACCTTTTTTAATTGCTGGTAAATAGTATCTAAAATAAAAGAAAAATAAAAAATATAAAAAGAGACGAAAAAGATACAAAGAACCAACTATATTGCTAAATAAATTATATTTTGGCAAATCAAATAATAAAGACAACAATAAAATAAATAAAAATAAGAAAACTGGCCTGTATTTTTTCCAAGCTTCCTTAATTGGTTGGAAGCGATATCTTAAAAAAAGCACAAACAAACTTAGGGTTAGGATAATTTCATATAAATAATAATTTACCTGCTGGTTAAAAAAAGAAACTCTTCCCAGTTGACCGAGGGAGAATAAAAAAGCAGTTAAATAAAACAAAATAGTCATTTTTTATTTGTAAGTTGATAAAGCTTTGCCCTAACCAAGAATGAATGAAAGCTCATCATAAAAGCATAAGTAAAGCCAGCCGGACCATCAAAAAAACCTAAGTTAAAAAAATAGTTGTTAATAAATTTTCCAATTGGAAAAAATATGATTTCAAAAATATTTGTTTTGATTCCCTTATTAAACAATTCCTCAACTCGAATACTAGAATACTTGTTTATATCGTTAATAAATTCTTTTAGAGTTTGGTGGGGATAATGATTAAGAAAACTATTAAGTCGGCTAACGTTTTTGGCAGTATGAAACACTTCGTGAACGGTACCCATCCAAATTCCAGAATTCTTTTTAATGAGTCTTATTAGCCCCATTTGTCTTATTTGGCGCACTTCTCCAAATTTCAGTTCCTGATTCCAAAAATAATCACGGCGCCTTAGATAAAAGGCATTTTCTTTAACAATATAACTATTTAACAATTTAACAATTTCCCCAGTCAATTCCTTTGTTACTTCTTCGTCCGCATCAATAAACAAAACCCAATCGTTATTTGTTTTCTTCATTCCGAAGTTTCTCTGTTCGGCAAAATCATTATTTAAATGTTTTTCAAAAATTTTGATATTTAGTTTGTCATTTTGATCTTTGATCTTTGATATTTGATTTTTAGTATTGTCTGTCGAATAATCGTCAACAATAATCATTTCATCACAAAAATCCAATGATTTAAGACATCGTCCAATATTTTTCTCCTCGTTTTTAGTTAAAACTACAGCGGATATCTTCATATTCAAACTAATTGCCACCCTGTCTCAACCCCAGGGGTTAGGACAAGCTTGGCATAAATTATAAATCAATATAATTTTACTAGATTATTAACATAATTTTTCCAGTTAAACTCTTTGTACAATTGATTAATCGATTGTACATTTGGTTTGTTCGTTATTTTTTTCATATTTTCAACAAACTCATTAAGGTTGTTAGCTAAATTAACATACGATTTTAATTCGGGAATAATTGCCGATTTTAGTCCTATTACCGGACAGCCTTGAGATAATGCTTCAAGGACAGGAAAGTTAAAGCTCTCATAATAAGACGCAGTTAGTAGAGCGGTCGCATTTCTATAAAGTCGTAGAAGTTTTTTCCTGGGACAATTTTTGGTTACTAAAACTAGTCTATAATTTTTATTATCCTTCAAAGTATTAAATTTTTTAAAAGCTTTTTTAATAAAACTGATATTTTTTATTGGGTGATCCATCCCGACATACAAAAAATATTTTTGTTTTTTATTTTGTTTTGATTTCTTCATATCAAAAGGAATCCCGAAAGGAAGAACAAAAACTTTATCTTCAATGTATTGATACATTGAAATTAATTCATCACTCACATTTTGAGATGAAACAATGATTTTATCTGATTTTTTTACCATTTCGCCTAGCTGTTTGTTTAATCTATTTACGTCTTTCTTTGAATATAATTCAGGATAATAATGGTAGGAAAGACCATGACAAAAACTGACAACCTTTCCGGATGTGTAGAGTGGAACTGCCTGATTTAATGCTAAGAAAATATTATTTTTTTGCTTGAACTCTTCTAGACTGATGCGTCCTTTTAGCCAAAATAATCTGGGCTTAAGATTATCAAAAGTATAAATTTTATATTGATTTTTTTTGTCGTAAAGCTGGAGGGCTTTAAATAAATTCTCAGAAAAGACGGATGTTCCAAATCGTTGATTATTCTTTGGATTTAATGCTCCCCCATCAACGGAAATTTTCATCTAAAGTTTTTTTTAAAATTATAAAACAGATTAAAGTGTTAAGGCCTTCACCGACTAACGTAATGTATGCGGATCCAAAAAAGCTAAATTTAGGAATGTAGTATAAATTTAAAATTACATTAAATATTAATTGGAATAAGAAAATATAAATAACAGTTTTTGCTTTTTTTAAAGCATAAATAGAGTTCAGGAAAACAGATGTCAAAAGAATGAGAGGTAATGCAAAAATAATTATTCTTAGAACTTCAATGGATTCAAAATATGTATTTTTGTAAACAAGCGGTAAAACAATAGGACCGAGAAAATAAAATCCTAAAGCAATAAACATGCCAATCGCAAAAACTAAAATAACATCCTTTTTGATTTTGTTGATGAAAATATTTTGTTTTTTTTCCTTTGCCAATTTGGAAAACAATGGTATTGAAGAAACATTGTATGCGGTAACGACAAACATCAAGGCATCTAAAAACCGGTAGCCGGCCGAATAAATTCCGACGGCCTGTTTACCTTTTATAAAATTTAAAATAAGGACGTCAACCTTGGAGTAAAATCCCGCCAATAAACTAATAAGAAGGAAAACAAAAGATTTTTTAATAATAATAGACCAATGTTTTAAATCAACTTTTATAGATAAACTGCCAACCTCTTTTTTTACAAGGAAAAAGTTTACCAGGGAATACAGGTTATACAAAACAAAAGTGATTAAAAAAACTGGCATTAATTGTTTGGTTATCAGAACTCCGGTAATCAACGAAATTACTAAACAGATCTGAAAGACCATAGAAACGAGAGACGCTAAATATGATTTTTGTTTAATGGAGCTTAAAATCAAATAGGTGCCGGAAAACATGTTGGCAAAAATCACAAATGAAGTTAGAATGATCGGAATGAGAATAGAAATTGGGTATCGAAAAATTATAGCCAAACATATGGTCAGGACAAATGTAATTAATGACAAATAAAATCTAAGTGAGAAAAGTTCCCTGACTTTTTTTTCTATAGAATCATTGATGTAGACCAATCCGTAAGAAGTCGTGCCGAAGTCAAGTAGCGGCAAAAGAAGGCCTATTTGAGTCCATGTTAACGTATAAACAGCATATTCTTCCGGTTTAAAATAATTAATTAGAACCAAAAATAAAACAAAATGAAGAATTTTATTGACAATCGAAGAAATATTCAGACTTAAAAAATTTAAATAAAAAGGACGCTTCAATATTTCTTCATAGATCGTTTTTGGAACCCTGATCATTTCATAAAGTTTTTGCTTAAAAGACCCAAACTTGAATAAAAACTTTAGACGATTTTTAAATAAGTAAAATTCCTTTTTTGGGTTATCTTGCGAAACTTCAAAATGCTTGTAGAAAATTTTTGAATCAACACCAATTTTAAATCTAGATTTTTTAGCGCGATAACAGTAGTCAACTTCTTCGTAGTACATAAAATAACTTTCATCAAAAAAACCAATCTTGTCTATAACGCTTTTTTTTATAAACATTAAAGAACCGGAGACAAAATCAACGAAAGTGAAGCGGCCCTTCGGTTTTTGTTCGATCAATCCTCCGCTCATCCTCCACCTATCAAGTTTACCCCCATAGTAAGTTTTGCCCTGCTGATGCATGGCATAACCCCAGATATCGAAGTGGTCAAATGAGCCTAATAAGTCAAATGAGTCAAATTGGACTAATGTGATATCCGGGTTGGCGATGACGAATAATTCACAGCTATCCTTCAAGGCATTTCTTATTCCTTGGTTAGCACCAGCAGCATAACCGTGGCCATTTTCAGAATTATCAATGAAATATAATTCATAATTTGTAATTCGTAATTCTTTAACCTCTTTTTTCAAACGGTTAATCTCAGATTTAGGAGTTTTGAAAAGAACAAAAATAAAAGCTGTTTTCATAATTTTTTCCTGCTCCCGCCAAAGGTGGGAGACATAATTGCTAACACAAAATATGTTACGAACTCCATATACGCAAATCCAAGGTCCAACGGTATTCGAAAAAGTCCATCTTCGTAACCTTTATCATTAATAAATCTGGCCCAAAATAAATGGGGAGGATACAAAAAAACCTTTTTGAATGAGGATTTTTCGCCAGCAAAGTACTTTTCTTTGGCCATTCTGAGCCCGTAATCTGTAAATTTTTTAAATATTTGAAAAAATGAACGATATGAATGGTGAAATATTTTACCCTTTAAATAACCTATTCTTTCATCTTTAACCTCAATTTTGTTATGAACTAATGAGGGTTCAATTGATAGTTTTATTCGACGAAAAAGTCTGAGCATTTTATAGTCCTCTCCCCCATATTGAAGCGGTTTATCAAGAAAAAAGTTTTGATAAGGAATATAATAACTATTAATTTTCAATTTACAGTTTTCAATTTTCAATTTAATTTCTTTCATCAATTTTTCCGAGACTATCTCATCACAGTCCAAAATTAAAACCCATTTGCCAGTTGCCTTTGATAGTCCAAATATTCTTTGTTTTCCTATATCGACAAATTCCCTAACGTATATCTTTGCAAGATAATTTTTAGCTATTTCAACTGTTCTGTCAGTTGATTTGCTATCAACGATAATAATTTCATCAGCGATTTTTTTTACAGAGGCAAGTGACTTTTCCAGGGTTTCGGCTGCATTTTTTGTGATCATCAAAATCGATAGTTTTACGCTCATGGCTATATTATAACACTGACTTGAATGTGGTATATCGGGAACATTAACGCCTTATAACAATTCAAACATATGCTTTTGTAGGTTATAACCGACTGCAAAAAAAAGATCAAAGTGCAAAAATCAAATATCAAAAACAAATGAAAATCATATTTATTTTTGCGCTATTAATTCGTTTGATTTGTCTCTACTTATTTAGAAATGTTAATAATTATGATCTACAATCGTATATCCAAGTTGGTGAATTGACTTTAAAACGGATAAATATCTATTCTGATATAGCCAATCTCCATCATCCGTATTTACCTTTTTTTCTTTATGCTGAAGCGGTTGCAATCAAATTAGGACAAATTAGTATAATGGGTCAAATAGGTCCAATAGGACCATCAATAGCTATAAAATCTTTATTAATCGTATTTGATTTAGGAATCATGTATTTTGTTTATCTTCTTTCGAAGAAAAACCAAAAAACTGCTTTTTTGTATGCGATTAATCCAGTAACAATTTTAATTACTGCTTTACATGGCCAATTTGATGTAATTCCGGTATTTTTTATTCTATCGACGATATATTTATTAAATAAAAAACAGGAATTATTATCAATTTTAAGTTTTTCATTTGCTGTTCTAACAAAAACCTGGCCAATATTATTTGTTATACCAATTGCACGAAGAATAAAAAACAAAATGTTTTTAGTTTTGATTTTGCTCTTTCCTATATTATTTACGACGATCTATAGTTGGTTGTTTAGAAGTTCTTTATTAGATATTGCAAAAACGTTGGCTAGTTATCAGGGTTTATGGGGCATATGGGGCATATGGGAATTATTAGGAAAACAAAGAGTTTTGGTTCAAAAATTATCAACTTTAGCATTTTTAACTAACTTTTTCGTTTATTCTTGGATAATTAAAGAAAAAAAATTAATAAAAAATATCCTTAATCTACTATTTTTCTTTTTTGTTTTTACGACCAATTTTTCGATTCAGTATTTTGTCTGGGTTATACCTTTTTTATTTCTTATTAAACCTAAATATTATTTTTATCTGATTTTTTTAATAAGTGTTTATATATTTTTCTTCTATTATTTTTGGTTATTTTGCCCTCACTGCAAAATCATTCCAAATTGGCTGATAATGACTCAAAATGTTACTGGATTTATTGTTTGGCTTAGCTTCATAAAGGTTGGGTATCTATCGAAAAAGATATCTTGATTTGACGCTCCACAAACATGGTTTTGTAGGTTATAAGCGGTGGACGCACATTAGTTATATTGGTCTAATGAGACTTATTAGTCTAACTTGACCAATATGAAAAAAATATTCAAGTTTTTTTCATTATTAATATTTTATTTTTTGTTAAATAAAAATGCTTTGGCTTTTGAATTTATAAAATTATCTGATAATCCTCTAACTGTTTCTTACATTGATAATTATGCAAATCAACTTCAAGCAAACATTTTTAAGGAAGAAGATATTTACAAAGGAATTTTTTCTATCAATAGACCACCGGAAAACTATTACTCCTTGGGATATTTTGAGTCAACCAATGGTATTGATTGGCAGATGAAAAAAGAGATATTAAATACAGGGGAAGACCTATCAAACCCAAGTGTAATTAAAACTGAAACTGGATATCTCTTATTTGTTTCCCGTTATGATAGTAGAACAATTTATAGAATTTATTCTAGTATCTGTGATCTTGATTTTAACTGCTCATCAAACTTGACTCCTGTAATTACGCCGGACATAAATAATTATACGGAAAAAAATGGAGTTTTTGCCGGTCGTCCCTTTCAACAAAATAACCGGACCTATTTGTTTTTTGGGGTATGGGGAGGAGACGGTTTTAAAATAAAATTGGCCTATTCTGACGATCTAGTTACTTGGGAACGCTGCCAAAATGCATTTTTGCAGGGCGGAGACGGACCATTTCCTTATCAAGAAAATAATAATCTGTATTTATTTTTTCATCAATCAAACAACAGCGGTATAAAATTATCAAAAACTTCTTTACCGTTGAGCTGTAATTCTGAATTTGTTGATCAAGGGTACTTGTTAACCAAAGACAAAACCTATGACCAGAAACATCTGGTCTTTCCTTCGGTTTTAAATGACAATGGCGGCTTAAAACTATATTATTCCGGATTAGGAAGCGATTCCCGTTGGCGATTAAATTTGGCGTGTACGGGGCAAGCGTGTTTGTTACCAACGTCAACGCCGACTCCTACACCAACATTAATTCCCACCCTAACCCCTATCATCATCATTCCCGGTTTTATGGCTTCCTGGAATAAAGATGCGATTCTTCATAACGCTGATAAGTCCCAATCAGAATGGAAATTAAATCCGATTGTTACAGAATTTGATGGAATCATAAATACTTTAAAAAATTTAGGCTATGCAGAAAATAATAATTTATTTGTATTTACCTACGACTGGCGAAAACCTGTTTTAAATATAGTTGATGATTTAAATAGTTTTATAACTAATCACCAATCGCTACAAACTAATTTCCAAATAGTCGGCCATTCTCTTGGTGGATTAGTGGCTAGAATTTATTCACAAAAATATAATAACGAAAATAACGATAAATTAATCACAGTCGGCAGTCCGCATAACGGAGTTACCGTAGCGTATAAAATTGTTGAATCTGGAGAAATAGAGAGATTCAACGATTATCTCTGGTTAGCAACAAAAATGATTTTAATCTTAAATAAAAATAATTTAGAAACGAATAAACAAACACTTAGCCGGCTAATTCCGGTTATGAAAGATCTTTTTCCGGTTTACAACTTTCTAAAAAATGATGGAGTTGAGATAAACGTGGCCGATATGAAAATAAAAAATGAGCTTTTACCACATTATAATGCTAATTTGACTAATTGGACTCATAAGACTAATTTGACGACGATAGTTGGTGAAAAAGGTAATACTTTAAAGGGTTTTAATGTTGAAAACCAAACAGTTATTGATAAACTACTTGATAACTATCCTGACGGACGTCCACACTCCTCCTTCTCAGAAATAGGCGACTATACGGTGCTTTCTTTTAGTGCTGCGATAGGAACTCCAGTTATTTTAAACCTTGGGCACAATGAACTGATTTATAAAAAGGAAGGCATTAAAAAAATTCTAGATCTACTTTCCATTAAACATGAAGAATCGCAAATTGTTGAGGGAAAGGGAACGACCATAGATCGCTCATTGATATTTCTAATCAGATCACCGGCAATAATGACGGTCGAGTTTAATAACAACATATATAAAGAGTACGAAGGAATGATCTTTGTTCCGGGTGCACAATCAGGCAGTTATAATCTTAAAGTTCAAGGTACTGACCAAGGCAAATACGAAGTTATTATTGGGCAAATTTCAGAAAATAATGACATTTGGGAAAGTATTAACGGAGAAATTATTCAATCACCAGCTTCATCTCAAATTGATAACTATTTAATAAATTACAATAGTCAGACTGCACTTTCAATATTTTCCCCACTTCGCCCTACGGGCTTCGAGGGGCAAGCAACACCAACTATTACTCCAACGGTTATTCCGACTTTAACACCAACTGTGGATCAAATATCCACCCTAATCCCAACGATTGTTTTAAAGTCAACTAATTCGTCGCCTGGAGTTTTAGGAACATCATCAAGTCAAGAAGAATTAATTACTCCAGCTATTGTATTAAATCAGAGAACGGAAGCAAAAAAAGAAATTGAAAAAACATCAATTTGGGATTATCTTTGGCCAACAATTGCGTCATTAATATTAGGAGGAATTGGCTATATTTTTAGAAAGAAAATTTTAAGGAAATGAAAAAAATAAAATTAAATCTGGATCAAAGAAGGTTAATTTCAGAGGGCTTGGTAAATCTATCAATTGCAACTATTTCGATTGGAATAATTGCGCCAATAATTTCTAAAGCAAGAATAGATAGTTATTTATTGACATCAATATTATTAGTAACTATACTAATCATAGTAATGATCCATTATTCATTAGAACTTGTGAAAAGATAAATATGGATACTTATTATTTTACACCTTTATTTATAGTAGGAATAATTGTAATGCTTTTTATATTATATTTGCATTATAACTTGGAAAAATAATATGGATTTATTTGTTAGAATACTCCCCTTTGTAGCCGGAGGATTGGCTATTATTACTTTGATAATTCTTGTTCGGGATAATGCAAGAGACTCTGCTAAAAAATCTGCGAAGAGATAATATGGTATATCGAAGAAAATCTCCCTCTATAACAATCTAAACTATACATTTTGTAGTTTATAACCAACTGACAAAAGAAAAACGAAGGTGTAGACTTTTTTACATTATTATTTTATTATTACCCTATGTTAACTAAAAGTGATCTTGCAGCCATTCAAAAGATGTTTGATGGTGTTGATAAAAGGTTTAATACGTTAGATAAAAGAATTGATAGCCTTTCAAATAGCCAACAACAAAACTCGGAGGATCTTATTGAGCTTATAACATCAGGTTTCGACCGGACGGAAAAGGCTATTAGAATGATAAATGATCATGACGAAAGAATCGAAAATCATGAACATCGTCTTGACAAAATTGAAGATAAAATCTTCGCATAAATATAGACAGGAATCCAGACTAAAATCCGCGAAAAAATAAGCTTCTAAACTTATATAAAAAAAGTATGAGTCAGGCCAATTTGACTTTCTAGATCACTAGATATATACCACTACCAAATGTAGGTTATAACCTACAAATACAATGAGAATTAAAAAAAGGTTTCTCCAGAAAGTAGTTTCTGTTTCTGCCAGTATTCTTCTTCTGTTAAATTCCTTTACACCCTATTTATTCCTTGCTCCTATCCTTAATTCCGTAAAAGCTGAAACGGAAACAGTTACCCCGACTGAAGAGCCAACATTAGTGCCAACCGAAACTGCGACCCCGGTTCCAACTGTTGAAATTTCCCCAACGGTCGAAGTGACACCGGTTGAAACAATTACACCAACTGAAGCGCCATCAGTTCCCTCGCCTCCTGCGGAGATAACCACTCCTACTCCTACAGAGGCCCCCAATTTGCTAAGTAAAGAAGGAACAGTCACAACCGATATTGTTGAGTCGTATTCTTGCCGGGCAGATTCGTTAAACGGGTGTTTAGCCACAGACAAGGCTGATTATGCCCCAACAGACGTCGCCATCATCACCGGCCACGGATTTTTAGCGACTATTATATATACTATTAGGATTTCTTCAACTGACGAGCCGGCTGTTAACTATGAAGATGTAGTGACAACTGATGAAAACGGCTCATTTACGGTAAGCTATCAACTTGACGGAAACTACAGGCCAAACTACCTAGTTGAACTCAGAGGAGGCAGTGGCCAAGTCGTCGTCTCAGTGACATTTACTGATAGCGAACCAAATATTCCACCATCTTTTGATCCGATTCCTGACCAAGTAGTGGATGAAGATACTTCTTCACAAGATGTAATGATTACTAATGTTTCACAGGGTTCAGGTGAATCAGGTCAGACAGTAACCATGTCAACCACTTCCAGTGATCCAACAGTCGTTCCAAACCCATCAGTTTCAGGTAGCGGCGCAACAAGAACTCTAACGTATATGCCTACACCTAATTCATATGGTTCTACAATAATTACGGTAACCGCTGATGATGGTCAGTCGCAGAACAATACATACTTCATGATGTTTACAATCACAGTTAACCAAAATCAGGATACTACTTCTCCGGTAGTTGAAGCTCATGGTGATGAGATAGTTGAAGCCACAGATTCATTGGGAGCAATTGTTACCTATGACAATCCAACAACAAGTGATGATTTTGATCCTCCAGGTACTGCTACGTGTTTGCCAATTTCTGGCAGTTCTTTTGCTTTTGGCGATACAACCGTGACCTGTGATGCTACTGACAGCGCAGGTAATAGTGCAATTTCTACATATTTTATGGTGACAGTCCAAGATACCAATCCGCCTGTTATTACGGTTTTAGGTGACAATCCAGTTACTGTTGAAATTAAATCACCGTATAGCGACGTAGGTGCGATAGCTATCGATAATATAGACGGTGACGTTACCAGCAACCTAACTTACAATGGCTCCAATGTGGATACGTCACAAGTAGACTCTTACACTGTTTATTTTGATGTTAACGACTCAAGTGGTAATGGTGCCGTACAACAAACCCGCACAGTTAATGTAATTGATTCTATAGCTGATGCTTTTGCAATAATTTCTGCAAATTTAGCCGCCCCAGGCAGTGATATTGCCAATAATCTCAATACGGTTAATGCGAATAACGTAAGTAATTTTCCTGGTTTGTATTTTGAAAAATCTATTGATGGAATGCCTGTTGGAAAATTATCTTTTACGGAACCTCTTGACTTAACAGATTCCTTAACACAAGACTTTCTTAGAGATCTTGGTACATATCTTGATCAGTCCGAAGGGAGAATAGCATTTGATGTTGGTACAGCAAATGCTTTTGCAGAAAAAGGCGCAATCCTCAAAATGTATAACATTCCTTTTGTTACTGAAACAAACCTTGTTATCCGTGATGATAATGGAAATATTCTCGGAGAAGATGAAGGTATCGTTAGTAACTTTTCATATGATCCAAACATAGATGATCCAGCTATGGGAACAGTTACATTTACTGCTGCACATTTTACGCAGTTTGATATCGATACCACTCCGCCGACTTTCGGTCCATCTCCTTCCGATTCAACGGGGACCACGGGTGAAACAGCAGTAGTAAGAGTTACTGCAATAGATGATGTAGCCGTAGATAAAGCTCAAATTAGTGTTAATGGAGGCGACTTAGTTGATATGACATTTGTTAATTCTCTTGATTTGAAAAAACGGTACACATATGACATTACCGTGCCGAGCGATTCAACAACGGAAATAACTTATCTTGTTAAAATTTTTGATGTAGCAGGTAACTCTGCAACTTCAACAAGTAAAACAATCTCAGTCACTGACAATGATGCTCCAACTACTCCTTCAATTACCACACCTGTTCAAACAGTAAATACAAATACAATTCATATTATTGGTACGGCTGAAGCCGATTCGGACGTTTCAATTACCGGAGGCGCAAGTACTGCAGCTGGAACGGCAACAGGAGGTAACTATGATATTACAGTTACACTTACTCAAAATGAAGTAAATAATTTAAGTGTTACCGCAACAGATGCAGCGAGTAATCAAAGCTCAGCTGCCACAGTTGACATTACACATGATAATACCCCACCGACCGTAGAAAAATGGGGAGACAATACAGAAGACGTAACGATTGATGCTGCAGATACTGCTAATTTGACGTTTAGCGAACCGTTAAATTCCACCAGTAGGTCAGCTGTTCAGGCGGCATTAACTGTCGGTGCTGATCATACAATTACTTATGTCTGGAATGGAGCCAATAACGCTTTAACTGTGACTGGAAATGCCGCTAGCACATCTACTTTTGCCAATGATGTGGTAGTTTCTGTAACCGATCTCGTTGGTAATACTGTAAATAGTTTATTAATAGTTGATTCAAGTTTGACTGCAAGTCAAACTACTCCTGATAGAGATGGTGAAGCTACGGCTGATTCTGACTCTCCTGAAGTGGTTATCACGGATCCAGAAGATGAAGTTACTGTTACTGTTGATGGGGATATTGAGGCAACAATAGATGTTAGTTCATTCATAAATGATGATGGTGACGGAGATATACCAAAAATTACAATAAACTCTGACGATGCTGAAGTTGATATTCCTACAACTAAAGTCACAGGTCCTTCTGGTTGGAACGGAATAATTGCTGCCCCGACCGTTACAACCGTAACATTACCTGATATTTCTGGAGAAACATTAACAACAAGCGCAGCTATTGAGATTGGATATTCTTCGGACAAACTATCTTTTGATAACGCAGTGAGGATTTTACTTCCGGGACAGGCTGGTAAAAGAGCAGGTTATTCTCGCCCGGGAACCGCATTTACAGAAATAACAAGTATTTGTTCATCAGACAGCCAGGCGGCAGGAGACGCTTTAGGGGCTGATGGAGAGTGTAAAATCGATGTCGGATTAGATCTAGTTATTTGGACAAAGCACTTTACAAAATTTGTCGCTTATACTCAAACAACTAATTCAACCAGCACCTCAAGTTCCTCATCATCAAGTAATAGTGGTGGAGGAACTTCAAATCCAAATGCCCCTGTTTGTAGTGATACAAATCCAGGCAGCGCCCCAATATTATCAGCTATCGCGGGTGTTAATACTATTACTTTAAATTGGACACAGGCAACTGACCCTGTTTCCTATTATTTAGTTGCTTTTGGTACAAAATCAGGTAATTACTCTTACGGAAATCCTAATATTGGCGGCAAAGGGACAACATCTTATACGATAAGCGGCATATCTGGAGGAACAACTTATTATTTCGTTGTCCGGGCCGGTAACGGCTGTGCTCCAGGACCTTTTTCCAATGAAGTTGCGGTGACTCCAGGTGGAGGATTTATCGAAGGGGTTCCAGCCGGATTTGAGGCAGGAGTCCTTGGAGAGGCGACTAAATCAGCAGAATTATCTAATGGAGAACCAACCCCGACAACAGCGGTTATAAACGTAGGGATTGTCAAAGGAATACAGTCAATTGCTAAAAATAAATTTACAAAATATCTTTTGCCAATTATTTCGTTAATCCTATTTGTCTCGATTGCTTTCTACTTTTATAAAAAGAGAAATTCTTAAAATTTTTTGAGGCCTCTTGACACAAAAATATTATTTTGTTATAGTTCAATTTATGTGGATTATAACCTATAATCTAGCTCCAAGTTCTTCATCAAAGGTCATTAAAATTCTCTCTCGCTCTTTAATAATTTCTAACGAAAGGGGGTGATATTAAATGAATATCAAAAAATTAATCGTAGGAGCAGCTATAAGTGCGGCAGTTTTTGGTGCAATGATCGTACCTGCATTTGCCGCAAAACCAGTAACATGTGCCACCATTCAAGGTGGAACAATTACAGATTCTAAAGGTAATCCAGTAGTTATGGGTTATGATAAATGGGGATACAACTATCAATCTCATTTGTTTAACGGCTACGTTGGCAATTATTCTCGTCCAGAAGTACTAGTTACCTCAGGTGACACGCTCAACATGAAATGGAGTGATGCGTGGTTGGCTAATGTTGATTGTAATGGTGATCATAAGTTGGATCGAGGATTAGTTGATGGTTCCGTAAGTGGAACAAGTATGGGGTGGTTAACTAATCATTATAACGGTAGTTACATAGACGGAGATGGTAATGACCAAAAATATACCGACTTTTACAAAATCGTCTGGGTTGGTCCAGGAGGAGACCTTTGGGGTCAATATCATGTAATTCAAGAGGTCTATAACGACACAGGAAGTGGAAATTATAGATTTAAAGACGGAGCACCAGGTTTTGGTTTAAATGATCAATGGACAAGTAATTGATTCATTTTCACAACCCATCGCCTTTTGACGGTGGGTTGTTTTTTATTGTTTGAATTTTCCCTTGGCATTTTTACAGCGGTTTGATTTTAAATAACAGCCATATTGACAAGTGGGATCATTTGGGTAAATTTTAGGACACTCGCTTAAGGTAGGAATGGCGTAAGGTTCACACTGCCCTTCGGGATTTGGTCCGGCCGCTGGAGAACAAACGTATTGAATAGGTGTTGGCGATGGGGATGATGTTGGGATTAAACTGGGAGCGACTGTTGGACTTGGTGTTAGGGTTGAAGTTACAGGTGGCTGACAGTAGTCTAAAGAAACATTTGAACTGGAAACGCCAAAATTATATGCGCAATTTGGGCCGCAACCATTTTCACATCCGGTTATTTTAATATTTGAATCATCGATTCTTTCTAATTTAGCATAAAGTTTAAAGAATGGACTACAATTTTCCCCTGTTGTTATATAAGGATAAAATGATTTGTTTTTTGGATCGCAAGGGATTCCTTGAATAAATTTATTTTTTCCAACATTAAGCTCTTTACCGCATTCGGGCAGTCTTTCCGGGTAGCAACCGGTTGAATCATAGTACTCCTCAAGACCTTTTTGAATAATATTTACATCAATTTTTCGTTTACCGTCTCGGGCTTTTTGAAGTTGAGCGAAAATAGGAACAGCAATTAATATTAATAAAGCTCCTAATATTGATAGAACAATTAACAACTCAATCAAGCTTATGGCCTTATCTTTTTTTTTGGACCTCATAACTTAAATATAGCAGATGAGTGTGAGCTTACCTGTAGGCAGGCAGGTGTAACGCTCTAAATTAGTAATAGTGGACCTAAAAGGATTCGAACCTTTAACCTCTTCAATGTGAATGAAGCGCTCTAGCCGTTGAGCTATAGGTCCTAATTTAAATTATACAAAACCCTCTTGTAAAACTTTCGGGTTTTTTCTACAATAAACTCTTATGAAGATTGTCAAATCGGTCATAGACTTTGTCATGGACATTTTGGAAACAGTCGTTTTTATAGGCTCCATCTTTATTGTCGTTTACCTTTTTATCTTAACCCCAAATCAAGTCAAAGGCGCTTCAATGGAACCGACTTTTCACACGGGTGACTATATATTGACAAGCAGGATCACATATAAATTTAGAAGGTTGGAACGTGGTGATGTCGTAGTCTTCAAGTCGCCAAAAAATCCAGATATTGAGTATATAAAAAGGATTATTGGTTTACCCGGTGACATAATAAATATTTCAAACTCAGAAGTTAAAGTGAATAATAATCTGATCAACGAGACGTATCTTTCCGCTCCAACCAATCTTTGGGAGGGCGGCTGTATAAAAGATAACATTCCCTACGCTGTCCCCGACGATTATATTTTTGTCATGGGTGACAATCGACCAAGGTCTTCCGACTCACGGGAGTTTTGTGCCGTCACAATAGACAGCATTATTGGTGATGTTTTTTACCGATACTATCCGGCGAATGTAATAGGAGTTGTCTCAAACCCACTTCCAAAATCTATTCGTTAAAGTAGAAATCTGTTTTTCTTTGCAATTAATTTTAGTCTAATAATCGGGCTAGGAAAATTTGTTTTAAGTCGTACATATCCACGATATGTCAGACTACTTTCTTTACTAATCGAAAGAAAATAAGAAAGGAGGTGATCCAACCGCTCCTTCCAGAACGGTTACCTTGTTACGACTTAACCCCCATCGCCGGTAATATCCTCTCCTAATAAATCAGGATTCAAATATCATCGACTTTGTTGGCTTGACGGGCGGTGTGTGCAAGAGGCAAGAACGTATTCACCGCGACATGACTGATTCGCGATTACTACCAATTCCGTGTTCATGGGGTCGAGTTGCAGACCCCAATCCCCACTGAGGATAAATTTCAGGGATTTGCTCCGATTTGCATCGTGGCAAAACCCGTTGTTCTTATCCATTGTAACATGTGTGTAGCCCAGGGCATAAGGACCATGCTGACTTGACGTCTGCCCCGCCTTCCTTCCCGACTAAGTCGGGACCGTCTCTTGTGACAAATATAACACAAGATAAGGGTTGCGCTCGTTGTCCCACTTAAGGGTACTCCTCACGGAACGAGCTGACGACAGCCATGCAGCACCTGTGCTATCATCCTTGCGGATTTCCCACTATTTCTAGCAGAATGTACGATAGCATGTCAAACCCTGGTGAGGTTCTTCGGTTTGTTTCGAATTGAACCACATGTTCCACTGGTTGTGTGCCTCCCCGCCAATTCCTTTGAGTTTCAACCTTGCGGCCGTACTCCCCAGGTGGCTTGCTTAACGGGTTACCTTCGCTACACCTCTCCCCAAAGGGGAAAAATGCGGCTAGCAAGCATACGTTTAGGGCTAGGACTACGCAGGTCTCTAATCTGCTTCGCTCCCCTAGCTTTCGTGTCTCAGTGTCAGTTAGCTTTCAGAAACTCGCCTTCGCCACTGGTGTTCCCCAGGGTATCAACGCATTTCACTACTCCTCCCTGAGTTCCAGTTTCTCTAAAGCAAACTCTATCTCAATAGTATCCTGCCCTTTCCTATGGTTAAGCCACAGTATTTAAAACAAGACTTATCAAGACACCTACACTACTTTTTACACCCAGTAAAACCGGATAATGTTTGGGGCCCACGTATTACCGACGCTTCTGGCACGCAGTTAGCGGCCCCTTTCTTATAGAGTACCGTCAGTCCCGCCTAAGGCGGGATTTCTTCCTCTATCACAGTAGTTTACGCTCGTTAGAGCTTATTCCTACACGCGGTGTCGCGCGGTCAGACTTTCGTCCATTGCCGACTATTCCTGATTGCTGCCTCCCGTAGGAGTGGGGGCCGTGTCTCAGTCCCCCTCTGGCTGACCACCTTCTCAGGCCAGCTACTCGTCGTAGACTTGGTAGGCCGTTACCCCACCAACTATCTGATAAGCCACAGGTCCATCTCTTTTCGAGAAGTTAATCTCTTTAA
>Ga0208373_1001620_pt1 | contig 28910 bp, 36 predicted proteins | sample RifOxyC2_FD_184036 | JGI IMG/M metagenome (GOLD analysis project Ga0208373, IMG submission 184036) | Soil microbial communities from Rifle, Colorado - Rifle Oxygen_injection C2 (SPAdes) | ecosystem: Environmental > Terrestrial > Deep subsurface > Rock core/Sediment | place: Rifle, Colorado... | reverse complement strand
TACCCTAAAGCAACGAAATTTGAATTTGAAGCAATAGATAAAAAATCAAAAGGCTGCAAGTCGTTTGTACCAAAAGCAAGGGGTAAACCCTCTTCCGGAATGTCGAGTCTAAAAGCAACAACAGCTAAATCCGGACCAACTTTACGGAAAGTATTATCACTAGACATATAGACATTCTCATCTAATTGTGTCGATAATCTAGCTTCTTGCCTTCCATTCATAACATGTCCTGCGGTAATTACTATTGCGTAAGAAGATCCAGCTGCGTCTTTTACGATTTCAGTTAACAAGCCCGTACCTCCACCACGCAATTCATCGGTTTCAGAATTTAAGTAACGAATACGTATGGTTGAGTCACGGATAGTTTTGGGGACGGTTTCAAGAGCACTGCTATAATCTGCTTCGCTCCAAGCTGTTTTTGTTTTTGCTACATCGGCAGCCATATTATTTCTCATGTTATCACTAATATCATTTGCATTGCAGGCGGCCAGGGCAAGCACCATAAAACCAAGGAATAACGATAGTCTTTTTTTAGACCTTTTTTCGGGGGTGGTAGAGTTAGGCTTAATACTCATAATTTGAGTGTTAATTATATCATAAACAATCCTATAATAAATATATATAATATGTTTATTTTATTTTTTTAACGACAACTATTTAAATTCAGATGATATAATCGTCTTTATGTATATCCCTGATAAAAAAATCCTGGAAAACTATGCCGAAGTTATGATCGATTTTGCTCTGGGGAAGGGGAAAGGGGTGAAGGCGGGGCAGGTTGTTTACCTTCAATATGATTCCGAAGCATTACCGTTAGCTCTGGCCGTTTACAAACGGATTCTTGAAAAAGGTGCTCATCCAATGGTCAAAGGGATTGAGGAAAGTTTCCAAAAAACGATGTTTGAAGTGGCCAACGACGACCAATTGAAATTTTTCCCCAAAGAATATACCAAAGCTTTAGTCAACACAATCGACCATAGAATTTATTTAATTGCCCCGACTAATCCGTTTTTACTTAAGGATGTTGATCCGAAAAAAGTTATGACTAGTAACAGTGGTGATAAACGTCTTCTTCGAAAATGGCTTTTTGAAAAAGAGGACCAAGGAAAATTAACTTGGACGCTATGTTTGTATGGGACGGAAGGAATGGCCAAAGAGTCCGATTTATCCATAAAAGATTTTTGGCAGGAAATCATCAATGCCTGTTATTTGGGAGAGGAAAATCCGATTTCCAAATGGGAAAAAACATTTAGAGAAATTAATGAATTAAAGAAAAAATTAAACGATCTTCCCGTTGATACTTATCATATGATCTCCGAGAAGACGGACCTATATATTAAACTTGGCGAGCATCGTCGTTGGCAGGGCGGAGGAGGGGCTAATATTCCGTCATTTGAGATATTTACTTCCCCTGATTGGCGGGGAGTAAACGGCAAGATATTTTTTAACTTTCCTCTATACCGCTATGGGAATATCATTAAAAATATCCAGCTGGAATTTAAAGACGGAATCGTTATAAAAGCGACCGCCGACAAAAATGAAAAACTTTTACTAGAGATGATCAAACAAAAAAACGCCGATAAAATTGGTGAGTTTTCACTTACTGATAAAAGATTTTCCAAGATTTCCAAGTTCATGGCCAATACTTTGTATGATGAGAATTTTGGTGGTGATTTTGGTAATTCCCATTTAGCGGTTGGCACCTCATACCATGATTGCTATAACAGCGACGTTAAAAAAATGAAGGAAAAGGATTGGGAAAGATTAGGATTTAATGAATCGGTCGAACACTGTGATATTATTAACACCAATCCAAAAACAGTTGAGGCGATCTTTAAAAATGGTACAAAAAAAATCATTTACAAAAACGGTCTGTTTGTGATATAAATGATGTATGCGTCTTTTGAATATTCTGAAAGAGAATAATATCATAAGAGTTTCGCCGACTGATCATCTTTCCAAAGTTTTAAGTAAATTATCAACTTCACACGACGCCGCCTTCGTTTTTAACGATGAAAACAAGTACATGGGCATTGTCAGCCCTTACTTCACAATGATCAAATCATCATTACCGGCAAACACAAAAGTAGAACATTGTTTGATGCATACGGCAAAGATCTATCTTAACTATCCTTTATCTAAGGTTTGCGAATTATTTATCCAGTCTAAGATCCATTACTTACCTGTTTTTGATCCACAAACAGAGAAATTTTTGGGAATAATTTCTGCAAGGCGGATATTGTCATATTTTAAAGACATGCCGATTTTTAAAGTAAAGGTTGAAAGTATTATTAAAAAAAGATGGAAGGGATTGATCACGGTTTTTGAGGATGACACGATCACCCAGGCCATCCACCTTTTTAAAACTAATAAGATTTCCAAACTAATAGTCATCAATCATGAGAAAAAATTAAAAGGAGTTTTGAGTTATTATGACTTGATAAAACTAATGATCAGCCCGAAATATTCCAGTCATCACGGTGAAAGGGGGAGTGAAAAAATAAGCTTCTATAATTATCGGGTAAAAAATTTTGCCAAAAACTACGTCTTAACTTTATCTAAAGAAAAACATTTGATCGAAGTAATAAATCTGATTGTAAATAAAAAAATTGGAAGTGTAATCGTCGTTGACAATGAAAGACGGCCCTTGGGGATTATTACAACCAGAGATATTCTTCGCTTCTTTATCGATAATGAAAAATTTGCCTTTATCAAATCTTTAAATCCTTTTAAAAAAATATTTAGGAAATAGATCAACTCATGAAAAAAATATTAGTTGCTGCCGCCATAATTTTGTTGGCGTTTTTTTTTCGTTTCAACAATTTAAATTGGGATGATAATTTTCATCTTCATCCGGACGAAAGATTCCTAACCATGGTTGGGACGGCGATGAAGATTCCTTCGTCGATCAGTCAATATTTTGATCAAAGGACTTCGCTTTTAAATCCATCCAATATTGGCTATAACTTTTTTGTATATGGACGATTTCCTCTAATTCTGACAAAGTATTTAGCGGTTGTTTATAAATTAGATAATTATAATGACTTTACAATTTTGGGCAGACAGTTATCAGCATTTTTTGATTTGCTTGTTGTAATTCTTATCTTTAAAGTAGTTTTATTATTTGAAAAACGTTACCGGTTCTCATGCACAATCAAGTATTGGGCAAGTTTTTTTTATGCGATCACCGTCCTTCCAATTCAACTTTCTCATTTTTTTGCGGTTGATACTTTCCTAAATTTTTTTATGTTTGCATCATTTTATTTTGCCCTAAGGGTCGGTCACGACCGACCCCTACAAAATACAATTTTATCCGCCACATTTTTTGGTTTGGCGTTGGCAAGTAAGGTTACTGCTATTTTTATTTTTCCGTTAAATCTTTTTTTTCTAATAAAGACTGTCTTCGTACGAAGACAGTCTTTAATTAAAACTATCGGTTTTGTTTTGTTCTATTTATTTATTAGCTATTTCACTCTTCGTTTTGCCGATCCATATTTATTTGAAAAATCAAATATTTTTGACCCAACTATAAATAAAAATTTTGTTGAAAACATCAAGTCGCTGCAAAACATGACCGTAAAGAATTTGGATAATTGGTTCCCGCCAATGGTTCAGTGGCTGAATAAAAATAGCTTTACTCACAGTCTAATTAATAACATAATGTTTGGTTTTGGAATTGTGAACACATTATTTTTATTATTGGGAATTTTCAATTTTCAATTTTCAATTTTCACTAAATTTTCAAATATTAAACAACAAGTTTTAAAAAATTGGCAATTAATAGTAGTTATAATTTGGGTTATTGGATTTTTCATTTATCAAAGTCTTCAAGTGACTCCTACTTTAAGATACTTCATTTTCCTTTATCCTTTCTTTGCGATCTTTGCAGCGATAGGAATCAACTCGCTAAATAAGTCTAACATCTATCGTCTAGGATCAATAATCTTGTTATTGATTTGGCCATTGATGTTTTCCTCAATATATTTTCATAAAAACACTCGTGTAGACGCATCAGAGTGGATCTATAAGAATTTACCTAACGGCTCATATATCTTAAGCGAGTCATGGGATGACGGATTACCTTTGCCAATTACATACAATTACAACAAACGATTTGATGGTGAACAACTATTAGTTTTTGATCCCGATACGCCAGAAAAGTGGCAAAAAATGAACGAATCATTAAAAAAAGCAGACTATTATATTTTATCATCAAATAGGGGATGGGGGAGTATTCCTACAGTGTCTGAAAAATATCCCTTGATGAGCGAGTTTTATGATAAATTATTAGTAAATAAGAATCCGAGTTATAAAAAAATAAAAGAATTTAGACCTTATTATTACAATTTTTTTAAGTTACCAAACGATCTAGTCGACGAATCTTTTACAGTTTACGATCATCCCACCGTATTGATATATAAAAATACGAAAAAATAAAAATGACTTTTATTAATGAAAAAAAACAAAAGATTTTTTTTGATGACGAAAAAAATCAATACAATATTAAATTACTAACTAAGTCAAAATACCATACTTTTTTAGAGCTAAAAAATATTTTTGAACGTCTAACAGATATTAACAAAAAAGAATCAATTATTGATTTTGGGAGTGGAACAGGAAGAGTAGCAATTTTTTTGTTACAGAAAGGCTTTAGAATTTATGCAGTTGATATCAGTAGGAAATCCTTGAATAATTTAAGAAAAATTTCTTCATCATTAAAATTAAAACAGTTGAAAACCTTTTCTTCAATTCCTAAAAATAGAAAATTCAAAGCAATTGTTGGGGCGGATATTCTTCATCATGTTGACATAAATATTTATTTACCAAAATTTTTTGACTCTCTCTCAGAAAACGGAAAGCTAGTTTTTTCAGAACCCGGAGCGTTTAATTTATCTTGGTATTTATATCTTTCAATCTTCCATGATTGGAATGTTGAAAAAGGATTAGTTCAATGTTCTTATTTTAACTTAATAAATAAATTAGAAAAAAATGGATTTAAAAATACAAAAATAACTGGCTTAGGTTTATTTCCAAGACCATTTTTTAATTGGTCAAAAACTCTTTGTCAATTAAATGATTATTTAGGCAACCTACCGATATTAAAACTTTTTGCCTATCGATACATCGTAGAAGCAAGCAGATCATCATAAAACTTATAGACTTTCTTTATATCAAAAATATCTTGAGCATTTTTTACTAATTTATCATTAGCAAATTTGTATTTCTTTTCTAAAATACTTAGGATCGTCCGGCTTATTTGTTTTGCATTTTTTGGTTCTGTGATAACACCCATTCTTGTCAGTTTTATAGGCATTCTGACGCCGGGTAAATTAGAAGAAATAACGGGTGTTCCATTCATCATAGCCTCAGCCTGAACCATACCAAAGGCCTCGGTTTGATTGATAGATGGAAGAGCAAGAATGTCGATTGACTTATAAAAAGCACCTAAATTGTCACTTCTTAAATTTCCTAAAAATAGACTCTTTATTTTATATTTTTTTAACAAGCTGATGATTTTGCTGTAATAATAATTTTCACCGGCGACGTCTGCCCCATATGGGCCAGCGAAAATGATCTGGATTCCCGTCTTCACGGGAATGACAATATTGTTAACCGCCTCTACTAAATATTCAATTCCTTTTTCAACAGAAATTCTTCCGGCGTAACCAATCCAAATTTGATTTCCCTTTAATTTTAGTAATTTATTTAAAAATTCTTTATCAGAAGAATATTTTTTAATTGGTGGTAAAACATCAACAGTTTTATTAACAAGCTTTTTAAAATAGGGGAGTGAATCAATATAGTCCTTAGTATAAACGACAATTTTGTCTGATAGATTAAGTTGTGTTTTCATCGATATATTTAAAACAAAATTAACGATTTTGCTTAATATGTTTCCTTCCAAAAATACCTGACAGTGAAAGATCGAAATAATTTTTTTTCCTAATACCTTAGCAATCAATGCTAACAACAAACCTTCAAAGTTAGGTTGACTGAGAATTATTAGATCGGAATTTTTGACAAATTTCAAAAAATAAATAATTGATTGCGGAGAAATAAAACCTTTTGATATTTTGAACAGATAAGGAACTTGTATAACATTTAATTTATTGAGATTTACATCTTTATCAGGATTCCTATTGAACAGGAAGGTTAATATGGTGATATCGTTATTTTTTTTTAGATAATCTAATATTCTTTTAGATGAAACGGTAACTCCTGATATATATGGATAGAAATATGGAGAGAAGAATAATATTTTCACTCTATTATTTTTTTAATTTTTGTAACAACCGAATTTAGGTTGGGAAATTTATCAGGAAATTTTTTTGATCGGTCGAGAATATTATATATCCAAAATATTTTTAACTTTTCATTTTTCATTTTTAATTTTAGGAAATAAACTATATCCCAATTATCTTCAACGTATAGATCGAGTCTTAACTTTTTGATCATTTTTTCTTTAAATATATAAGGTTGTTCATTTTTGTCATTGAAGTAACTGCCAGAAAAAAATTTATTTGATTCAAGCTTTATTAGCCATTTATTGAAATCATTTTTTAATGATTCATTTCTTCCTGTAATGATATAGGCCTTGATTTTTTTTGATTTTATCAACCTTTTTAATTCATCGTAACCGAATGCGGGTCCAAAAACTATTTTGTGAAAAACTAGCCAAAATAACTTTTGGAACTTTGTTTGAGGATAATGGAATTTATCAACTTCTTTTTTAAAAAATATTTTTTTAATAAATACGATGATAGGCCGGGCGATTCGGGCCGGATTGTAAAGCAGGACACCATCGAGATCAAAACCTACTCGAAGTTGTTTTTTCATATGCCGTAAATTATACTAAAAACTATGCTACCGGTATTGTTGAATTTAGGCTTTCTGAAAATTTATACGTTTGGTGTGTTCTTGGTTTTAGGGTTTTTTTGGGCAATTTTTTTGTTATGGAAAAATATCCGCCTAACTTCATTTAAAGAAGAGGACGTCTTTGACGGATTATTTTTGTCCATGTTTGGGGCCCTCTTTTTTGGCCGATTGACCTTTGTTTTTTTAAATTTTAAGGATTTTGGATTCAATTTATTGAAATTTGTTTTGATAAATGGATATCCTGGCATATCTCTTTATGGAGCGATCTTTGGTGGCCTTTTGATTCTATATCTGTTTACCAATTCACGAAAGTTAAATTTTAATGAACTAGTTGACTATTTTGTTACTCCGCTTTTTATTACTTTGTCTTTTGGTAAGATCGGAGGATTTTTTGCCGGAGTGGAAATAGGGAAGAAAACAAATTTTTTATTAAAGACTAAATACGTAGGATTTGATGGAACTCGGCATTTAGTAGGTTTATATGAAGGATTGATATTAATGATAGGATTATTGGTAGCCTACAAAATATTATTTGAAATAAGAAAGGAAAGATTTTATAAGGGTTTTCTTTTAAGGTTTTTTATTTGGTTTTTAGCACTAACTATTTTTCTGTTTGACAATCTTCGAGACAATCATATATACTTCCTGGGTCTAAGTCTAGACTTTTTGGTTTCATTGATAATTCTGTTGACAACCAGTTTTCATTTCATATATTATTTTAGGAATGGTATTTTAAGCTTTATAAATATTTATGGACAAAAAATTTTCAAAACAATTCGTGTCAGAACAAAAAAAAAGATTGGAAGAGGAAAGGAGAAAGAATCTTAATCAGATAGAACTGCTTAAAAAAGATGACCCCTTCGCCGATCCTGACCACGCTTCGGATAACGCTGCCGTGGATACCGATGTTCGCGAACAGGTTGGTCACGATACCATAGAAGCGGAAATTAAGGACATGAAAAAAAGGGTAGTTGACATTGATAATGCATTGAAAAAAATCAACAAAAAACAATATGGTTATTGTGAGCGATGCAAAAAACCAATTCTTCAGGCAAGATTAAAATTAATTCCGGAGGCTTCATTTTGTATCGATTGCGAAAAGCGCTTAAGAAAGTGAGGGTAAATGCTATACTCTTTTTATGGGTGAGATTTCGTTTAATTTAGCCTTTAGTTTTTTTTTATATTTAGCGGTACCTTTTGTATTTGCGATTATTGCAAAAAAAGTAAAAATTTCACCTCTTATCGGGTACATCGTTGGTGGTCTTGTAATAGGTAATCTCTTTCCCGAATTGGCAACCAGCCCGGCGATTCATAGCTTCGCCTATTTCGGAATTATATTTTTACTTTTTACTTTAGGACTGGAAACTAACTTCGGACGGATCTTAATTCTAAAAAAATTTATCGTCATTGGCGGACTGCTTCAATTATTTTTTTCAACTTTATTTGTATTTCTTTTTAGTATCTTATTTAAATTTTCGCTTCTTGAGTCATTTTTGATCGGAATTGCCTTATCCTCATCATCAACTACGATCGTTGCCAAGATCATTCAAGATAGGGGAGAGGAATCATCTTTTGTTGGTGAAATTGCAATGGGGATCTTGATCTTCCAGGACATCGCCTTTATTCCTTATTTGATGGTTTTTTCATCCATAACAGGCAAAGATATTCCTGTCTGGGTAGTGGTCAAGGATACGATAGTAGGTTTGATCGAAGCCAGCTTAATAATTGCTTCACTGTATTATTTTGGTCAAAAGATTATTCTAAGAGTTTTTAATAAAGTTGCAAGAATTTCAAGAGAGCTGTTCGATCTTTTTATTATTGTGTTCATTTTTTTTGTTGTAGGATTATCGATAGTTTTGAAAATTCCAACGTTGATCGGGGCGATGGTGGCTGGAGTTTTATTGGCCCAGACGATTGAACACTACCATATTTTTTCCGAAGTTAGACCCTTGCGAAATTTATTGGGAGTGATTTTTTTTGTTTATATAGGAAGTCACATAAAGCTTGGGATGATAATTTACCATATTCCGTCAATATTGTTGTTCACACTTGGAGTGGTAATTATTAAGTCGTTAATAGTGTTAGCGATCTTTTTATGTTTGAGATTTCATTCCAGAACAAGCTTTAATCTTTCGATGTATCTTTTCCAAATAGATGAAGACGCGTTTATTTTAATGTCTTCGGCATATCTTAGCAAGGTAATTTCGCTTGAAAAGTATTTATTCGTTATTACGGCAGTATTGATAACATTCATTTTGACCCCGGTTTTTATAAAAAATAAAGATAGATCATACCGGTCAATAAGAAGCTTCATAAAAAAATATTTACCTTTTTTGGAAGATTTCATCAACTACAGGATCGATACGAATAAGTCCCTACTAGACGAACTGACAATGAAAAACCATGTCGTTATTTGTGGGTATGGAAGAATTGGGAGTTATATAGGAAGGTCGCTAATGATGGCGGATATTCCCTATGTGGCGATCGATTATAATTTATTTATAGTTGAGAAGGCAAAGAAAAAAGGGGCCAATATCATCTATGGTGACCCAACCGACATTGATATCCTTGACTATGCCCAGGTTGACGAAGCGTCAATAATAATCTTGGCTGTCCCCGAAAGATCTGCTCAGGAATCGATCGTTTTTAATGCCAGAAAGTTGAACAGGGATATTTTTGTCATAAGCCGTGTACATCGTCAGTCAGATCAGGTTAGAATGAAGGATATTGGGGCAAATTTGGTCGTTCAGCCCGAATTTGAAGCTTCATTATCAATCATTAAGAAAATCTATCTTTGGCATAAATTAGACAAAGAAGACATTGTCAATAAAATAAGGAGGCTTAAGATAGAGCATGGTATATCGTAATAAAATATCAAATATTAAACATCAAATATTAAAAAGAAGTAGCATTATTTTTGTTTTTCTTCTTATTTGTTTGTTATATTATTTATTCAAGTTAGTTTCATCTTCGGTGTTTTTAAAAGGAAGGGATAAAATTAACGTGGTTTTTTATGGGGAAAGGACGCGTTTCTATTCGTTGGACCGAAAAAATATCAGTTATCTTTTGTTTTTTTCTAATTTGGTCAAAGTAATAGTTCCGGGCGGTTATGGCAAATATAAAGTTGGAGCGATTGGCAAGTTGGCCAGTTTAGAAAAAAAACCAGAGATTGTTAAAAAAACTTTTTCGGCAATGACCTCATCTTTGGTCGACCTTTATTTTTATCAAAAAAAGACGGCTATTTATTATGATAATACCGATTTAAAGCAAACACCTACTTTTAAAGAAATTTTTTTGACGAACTCTAACGCCAATCTGATAGATAGACTTTTTCTTCTCCACATCTTTTTAACCAACGGCAAAGAAAACTTCCAAGTAATCGATCTCAAACCTTTTGAGTCGGGAAGTAATAATGATATTTTTGATCAAAACTCCTTCTACAAAAAAATTCAAGGCAGTTTTTTCCAAAGAACCTATAGAAACCATGACGTTAACGTCCAAATAATATATGCAAACAGCTATAAAACTGCTCAATTAATCAGTCAGATGATCGAAGGAGAGGGAATTCGGGTGGTTGATTTGTCCAATCAGAATAAAATCCTGAGCAGCTGCTTATTAATATCGAACAAAAATACGATTATGACGAAAACCTACCAACACCTAGCGGATTTTTTTAAATGCAAAACGCGGGTAGGGGAAACGACTGTATCTGATATAATTTTGGAGTTAGGGAATTTGGAAAAGGAATGGGCCATTAATTAAGATCAAAGTGCAAATATCAAAACTAAGTTAAAAACTCAAAGATTTAAACTTTAAACTTGTTTTTGATCTTTGATATTTGATCTAATAATATGACTATTATTGTTACAGTATTGTTAATTTTTATTATTTCTATAATCCTTGCTTTTCGTTCAATGAAAGACTTTAACGTTCCTTCTGAAATAAATCGCCTTATACAAGGCAAAAAGATTAGAGGAAAGATAGTTTTTTTTAAAAACAAGGTGGTTCATTACCGGGCAAAGCGAAGTTAATCTTCCGACTCCTCATTTTTTTCTTCTGCATCAAAGGGAAGGTACTCTTTTTCTTCGTTATTCAGGTTTTCTGCCAATTTTTCCAAATCAAGCAAACTGATCTCTTCTGTGTCTTCTTCGTTTATCTCTTCTCCAGAGGAATTTTCTAAACGATAAAGATTGCTATTTGAATTTGTTGGAAAAGCAATAAACCTTGTCATTTTGGCACCCTTTTTTTCTTCCTTAATTAGGACAACTGTGTGTTTTAAGGTAGTTTCCTTGATATAAACAGAAAAAATACCACCGTTTTTAATAAATATTGCAAGCCGTTTTGAAAGATCATCAGGTAGACAACCGGTATATTCCTTATTTTCCGTTCTTATTTCAACCCTTCTTTTTTTGTTGATCAAAAAAACCTTCTGACCGACCGTTAATTTTGCCAAAACGCTTTTTGGACCACAATTCACCAAACTCACCGTTTTAGTTTTACCTGGAATATCGACAAAAAGAAGCGGGTCAACAGGTGAGTTGTTTGAATAGGTCAATTTTTTAGATTCCAGAATTTTTATTCTTTCAAGGTTTTTTTTGACAAAATTATTACTTGGTTGAATTTTTAAAGCTTGAGTATAGTATTGTTTTGCTTTTTTTATTTTATTTATTTGAAGATACGCGAATCCCAACCTCAAGTGCGCCTCAATATTTTTTTTGTCAATTTTTATGATATTTTTCATTAAAAACTATTGCCTCAATCCATTGGCCATTCATTGCGTTATCTATGGCGTGTTTTTCTAGGTTAGAAATATCTTTCATATGTGTAGACCCTAGTATATTTTAAAATTATCAATTGTCAAGTATAATGGGGGGAGATATGTCAGGACATTCCAAGTGGGCTAACATAAAAAGAAAAAAACAGGCCAATGACATGGTAAAAGCAAACGTTTTTGCCAAAATGTCGCATTTAATTACGATAGCTGTAATAGAAGGTGGGGGAATTATTGAACCTGAAAACAACGTTAAGCTTCGTTTGGCAATTGATAAAGCCAAGTCTTCCAACATGCCCAAGGAAAATATTAAACGGGCAATCGAAAGGGGATTTGGACCCAATAGAATGATGTTAAAAGAAGTGATCTATGAAGGTTTTGGTCCATACGGAATTTTCCTGCTTATTTTATCAACGACCGATAGCTCAAACAGAACCTCATCAGAGATCAGAAATATGTTGGAAAAGAATTCGGGTAAGCTTGGCACGATCGGATCAGTGTCATATCTATTCAAAAAATGTGCCTTTGTTAGCTTTAAGAAAGACGAAGTTAACGAAGACCTGGTTTTTAAGATCGGAGAAAAATTACAAGCCTTCGAAGTCAATGAAGACGACAGTCATTTCTTTGTTTTTTTCCCCTTTAACAATTTTGGCTTACTGAAAACTCATTTGGATGGTGTAAAATATGACTTAGCAGAGATTGATTATTTACCTACGTCTCCTGTTACGCTTGATCAAGATAAAGAAAAAAAAGTTTTAGACTTAATTGAAGCCCTAGAAGAGTTAGATGACATTCAAAGAGTTTATACAAATTTAGGTTAACGATACTATGTTGAAAATTAAATTATTGAGACAGTTCATCGAAAAAAAAGCCGTTAAGATCGATAAACGATTACGTTTGGTTATTTCTGTTTTAATATTAGGCTCTTTAATGCTTTTTTCCACGTTTTTTAATTTTGATAAGGCACCTTTTTTCCTACCAATTTTTATCATAACCATATATTTATTAAGTTATTTTTCATTACTGGAGGGAATAAAAAAAATCGGCTGGTTTGGGCTTTTTTTAATGCCCGAATTGATTACTTTATTTTTTTATTTATTTTATTTTCTTTTTCCTGGCCGGTGGCTAACCCGCCTACCTTTCATTTTTATTTATGAAATATCTATTTATGCCGTTTTGCTTTGCGCCAATATTTTTAATGTTGGGGTAGAGAAGAACTTACAGCTTTACCGAGCTGCATTTTCAATCAATTTTTTCTATCAGGCGGTAGTTTCATTTTTATTTTATAATGTTCTTTTTTCATTTAAATATAGTTTTTTGATCAATATGATTGGAGCGGGGATAAGCGCTTTTTTATTGAGCCTACAACTATTTTGGTCAATCAGGCTCAATCGCCATCTTGAGAAAGAGGTTGTTACTTACTCTTTATTTATGGTTCTATTAATGATGGAAATAACCCTGGTAGCTTCATTTATTCCTTTAAGAACGGCCGTATATGCATTATTTTTAACGGCAAGCTATTACAGCGTTACCGGCATCATCCATCACCACATTGATGAAAAATTATTTGCAGAAACAGTTCGTGAATACGTCAGCGTGTGGATCTTCGTATTGGTTATTACTTTATTATCATTGAATTGGTAAAAGACCGTCTTCGCTAAAGCTTCGACGGGTAAATCGGGGAGAGGGGAATGATGTTTTCACGGACGTGAATAAATAACCTATAGTAATAATAAACGTACGGACGTTAATAACTATAGGATATAAAAAGAAATCTCAAAAATCAAATATCAAAGATCAAAAATATATTAAATTGACAACGATTACGAAGTTAAAATAGGGAAACAGACCGTCATTATACTCTGGATAGTATGTCCCTCCATATGTGGATAGATATAGAAATCTGAGGCTAAAATATAGAATTATATTGACATAACAAGCTAAATTGTAAATAAGCAGGGGTATCTACCGGGGAAGGAAAATGTAATTAGCTTCAAAACTAACAATTTAGATTATTATCACAATCTAAATCAAGGGAGTCTTGCTCCTCTTGTCAGCAGTCGGATGCTATTTCTGATATTTTAGCTTCAAAATATACAGTTTAGGACTGTAAGAAGCTCTAAATATATATAGATGTAATTAAGCTTGGGAGAAGTGTCTAACATGTACATTATTTATTAATTAAACTATTGTCGTAATTTGCTGTTTGAAAGTTATTATACACAAATTGGAGAGAAGCGCAGGATCTTGTTCCCCACAAGATAATTTGTATAAATATCCCAACCTAACCGTTTGACGTATTAAAGGGTATGCAAAGTCAGAGAAAGGAATATACATAACGTCGTAAAATGAAGCTTTTACGACGTTAACCACGTCTGGAAGAAGAGAAGTGGCACGTTGATATAACAATCTAAATTGATAATAATTATTTTTTTATTATTTATTAATTTTTAATTAATCAGTAATTAATCCCCAATTATTCCCTTTTTTGACTGGCTGCCTCGGGGTTGATTTTATTGACACGAATCCCCTATTAAATTTAATAGTTTTTATTGTTATGAAGACCCAAAGATAATAATTAACTATTTATTAGGCTGGTCTTCCCTATTCTTTTAACGCCGGGGAGGAGTGTTTAAGATTAGAAGAACTTAAGGATTTCCTTTTTTAGCCTTGGATGGCAGGAGATGACGTTATATGCCAGCTTAGGGCTATTTAGATCAAAGTTGATTGGTAGGCCTTTAAAATCAACCATGATGCCTCCGGATTCCTCAAGGATCAATTTTACTGCAGATATGTCCCAGATAAATGTATGAGCGTTAATTACGACGTTAAAGACGTTTTCTGAGAGTAGACAGTTATCTATGGCCATCGAATTGATATTCCGGTATCCGGCCACATGTGGGTAGATTTTTTGATAGGTTTTAAACAGATTGGTATATACCTCAGGCCTTGAACTGATAAGCCCACTTAAGAGGCATTGTTTTAAGGGCTTATAAACGATTTTTAAAGGCTGGTTGTTTTTGAAAGCACCTTTTCCTTTTGTTGAATAATAAAAGTTTTTATTGGTTGGCTGGTAGACCAAACCGGTAGTCAATATTCCATTATGAAAATAGGCAATGGAAACAGTGAAGAAATCAAAACCATAGGCAAAGTTAACCGTTCCATCAAGCGGGTCGATGACAAAGAGGTGTTTCTTATCATTTCCGGAAGATAAATTCTCTTCACCTATAAAACCAATTTCGGACTCATTGATACCTTTTTTTAGTAAAAGCTTGGTAATTGTTTCTTTGACAGCTTTTTGGCTTTCAACGTCAGCTATAGTATAAAAGTCTTTGTGGGAAGTCTTATAGTTTAGAGTCAAGTTCTTCTTATAGTAATTTAAGAGGATATTCCCAGCTTCAGTGGCGGCCTGTTCCATGATGTTGATCATAAACACTATTATATACCATATTGTATATAAGGGTATCCATCGGCATTTTTATGTTGCTCTAATAATCTAAAACTGCATCTTTGTAGGTTATAAGCGGTAGACATAACAAAACGGAACATTTAATATAAAAATATCATTATGTTAGTCCATGAAAAGAAATGGCAAAAAGCCTTTTATAAAGGTTTAAGCGCAATTTCTGGGAATTTATCGGCTGGGTATTTTGGAATTATAATTATTGTTCCAGCGCTGAATAGGTTATCTGTTTCCGTGGATTATCTTTTCTTGATTTTTGACTCAATTATGGGTATATTATTATTAATTTTAACTATTGTTTTTGAAAGGAGAACCATATGATACCTAAAGAACAGTTCTGGCAATTTAATTCCACAATATTAATAACGACAGCGGTTATGATTATGATGGGAACACTTCTATATATTGCTTATAAATTATCCAAGAAATAGATTATTTGTCCGGATTCCCTTCTTCGAGGGAATGACGCTTTTGTTATAATGGTTTTATGGCTGTACTTCAAGTAAAAAATCTGACGAAAAAATTCGGCTCGTTTACCGCGGTGAATAATATTTCCTTTGAATTAAAGGAAGGAGAGATATTGGGTTTGCTCGGGCCAAATGGCGCCGGTAAGACAACCGTGATCCAGATGTTATTGGGCATAACAACTCCCGACGGTGGAAATATTTATTATTTTAATAAGGATTTCTTCTCGCACCCACAGTTTTGTCTAAGCCGATTAAATTTTACATCGGCGTTTAACAATCTTCAAGGAAGGACAACCGTCTGGGAAAATCTGGTCGTGTTTGCCAATTTATACCAGGTAGAAAATTATATTGTTAAAATAAAAAAATTAGTTACCCGTTTTGAAATGGATGACCTTATAAATAAGAGATATTTTGATCTTTCGACAGGACAAAAAACAAGGGCGAATTTTATAAAAGCCCTTATCAATGATCCAAAAATCATTCTTATGGATGAGCCAACGGCGTCCCTTGATCCTGACATTGCAGACAAGACATTAACTTTTATTGAAGAATTGCGCAAGGAGCGACCAATAACTATTTTATATACAAGTCACAACATGGCCGAAGTAACCCGAATATGCGATCGAGTCATTTTCCTTGATAGAGGTGAAATCGTTGCCCAAGATACGCCTCTTGGACTTACTAAGCGTATTCAAGTTGCCCAGCTTCGACTTACTTTTAACGATAATAAAGATGCCGTGGCCCAATACGTAAAAAAAGAAGGTCTCAATTGCCGATTTGATGGAGAGCATGTCGTTTATATAACCACCGAGGAAAAAATCCTGCCAAAAATCATATTTGATCTAAGTAAGGTCGGAATTTGGATGACGGATATCGAAGTAAAAAAACCAACCCTTGAACACGTGTTTTTACAAATTGCCCGGGGAGAACCTTATGTCTTTGAATAGAATAAAAGCGCTGCTTCTACATGAAATATTTATCACCAGACATTCGTTTGAAGTGATCAACGATATATTATTTTATCCCTTATTTACAGTTGTCGTGTTTGGATTCATGACCTTATATTTAGTAGGAACAACTGGGAAAATAATCGCTAACGAGGTGTTGGCCGGAATGATTTTTTGGCAAGTTGTCAACATTGCCCAATATTCTGTTGGAGTTGGTTGTTTGTGGGATGTTTGGTCCCGTAATCTCACCAATATGTTCATTTCCCCAATAAATATTAAGGAATATTTATTCTCTTTTGCAATATCGGGGACAATTAAAGCATTAATTATTTTGATACTTGCCAGTATTCTTTCAATATTTGTTTTTCAATTTAATATTTTTTCAATGGGATTGACTAATACGTTTTTGATTTTCATAAACCTAGTTTTTTTTGGATTTTCATTTGGCGTAGTTATGTTGGGGTTGATTATTCGATTTGGAACCAAAGTGGCTGCTTTTGCCTGGGGATTTATCAATGTATTTCAACCGTTTATGGCGGTGATTTATCCGGCCTCAATCCTACCACAACCGTTTCGAGGGATCGCATATTTGCTTGCTCCCACTTATGTATTTGAAGCCATGAGAAAAAATTTAAAAGGACAAAGCGGAGCCACAGAATTTATATATGCCGCAATCCTTAATATAATTTTTTTAATAGGAGCAATTATTTTTTTTCGTTTTATGTTTAATAAGTCTAAACAATCTGGAGCGTTCGCACGATTGGAAGGATAAATTTTATAAACCCTTTAAAGAAAGTTTGGTTGATGATGCTTGGGTCAAAATGTTAGAATTAAAAGTGTAGGTGATCTGTTTTTTCTTCTGATATTTTTCTTCAGCAAATCCGATTAATTTTTCTAATAATTTTTCAAAAGGAATTCCGGATTTTTTCCAAAGATGATGATATAAGGTTCCAGGCAAAGTATTAATTTCATTAGCGAACCATTTCATAGCCTTTTTGTCATAAAGAAAATCGACCCGAGCAATTCCCGAACAGCCTATGACTTTATAAGCTTTAATGGCAGCGTCTTGGATTTCATTGGTGGTTTTTTTGTCCAACCGGGCCGGAATGATGATATTCTGTGTGGCATTTCCGGTCTGAGCGCCGCCGCCCTTCAGATACTTTTCCTCATAGGAAAAAAATCCGCTTTCAAAAACGGATTCCTGGAGCAATGATGGTATTGGATCATTATTACCTATTACACAACAAGTAACATCCATTAAATTTTCTATGGCTTTTTCCACAATTACTTTTTCATCATAGTGAAGGGCGACTTCGATGCCGAATTCAAGTTCTTTCTGGTTTTTCGCTTTAGAAATCCCAATTGAAGACCCCAGCCTAGCTGGTTTAATAATAACCGGCCAGTTTAAGGATTTTATTTGTTGAATAATGTTCTTTTTATCAACTCGCCATTCATTCAAATTAAAATGGATAAAATCGACGGTGGGAATATTGTTGGCCTTGTAAATCATCTTGGTCAAAACTTTATCCATAGTAAGAGCCGATGATGTGACGTCACAACCGACGTAGGGAACGTTTAACATTTCACATAATCCTTGGAAAGTTCCGTCCTCTCCGTTTTGTCCATGAAAGGCCGGAAACGCAATATCAAAGGTAACGTTACTTTTCAAAAAACCTGACTGTTTAACGATCTTTCCCGAGGACTTATTGAAGTCGATATTAAATGATTCAAGTTTCTTATCTAGATCGGTTGGATTTTGGGTAAAAAATTTCATTGACGAAAGTCTGGCATCGGAATACCACTTACCTTTTTTATCAATATAAACGGGTATGACGTTATAACCGCACTTTTTTAAACCGGAGATAATTAATTGTCCGGTGAGAATGGAGACATCATGTTCTGGCGACCTGCTTCCGAAGAAAACGCCGATTGTTTTCATTCTTTATAAACTTTATGAACTTTATAACTTTATGAACTTAATTATACATAATTATCTGGCCAGTCGTTTTGAAAAAGAATCACGTCGCCTGATCTTAAAATATTCCCAAGATTGTTTTGGGCCTCCATCATTGAGTCGAACCAAGTGATATTTTTTTTATTAAAACCGGCCTTGGTAAGTCCTTCTTCGATCTCAGGTGTAGCGGAATTTTTGACTAGAATTACCAAATCCACGACGTCGTTTAATCTTTTACCTATCCTTCGATGAATTTCTCCGCTCTTGACTCCAATTTCAACCAGTCCCGGAGTAACAAAAATTTTTCTCCTCTTTTTAAACAAGGATAAAGTTTTTATGGCTTCCTCTACCCCATCGGGGTTACCGTTATAACTATCATCAATGACCAGGATATTTTTTTCACGATTTAAGATCGGTTGTAGCCGGTGAGGAGGAGTTTTTATTTTTTTCAATCCATTATCAATTTCTTGGTTGGTTAACCCAAGCTTTTTTGCCAGATAAACCACTCCATCTATTTTGTCTAAATTAAACTGTCCAAGAAAAGGAAAAAATATTTTTTTATAAATAAAACCGGGAGCATCTTCGTTGAATTCCGCTTTTTCTTTTATTTGGTAAGAATAAATCTCCTGTTTGGAAACGAATTTTTTGTAATTATTTCTAATATTTTTATCGTTGCCGTTTATGAATAACAAACCGTCAGGTTTCATATTTTGGGCAAGCTCAAAAATAGTTTTCACACTATTATCGATCGACCGCAATCTTTCTAAGTGGGCTTCGTTAATTCCCGTGACCACCCCAATTTGAGGAGTGGCAATTTGACAAATATTTCTAATATCGCCAGGATAATATTCTCCCATTTCGATGATCAAGATTTCCGTTTCTAGGTTGACGTTCTTAAGGATTACTCTGGCGATTCCGGTCGGAGTATTGACGCTTTCCGGGGTTTTAACAACCCGGTATTTTTCCTCCAAAACCGTGGCGATCATGTCCTTCATCCCTGTTTTTCCGTAACTACCGGCTACTCCAATGATTTTCAAATTATTTAGTTTTTTTATCTTATTTTTTGCCAAAAGAACCAATAGTTCTTTAGCAAAAAAATCGATAGGGAGAAGCAAGATGTTGATTATGATCAAGAAAATATAACTAAAATAGAGTCCTAGGGCAAAAGAAAGAACTAAAGCAATCGTTTTATAAGGATTATTATCAAAAATTTTACTAAAAAGAAAACCTGTAAAAAGAATTAAAAGAGAGCTTAAGGCTGTAATAAGCTTTATTTTAGAAGTAAATTTAAGCGGCTTGCGAAAATCACGCCTAGGCGGAATACCTTTGGTATTGATGATCGACTTTATAAATCTAGTCAAATCGTATTCTTCCAGTTGAAGTAAAAGTAAGTGAAAATAAAAGAATCTGATAGGATTAAAATATTTCATATATACTCCGTTAATGTTCTAACAAATTCTTCCGGCGCATCTAGAAAACTGAAGTGTCCCGCTTTCTCAAAGACAACAAGTTTAGATTTGGGTATGAGCTTGCTCATAAGCTGTCCGTAATAAAGAGGGGTTACTTTATCGTTCCCACCCCAGATAATCAACGTGGGTTTTTTGATGCGTGTCAGAAGACGGGTTAAATTTTCCGATACTACTTTTGAAAATATTTCTGAAAGTTTTTCATTTTCCAAATATTCGCTTCCGAGCAAAAAATATAATTTTTTTCTTAATGGTTGCATAAAAGATGGCCTAAAAATCGGACTGATAGTTTTGGCAATCATGGCGGATATTTTTTTTATTTTTGATGCGGTAACGATCCCGGCCGTGTCAACTAATATTATTTTTTCTAAAAATTCAGGATTTTCGGCAGCTAGCTTAATGGTTATTCTGCCGCCAAAGGAATGACCTATTAGATAAATATTTTTTAAACCAAGTTTTTTGACAAACCCATAAACTATTTTTTTGTAATCGTCAACATCATAAGTGGTATTTGGAATTTGAGACTGGCCAAAACCCGGAAGATCTAAAAAATATAAAGAATAGTTTTTTTTAATTAATTCAGGAAGCACCTTAAACCAAAGTTTGCTATCGACTCCCCAACCGTGAAGAAAAACTAGTGTTTTGAAAGATTTTTTCTTAGACAAATAATAATAGTTTACAAGAAGATTATTGATTATTATCTGTTTATTTAAAATTTGATTATTTGTCACTAAATATCTTATCACTGCCACCCGTGTCTAACCTCCGAGGTTAGAATTAGGTTGGCAGAAAGTTATAATTCTTTTAACATCTTTTTAAATTCATCAAATGAATTTACTTCGACTTTTTGTCCGTTCAAGAAAAAAGTCGGGGTTGAATTGACTCCCATCTGATCGGCTTCTCTTAAATCTTCATTTACTCGATTTTTGACTTCGATTGATTCTAAATCCTTTTTAAATCGATCGATGTCTAGTGTAAGTTCTTTTGCATAGTTTAAAAAATATTCCTTTTTAGGATCGTTACTAGTTGACCAAGCTTTTTGATTTTTAAACAGCAAGTCGACCATTTCCCAAAATTTACCTTGTTTACTGGCGGATTCAGCGGCATAAGCTGCCACATTGGCTTTGTCATGAATTTGGCTAAGTGGAAAATGACGATAAACAAAAGTAACTTTCTTGGTAATCTCAAAATCCGCACTTTCCGAAGCATCTATAGTTTTTAAAAAATCATGAGCGCCCTTGCAAGACGGGCATTGCAAATCACTATATTCAACCAAAATATTTTTTTTGTCAGGTGACCATTTGATATGATCGGTTAATTTTAATTGTTTAGTTTGTGGAAAATCAGTTTGCACGGGTTGGTTGACTAGCTTATAGACGCCAAATAATAATAGAAAAGTTACAAGGATAGAAACAATAGAGATTATTAAGGTTTTTTTGTCCATAATCGACTAAACAGTTAAATATTAAACTGTTAGAACCTAAATAAACTGTTAAACATTAAACTGCTAAACGTTTAATGTTTAAGGTTTAATAGTTTTTTTAACCGTTTAGGTTTTAATCGTTTAATCGTTTATTACATTATCCTACTATCAACATTCCATACATAATAGCAATTCCAAGCAAAAAAGTAAAAATTTGAATAGCACTTTTTTTCAGTTGGGTTTCCTTATGAAGTTCAGGGATAAGGTTTGTCCCAGCTATATAAATTAAATTGGCGGCAGCAAAAGGAATAAGGACATTATTTATTCCAACGACGTATTGGCTTAAAACCAAGGCAAATAAAGTTCCCAAAACAGCCGTTAAACCGGAAACAAAGTTATAAAAAATTGCCCGTTTTTTATCCAAGCCGCCATGAATGAGAGCGGCAAAATCTCCTATCTCATGAGGAATTTCATGCAGGATGACAGCCAAGCTCGTCGCAATCCCAACTGGTATACTGACCAAAAAACTGGCGCCAATGGCCAGACCGTCAATAAAATTATGAACACCATCGCCAAAAAGGATCATAAAAACAAAGTGTTTTATTTTATTTCCCAAAATGGACGAAGCATGATTCTCTCTCCAGTAAATAATTTTTTCGATCAAAAAAGAAATAATGATTCCTAAAAGAAAATAGAACGAGGTATATATTGTCGTTTCATTTTTGAAAACTTCCGGAATCAAATGGATAAAGACATCACCAAACAAAGCGCCGGCAGAGAAACTGACAAAATATACAAGGATCTTATGGAGGTATTTTTCCTTAACTCCCAAAGTGAAAACCCCCAAAAGTGATAGCAGGCTAACGATGACAACGCTTAACAATGAGTAAATCCAAACTTGCATATGAGCTATTTTACCAAATTTTATTTATTTCTTAACATCGGGAAAAAATACATGATAAGGCCGGTGATGAGCATTCCCAAAAAAACTACAGCAAAATAAGGGCTAAGATTATTGTGTATCAGCCTAATTTGCTCCATATCAACAAAAGATAGTTTCTCGCTAATGATGATAAATTTGAGCAAAGTTCCTGTTCCGGCCATCAAAATACCAATCGTAGAGATCAATATCACCAAAAACCGGTGAATTTTTTTAGCAAATAAATAAAGATTTGTAGATATCATTAGATTATTTTAATTTATTTTTCGTAAAAATGTGCCGGGGAGAGGAATCGAAACCCCAATTCCTTACGGGAACAGGTTCCTAAAACCTGCGCGCCTGCCTGCCGGCAGGCAGGTCTGCCAATTTCTAAAGTACCAGAGGGGAGACTTGAACTCCCACGCCCTTACGGGCACAAGTTCCTAAAACTTGCGTGTATGCCATTTCACCACTCTGGTTAGTTATCCAAATAATTCTTTTATAATTTCTCTTCCAAACCCACTTTTAAAATATTTCTCTAATTTTCTTGCTTCATTTCTATTTTTAATTATCTCAACATGGACTAATTCATAACTTCTCATATCCTTAGTTGTTTCGTTTTGACCTAATTCGTGCTGATGTAATCTTTTCTTAATGTTATTTGTTATCCCCTTATAAAATGTCCCGTTCTTTCCTTTTAGTATGTAAATATAATATTCTTCCATACTGAACAGGTTCCTAAAACCTGCGCGCCTGCCTGCCGGCAGGCAGGTCTGCCAATTTCGCCACCCCGGCTTTGTGGGTTAATTATATCAAGAAGTTAGGCTCTTTTCTTAGCAGGAGATCGCTGAAATAAAATTAGCAGCATCCACCCCATAAATATCCATGAGTAAAATGTTGGGTATGGAGATTTTAAATAACGAGAAACTTCGTTTATCAATATTGGCCAAGTAACGGCGTGCATTCCCATCTTGTATAAAGAGCTATAACTGAATCCTTTTTTAAATATTAGATTTATTAACCAAACAAAGAAAGTTAAGAACACAAGTCCAAACAATATACCGGTTGTCCAGAAAAAAGAGCCAAAGAATATAAATATTGGTGAAAATGATAAGACTATCCAATCAACAAATAAATTCACTTTCGGCGCATATGGTTTAATGATGTTTAAAAAATTATCATAAACTTTTTTGTCCATTGTAAAATCTTTTTTTATCTCATGGAAATAAAATACCGAGGTCTCCCCTATCTTGTTATTTCTTGATTCTGACGGGTAAACAACAGCATTGCGGGTCGCCAAAATATAAGTGTTATAACTTGGATAATTTTCAATTGAGCCTTTAGTATCAATTATTAAAAAACGTTTTTGACCGGGTTGCCATTTGTTTTTTTCAATATCAAACACATAAGGTTCTTTAACATTGGTCGAAAGCTGACCGTTTTTTATCTGCAGTTTAAGATCGTCCGGATAAAAATTTCCGACATAAACCATCAATCTATTTACTTCCGGCTGGATGCGGGTTCGGTTTGACAAATACAGTCCGCCAAAAGTTAATATTTTTAGAAAAGTCAATAAAACAAGGAGAAACCAAAGATATTTTAAAGAAAATCCAAAACTTGCTTTTGTGATGTCATGATAATATTTTGGTTCAAAGAGAGATGTTTTTAGAGAGTAGAAAAAAGTTTTCAGTGGGTTCATAGTATTTATTCTACTGTAATTTATTTATTTTTTAATTTTTATTATAAATTTTTTTACCTAGAATCATTAATAATATTTTGAATTATTTGATCAACTTCAGCCGGTAGGTTGCCAAGGTTTGCGTTAGGAAAAAATTGGGAAAGGATAATTGGTCTCATCCCGGAAATAATAGTTTGTTTATTCTTGATATAAACATTTATCTTGCATGGTAAACACAGACCAATTTTGATATCAGCTTGAAGTACAGCATAAGCGCTTTTGGCATTACAGATTTCAATAATTTTAAAAGGCTCAATCCGAAAATTCTTTTCCTTCAAAGTAGCAGAGACATTGTGGATATAAAGAACTCTAAAACCAGCTCTCTTTGTTTCCTGCTCAACTGCAGCCACTGCTTCGTCAAATGATTTTTCTGTTGTAACTGTGTAATCAAATTCCATAGAGTGTTTTAAAAAGTTATGACCTTATCACTATCTGCAATCAGATTATATAAATCTTCAATTCCGCCCGCGGGACATTCTTGGGTAATCCCTTGTTCACGGAGTAGTTTCATTATTTAAATAATACTCTATATAATAAAACTAAGTATGTCAAAATCTATAAAGGATTTCCATTCGGTAATTAAAGATATTACCGAATATGCATTTGCTTTCTTTTTTGCAGTGATAATATTTGTAATATTCTCCGTATATCTTTTTAATAGACGAGGATTTTATGACCTCTACATAATAAATAAAGTTTTTGCCGGTGTGGCTGTTCTTCAACTTGGAATAATGTTACTTATGGGCTCTTTATCCAGGATGTTTGATTTATTTGACCGTTTCTTAAGATTTAGAAAAGAGTTTGGAATTACGGCTTTATTTTTTGCATTTCTTCATGGAGTGTCATCTTTATTTTTTCTCAAAAGTCATTTTCCTATTGAAAAATATTCAACAACAGGGAAAATTCCTTTTATATTTGGACTGACGGGAATAACAATTCTTATTTTAATTTTTCTGATATCAAATAAAAAATTAATGAACATGATCGGATTTAAGAGATGGTGGGCTATTCAGTATTGGGGGGTAAGACTGGCTTTTCTGGCTGTGACACTGCATGTATCCATTATGAAAATTCCAGGATGGATTGATTGGTACAAAAAAGGCGGAGCTAGCACACTCATTCACCCCGAATGGCCGGGACTCGGCTTACTGGAAGGTTGGTTTATTTTTTTTGTAATTTTGGTTCGCATAGCTGAAGCAATTAATGTAAATCTCGGAAAGTTGATTTGGTATATGTCAATATTTACACTTCCACTTATTTATTTTTTAACATTCATCTGGGGTAAAAGACTATTTTAAATATAAGTTTCCACCCTACCATACAACAGGTCATGAAAGAATATGAGGATAAATTAAAGTGAGTATATCGTTCTTTTCTGACTTCTCAGCAGGTCATAATAAGCTAAATTGAGAGGGTATACAGGTCTTGTACAAGGTCTCGGAACTTTTTAATCTTTATAAATCATCTAAGAACTTAACGTATTTATTATATTTTAATAGATTTAACAGCGCAGAAATTGGATGGTTATGCTTGTTATCATAATTAAACTGAATGTTATTGTTAATTTCCATCAATTTTTCAAATAACTTTTTTTGTAATTTATAGGGAATTACTTCATCCTTTTTAGCTAAATAAATTAAAATTTTTTTGTTTTTTAAATTCGTAAGATTATTAATCGGAGATAATTGATACCACTTTTTTCTTAATTGTTGAAGATTGATATTATGATGTAGTATTCCTTTTTTAACTTGACTATCTTTACCTTTGTTCCAAGTCCAAACGGTTTCAGCTAAGTCTAAGCTGCTCAAATTTAGAATAATTTTAGTAACGTCTCGTGATTGATTTCCTACCATAAAAGAAATTATCGTTCCGTAACTTGTACCAAAAATTGAAAAATCTTGGAAGCCTCCCTTTTTAAATAGGCTGATTTGTTTCAAAATATCTTCCTTAACAGAAGTTGTGTTTTCAATTGTATCTTTAATTGATGAGGAAAGGATATTTTTGTCGTATTCATAAATAATACTTTGAAAACCATTAATTTCTAAAATTTTTGCCGTCAAGTAATAGTGCCAAATTTTTCCTGGCCAACCGCAAAGAAGAAAAATAATTTTTTTATTATTTTTTCCAATAATTTTTTTTCTAAAGGAAAACATTTGTGTGCCTTGAGTCAAAAACTTTTTAATCCTTATAGCTTTCAATTATAGTCGTTTTTCCTTGAATATTTAATTTGTTTGAAAGTTCTGGAAAAACTATTCCGTCCTGAATATCTTTTGCCAAATAATCAATTTTTCCAATTCCGGGATAAAGAGTAAAATCATATCTTTTTCCGTTATACTCAAAGCCGTCAATGTATAAAGGTAATTCATCTAACGGATATGAAGCTAATTGTTCATATTGACTTGTGTTAAGTTGAGACTTTGTATTTTTTGTGTTTTCTTGGACTGTCTCGATTATTCTTGTTCTAAATAAAGGATTTTTAGCGAATTCTTCGTAAAGAATCTTTTTTCTTCTCTGATAATCTTCAGTTTTTTCAATCTCTTCCCAAGTTAAAATTTTAATACGCTTACTTAGTAAGGGATCAAATTGTTGAGAAATTTCTTTGACTTGCTCTTTCATTTGTCGACCTTTTCGTAAAGCTGTTCTTAAAGCCATTTCGGGTTTATATTTGTCTTTTACTTGATAATTTATGGCATGAATTTTATCCGGAATAAATATGACAACATTACTAACGGAATTTTCCAAGCTCCAAGATAAAAAATCCTTAATATTATTAGGATCTCTGAAGTATCTATTGCCTAAACTTAATCCAATAAAAATATTGTATTGTTTTTGTTTTAAGATTTCTGGATTAAAATTTAATCCCTCAGCAATTCGCATAACATTTTTTTAAAAATTTGGCGGAGAGGGGGGGATTCGAACCCCCGGTAACATTACTGCTACATACGCTTTCCAAGCGTACGCATTCGGCCACTCTGCCACCTCTCCTTTACTCGTATTTAACATCAAATTATATCATTTCAACTGATTTTAATTAATTAAAGTCCTGTTAAAGTATAAATTAAACACATTTTAAAAAGCTTCCACATTGCTCCTCTCTCCTCTCTTGTTTTTTTGGTCTTCTGATATAATTTTTTTATGAATCCGGTAATTTGCGAATATTCTTCTTCAGATAGACAAGATGCAAAATCTGTAATTCTTAATACGTTAAAAGATTATGGATTTGAGTACAACCCTATATATGATTATGATTTAGAAGATCCATATAAACATTACATAGAAAAGGGTGGAATGTTTTATGTTATAAAAGTTAATAAAAAAGTTGTTGGAACAATTGCAGTAATTAATAAAGGAAAAACTGCAGAATTAAAAAGATTATATGTAAACAAAAACTATCAAGGAAAAAAATTAGGTTCAATGCTTATAGACAAAGCCATTCTGTTCTGCAAAAATAAAGGATTTGCTAAGTTAGAACTTGAAACGAACAAAAAATTTGAAAAATCCCATTTGCTTTATCAAAGAAGAGGATTTAAAGTGGTAAAAGAGGATGACAGAAGTTATTATATGGAAAAAACTTTTTAGATAATATTTTTATGAAAATAAGAAATTGCATTGTAAACGACATCAGCGAAGTAAGGCAATTTTTATCTAGAAACAAACCTTTAGGATGTCATTCTTCTGCAACTTATTGGGTTTTATTTACTTACTTTAATAACTCATATTTTGTAGCAGAAGAAAATAATAAAATTATCGGATTTACAGGCGGTTTAAAAAGCACCTCCCAAAAAGATGTTTTTCATCTCTGGCAGATTGGTGTTGATAAGGAACATCGAGCAAAAGGATACGCAAAAAGACTTCTTTATACAGTAGTCAAGGAAGCTATGAAAATGAAGTGCACAAAATTACAAATTTCAATGGTCCCTGAAAATGTTGCCAGTTTTAGTCTGTTTACTAAATTTTCTAAAAAACATAATAAAAAAATAGTCCGATTATCAATAATTGACTATTATGATAGTTTAAGTAATTTTAAAGAAAACGAAATACTATATGAAATAGATATTTCCAATATTTCCCTTAGTCCCGATTTTTGATTTAAGATATTTTTTCAACGGATAAAATTATGAGGACAGTCTTTATTTTTCATGGAACCGGAGGAAGTCCGGAAGAAAACTGGTTTCCCTGGCTTAAGGAAGAATTAGAAAAAAAAAGGCTCCGTGTGATCGTTCCAAAATTTCCGACTCCAGAAGGTCAGTCTTTGACAAACTGGCTCAAAGTATTTGATCAATATAAAAAAGAAATAAATAAAGACACTATTTTCATCGGCCACAGCCTTGGGGGTACGTTTTTATTGAAAGTCCTCGAACAATTAAAACATCAAGTACACGCGGCCTTTTTTGTTTCCGCTCCGGCCGGGGTAAAGCCGATAAAATATTATGATAGCGACTATGCTTTTACCCACTTTATTTTTGACTGGCCAAATATTATCAATAAAGCAAAATATTTTACGGTGTATCATTCAGATAATGATCCGTATGTCTGTTTGGAAAATGGCGAGAAGCTAGCAAGACAATTAAAAGTGAAACTAACATTTATTTCCCAAGCTGGGCATTTGAATGCGGAAAGCGGTTGGACAAAATTCGATAAATTACTTCAAGATATTGATAAAGTGTTATAAAGTTGCTCTAAGGAAATTTATTTTAGGGGTTGACGAATAAATATTTAGAGTTATAATGAACTTGTAAACAATGGACCCAATACTAAACCCATATCCCGAACAACCAAGAAAAAGCAATAAGATGATGCCTATGGTTGTGGTTGTAGTTGTTCTTTTAATCGCAGTTTTTGGAAGTTTTCTAATTATTAATAAAACAAAAAAAGTTGAAGAAAAA
>Ga0208373_1001619_pt1 | contig 28925 bp, 32 predicted proteins | sample RifOxyC2_FD_184036 | JGI IMG/M metagenome (GOLD analysis project Ga0208373, IMG submission 184036) | Soil microbial communities from Rifle, Colorado - Rifle Oxygen_injection C2 (SPAdes) | ecosystem: Environmental > Terrestrial > Deep subsurface > Rock core/Sediment | place: Rifle, Colorado... | reverse complement strand
GGGGGGGGGGTAATGAGTAATGAGTAATGAGTAATAGGTAAAAAGTCTATTTTTAATCTGTGTAATCGTCTTTCAAAATCTGTGTAATCGTTTTAATTAGAATTGGCCGTAGAGTTTCATAGTGGTAAGACGAAGCCGTTTGGAAATAACCTTTAGCATTATTTGTAGGATTTTGGATGCAATTTGCGAGTTTGTATTTTTTAGTTCATCAAACTTTTCTTTTGTAATTATAAGAAGGGTTGAAGCTGCAAGTACAGATGCATTGGCGGACCGGAGTTGGGTGTCAACCAAAGAAAGTTCGCCAAAAATATCACCAGGTTTCATCAGAGCAATTGTTTCATCGGTAGATGTTTCAATTATATATATTCTTACCAAACCTTCTTTTACAAGATAAAGCCTATCTCCCAGATCGTCTTGTTTAAATACTATATCGTCTTTTTTGAAGGTCTCTGTTGAAAGAATATTGGAAAATAGTTTTTGTTCTTCATCATTGAGTGTTGAAAAGTAAACATGATTTTTTAAAAAGGTTAAAATTTCTTCCATATTAAAATAATATAAAAAAAAATGTTTTTTGTCAATAGATTTATCCTGAGCGACTAAAAGGAGTCGAATGGATTGATTTTTCCGATATTTTTTGTATAATGGCAAAAGTCGTTGTTGTCTCTAAAACAAAGCTGGGAGTTATTGATATTATGGATACAATTAAATGTATTCAATCTCGAAGATCTAAAAGAAAATTAAGTTTTGGTGAAGTTAAAAAAGATATTATTGAGACAATTATAGATTGCGGGCGGATGGCGCCATCTGCAATAAATATTCAGCCATGCGAATTTGTTGTAATTACCGGACAGGAAAAATTAAATAAAATCACAAATATTGTCATTAATAACGGGCCGTTCATTAAAGATGCTGCTTTTTGTGTTGTAGTATTATCAAAGGATGTAAAATATTATTTAGAAGATAGCTGTGCGGCAACAGAGAATATTTTATTAGCAGTTAATAATTTCGGACTTTCTGCATGTTGGGTTGCCGGGGATAAAAAAGATTATGCAAAAGATATATTAAAAGAAATTGATGCGCCAGAAGGATATAAACTTATTTCAATAATTCCGGTAGGTTATTCGCAAGAAGAACCGAAAACTCAGAAAAGGAAATTGAACGAGGTAATTCACTGGGAAAAGTTTTAACTGGAGGAATATTTTATGCAGGAATATTTTAAAGATATTTTACTGTTTTCTAATTTTCCGTCCGCTGCAATGAAAAAAGTCAAAGAAATATTTAAAGAGAAAAAATATTCTTCCGGTTCCCTTATTTTTACAGAAAATAGTAAGGGTGATTATCTTTATATTATTACTTCCGGTTTAGTAAAAATTTTTAGATTATCTGCAACCGGTTCTGCAACTAAAACTCTTGCTATTTTAAAAAAAGGTGAATTTTTTGGTGAAATGGCTTTATTCGATGCTGCAGGACGCTCAGCATCTGCAAAAGCAATTACTGATATAGATGTTATTGCTTGTAAGAGAAACGATTTTTTAAATTTACTTTCTAAATATCCTCAGGCATGTCTTGTAATAATTTCAATGCTTACAATGCGGTTGAGAGAAGCTAATAAGCAGATTTCGTCATTAACTTTTCAAAATTCACTTGGCCGGTTTGCCATTATTTTAAGTGATTTAGCTGATAAGCACGGAGTAAAAAAAAATAAAGGGATTTTGATAGATATAGAATTAACTCATCAGGATTTGTCGGAAATGGCCGGAACCGCCAGGGAAGTTGTTACAAAAATTATTTCTACTTTTAAAAAATCAAGATGTCTTGAATTTTACAAAAAACGAATACTGATTACAGATTTGGAAAAGATAAAAGGCTGGATATATTAAAAGGCAATTTAAAATTAAAAATTATAAATTAAAAATGAATTGTTAAAATATTTTTTATTAAATAACGCCTAAATTTTTAATTTTGCCTGCCTGACTATATCAGGTAGGCAGGCATTTTTCATTTTTAATTGATTCTTATGAAATACAATTCGATTAAAGGTTTTAGGGATATTTTTGGTAAAGATGCAGATATTTTTACATTTATTGAAGATATTTCTAAGAAGATTTTTAAAAAATATAATTACCAGGAAATCAGAATTCCGACTGTTGAAATGGTTGAACTTTTTACCCGTTCTATAGGTGAAACTACCGATATTGTAGAAAAAGAGATGTATGTTTTTGAGGATAAGGGTAAAAGGAAGATTGCGCTTCGTCCTGAAGGTACCGCCGGGGTTGTCCGCTCTTTTATAGAAAATAATATTTCACAGAAATACCCGTCTCAAAAATTTTTTTATACAGGTCAAATGTTCCGTCAGGAAAGACCTCAGGCTGGTAGATTCAGGGAATTTATGCAGATAGGATGCGAATATTTTAGTAATGCTTCAGTTTATGCAGATGTAGAAGTTGTCCTGCTAGCAAACGAAATTTTAGAAACCGCCGGGGTAGCAGATAAAAAAGTAGAAATAAATTTCTTAGGTTGTGAAAAATGCCGTGAAAACATGATCGAGTCAATAAAAAATATTTGTAAAGAAAGATTTAATGAATTATGCGATGATTGCAAGAGACGTTCGGAAAAAAATCCGCTTCGTGTGCTTGACTGTAAAATTGACGGTGATAAATTCAAGGATATAAAAATTGAATTATGTGAAGAATGCGGTAATAAGTTTGAAAATTTTAAAATCGAACTTAAAAAAACTGGGATTGAATTCTATGTTTCAAATAAATTAGTAAGGGGACTTGATTATTATACAGATGTGGTTTTTGAAATTACTTCCGGAGATCTTGGCAGTCAAAACGCTGTTTGTGCGGGAGGGCGTTACGATAATCTAGTGCATGAACTCGGCGGTCCGCAAACATCTGCTGTTGGTTTTGCAATTGGAATAGACCGTCTTGCTGAGATTGTGAGTAATAATTCATCTCAAAAGATAGTTTTTGGTGCTTTGGACGTCTTTGTAATTTCTTTTGGAGAAGGTAAAACTTTAAATTGTGGTTTTGATGTTTTAACAAAATTAAGGGAAGAAGGCGTTTCTACTGATGGCGCTTATTTTAATAAATCTCTTAAAGCACAAATGCGCCTTGCAGATTCGTTAAATTCAAAATATGTTTTAATTATTGGTGATGAAGAAATAAAAAAGGATAAGATTATTTTGCGTGATATGTCGGGTAAGGTACAGAAAGAAATTCAGATAAAAAATATTATAGAAGAGGTAAAAAATGTTACAAGCAGAACAATTAAAAATAATTTATGAAGTTGTAAATGACATTAGGTTTATTTACGATATTAACCGCCTTTTGAATGTCTTTCTTGAAAAAATATGTCAGACAATCAAATGTGAGGCCGGTTCGATATTTCTGGTTGATAATCAGCGGGATGAACTAAAACTCGTTGCCGCAAAAGGAGCTGCTGACACTTTGATACATTCGATACCTTTTAAAATAGGTATAGGGATTTGCGGTAATGTTGTCCAGTCTCAGGAAGCAAAAATAGTTAATGATCCTGAAAAAGAAGAACATTTTAATCCTGCGGTTGATACAATAACAGGATTTAAAACCCAGAATATTCTTTGCGTTCCGATGATATCTAACGGCAGGGTAATCGGTGCCATAGAGCTTTTAAATAAAAAAGATAAATTTAACGAAGATGACAAGGAATTGGTGATGTTGACTTCAATTCAGATTTCGCTTGTACTTGAAACATCACGGCTCTATACGGAGATTCTAAAGTTGAAAAATTTTACAGATTCTATTTTAGAAAATATGCCGGGTGGATTTGTCGCGATAGATGCATATGGTGTAATAACTACTATTAATCCGAATGCTGCGAGAATTTTGGAAGTTGAGAGGGCTGTAGTAATCGGAAAATTTTTATATGAAGCGTTTCCTCACCATAAAGAATTTTCTGATATATTATGGGATACCAATCAGAAGAAAAAGGCTGTAAACAGGCAAGAGACAAAATTATTGAAGCGTGACGGGGAACCGTTCGTTTTCGGGTATTCTACTATGATAATAAAAGAAAGAGACGGAAATATTTTGGGTAGTGGAATAACTTTCCAGGATTTAACTAAAATTAGAGGGGGAGCTTAATGGAAGAAAAAATTCTTTTTGAAATTTCACGGAGTATTTCTTCGACACTTCATCTTGATAAAGTTCTCGAGCGTATTTTGGATGAATTAATAAAGTTAATCGGAGTAGAAGCCGGTTCTATTCTTTTAATAAATAGTGAGTCTCATCAGCTGGATTTTAAAGTGGCAAAAGGCGAAAAATCCGGAATAATAAAGGATTTGAATATTAAAATAAAAATTGATGAGGGTATTGTAGGAGTTGCGGTACAGACAGGTAAAGTGGTAGTGTCAAATAACGTACAAGACGATACAAGATTTAAAAAGGATATTGATTGGTTAACCGGTTTTGTAACTAAATCAATAATTGCAGTTCCAATTGTGATGAAAGGAAAGGTATTGGGTGCAATTGAGCTTATAAACAAAAGGAGCGGTGATTTCGCAGAAAAAGATACGGAGTTTGTTTCTGCGATTGCAGCCCAGTCAGCGGTTGCTATTGAAAATGCACGGCTTTACGAAGAAATTTATTTTTTAAAAGAATATATGAATGATATTTTTGAATCAATGCCGGGTGGATTCATTGCAATTGATAGATACGGAAAAATAATAACTATAAATCCGCGCGCTTCACAAATATTGAATATTCCTAAAGAACTTATTGGCGAAAATTTTACTGCAGGGTTCATTAGATTTCCTGAAATAGTCGAACTTTTCAAAATGGCTTTATCTAAAGCAGAAGCACAATTAAGAAGAGAAGTTCATCTAACAGTTGGAAATAACCACAAAATCATTGGGTATTCTATAATAATGATTAAAAATGCATCTGGCATAAATAAAGGTATTGGGATGATATTCCAGGATATTACTAATATTAAAAATAAATCTTGATTTTTAAAAAAATTATTTGTATAATCAACCCATTCAACTTTTAAGTATAAAGATATTCAGAGTTGATTAATACTGAGCGGTCGCATAAAATTTTAAAAAATGACGCCAGCGTAGCTCAGAGGCAGAGCAGTGCTCTCATAAGGCATTGGTCGAAGGTTCGATTCCTTCCGCTGGCAGAATAAAGGCAATTAAAAATTAAAAGTATAAATATAAATAGAGTCAAAATAAAAGACTTAATTTTAATTTAAACTTTATACTTTATACTTTATACTTGTAGTCAAAGGGGGTTGTATGAAAAAATTGTTGGTTGTTTTGTGTACAGTTATTTTGCTTTACGGTTGCGCTTCCAGTCCTGAAAAGGGAACAGTTTCTAAAGATGGTGAAATCGACAGGGAATGGGTAGAACAAGGCATTACTAATAATTTTATTTTTGCACGTGGTATGGGAGCTGCCGACCAGAAATTAGAAAACAAAACACAGAAGATGGCAACTTCAAGAAATTCTGCAATAGTAAATGCGCAGTATAATATGCTCTCTGTTATTAAAGGTGTTAACCTTGAAGGCGGAATCACAGTAGAGAAAGCAATTGAAACAGATTCAGTTTTAGCAACCAGTATTAATGCAGCAATTAAAGGTGCACAGGTAGTGAGAAGTGAATGGACAGCTGATGATGGTTGTGTCATAATTTTACGGCTTTCAAAAAAAGCGCTTAAAGAGATGGGTTTAAAAGTAGTTGGCGAGAAATAATTAACAAAGAAGAATTATTTTCAAATATTTTATTTGTACAGAGGTTTTTTTATATGAAAAAAAGCTTATATTTATCATTATTGTTTTTTTGCAGTATTTTAGCATATAGTTTTTCCGGATGTGCTTCAGGTTCTAACAAAATAAAGGCAACAGCCCCCAATACAGAAGTTGTTGAAGCCGAAGGAGTAGGTCCGATTATTAATAACGATATTAATGGTGCCAAAAAAACATCGCTTCATGAAGCAATGAAAAATGCCCTTGGTCTTGTGATTGGCATTTATGTTTCACAGGAAGCGCTTGTTTCTAAAGCCATATTGATTGAGGATAACATAACCTCCCAAACCGAAGGTTACATAGAAAAGTATGATGTTACCAAAGAATGGCGTGAAGGCGATTTCTATAAAACTAGAATTAGGGCATTGGTAAGAAAAGAAGATTTATCGGCAAAATTAAAAGCGCTTGATTTAGAACCTAAAAAACTAGGAAATCCTCTTGTCGCATTTTCAATTGAAGAATCCATAGACGGCAAACCATCGGAAACAAAGTATTCGGAATCAGAATTGAAAAATAAATTTGTCGAAGCCGGTTTTGTTGTTTCCGAAGATTTGAAAGGTTCTGACATTTTGATTAATGGAAAAGCGGATTCAAGTTTTAATACCGATCAGGGTTTAGGCGGAATGGTATCCTACCGCGCTAGCGTTTCCTATAAGGCTATAAAAACCGGTTCAAATGATGTAATAACAACTTTTGAAGAAACCATGGGTGGTGTTGATGTTAATAAAATGGCTGCTGCAAAGGCTTCGATTTTGAACGGTGCCAGAAAAGTAGGACAGGGTTTCCCTAATACTGTTTTGAAGTTTTTAAAAGAACGTTCAACTGTACGTATCACAGTTAATAATGTTGACACAATAAATAAACTTAATGATTTTGTCCGGTCAGTCCGGACTTTGCTGGAAGTTCGCGACTCTTTCGTAAGAAATTATTCAAATAATGTAGCTTCAATAGATTTGGATATGAAAAGAGGTACAGCTTCCGACATCGCAAAACGGTTAGAACAAAACCAAAATTTTACAGTAAAAATTTCCAAAGTTGGTGCATACGATATAGAAGCAGAACTTAAATAAGGCAATTTAAAATTCAAAATTAAAAATTGTGGTTTTAATTTAATAAAATAATTTCGAATTAATCTAAATTTTAAATTTTGCATTTTTAATTTTTAATTGAATTTAAATGGTTTACGTCGCCGGCGTAGCTCAGCGGTAGAGCAGCGGTTTTGTAAACCGCTGGCCGGAGGTTCGATCCCTCTCGCCGGCTATTATAACTTAAAGTAATAAAATTTTTGGGCCCGTAGCTCAGCTGGTAGAGCACTTGACTTTTAATCAAGTGGTCGTGCGTTCAAGTCGCACCGGGCTCATTTTTTATTTTTTTGTGTCCCTTACCGGAGACGCAAAAAAAAATAATCCGCCGAAGGTTTAGTGGCGGATAGACAAGAGTGTCCCTTACCGGAGACGCAAAAAAAAATAATCCGCCGAAGATGTGTCATCAATATGGCGAATAGCCATTACTATTGATGACATGGTTATCGAAGGCGGATAAAGAGAAGTGACCCGCCGAAGGTTTAATGCTTGCCTGTGAGGAATAATTCAGTATTGGGGAACATTTTTTTTAAAATATTTGTCTAAAAATATATAGAGTATCTGATAAATAACATGGAAGAAAAAGATTTGATTGCTAAAGCAAAATCAGGAGATATTTATTCTTTTGAGCAGTTAATTTCAAGATATCAAAAGAGTGTTTATAATATTATATATAATATGATTGGTAATGAAGAAGAAGCGAATGATATTTCCCAGGAAGTATTTATTAAAGTATTTAAATCATTAACTAAATTTAGGGGTGAAAGTTCTTTCTCAACATGGCTATATAGTATAGCAAAAAATATATTTATTAATGAAAGCAAAAGGTATTATAATAAAAAGAAATCCATAGAAACATCACTTGATGATAACGAAAATTTAAAGTTATTAAATATCTCTGATGGATATAATGTTGTTGAGGAATTTGAAATAAGAGAACTTCAGGAGAAGGTTAGGCAAGCGATACAGCAATTACCTGAAGAATTTATTTTTGTTGTAATTCTTTACTATCTTGAAGGATTTTCATATGAAGAAATTGCTAAAATTATGGATTCTTCAATTGGAACGGTAAAGTCAAGATTGAGCAGAGGCAAAGAACATCTTAAAGAAATATTATCTAATATGGTTAATTTTAGTGATTTTAATAGCGAAAGCATAAATAATAAAATGATTTTATAATAATTAGGGGAACAATTTTTTAAAAAAATTTGTCTAAAATAGTAGGAGAAACAAATATGGAAAATAAGAAAATAATGAAAGAAGAGGTTTTAGAAAAAATAATTAGATCTGTTAAATCTAAAGACCTTCCCAATAGTTACTCATCGGAACTGCATCTAAAACTTTTACAAACCAAAAGAGAAATGCATCAACATAATAATAAAATATCGGATATAATCAGTAATTTACGATATTCTTTATTTAAACCGGTTTTCGTTTCAGTAACCACTTTTTTATTATTTTTAATAATAGGTGGTTATTTTTACTTCCAGGGATATGTAAAGGGTATAAAAACTAGTCAAGGACAGGTTACAGGAAGCGTTATTTCTTCTGTATTGAATATGGGAACGGAAGGTGTCCTGCGCATAAATTTTTCATCTCCAAAGGAACAGAAAGACATAAATTTTGAGATTCTTTTACCCGAAGGACTGTGTTTAGTACAGAATGCTAAGATTAATTGTAGTGATAAAATTATTAATTGGAACGGTAATCTAAATCTTGGTAAGAATGTTATAAAGTTGCCAATAATGGCAACTCACGAAGGTGTTTGGGAAATTTATATTACAGCAAAAAAAGGTAATACTGTTAAAAATATAAAAAGGTCGGTATCGGTACAAAAAGCATAATTTAGGGAGGTTGGTATGAAGAAAAGAGTTGGAGTAATTTTAGTATGTATGTTGTTGTTGCTTTGTGGAAAAGGACTTTTTGCTCAGGAAAGCGGGGAATTATTTGCGCAAAATACAGAAGATGAATTTTCTGTTGATATTGATGCAGATATAGAAACAGGCCGTTCTATCGGTCCAATCAATAATGAAAATGAAGAAAAGAGAAAAAATGAGGAAGTGAGAAAAATAAGTAGATCTGAGAAGAAAGAAGTGAAAAAAAACAGTACAATAGCAACTGATAGTTCAAATAAAAAAGAACAATCAAAAACTGAAGTAAGAAAGCAAAATAGGAATAGTAAAATTACTACAAGAAAAAGAAATTCAAGTGAAAATTCTGAAATTTTAAGAAATAACGATATAACGGAAGATTCTAAAAGGGAGCTGATTCATACTCAAGAATCAGAAATGACGCGCACGCGTACTGAAGAGCCGACTATGACACAGACACGCATGGAAGAACCACCACAGACGCAAACGCGTACTGAAGAGCCGACTATGACACAGACACGCATGGAAGAACCAACACAGACGCAAATGTATACTGAAGAGCCGACTATGACACAGACACGCATGGAAGAACCAACACAAACGCAAACGCGTACTGAAGAGCCGACTATGACACAGACACGTATGGAAGAACCAATACAAACGCAAACGCGTACTGAAGAGCCGACCATGACGCAGACACGCATGGAAGAACCAATACAAACGCAAACGCGTACTGAAGAGCCGACTATGACGCAGACAGAAACCCGGGAACCTATAATGACTCAAACTCAGCAAAGACAGGGTAGATAAAAAATAAAATTAAATTTAAAAAGGCTCTGATTTTTTTCAGAGCCTTTTTTATTGTGTTTTTATTATAAAAATCGTATAATGAGATTGTCGAAAAACCCGACAATCTCTGATTACGCAGATGAAAGACAAGATTACACAGATTAAGGATTTTTATCATATCTAAATAATCGTTTGAGAAATCTGTGTAATCGCTTTTAAAAATCCGTGTAATCGTTTTTAATTATGTTACAGAAAATAAAAAGATTTATTGATAAATATAAACTAATTAAGAAAAATGATAGAATTCTGGTTGCACTTTCAGGCGGACCCGATTCAGTATTTTTAGTAAAAGTTCTTATTCAACTAAGGAATTTATATAAAATAAATTTGTATGCTTGCCACATCGATCACCAATACCGTAAGGAAAGCTGGAAAGATTCGGTGTTTGTTAAGAATTTTTGTAAAGAATTAAATATACCAATAGTAATTGAAAAAATTAAGATTAAAAAATTTTCTGAGGAAAAAGCAAGAAATTTAAGATACAAGATTTTTGAAAGAGTTGCAAGTGATTTTAAATGCAATAAAATAGCAACAGGCCACACACTTGATGATAATTCTGAAACAGTTTTAATGTGGATTACCCGTGGATGTGGATTAAAAGGGCTTGAAGGAATTCCTGTAAAGAGAGAGAAAATTATAAGACCTATTTTATGTATTTCAAAAAAAGAAATATTAAATTATCTTGATAAGAAAAGAATAAAATACTGTTATGATAAAACCAATCTTTCACTGAAATTCAATAGAAATAAAATACGCTTAAAAGTTATTCCGGTTCTTGAAGAAATAAATCCAAGAGTAAAAAAACATATATTTGATCTTTCCGAAAAATTACATATTGTTGATTACCCGAATAATAAAATAAATAAAGTTGACACTTTAAGTAAAAAGTATTATAATAATGTAAATTTTAATACATTCGACGGAATAAATCAACAGGGTAAAAAGCGTCGCTCAGTATTAACCCTGAGCGGAGTCGAACGGGTTAATTACAAAGAAAAAACAGTTTATTTTGACGCAGACAAATTGGATATTTTAAAAATAAAGAAAAGAAATTGGAAAGACGGCGACAAAATGGTGCCGTTTGGTATGACGAAATCAAAAAAACTCCAGGATATTTTTGTTGACGAGAAAATACCGAAAGATTTAAGAAAAAAAATACCGGTAATTATAGAAAATAATAATATTATATGGGTTGCAGGTGTTAAAAGATCAAATGATGCGATAGTTAACGATAATACAAAAAAAATATTGAAACTGGAGATATGCAACTAAAAGATAGATTCAACATTCATGATGATGTAGCCGAGATAATTTTTGATGAGAATCAGATTCAGTTAAAAGTTAAAGAGCTTGCATCACAGATTTCTCAAGATTATAAAGGAATGCCGTTAACACTTGTACCTATTTTGAAAGGTGCAACTGTTTTCTTGGGTGATCTTTTAAAAAGTATTACAATTCCTATTAGTGTAGATTTTATGATGGTTTCATCTTACAAGAATACTGAAACAAACGGTTTTGTCTGTGTTGAGATGGATTTAAGAGAAACGGCTGAAAATAGAAATATTTTAATTGTGGAAGATATAATTGATACAGGCATAACGATAAATTATGTTTATGAGAGAATAAAATCACAGAATCCCAAGTCAATAAAAATATGTTCCCTTCTGGACAAACCTTCAAGACGGAAAAAAAATATAAATATCGATTATCTTGGTTTTAAAATACCTGACAAATTTGTTGTTGGCTATGGCGTGGATTTTAATGAGGTTTATAGAAATTTACCGTATATAAGCGTACTTAAACCGGAAATTTACGAAGAAATTCAATAAGGGAGTATTAAATGAATAAGCAGGCAAAAAATCTAGCGTTATGGATGTTAATCATAGTTGGTTTTATTTATCTCTGGCTGATAGCTTCTGAAAAATCTAAGGTTATAGATGTAGATTATTCTGAATTTAAGCAGGCAATCAAAGAACACCGGGTTTCTGATATAATAATTTCACCTGATATAATTTCAGGTAGTATAATAAAAGACAATAAAACGATCAAATTCAAAACTGTTCCGGTACAAGATACTAATCTTGTTCAGGATTTAGAAAACAATCAGATAAAATATAAGGGACAGAAAAACCGGGGTTGGTTTGTTGAACTTGTTTTATCAGCTTTACCTTGGATATTATTTTTGGTCTTGTGGTATTTTCTTTTTTTCAGAAGTGCTTCAATGGGCGGTAAACAAATATTTTCTTTTGGACGCAGTAAGGCTCATTTACAGACGGATAAAACAAAAAAAGTGACATTTGCGGATGTAGCAGGTGTTGAGGAATCAAAAGAAGAATTGAAAGAGATAATTCAATTTCTTAAAGATCCCGCGAGATTTCAAAAATTAGGCGGTAAAATTCCAAAGGGTGTATTGCTCGTTGGTCCTTCGGGAACCGGTAAAACATTACTTGCCAAGGCTGTAGCAGGTGAAGCGGGTGTACCGTTTTTTTCTTCAAGTGGTTCGGAATTTGTTGAGATGTTTGTTGGTGTCGGTGCTTCCAGGGTGCGTGATTTATTCGATATGGGTCGCAAAAATGCTCCCTGCGTTTTGTTTATAGATGAAATTGATGCTGTTGGCCGCCACAGGGGTGCAGGTTACGGCGGTGGACATGACGAGAGAGAACAAACGTTGAACCAGCTTCTTGTTGAGATGGATGGTTTTGATACGAAAGAAGGTGTCATACTGCTTGCTGCAACAAATAGACCCGATGTTCTTGATTCAGCACTTCTCCGTTCAGGCAGGTTTGACAGGCATGTTATGGTTCCTGTGCCTGATATAAAGGGCCGTGAGGAAATTCTTAGGGTTCATGCAAGGAATGTTAAACTTTCAGAGTCTGCAGATTTATCTATAATAGCTAAGAGAACACCGGGTTTTGTAGGTGCGGATTTAGCAAATCTCGTAAATGAAGCTGCTCTTATGGCCGCAAGACGTGGTAAGGATGCCGTTGAAATGCCGGATCTCGAAGAAGCTATAGATAGGGTTATGTCAGGTCCGGAACTTAAATCCAGAAAGATTTCTGATAAAGAGAAAAAAATTATTGCATTTCACGAATCCGGTCACGCACTTGTTGCAAAACTATTGCCGAATGCCGAAAAAGTTCATAAGATATCTATAATACCGCGAGGGATGGCGTTGGGTTATACTATTCAATTACCTACAGAAGATAAGTATTTATTAACAAAAGAAGAAATATTAGGAAAGGTTACTGTTCTGGTTGCAGGCCGGGCTGCAGAGAAACTCATTTTTAATGATATTACTACCGGTTCGGAAAATGATTTAAAGGTTGCTACGAGTATGGTCTTTAATATGATATGTATTTTTGGGATGTCAGAAAAATTGGGCAATGTTACATTAAAAAAACGGGAAGAGGAAGTTTTTTTAGGAAGAGATATATTTACTCAGGAAAAAATGTATTCAGAGAAAACGGCTCAAATAATAGATGAAGAAATGAAAAGAATATTAGATGAAGCTTATTATAAAGCAACAGAACTAATAAGAAATAATATTGATAAACTAAATCGTCTTGCCGAGAACCTCGTAGAAAAAGAAATCTTAGAAGGCGAAGATTTGGTCAAATTACTGAACGGTGAATCATTATCTGCCGAAACACCAAAAGCTTAAGTGTTACTATGAATAAACAAAAAATCGAAAAAGCTGTACGGGAAATTTTAATTGCTATAGGTGAAAATCCTGACCGAGAAGGACTTAAGAAAACTCCGCAGAGAGTAGCGCGGATGTATGAAGAAATACTTTCCGGAATGAATAAAAGTCCGGAAAGCGAATTGACAGTTTATTACAGTGAAGAAGGCCACGAAGAAATAGTTCTGGTAAAAGATATTGATTTTTATTCTGTTTGTGAGCATCATCTTCTCCCGTTCTTCGGTAAAGTTCATATAGCCTATATTCCTAAAAAGGAAAGGTTATTAGGTATTTCTAAAATCGCACGGGTTGTTGATATTTTTTCAAAGAGGTTACAATTGCAGGAAAGGATTACAAAACAACTTGCAGATACTATTATGAAAAAGGTTTCGCCATACGGAGTTATAGTTGTAATCGAGGCCGAGCATCTTTGTATGACTATGCGCGGTGTAAAAAAACAAAATTCTAAAGTGGTTACCTCAGCGATAAGGGGTGTTTTTGCTAAAGATGCTAAGGCAAGATCCGAAGCTATGTCGCTAATTAAAGGATGATATTAACCAGGATATGGTTAAAATAGCCGGTATTTTAAATATAACACCTGATTCTTTTTCTGATGGTGGAAAATATTTTAAGTTAAGTGACGCATTAAGACATGCCGAGAAGCTTATCTCAGAAGGCGCTGACATATTAGATGTAGGCGGCGAATCCTCAAGACCCGGAAGTATCGTGATTTCAGAAAATGAAGAAATCAGAAGAGTAATACCCATAATCAGACAAATTAAAAAAAAAATTCCAAAAATACCCATCTCAATAGATACATATAAAAGTAAAGTAGCAGAAATTGCAATAGACGAAGGAGCCGAAATTGTAAATGACATTTTCGGGCTTGGATTCCAAAACGGCGAGATGGCAGATATCGTTGCTAAAAAAAAAGTATCCGTTGTTATTATGCATATGTTAGGTACTCCTCAGAATATGCAAAAAAATCCTAGATATAAAAATATAATTTCCGATATTTACAGATATTTTGAAGACCGGATTGAATTTGCAAAATCAAAAGGCATAAGGAAGGAAAAAATAATTCTTGATCCCGGGATAGGTTTTGGTAAAACAGTTAGGCATAATCTTATGATATTTAAACATCTTTCTGAATTTAAAAAATTGAAATTACCGGTTATGTTGGGACCTTCCAGAAAATCGTTTATTGGTAAATTGCTTGATACTGACGTTTGCGACAGGTTGGAGGGTACAATTGCGGCTTCACTTATTTCGGTTGCAAATGGAGCTGATTTTTTAAGAGTACACGATGTTTTACAAATTAGAAAAGCAATAGCGATTTTTGAGGCGATTCAAAATGCATAAAGAAATTCTTCTAAATATACTGGATGTTATAGTTTTAATATCTATTTTGTACAGATTATTACTTCTAATTAAAGGTACACGTGCTGTTCAGGTCTTGCTAGGTGTTGTGATCATAGGTATTATAACCGTGGGTTCAATTTATCTTAAACTTGAGACAACATCATGGTTGCTAAAAAATCTATGGACAGCCGGTGTTGTAATACTTGTGGTTATTTTTCAGCCGGATATCCGTTCTGCGTTAGCACAAATAGGAAGCGGCAAACTAACCCGGCTTTTTATGAGAGAGGAAATTACTGCAATCAAAGAACTTGTTTCTGCAATTAAGGAATGTTCAAATAAAAAAATTGGAATGCTGATTGTGGTTGAACAGGGGACGGGATTAAAAGACATTATTGAAAAAGGTGTAAAAATAAACGGCGATGTTTCGCATGAGATTTTAGTTTCCATTTTTAATCCGCGTTCTCCTTTGCATGACGGAGCTGTTATAGTTAAAGGCTCGAAAATAGTTGCAGCTGCATGTGTATTACCTTCAACTGAAAATCCTGCTATTTCCAAATTCTTAGGGATGCGCCATCGGGCGGCTATTGGCATAACTGAAGTCTCTGATGCTTTGGTTATTGTTGTATCCGAAGAAACCGGAATAATATCTTTTTCACACAACGGGATATTCGAGAGAAATGTTGATGCTGATAGTTTAGAAAAAATATTAATTGATATTTGGAAGAAAAATGAAAGACGATTTTTAAAGAAAAAGGTAGATAATAATGAAAACAAAGTGGTTTAAAGAAAATTTAGATATAAAAATCCTTTCGGTAATTCTTGCTATTCTACTATGGATTGTAAAGAAAAAACTTGGTAAGTAAAAATATATGAAGAAATTATTTGGTACTGATGGAATGAGGGGAATAGCGGGCAAGTATCCGTTAACGCCTGATTTTATAAAAAAAATAGGATATGTTACTGCGAACATCCTGAAGACTTCCGGGAAAAAAGAGTTTGTAATAGGTAGGGATACCCGTGAATCATCTTTAGATATTTCAAAAGCGATATCTGAAGGAATGATTTCAGCAGGATTGGATGTCCTTGATTGTGAAATTATTTCTACACCTGCGATAGCATATATTACAGTTGAAAGAGGTTCAACCGCCGGTTGCGTTATATCGGCTTCACATAATTCTGCGGAATTTAACGGTATAAAGTTTTTTTCAAATTTGGGGATAAAGATAGCAGATTCATTGGAAGATAAAATAGAAAGAGAGCTGGATAAGGATTTACCTGTCGAAGAAAAAAATAAGGGAAAAATATTGAACGAAAAAGATTATGCAAAAGATATTTATGAAAAATTTTTATATTCGACAATCAGAGATGTTTCCGGTTTCAATGGAATGAAGATAGTTATTGATTGTGCTAATGGAACAAATTATAAAATCGCACCCGAAGTATTTTCAAATTTAAAAGCAAATATAACAGCAATATCTACAGAGCCGGACGGTAAAAACATAAATAAAAAATGCGGGGCGCTTCATTTACAGAACCTTAAGGATACTGTTATTAGCTGTAAAGCTGATTTTGGAATTGCTTACGATGGTGACGGTGACAGATGTATATTTGTAGATGAGAACGGTGAAGTTATGGACGGTGATTATCTGATAGCGATAGCCGCGGACTATCTTAAAAAAAATAAAAAACTGAGAAATAATTCAGTAGTAACCACGGTTATGTCTAATTTTGGTTTTTATAAAGCAATGAAAAAAGAGGGGATCAAAGTTCTAAGTAGTGCTGTAGGCGATAAATATGTTTATGAAGAAATGATAAATAATGACATAATTCTGGGTGGTGAACAATCAGGGCATATAATTTTTAGAGATTTTCTGAATACCGGTGATGGACTGCTGACTTCGTTACAGATAACCTCTATTATTAAAAAGAGCGGAAAATCTTTATCTGAATTATCTAAAATTATAAAAAAATATCCGCAGGTTCTATTGAATGTTAAAGTTGATAGAAAACTACCGATTGCCGAGAACTCAAAATTGGCAAATGCTATTAAAACTATTGAAAAGAAACTTAAGGATAATGGCAGGGTTTTGGTAAGATATTCCGGGACAGAACCACTTTTGAGAATTATGGTTGAGGGTCCTGATGATGAAGTAACAAAATGTTATGCGCAGGAAATTGCAGACGTGGTAGATTTTTAGAAACAACGATTAAGACTGATAGAAGCAATGACTAATACAGATTGTCATCAAGGTTTCTAAATAAAATTTGTAAGTGGAGTTTAACTTATGGTAAAACTTGGTGTAAATATTGATCATATTGCAACAATTAGAAATTTAAGGAAAAGTTATTTTCCCGATCCAGTCTATGCCGCAGAGGTTGCTGAAGATGCCGGCGCTGATGGCATTACGGTTCATCTTCGTGAAGATAGACGGCATATTAATGAAAAAGATGTTAAACAATTGAAAGAAATTATTAGAACCAAACTTAATCTTGAAATGTCGATAGCACCTGATATAGTTGCTTTTGCAAAAAAAATTAATCCTGATTCGGTATGCCTTGTTCCCGAAAAACGTCAGGAATTGACTACGGAAGGCGGACTAAATATTATAAGAAATAAGATTAAAATCAAAAATGTGATTGAGGAGTTGAAAAGCAGTAAAAAAGAATGTACATTAGTGAGTGTTTTTATAAATCCTGACAAGAAACAAATAGAAGCAGCAAAAAACATAGGAGCAGATTTTGTAGAACTGCATACCGGTAAATATGCTGATGCTCAAAATGAAACGGAAAGAAAAAAAGAACTAAGAAAAATTCAGGATGCTTCGGAATATGTTTTAAAAGTCGGTCTTGGTTTAAATGCAGGGCATGGGTTGGACTATAGTAATGTAAAAGATATCGCAAGAATTGAAGGGATGCAGGAATTGAACATAGGATATTCGATAATATGCAGGGCTGTTTTCATCGGATTTTCTAGTGCGATAAAAGAAATGAAAGAGCTTTTAAGAGTCGGGTAAAGAGGTATCCGCCAGCTGGCGGAGGTAAAAGGGTAGAAAGGAAAAAAATATAATTTATCTTTTTACCATTTACTCGTTACTCGTTACTCGTTACTCGTTACTTATTTTTAGATAGGAATTATTATGTGCGGAATTGTAGGATATATCGGCAATAAAATTGCCTCAGAAGTAATTTTGGACGGTTTAAAACGGTTGGAATACCGTGGTTACGATTCGTCCGGTATAGCAACAATTGAAGAAAAGAATTTAAAAATTAGCAGGGCTGTCGGCAAAATAAAAAATCTTGAGACAGTTATTAAAAATGAAGAATATTCCGGGACAGCCGGTGTAGGGCATATTCGCTGGGCAACACACGGCAAGCCATCTGAAGAGAATGCACATCCGCATACGGATTGTAATAAAAAAATAGTTGTTGTTCATAATGGTATTATAGAAAACTACAGACAATTAAAACATGAATTGATTTCAGAAGGTCATAAATTTTTATCAGAAACTGATACGGAAATTATTGTTCATTTAATAGAAAAACATTTTAGTGGAGATATTTTGTCAGCAGTAAAATCTGCTGTCAAACAACTAAAAGGTGCGTATGCTTTGGGCGTGATATCACTTGATAACCCGGATGTTTTAATAGGTGTCCGTTATGATGCACCTCTTGTTGTTGGCATAGGAGATAATGAGTATTTTATTGCTTCGGACATACCCGCAGTTCTTTCTTATACTAAAAGATTTATTTTTCTTGAAGACGGAGATATAGTTGAATTAAAAAGAGATGGTTATAAGATTTTTGATTCAAAAGATAATATTTGCCAGCGGAAAGTTAATACCATTGAATGGGATTCTCTTATGGCGGAGAAAGCAGGTTATAAACATTTTATGCTTAAAGAGATTTTCGAACAGCCACAGACAATTGAAGATACTTTTCGCGGACGGATTGGAGTGGAAGACATAAGCGATTTTTTTGATGAATTGAACATTAATACCGAAATCATTAAAAATATAAATAGAATTTCTATTGTTGCCTGCGGTACTTCATATCATGCAGGATTGATAGGCAGATTTTTGTTCGAGTCAATATCAGGGCTTCCTACCGAAACAGATATTGGTTCCGAATTCAGATATAGAGATTTGATTATTGATAATAAAACGCTTCTTATCGCGATAAGCCAATCCGGTGAGACAGCCGATACAATAGCCCCGATGAGAGAAGCAAAAAAATACGGAGCAAAAACACTTTCAATTTGTAACGTAATGGGTTCAACCATCACACGCGAGTCAGATGCGACGCTTTATACAAGATGCGGTCCCGAAATCGGAGTTGCTTCAACTAAGGCTTTTACCGGCCAGCTTACAGCCATTTATTTGTTGGCTTTATATTTCGGAATCGTAAAGGGAAAAATATCAAAAGAATTCTCAGTAAAATTTATTGATTCTCTTATTAAAATACCGAGAGATATAGTTAATATTTTAAATAAAGAACAGGAAATAAAAACAATAGCTAAAAAGTTTTTCAAAAAGTCAGATTTTCTTTATTTGGGAAGGGGATTAAATTATCCGATTGCACTTGAGGGCGCGCTTAAACTTAAAGAAATTTCTTATATTCACGCGGAAGGTTACCCTGCCGGCGAAATGAAACACGGACCGATTGCTTTGATTGATGAGAATTTGCCGGTTGTATGCATAGCTACTGAAGGAAAGGTGTACGAAAAAATTCTTTCAAATATTGAAGAAGTTAAAGCACGTGAAGGAATTGTGATATCCATCGCAGTGGAAGGGGATGAATTAATAAAAGCGAAATCAGACCATGTTATTTACATTCCTAAAACCGAAGAATTTTTATATCCTATCCTAAATATAATTCCTTTGCAATTGTTGGCATATCATATAGGTGTTTTGCGCGGGTGCGATGTTGATCAGCCGAGAAATTTAGCGAAATCTGTAACAGTTGAATAAGCCCCGTTAGAAAATGTTGTAGGATATTGCAGTAAAACTTACAGAATTATATTGGCATTATAAATCTACATTTTCGTACGGGGTAAAAATAGTGATGAATATAATGAAATCTAAAAGGGCTCAAGGTGCGGTAGAATATGTTATATTGGTTTTTTTGATTGCTCTTATTGTTTATGCTGTCTTGCATATTACTATTGATAAAAATAAAAATCAACAAAATAGCGCAGATCAGGAAGCCGGTCGGGTAATAAAAAAGTAATTCTGATTGTTGACAAAAGAATGTTAGTTTAGTATAATCTCAAAAAGTTATTAAAATTTCAGTACGATACAACATAAAGGAGATTCTTAATGAGAATTCTAGTTACGGGTGGTGCGGGTTACATCGGCAGTCATACAGTTGTCGAATTGCTTGAGATGGGTTATGAAGTTATTACACTTGATAATCTTCAGAAAGGACATAAGGAAGCTGTCAATGGCGGAAAATTTATCCAGGCAGATCTTTTAAATAAACAGGAATTAGATGAAGTTTTTAAAAATAATAAAATAGATGCTGTTGTTCATTTTGCTGCAGATAGTTTAGTCGGAGAGTCGGTAGAAAATCCAAATAAATATTTTAAAAGTAATCTTATAGGTAGTTTGAATCTCCTTGATGCAATGGTAAAACACGAAGTAAAAAAGATTGTTTTTTCATCATCTGCTGCCGTATACGGAGAACCTGATAGAATACCAATCCAGGAGGATAATAAAACTTTTCCTACAAATCCTTACGGTGAAACGAAGTTAATGTTTGAAAATGTTATAAAATGGTATGACAACGCTTATGGAATAAAATATGTATCTCTGAGATATTTCAATGCAGCAGGAGCACATATATCAGGTAAAATCGGTGAAGATCATAATCCGGAGTCGCATTTAATACCCATAGTTTTACAGGCAGCTTTAGGGCAGAGGCCGTACGTTCAGATATTTGGTACCGATTACGAAACTAAAGACGGTACTTGTGTCAGAGATTATATCCATATAACAGACCTTGCAATGGCGCATATACTTGCTCTTAAAAGACTGGAGGATAGCGGGAACAGTGCTATTTACAATCTGGGAAATGGTGAAGGTTTTTCGGTACGTGAAATTATTAAAGTAGCCGAAGAAGTTACAGGTAAAAAAATAAACACTAAAGATACTCCTCGCAGAGCGGGCGATCCTGCAACACTAATAGCAACTTCAGAGAAAATACAGAAGGAATTAAAATGGGCTCCAAAATATCATCAAATTAAAACGATTATAGAAACAGCGTGGAATTGGCATAAATCACATCCGAAGGGATTCAAGGCATCCTAAAAGAGACGGATGTCTGATTAAATATAATTTTAATTATATTAGGGGGAATAGATAATGCTTAGCAGGATTAGGTGGTCAACATTAGGTTTAATTTGTTTAAGTATTATATTATTTTTTATACTCACAAAAGTACTTAATCCTTTTTTCTTACCAAGATTAGCTGTTCCATTATCTATCATTATTTGTCTTTGTGCAGGGACCGTATTGCTGTCGATTATATTAAGACCTGCAAAAAAACAATTGATTAATATGAATATCTCACAAGAGAAATACAAAGAGACTACAAATCTGCTGGAATTATCAAAAAAAGAAATGGAAGAAAAAAATATAATGTTGAAACAGAGAACAGAAACATTAACAACACTTAACCGTATCAATAAAGCAATGATATCCACTACTGATTTGGATAGAATACTGGGTTTAATACTTGAAGCAGTGCAAAAGGATCTCAATTTTGACAGGACAATAATATTTCTGATAGAAAACGGTATTCTTGGACCTGAAAAAGGTGTTGGTATAGAAGCTGAAGCGCTTGAAAAATTAGCGATTCCCATGAAAGATAAAAATAATTTTGTTATAAAAACAATAATAGAAGCAAAGCCGAAAATAATCTATTCTATAGAAGAAGAAGTATTACCCAAATGTTTTAGTGAATCATATAAGAATCTGAAACCGAACATTTTAGCAGCTATTCCTCTAATATCAAAAGATAAAGTTATTGGTTTGGTTCTTGTTGATAATACGAAGTCACAACGTGAAATTGAAGAACGGGATATCAGAAATCTTACTACATTTACAAATCAAGCGGGTTTGGCTATAGATAATGCTCGCCTCTTTGAAATGGAAAAGAATTTCGTAGAAGAATTAAAAAGGCAAGTTGATATAGCTAAAAGGGAACTTGAACAAACACAAGCCCAACTTATACAGTCAGAGCGTTTATCAGCCCTGGGTGAAATGGCAGCTGTTGTCGCGCATGAAGTAAGAAATCCGATGGCTTCAATAAGGGCAAGTGCCCAGAGAATAAGTAAAAAAATTGCCAATGAAGATCCTAATAAGAAATATACAAGGTATATTATAGAGGAATCAGACAGGTTGGAGCGTGTAGTTAAAAATATTCTATTGTTTTCCGGCGATTCGACACCGCAAAGTGTTGATACGGATATGAATAAGTTGTTAGAAGATGTATTATACTTTTTGCAGCCGGAAATAGAAAGTTCGCAGGTTCAGCTTGTAAAAATGTTTGATGAATCAATATCAATGCTAAAAATAGATCCAGCTTTAATTAGACAGGTATTGTTAAATGTAATTCAGAATGGTCTGCATTTTATGGTAAACAGGGAGCGCAGGGATCTTAAGGTAGCTACAATGCAGGATGGTACTAATATTATTGTTGAGATATCTGATACAGGCCCCGGAATACCCGAAGAAAATATAAGGAAAATCTTCGATCCGTTTTTTACTACAAAACCAAGCGGTACCGGTTTAGGCCTGGCTATATCAAATAGAATTATCGAAGCACACAAAGGGAGAATAGAAGTTCAGAGTGTTTTGAATTATGGTTCTACATTTAAAATTATTCTTCCGCTTTCATAAGGAAAATTTATGATGGAAACAATTTTAGTTGTTGAAGACACAAAATACTTTTCAGATATACTTACTGATGAGCTAAAAGACAGTCATTACAATGTAATTACCGTTTATAACGGGGCATCTGCATTAAAGAAGATTGAAGAAAAAATGCCGGATTTGATTATACTTGATGTAAAACTTCCTGATATAACTGGTACAGAGATATTAGCGTATGTCCGGCAATATGATACAAAAGTACCGGTCATAATATGCACGGCAATTCCATCGCCAAAGCTTAAGACCTACTACGATCGCTGGGCAAGTGCAGTTATAATTAAACCGGTTGACTTAGATTCACTATTAGGTATTGTAAAAAAAGAACTTGCTAAAGTAAAATAAGCTTGAGTTTAGTGTTTTAGCTATAAGTTATTTACTTGAAGGGGTGTTATGAAAAAAATATTAATTGTGGAAGACAATAATCACCTTACAGAAATTCTTAGGGAAGCTTTTGTGGAAGTAGGCTATAATGTCGAAGTAGCGATGAAAGAAAATGATGCGATGGATATAATTGAAAAAATGAAGCCAAATCTGGTTATTTTAGATATGAGATTACAATTTGGTGACGGAATGGGAATTCTGGATTTAATAAATAGTAAATATCCCGAAACAAAAGTTATAATTTACACTGCATTTGAAGAATATAAAGGTTTACAATCAAAGTTATTAAAAGAGAAAAAGTTATGCACCTTCATTTTAAAACCAGTTCCTATAGAAAAAATCATAGCTGAGATTGAAAAACTGCTTGATACTTCTGATTGTCAGAAATTACAATAATAATCAAAATGAAAACGATACTTTCAGTGGAAGATGAAAAACCATTGTCAGAAATAATATGTGACGAGTTAAGGGAATCGGGATACAAAGTATTCGCTGCAAATTCAGGCAAAGAATGTTTTGAATTACTAAAGACGATTACTCCGGATTTAGTTATATTGGATATTAAACTTCCTGATACCAGTGGACTTCAGATTTTGCAGGAAATAAGACGCAAGTCAAAAACCCTTCCTATAATAATGTGTTCCGCCTACGATTCTTTTAAAGCCGACTACGAAGTCTGGTCTTCCAAAATAGCCGATTATATAGTAAAACCTATCGATTTAGACGATCTAAAAAGCAAAGTAAAAATAATCCTTGGAGAATAATGTTAATAATAATATTCATGTTTTTGCTCGTGATTTCTTTTGCAGAGCTTTTAGGAATAATGGATCCAGCACAAAGATATTGCGCTTTTTTAGTTATTTTTGCATTTTTAATTTATCAGTATCAGAAAATTAAACAATTCGGCAAAGAAAAATTATTAAGTCAGGAAGAACTTAAAAGAACAAACGAAGTTATCCAGGCGCTTTTAACCACTACAAATATTAACAAGCTTTTATCGTTAATAATGGATAATTTAACAAGAGATAAAAGTTTTGATTCTGCATTTATATATTTAATTGAAAGCAGCGATAATTATTTATGTATTGCAACAAAAGGCGCGGTAGCACTTGGCGGGATAAAAAAATTTTATTTACATCTGGAAAATCAGGATAAGACAATCAAGCAAGCGGTAAAATCTAAATTACCGCTAATGGTACAGGATGCTGAAAAAAATCATCTAGTAGATAAGGAAATAATAAGTCAATTAGGATTAAGACAATTCATTATTTTACCTCTTGTTGTACAAGATAAGATGCTTGGTATTATTATTATAGGAAACAGCAAAACCAAAATAAATTTTTCATCAAAGGATTTAGCCATATCTACCACAATTGCAAATCAGGCGGCAGTTGCATTACAGAATGCACAACTATATTCCAAAATACAGGAGTTATCTATATTAGATGAATTAACACAAACATTTAATCATAGATTTTTCCAGCAAAAAATAAAAGAAGAAGTAGAGTTAGCAAGAAGGTACGAAAGTGCATTATCGCTAGCCATAATAGATATAGATTTTTTCAAAAATTACAATGATAAAAATGGCCATCCTGCCGGGGATACCTGTTTAAGGCAAGTGGCACAGGTAATTTCTCATAATTTAAGAAGAACCGATATCGTAGCAAGATACGGCGGTGAAGAATTTGCTTTAATACTTCCTGCGACAAGTAAAGATGGAGCAGGTAAAATATTGAATAAGATGAGGATTGATATAGAGAGATATCCTTTTGAGTTTGCGCACAACCAACCGGAAGGAAAACTTACTGTAAGTGCCGGTATTTCAGTATATCCGATTGATGCGAAAGAATCCAGAGAGCTAATAAGTCTTGCAGACCAGGCTCTATATAAAGCAAAAAATCTTGGAAGAAACAAGGTTATTATATGTGAAACAATAGCTACACCTACACCCGAGAGTATATAACAAGGAACTGTATGAAACTTAAATTTGGTTTGATAGTTAATATCACGGAAGATATTGCAGAGAGTTTTAAAAAAATAAAAGAGTTGGGTATCGCTACTTGCCAGGTATCCTGTACAGCGGAATTTATGATTGACAAGATGCGACCAAAAGAAATAAAAAAAGCGGCTAAAGATTTTGGCGTTGAAATGAGTGCATTTTTTCTCCTTTTTGAAAATCAGATTTTTAATAGAAAAGACGGGCCTGCTACAATGGGATTCATCGCAGAAAAATATCGTGATAAACGGTTAGAGTTGGCAAATAAATTTTCTGATATGGTTTATGATATGGGTGTTAAAAGCATTATTTCACATGTTGGTTTTATACCGGATGATCCAAAAAATAGATTATATACGGATTTTTTGCCGGTTATGAAAAAATTTATTGAACACTGCAAAAAAAACGGTCAGACATTTTGTTTTGAAACAGGGCAGGAATTGCCTTCAACGCTTAAAAGAACAATAAAAGATATTGGGCTTAAAAATGTCGGGATAAACCTTGACCCGGCAAATTTAATACTTTACGGTATGGCACATCCTTTAGATGCCGTAGAAATATTCGGTGAATATGTAATTGGTTTTCATGCAAAGGACGGTTTGTGGCCAAACCGCAATGAGGGACTTGGTATAGAAGTTGCTGTCGGTGAAGGCAATGTAAATTTTCCTCTCTTAGTTCCGAAATTAAAAGCGAAAGGTTTCAGTGGACCTATAACAATAGAACGTGAAATAACAGGTGAACAGCAAAAAATCGATATATTAAAAGCAAAAGAGTTTTTAGAACCATTTTTATAAGGAGGATTTGGGACATGGTTGATTTAAAGTTAATTTCAGAAAATCTTATTAGTGGCAAAGCAGCAAAAGTTAAAGAACTGGTTCAACAGGCATTAAGCGAGGGCATTGAGCCTTCAAAGATTCTTAAAGAAGGTTTAATTGCAGGAATGGACACTGTTGGTGTAAAATTTAAAGCAGGGGAATTTTATATTCCCGAAGTTCTTATAGCAGCAAGAGCAATGCATTCGGGGATGGAAATACTCAAGCCGCAGCTAATTAAGTCGGGAGCAAAATCTTCCGGAAGATTTGCAGTAGGTACAGTTAAGGGAGATGTTCACGATATAGGCAAGAATTTGGTTGCAATGATGATGGAAGGTGCGGGATTTGAAGTTTTAGATTTAGGAACGGATGTTTCGTCCGACAAATTTGTAGATGCCGTAAAGAATAAGAATATTGAGGTGTTGGGGATGTCATCGTTGCTTACTACTACAATGCCGATGATGAAAGAAACAATCGATGCGCTGGCAGCAAACGGTTTAAAAGGAAAAGTAAAGACGATAATAGGCGGTGCACCTGTTACACAAAATTACGCCGATGAAATAGGTGCGGATGCATATTCTACGGATGCGGCATCAGCAGTAGATAAAGTAAAAGCATTATTGAAATAGCACTAAATAAAAATAGGTAAAGGGTAATCCGTCAACTGGCGGAGGTAGAGAGGTAGCCCGCTACTAAGTCATTAGCGGGTCCGCCATAGAATCAGTGGCGGAAAAGGTAGAGCGGTTCCCCCACCTGATAAATAACAGAAGAACTAATAAGTAGCCCGCCACTAAGTCGTAGGCGGGTCCGCCATAGAATCAGTGGCGGAAACTTCAGAACGCCTCCTTTAAACAATATGTTTCTCAGAGAAAGATTCAAAAAAATAATGAATTTTGAAAAAGTGGATTATATACCGCTTTGGGATTTTGGTTTTTTGCCTGAAACTTTAGAAAGCTGGTATAATGAAGGCTTATCCCGCAATGTTAGCTTCAGCAAAATTTTTGGTACAGATAAAAGTTTCGAGGATTACATAGTTCCAATAAAATGGGATTTTGTTCCGCAATTTGAAGAGATAAATACCGGTGATACCGGTATTTCTGAAGTCGTATTTAGTTCAGAAAAAAAAATAAGACGTTTCAGGGAAGGAATAGGTTTCGATTCGGTTCAGCAATTTCTTGAATATCCTATAAAAAATAAATCAGATTTCTCGAAAATTGTTAAACGTTTAAATCCGTTGTCAGCTGAGCGATATCCGGAAAATTGGGATAATTATAAAAATTCAATAAAAAATCGTGATTATCCATTGGGTATCCATTGCGGTGGATTTTTCAGTTGGGCAGAGGGACTAATGGGAATAGAAAATCTATCAAATGCATTATATAACGATAAAAGTCTGATTATGGAGATGTTTGATTTCCGTTTAGATTTTACTTTAAAACTAATTGAGAAAGCGGTTAAGGAATTAGATATAGATTTTGCGGTTTTTTTTGAGGATATGGCTTATTCTAAGGGCAGTTTGATTTCGCCGAAATTGTTTAAGAGATTTTTATCAAAAAGATACAGAAAAATCTCGGATTTCCTACATTTTCATAAAATAGATTTAATTTTTATGGATTGTGACGGTAATGTTGACGAATTGGTGCCGTTATGGTTAGAAGCAGGAATTAATGGGATTTATCCACTCGAAGTTCAATCCGGAAACAACCCTAGAAAGTTTAGGAATAAATATGGTAAAAATATTCTTTTGATGGGTGGCATTGATAGGAATGTGTTATTGAAAAACAAAGAATTAATTGAAAGTGAAGTGAATGATAAGAGGGATTTAATAAGTTTTGGCGGATATATACCTTTTTTAGATTACAGGGTATCTCCCGAAGTTCCGCTAAAAAAATATCTTTATTATTTAGAATTGATGAAAGGAGCGTGTAAAGTATGTTAATAATCGGAGAAAGAATCAATGCAACCAGAAAGGCAATTGGCGAAGCAATCGAAAAGAAAAATGCAAAATTTATCCAGCAGGAAGCATTGAATCAAATAAGTGCCGGTGCAGACCTGCTCGATGTCAACTGCGGGATGAATGTAAAAGACGAAGCAAAAAATATGGAGTGGCTTGTGAATACTATTCAGGAAGTAGTAGATGTTCCTTTGGTTGTAGATAGTCCCAGTGCGGAAGTGATAGAATCCGGACTTAAACAATGCAGAAAAAAAGCAATAATTAATTCGATAACCGGAGAAAAGAAAAGAATTGAGCAGATACTTCCGCTTGTCGAAAAATATAATACCGATGTTATTGCACTTACAATGAACGATAAAGGCATGCCAAACACAGCACAGGAACGTTTAACTATTGCCAAAGAAATAATTAATTTTGCAAAAGCGTACAATATCCCGTCTAACAGGATATATTTTGATGCATTAGTCAGGCCGATCAGCACGGAACCAAATCAGGCTAAAGAATTTTTAGAGGCAATTAGATTAATAAAGAGTATTTTAGATACAAAAACAGCTTGTGGACTTAGCAACATCTCTTTCGGATTGCCGAATAGAAAACTGTTAAATTCAACATTTTTGGCTATGGCGCTTTTTGCGGGACTGGATGCAGCAATAATAGATCCTACGGATGCACAGATGATATCCAGTCTTAGATCATCAGAGGCGCTGTTGGCTCAGGATGAATATTGCATGAATTATATTAAGATGTTTAGGGATAGTAAACCCCGTTAAATAAGGTTATAGGGTTGATAGAATCGTGATATTGCGCGATGGTGCCTGCCCGACTGCGTCATTCAGGCGGGCGTTAGTGGGATAGGATAGGAATTATTATTTTATAATTTATCATATCGTCCGCCCCGTAGGGGCGAGACCTCGCTCAAAGGGCGGGCACAATCCCATAACCCCGCTATCGCACACTGTTAAAAATTCAACAAACTCTATAAACTTTAAGAACTCTAAAATTCAATAAATTATGTCGAAAATAAAGGTTACATTCCTTCCTCAAAAAAAATCTATATAAAGGGACGGTTCAATATTTCTTGACGGTTTGCTCTGTCTTCTGTACCGAACCAGTTGAAAACTGTATCATAATTTAGCAGAATGTATGATATAGGGAGGCTGGTATGGAAGGATTAGAAGTAGTGGTAGCGAAGGATGGGCGGCGGTGGTTTAAAAAGG